>JAABUP010000898.1_pt1 | contig 63865 bp, 108 predicted proteins | sample 5559201 | NCBI WGS metagenome assembly JAABUP01 (sample SAMN10711887, study PRJNA513373) | rock metagenome | isolation source: Antarctica rocks | place: Antarctica
TAGAAAGCGCAGCAGTATCCCAAGCAGCCTGGAACAGCGAAGCAGGCTGCCTGCCTGACCCGAGCGCCTGCCAGAATGTTAACGCCTGAGCCCTCTGAGCTGCAGTTCACCATCCAACAACCAAACTGCTGTGGAAAATTCGCCCGTAGGCGAGGACAAGAAGACCGAATCTTTGCGGGAGGAGAGCTGCGAGCGACGGGAAATAAGGTAAAGCGAGCCGAGACAACAGGCTGCAAAGCAGTGGAGTCTCCGTACAGTCGGCTCCCTTTTGTCGAATTGGGGCTGGCAAAATTGACAGGAAATGTGGGCAAATTGTTGATTTCACAGTACATTACGCTTGTATCGAGAGGCACGCTTCTGGAAATGCAGTGTGGCTCGCCTCAATCCCCCCAGCGGCCAACCGCGAAGGTTCTTGCAGCCCAGTGGGGGCTGCTGACACAGACTGATGTACCAATGCGAGCAGCATGCAGCTTCATGCACAAGCACTGAGACGTGGGCAAATCTGCTGTCCTGTCGAAGTTCTAGGTACAGTATGCAAGTTTACTCACTGACAATGGTATATAATCAATATAAAGGGCATCATGCACTGAAGGTAACCGTACATGCAATGATGAGTCACGCAAATATGTATATATATAGAGAGGCTGCATTGGTCGTAGCAGCAATGTGATAGCTCAAAGCCTTGATACATCAGCTCCTGTTATTGCAACTGACAGCATCTGATGAATGCTGCAACTCAAGGAAAGTCGAAATATGCGCTCTTCAAGTACCGGTACACTGGTGCCATTCATGTTTAACAAATGGCACTCCTGCTCAATATCATTTAACGACCAATAGCAAGTCAACACTGAGTCTCAGTAGTCTTTTGAACTTCCAGCAGCGGGGAACAGACTATGTGCTGAAGGCGCTGCCATAGCTGCCTCAATTATGATTAATACTTTGGGCTGGTTTACATCTGCAGTGAATCAAAGTGACACTGCTGGTCAAATGAGGGCAGCACTGTTACACTGCCTTGCAGATCGAGTTGATGTCTGAAAGAAAGATGAAAAGAGAAGCAAAAATCACACTGTTGGGCAATTGTTCGACAAGAACTTTTGAGCTGGGCCAAGCTTCCTGTTTCTCTTGGGCTTATGAAACCAGCCCAGATGTGAGCTGTGCATGTCAAACCTCAGCTGTCTCTTTCAACTGTCAGCCTAGGGCTGGTTGTGAGCCCAGCTGCCGTTGTTTTGCTCCCGGCTCAGCGTTTATGACAGGGAAAATAGTGTCTGTGCTATGTTCATGAGCCAAACCCCTTGTTGTTGCTTTTGCTTGCTTTACTCTTAGGGGGTTGTCGCCTGCTTCTTGCTTTCCCAGACATCTCGGCCAGTTCCCTACAGGTGTGACAACACTGTTCAGTATGCTCATCAAGTTGTATCAGAGTAAAGCACATCAGCTTGCCGCAATACACAGCACATATGGCCATGACCCAGCTGACTTACTTCTGTGTCAGTCATGTATGCCAAAGACAATGTGGTGTAGGTATCTTTGTATTTGACAAGTACCTGTCTTGTGATGATCTAGAATACATTGATCTCTCCTTCTTTTCGTCCGTGCTGTCCTGCCAATTCCTGATGGATAGGTATGTCACCTGCATTGGGCAATGTGCACAAATGTCAGCAGCACATTTCAACAGTGCAACACTACGCTGTGTATAAAAGCAAGCAGAGTATCATGCTAACATGACCCACCCCGAGTGTCAAGACCAACAGCGCTGCAACAACTGCATAAAAGAATACGGCAATGATTGGGTCATATTGACCAAAGCTTCCACCAAAAGTTACTGTGGGCGGTAGGTCTGCTGTGGCTTTGCTCGCCGCTGCAGCTGCGTCAGTAGCTGCTTCTGTAACTTCGTCCGCTCTGCTCGGTCCAGAGGCAATCACAAGCGGAGCCATTGCACCGAGACACGGCCACCGGTTGCTATTCAGAGCACGTAGCTGGGGTCTGCTGTGCGGAGACTGCAGACTCATGCCCTGTGCCCTCGATTGCCCTCGATTGTGCACTTGTGATGTGCACGAAACAGTTGAGGGTGCGGTGTTGAAAGGCCGCCTACAAGCCCTTAAGGGTAGCCTAGGGGCAAACGTCATGCATGGACTGTGTATGTGTTGCATGCTTGGCGTAGACACTGACTTGCACACTGCTGCTCGCAATATGCAGCAAATGACAACGTTCTTCAGTTTCAATACCGATACAGACTATGCCAGACGCAATAGCGCTCTCCAGCTGAGCACAGCATGAGGATTTTGAAGATTCACGATACATATATGTCAATATACGAGCCAAATCAGGCACTACAGTCAAAAGCAAGTTTGACCAGACCGAGTGAGGGTCCGAGGCCAACGAGCCGGGATTGCTGTCGGAGCTGGCGGAATAACGGCAGGCAATACAGCAATGTGACGCATAACTTGCTTTAAGAAGCATGACGGAAGATGGTCAGATGGCACAGAGGGCGGGCAGCCTCAATGTCCACGCTGCTTCGTTTGTTCCTCAGGTGACTTTGCACGCCATGCACACCATGAATCGTGCTCCTGCTGCGTCAGCTGTCGAATGGACTTTTTGAACGTTGTATAAATTTTCTGGCTCCTGTGCTGCCACTGATATTGCGCAGTTGGTGAAACACGGTATCTTGTTGCAATCCCTATGGCGAGAGCTGCAGCGTGTGCGCGTGCAGACTCGTGCACTCAGTGCCCCTCCAGCGCAAGCCAGCACATCTGGTTCATCCACAGCGTCGACAGCCCTTGAGAAGCGTTTGCCGAAACTGCATACCGCTCGCAGCTCACTGTACAAGAGCTTAGACCAAGGTGGGGGCAGAACCGAATTGTACGTGATGTACAGACAATGTTAAATCTCATGTTCGCTATTGCGAAGAACAAGCCAATTTGGGAGCTGACACACTCTGCACTGGCAGTTATATACATTTGTGTTTCTCTGCAGTGCCTTTCACCCCTACACAGGGCATATGCACACCGTCTCCTACTAACATGGCTGCATATTGGTACCAAGCGCACTATGGCTTTGCTGACCCTTTCGGAATGTACGCTTCAGCTTGGAGTCCGGTGAGCTCACTGCCACATGCACCTACACCATCACATACATGATGCAGATGCAGCAGCCGCTGCGGTAACTATGCATTAACACAACACCCAGCACTGTTTTGCTGCTTACACAACACGCTATCGCTGCTTGCTGGATGTGAGCATCAGTGTAGAACATCTATGAGCATATGGGCATCACAAAGGCAAGTCCTGCCTCACGAGCTCAATGAATCCAATCAGCCTTGATTGCTTCTGGAGCAGCAGCTGCATTAGTGCTCTCCCATTCATACCTGCTTCAGGACTGCTCACCCATCACACTGCAGTATGTGAGCTGACATCTTTGCCTATGCACCAGCACTCAACGTTGAGTCTCCCTCAAGCCCGCCCTGTATTCTCTGTAAGCCCCACACTGCTTCAGGTGAATAAAAGTCTTTTTAATGCTGCAGCAGCACCAGTTCTTGAGCCAGATGTCCCCGGGGTCGCCCATGCATGGGTCCAGCAGCCTAGCCAGTGCTGCCTCCATGTTTCACATGTCTCAGAGTAGTGGCTCACCCAACTTTAGTTACCCCTACTCCCATTGGTACTGGCCTCAGGCCCCCATGTCTCCCCAGGCCGCCCCCCTGGGGACCTTCATGCAGACCCAGTATGCTGCCTCACACATCTTCTCCTCAGGTAAGAAAACCAACATGCCCCAAACAGTGTCCAGTAAGAACTGTAAACATTCTGCAGCTTCAATTTTGAAAAGTGATTTTGCATGCACAGAAGATGGCTGCCACAGCTGCAATGTGTGACATTCCATTGGTGATGATGTGCCAAGACATCACACCCTGACACAGGCAGTGTCCAATGCTCAAGGGAGCCCCTCTGTCCCATTCGCTTTTTTCACAGTCCTCTGTGTCATCATGCGGCAGTGTGCGCTGCATGAGCATTTGATAAAATGAATGTCATTCAGAGTCTTTGCAAGTTGCATCCATACCATTAGGCAAACAACACAAAACATGCAGCATTTAGCAGCTACAAGGCACAACAACAGCTATGGCGATGTCTCAAACGCTCAGCAAAGGATGCTTTGCAGGCAGTCCAGGCAGTAGCAACAGCAGCAGTGGGGCAGGACCTAGCAGCCCTCGCAGCCCTGTAGCAGTTTACAGTCCCACAGCAGCCGCAGCTGCTGCAGCAGCTGCAGGCATTCATGGTCACAGCTTGTACAGTCTGTCACAGACGGTTGCCATCAATCAAAACATGTATCCCAGCTATCACTACCAGCATAAATCAATGCCAGGGTGGCAGCAGGGGTTCATCCAGGGGGTGGGGTACGGTCAGCCCATGAGAGCATACAGGTCAGCATACTTGCGTCAGGGCAAACGCAGTCCCCAACTAATTTTGATCATAGGATCTCAGTTTCCATATACTGCCATGAACATGGCTGTGAAGTTCAGTTTGTGTCGTGTTGAGGCTGCATTCAATCAGCCTGATACAGACGGGTCTGCACCTTTATAATTACCAAGATTCATCATTCAGCAGAGTACAAGAGTGCAATGTAAGCAAAGTAACAAACGCAGTCATGTCAGATTTCAATGCCAAGCATGTTGTAGCCTTTCAAAGGAGCAACTGTAGTGCAATCGGCCCTGCATCATGTTACAGATTGCCAATACATTGTCTGTGCTAAGCAGGTCGCCATCCAGAACACCTTCACGCTCACCACCAAAGGGCTACACAGATGCTCAGCCATCATCCAGTCAGCACACGTCAGACATGCAGACAGGGTCCAGTCATCACACATCTAACTCAGCTGACTCAACTCAGAGTCCAGAGAGAAGGTCCCCTCTGTCCAGAGCCTCACAGAGCCAACCTCAGCATCCAGGGCGTGTTCCAGCAAGCCCCTTTGGGCCTTTTGCCAACAGCCCACCTGGGGCAACTGGCAGCAGCCCTGCTGGGATGTCAACCAGCAGCCACTCTGCAATGCAAGTAAGTGCAGCATCAATAACTTATACATTACAAGAAGGTAATCAACCGAGCTGTTTCCCATAAAAGACTGGGAACAGCAGCCAAATAGGAGCTTTGCTACACAGCAGCTAGAAGGCATATGCCTGACTGATGCTGCAGGCAGATGCAACTGTGAGCGTGAGGGTGCAGCGCAGTTTCCTGGCTGCTGCAAAGCATGGCAGGACGCCGTCACCCCAGAGGCGCATCAGCCCTATGGTAGGCAAGGGCAGTAGCCCCGGGGCTGGATTGTCAATGGCCTACAGCGCCAGCTCTGAAGATGGGACCAGCACATCAGGTAATACAGCTCACCCACTATGGCCTCAGAGTTGTCAGATTGAGCCAAAGGCCTTGAGGCATAACTGTGTGACGTGCTGTTCTTGTACAAAGAAGGTGTTGAGTAAGCCTGTTGCACACCCATGACAGGGGGCTCAGTCAAGTTGTGACATGTAGATGTGACATGCGCTCCATGTGTGAGCATTCTGACTAAGGCTCATGAGGCTGAGGTGACGCAACCACGAAAGTTTGTCTGCATTTGATCCCATTGCTGTACCTGATCCCAGGGAAAGATCACCTATGTGACAATTGACTGATCGAGTGACTGATCGAGCTCATAAACTCACATCTGACTTTGAGCATTGAGATCGGTTCATGATGCACAGGCTTGGGGATGACAGATGAGGCTCAGAGCGCCGAGGTGCTTGAGGAGCTGTGTGGGGTGTGCAGAGGGCAGGGCCGGTGGCAGGAAGCCCCGCAGCAGCTGACTGATCTGGCAGAGCTCATGCAGAGCTATGGCTTCCAAACCCCAGGCTGGACTGAAGAAGAGGGCCCGGGCAGAGCTGACAGTCATGGAGATACTGACATGATAGTGCGGCAGGTACTACCTTTCTTTTGAATGTGTCACGCCCTTCACTGGACATGGTAATGCGGCAGGTATCACCTTTCATTTGAATGTGGCATATGCTCCAATGGACAGCATGGTATGTGTGGCAGCAGTTGTTGAACAGCAAGGCAGCAGCAGCATAACATCCGAGCAATGTCAGAGCAACAGCGCAGCAATAGCGTGAGGAACTCAAGCATCTGCATGGACGGTATGCAAAGAACAGCAAACTGGCCTCAATGCAATGCTGCATGCAGCATGCTGCCAAACCATACCTTTTGCTGATGTACCAGTTACGGCAGGGGAAGCAAACATAACTGGACATCAGATCACATAGGTGAATAGGTGAAGCAGCACACAATGTAAAGTGATGATGTTTGGGTTAATTTCTGGTGTGCAAGGCCGCATCATCCAAAGCTGTACAATCAGCAGCTTCAGCAGCTGCTTTACAAAGCCACACTTAGGACAGTCGATCCTGTCAATGCAGGGCTCTAGCACAGCAAAAGTCACCAGGCCAGGAGCAGCTCTCCGTATTCCTGGCTCCACTCCACACAAGCTGAATGCAAGGTATGAACCTGTCATGTATCTACTGAGGCAGTATGGCATTGAGTATGCAGGCTACCAACACCTGCACTGCAGAAACATGTCCTTGATAGACAGGTTTTGCATATCCTTGGAGGCACTGAGACTGTGCATTCTGCTCTATCTGCTCAAGACTGCTGTGGCTTATGATGCTTTCATGCATGACTACATGTTGTCCTCCTGCGTGCAGGGTTTAGTGTCTTGTACCCAAAAGTGATTTCTTACTTGTTGTGAATAGCCCGCCCAAACTGCATTCAGTGCTGATGATGCTTCAATTTGCATTTGAAGTCTACACACAGATCAAGCAACCTGGCTCATCTGGTGCAGGCAGCGAAGGACTTTGCGCAGGGCTATAGATAGGGCAAGGCAGGCGGTTGCAGCTCTAGTGGCGCAGTAATTAGTTTGTCTGTCGTTAAATCTACTAGGTGAATACGATGCAGGTGTTACTGTATACAGGCTACAGCATAGTTCTACGCAGGTGTCCCCATCAATTCAGCTCACAGTGTCATCATCTTTATGTATGATTCACTTATTTGGCTGTCCCCATGATGCATTCACACATCAGCTGGCATGCATGAGCAGGTCAGGCTAGCTGAGCACCAGTACAGCACTTTGGCACTAGTTGAGCTTTGCCATTTGCAGACAGTACAACTCGCTCAGATGCAAAAGTGAGCACATCATATCCAGAACTGGGTTGACAACGAAGAAAGAACATATCACTCTAGATTGCTGTTTGGTGACTCGGTTCGTCGAATCAGAAGCTATGCTGAATTTGGCCTTTTTTGCGGCACGGCTATTTTCTGCGCAGCTTTCCTGGCTCCATTAAGAGTACGCCAGCCAAGAAACAGCATGCCCACCGAAAAAATGCCCTCCAAAACACCTGCGTGCAACACACAGCATTAATCAAGCACTGTGCAGAAATCAAGGAAACAGATCCCACATACTCAACGCTGTGTTGCATGGCCTGTCACTGCTGGGTGTACTGCTGGCTTGATCTTTACACGCTTGCAAATTATCATCCTGTCAGTCCTGTCATGCTTGGCGTCATCAGCATTTCAGCATACTGCTGATGCAAGCCGCTCATCCAAATGCAGTGCATCCAGCTGTCTCAGTGGCAGAAAGCACATCTGCAACACTCGCCTGCCGGAGCATCTACAGCAACTTTGCTGCCAGCAAAGCTACCGACAGCAGTGCCTGCTGCCAAGCCTGCAGCCATGCGCCAGTCCACGTTGCCTAATCTGGCATGCTGTGCCAGCCCCACACATGAAGGGGGCACCATGGCTAGCAAGGAGCTGCCTAGTACACCTGCCTGCGCAGAGTCCAGCATATGGAGTGTCACGCCTGATAACATGCTACATCCATTCATTGTTCATTGAAAGAAGAAGAAGATCATTGTTCATTGACCCTGTGCTTTCCCCTGGGGTTAGGTGCGTACAGTCCTGAGCAGCTCCTTGCACAGTTTGTATACAATTAGGGAAGAGACTGTCTGATAGATCTGTCCAATCTGTTTTCTGCATGAACTTCAACAAGGTCTGCAGGCTGGGAGTGTGCTTCCAAATGTATGCAAACTTTCTGCTGAAGGGCATGACCAGTGCTGACAGGACTGTTGCAGCCTCAACCATTGGTGGAGGGCAAGGGGGGATGTGGAAGTAACAGCAGTTCCTGGTCTGGTCTGCTGCACCAGAGCCATTTTTGAACAGTTCTCAGTAATCAGCATGAAGCTACCCAGCAGTCCTGCCTGTGTAGATGCATCACAGGACATGAACTAATATGGCAAAAGGGCTGCAAGTGCTGACATGACTGCCTAGGTGATTGTCTGTCCCGGAAGAATGTGCCTTACACTGCAACAGCCCTCAGAGAACAATCCAGCACACTCAAAGAGCCATGTAGCATGTCTTGGGGGTCATGTAAAGAAAAGGCAAGAAAAGTGTATGGTTTTCAGCCAACATTAACGCGAGTCTCCTGAGGCAGCAGCCTGGAGCACAGTGGGGGCCATGTAGCATGTCATGGGAGTTGTGTTGTCCATGATCTGCAAAGATGAAGGTGTCTGTATGCACAAATCCTGATGCTTGTACCGAATAAGAAAACCTCAGGAGAGCACCTCAGGTGTGCAGACAGACTTGCAGGCAAGAGAGAGGAGACGACTTTGACATCTCCTGTCCAGTCTAGGTGTCTGCTGGACGGTAACAACAATCACCTGGCTCAAGGGTGTCAGAATGGCCAGCAGAGGAGTGACAACTGTCCCACCGCCAATTCCGAGCAGACCAGAGGCTACTCCAGCAGTTGCTCCTGTGATGCCCAAGAGGATTGTGGTTGTCCACGACATGTCTTTGAAGCCTGAGACTGCTGACTGGCTCAGTTGGGACAAACTGACTCCTGCTGACGTCTGAGATGGTGCATTGGCATCAGAAGGCAAAGTAGTGTTCTCTGAAGTGACAGATGCTGTTCTGTTTTGGAACAGGAACGACTGCAAGGCACAGAGACAGAGCTGCTGAGTGATGGGTGCATCTGAGTGACTGTCCAGTTTCTTCTGCTGACATGTGCAGCGTTTCGGCAATGTTAGTTAATTGATGAGTGTTCTCACAAGACGAGATCATTAGCTGTTTGTAATCACAGACGTCTATTTGAATCCAGAAAACGTCATCCCTACACTGAACATCTAAACTCAGAAACGCCTGGGGAGGGTGACGTGTTTCCACATTGTGGAGATGTTTTATGAAGGTCATGCACATTGCAAAGAAGTACTTCAGTGATTGCTGGAGGGGTGGACTGTACTCCTCCACTGTAAGTGAAAGGCATCATGCACTGCCGCATGACCGTCCAAGTAGCATGCAGCCATGACAGTCACAAATTAGGCTGCTACTGCTGTTGTACACATACCTTCAGAGGAACTAAGAAAGCCACCGCAACCAAAAAATATCCCAGGATCTTCTTCAACACCTGCATTGCATCAGACATGTTTTACAATGATCAAGGTTGCTGTCACCACAGTAAGGCTCTGTCAAGTGTCCATCCCTACACGCGCAAGCGTAATCTGGGCAAACTCCATTATGAGCAGTCATGCGCCTTACTCATTGGATGAGCAGCCCTGTCTATGCACCATCATGCTACAGCAGTATATTCATGAAACACATGCAGTCATGATCTTCTGGGCTGCAACTCACGGTCGCATTGAGAGTGGCTGTCAGGTTTGCACCCAAAGGGGCAGTCAATACTGCACAGCAGCTGATGACTAGGGCTGCAGTCGCGTCCACCACACCATGTGACACATAGGTGTAGCTCGATGCCAAAGCTGTGCTCACCACAGCTACAAGTGAAGTGCCAGAGACAAGCCTGCAGACGAAAGCACAGAAATCAAGAGACATTAACAGTAGATAGCCAGTAAGGTGTCACCATTACAACAAGAAGTTGTACAATGACATGGGACAAGCAAAACTGCTGTTGCTCAAAAACAGATGCCCAGATTGAGAAGCCAGTGTGCGCCGACACCATTGATTGTCTGCATGCACCCTATTCTCCTTGTGGGTTTCACTTTGGCAAGTCCAGACCATGAGTTGGTCACAATAGCACTGCATTGCAGCAATCGAAAAGGCAGTGCAGCTCAGGCGTGGAGACTTGCTGAGATGAATGATGTGCAGTATTTCTTGGTGGACCAACAAGGCGGTCAACGTAGGCCTTGCATTGCAGGCGGAAGTTGCAAAGAAAGCACAATCTGCAAGTTTGATACCTGCGCACCTTTGTGGCAGTGCTTTGCAAGCACCAGTCAGGAGGGGGACGATCAGGACCCCTCCGCCCACCCCCACAAAGCTGCCAAACACCCCAGCCAGCACACCAACTGGCACTGACAGCTTATGTGCCTTTGCAAGGCTGGCTGCATCTACCTGATGCACGGCATCCACCTTGTTGGAGGACGCCTTTGAGCTGAATCTGCATGTGGACAAAGTACCTGCAAATCCAGGATCGAAACAGTTGGCATATAGGGTTGCTGTAGGCAGATTGTCCAGTGTGCGCAGGTTTCAAGGTAGCCACACATGTCTGCAAAACAGAGTTTGAAACATGCAGCTTGGCAGAGCAAAGATGTGTTGGCCGACCACCGGACTTTGTCATGTCGAAATGCGTTCAAGGCATGCCTGCTTAGTCCTGCAGATCAGTGTTTGATTATCACCTCAGGGGGCAATGGTTGACATGTTGGTATAAAGGGTGCATGACAAAGAATGAGAGGCAACTGACCGGGCCTCTGTAGCTTGATTGCAGGCCTAGATTGAGACCACAGCTGGTGTGACATCGGCCCTGGTTGTGCTGCTTTGGTCATGAGTTGACGAGTTGCTGCTGGCAAAGCTGACTGTGCAAAGCTGAGGACACAGCTGTGAAGACCTTGTTTGGGTACAACAGGTTCCAACAGACCCGGTGCTCTGGCTGCAGATGTATGATGTTTGCTTAAGTGCGCTGCATGTCTAAATGTGTCAAACATCACAGGCTGCTGCGCGGCCAATCTGTAGAACTGACTGCGAAGCTGACTTCCAGGAATGCTGACCTGTGTACTGTTGAACGTCCCTCTAGTACATGTGGCCGCCAGGTTTACAGCAGCCTGCCATGGGTCCTTCATGTAGGTGCTACTCTTCCTAAATTGAGTCAGCTGAGTGTTGCATGGCAGTGGCCTTTGCATTTGTTGACATGCCTTTGCAAGGACTTTGCAGTCAGCGGTGCATAGCAGAGCTCTTTGAGTGATCAACAGTATGAAGGTGAGTACTGGAAAATGATTATTATGTGTCCTTGTCTTGCTTTTGCTTCATCTCGGTCCTTACACCTGAAAACCATCAATGTTGGTACAGTATTGCAAGAAATAAAGATGTTGTGTACAGACAAATTTAGCTTAACACTGCACTGTACCTTTTTTCACAAACCCAGCATCTGCCTTTGTGCTGTGTTGATTCTGCAAGTACAGTGGATTTGAGCACTCAGCCGAAGTAACAGAAGGTAAGCAAATAGCTTGCCTGCTTTGGCTGACTAGCAATCAATGTTGGCGCAACTACTGTCGGGTACAGGGCTGCGCAGATCACTATGACAATTCCCGCCACCTGCACAGAACATCACAACTATGTGTGGATACCGCCAGCTGCACACTCGTAGGGTCGCCTGCTTGCCCACTGATCAAAGAGCATCGGTGTCGCTCTCGGTGATTCACGCACCGCAACGGTTTCTTTCCTGATAACTGAGGGCATGCAACTGTTGAGACTTTGTATAGCTCTTTGAAGTATGTGACCCACTGATCACCTCTGATGCATGCAACGTCCGGTGCGCACTGCTAGCAGCCGTGCGCTCCAAGCGGTGTTGCGCTTGTTCGAATGTCAAAATCTTGAAGGGGTTGGCAGACTAGAAGCTGGTGCGGACGACACGCTCGAGCTTGATGGCATTGATTTGTATGCATTTCTCCGTGCTTTGACCGAGATTCAGATTCTGCTTTGGTTTTCTCTCGATCAACAACACTGCAAAGGGTGGCCTGAGATCTGCCGGAGCATGGAGGTCTGCTTGGCGGAATATGATTGTATACAGCAGCTGGTTCCAGCCTGTCGAACACAGAGAATACAGAGAACCTTGTCAGCTTGATCTGCACCTGCAAACGTAGTTGTAGACACGATACAGTATGGGAACCTCAAGGAGGTTTGACGCTCCTGTGAAGGTGCACCGCCTGCCAGATTTTTTTTAATGCTGCGCTGGCTCGGTATGCAAGCAAAACCACGGAACGTTGCGTGCAGATCCGGGTCCCAAGGGCGTTCTTGCCAGGTGCCGGTTCTCGAAGTCCAAGCAAGTCACCGACAAAGAGAGGTCCTGCAGCTTCGGTGACAGGTGCGTGATCTGAAAGAAATACCCATGGCTTTGTGCACATGCTCTGCAGGCATGATGGAATTTGGACTGTCCCACCTGGCGTAACTCAATATCTTTTGCAGGATCAACCAAAGCTGGCATCCAAGCAGCTCTGTCACCTCGGCCAGCTGCTGATCAGATAGCAATCAGTCCAGCAACAGAAAGCGCTGATGTGTTGCCACAAGCTGAGCGTTACTTTTTTGACCCGGTCAATACTGGCAGCTTTCCACCAAAGCCAGCCTTGACAAAGACCATAGATGGCGTGCACGGCAGCCAGTCCCACACCTTTGCTCCTAGCGCCTCTGCAATACAGAATGCAGTTGAACAAACTGGCAAGTCTGCAAATGATGCAAGGGCGCTTGAAATGCCCATCAAACATAATAGAGCCCTGCCTCTAGAGCTTTTTGACAATCCTGAGACAGAGGTTGTGCCACCTGAGGATCGCATCAACAGCAGGCCTAGTGGTCAACCTGGGGCACCAGCTCGGTCACGCTTTTATGACAGCAAAGGAGAATTTGCTTGGGCACCTTGCCATGTCATTGCATATGACAGGTATGCAATGCTTGTCAGGCATGTAGCAACTGCATTTCGTTAAGTATATCTTGCTACTGACATGCGTTTAGTTGCTCAGTTGCTCACTTGCACCTTGCTATCGACACGCATTTACAATTGCTTAATTGCTCACTTGCACCACAGATTGATTGTGAGCACCTGCTTGACTGCAATCATTTGCTCAATACATGATCTTAAACGTCCAGCTGGCGGTCTTGCTAGTGCTTTCATGCCCTCAACCTCCTCGACCATGCGTTTTGTTCATGTAGACCACAGGAACGTTTCCAGATCCAATGGCAGGATTCTGGCAAACAGAAGTGGGTAAAGCGTTTCAATCTGCTATTTGAGGATGAAAGCATAGACGACTTCAAGTCGCGCATCCAAGCTGCCCTTAGGCGACGGCAGGAGGTTGAGAGGGATGCACGCTACAAAGCATATGTTGACCAGCAGCCCTGGCACAACATGGACACCCTGGACCAGGGTTTCCAGCAACGTGTCATGCATCTGGCAGGCTGGGAGCTGCCTCAGAAGCTGCCTGTGCTGACTCAGAGCTTCCTCTCTGAGGTGAGGCCAGTACACTGTGCGCAAAATGCTAAGCGCCTGCAACTGTTGTCCAGACAGCCATTTACATAGCTGAGGCCAGCATAACATGTACACATATCTGATAGTCCCTGATCTGACTACACAGTCACTGATCTCCAATCCTGACCATGATGCTTGCTGCTGAGACACAACTTGGTTCCATTATCCTGACGTCAATGTGGTTGTACATCATATAAGTGTACCTTCAGATAGCTTCAAGCATGTGTGGATCTCACCGCTGCGCGATGCATCTGCCAAATTGTGCACTTGCTCTGCTTTCAGGTGAAGACTGACTACCAGCATGCTGTCAAGGAGGGCATAGTGGATCTGGGCTTTCAGAACCCCTCCAAGGCAGCACAGTTGACTGCTCACCACATTGACCAGGTCAAAGTGGTCCACCCCATTCCAGAGCAGGGTTGCATCAATCTGGACAAGGCATGCGGGCATTCTGGCAGAGTTGTATCTGGCATGCAGGTAACAAGCACAGCTGCCTTCACTCTTTGCTGATGCGCATGCACAGATAACCCTTCCATATTGCTACCTTGGGCCTGGGTGAAACCGGCAACATGATCATGTGAAGCTTGATTCCATCTCTAGGTGTCTGCTTAGTGCTTTGCTGCACAGACAAGGCGCATCATTTGATACAACGTGATGCGGGAGATCACCCACTGATCAGCTAAGCTGGGAACATGCCAGGCCCTGTTGTTTGGTGTCCCGCTTGATCAAGCGCGTCCATCTGAATTGTCACGCCCCTCTGGCTGTAGGCTTTACCATCATGCTACCATGTATAGTCATCATGTCAGATTGCAAGCACTTTGTCAGCTTTGATTGTTGTCACCATGTTCATGCCACTGCAGGGGGCAGCTGCAGACAGTCAGGAGGTTGCAAGGGAGTCTTGGGCAGACCTGAAGGGCGATGTGCAGCACACCCTGCCCCTGGCCCAGCCCAAGCTGCTCAAAGGAATTCAGCTGTACTTTGCTGAGCTGGATGTCCAGAGTAAGGCCTGCTCTGCGCAAAACTTGGGCGTATCTGTTAGTCCGCTTTACTGGGCTGTGTCAAACACATGCTATCATTTTCCAGATCAGGACCTATGCAATCTTCATGTACCCAGCTGATACAGTTGCTGTTCTGCCTTTCAATCACCCTGGCTTGATTGCAACAACCCTGACTGGTCGCATCAGGACGACATGTGCTGTACAGCAAGCCCTGTGTTGGAAATGCGGCTGAAAGTAGGATGCAAGCTGTGCTCTGCAGAAGCAGCTTGCAAGTGTCTGTTGCTGCAAGCACAAGCTTTGGCAAGTCACAAAAGGGTTGCAGTGTGTTGCCATACATCATTTTACACATGTGCAGGCATGCTGCGCGTGCTACCGTATTCTTCTGGACACATGTGCAGGCATGCTACATGTTGTGCCATGTACTAACAAACACATGTGAAGGCATGCTGCAAGTCAATCAATCAATTTACGTTTCTTATCTTTAGGACTCATCAGGGGAGTCAATAGACAATAACTGGGAACACAACATACAATAAGCACTAAAAGTTCAAGTGTTGCCATACACTGTTGCGCACATGTGCAGATATGCTGCTGGTGGACACTCAGATGCGCATGCAGCCATGATCTAGTAGACACATGCGCTGCATGTTGTGCCACGTACTAATGAACACACGTGCAGGCATGCTGCAAGTGCTGCCACACACCAATGAGCACATGTACTGGCATGCTGCTGCCATTGTGGATCACCATGGCACGGTGAATCTGTACCTGAGCCTTGTACTCACTGCCCGTCACACTCTGGAACGCAAGTGGATTGGAACGATTCTTCACTTACACTAATGAGCACATGTGCAGGCATGCTGCTGGTGGACACTCAGATGAAGACGCTGCGCCGCCCAGCGGCCTTGTCGGATTTCCTGCAGTGTCAGGAAGGCCACCTGGGGGATGTGGTGGACGCTCTGCGCAGTGACTGGCTGCTCAAGGTGGCTCAACCCTCTTGATCCTGCGCCACACTGACTGATGCTGCGCGCCTGCTGTCTCTGTGCTGCAACATCTTCTTCTGTGACACACACATGGCTATGGTCTAAGCAATGGCTGAAGCTCTGGCCAGGCATTAGCTCCTGTGCCGCCAGAGTCTCAGGAACAGCTGGACACCAGGCATGGGACCTTTGCCCTTCACTCACAAAATGTGCCTGATTTATCAGTACGGCTTGACCATGCAAGCTAAGCCTACACTTTCTCAAAGTCAAGGATTCTGTCACATTGGGGGTATCAGGAGCACTTCATGCTAGTCAGCTGGTCTAAGCTGATCATGCCTGCTGGGGGCTGCTGCAGACAATGGCAATGATAGAGAGCATCTGGCCCTCAGAGCAGCTGGCGATGGCCCTGACAAATCCTGTGGACGCCCAGGATGTGGACCCAGCAGATCCCCAGGTAACCTACTCGCAGGCTAGCTTGTGTCCACTTGTACACTCCGGTGTGCAAACATTCTGTTGCATTTGCAGCAGCACAAGGTACAAGTGTGGTGACGGGCCTGTCATCATGAGTGGCCAGATATTCCAGACAGCACTGAATTGCACATTGCAGAGCATACAGATCGTTCAGAGGTGCTTTGTTCACACCATCAGCCCTGAACAGGAGAATATCAAACCAGATGCTGTCAAAAGAGTCTGTCATGCACAGTGTGACAGCTCCTCAAGTGCTGAGAGCTGCATTCATGACCAGTTGACCATACGCTTGCCAGCATACTCTCGAAAATGCTGCTCACGGCAGTTGTGTGCATCCCTTTCAGGTCCAAATCCCTCACTTTGTGCGCATGATATCTCTGGTGATGGCAGACCAGCTGCGCACAGTGGTGCTCAATTCAATCAATGCCTTTAGCCGCCTTTGGGATGCTTTTGACCTGGCGGCCGACCCCCATGCTGCCTCTGCCGGCTGCCCACTGATGAAGCAGGATGGCTCTGTAGAGGTGAGCATAAAGAAGAGAAAAGGAAAGAAAAGAAAAGAAAAGACCATGCCTTTCTGAATTTACCATTCTTGATTTGCAGCAAAAAGAAGAAAGCCTCAGGGTGAGGTATGTTGGGGATTCTGAAGGTGAGCGTGGATAACATTGAAAACTGACCATGATGAGAGCCTTTCTCAGCATAAAGTGGCATGAGGAGTGAGCCACAAACTTTTGCTTCACATGCAGCTCAAAAACCCCCGGGCTGCCCTGTATGATCTGTTTGTGTTTAAGGCTCAAACACCTACCACACACCTTTTCAAGGCCAGCTGCCTCAGCCCTGGCAATGCTACATAATGCAACTTCAGGGAGGCAATTCCAATTTGAGGTCAACAAGTGGAATCTATGCTGTGTACCTGCTAAGCAGCGCAGGAAATGGTGCAGAGTCTTGTTCAAGTCACAGCATATCAAGCAGCACACAAGCTGTATTGCTGCACAAGGCTTCATTCACACAAAGTCCCATTGCCTACCATCGGTCTAAATTTACACAGGCCAACGGCTTGCGTGTCAAACATTCATCATCCATGTGTGAAACATGTGCTGCTTGTTGTATGCTGCAGGGCAAATGGGGTGAGGACTTGTACAGCCCAGTGCCTCGGCCTATGTTCCTGGTCAGACTAGTCATAGTGGCCGGTCAGCTCATGTATGACCCCCCACTGGACACCATAGAGCAAGCAGTACTTGAGGCCTTTGATGCCATTGTACTTCGCTCTGCTAACATTGATGAGATCACAACAAAGGTCAGTCTAGGAGCTGCATGAGCAGCAAGTCTGATACACCAGCCCACACCATGCCTTACATGTGCCCCCTTGCTTTGGCAGCACGTGCACGCATGTCTGTAGCATCTGTGGTGTGCATGAGCTAACCCATTTGCAACTATGAGGTTTCACAGCAATGGCTCAGCCATTCTCCAGCACGTTGATTATGATGTGACAAACATCAAGCCCAGAGGGACCATGATTCCAGCACAGGAGCCCCTGGCTGTTGGCAGCTTAGCGTGAGAATGCTTTTACGCGATGTAGGCATAATAGATGGTTGCTGACCAAAGGCATTGGGACAAATCATGTTTACAAGACTTGACGAGTCAAGTTGGTGTGTGCAGTAAACACCAAGCATCAGTCATGTCAAGTCAAATTTTGAGGCCTGTTTAGGCTGCAAGTATCGATTCAGTGGCCTGAGTACTTAAGACATGGTGTCGTGCAGATCACATACTCTGGGCAGGAGAAAGGCATGGCCACCATTGATGCCCAAGACCCCCGCAACCAGACCCCAAGGGCCCGCATTGCCCATGTCATCCAAATGAATCTGGACAGCCCCCACAAGCTGTGCGCAAACTTCAAGCATGCCTTTGGTGCCTTGCTGGCCATAGACACCAAGGACTTCCTTGACGTGAGTTGTTCATATTGTCCCAGCCAAGGGGCAGGGGAGTTCACTGTAGTGATGCACCTACCCTTGCACAGCAAACATGCATGCCTGTGGCAAAGTCTACATCTGCTGACACACCCGGTGCAGCTGCATTCAGCGAGATGTTATGAGGCAGCAGAAGAGCATCTGATTGAGGGTTACAATATTGGTTTTGCAAGCAGACAGTTGTCTGGAACTTTTCACACCTCGCACGCTTTTTGTTGAGCAGTTGTGCATGTATACAACCAACTGCATGAGCAACTGGCTGCTAAGTTTGCATTGTTCCAGGATCTTTGGCACTCCATGGTCTGAATGTCTGCCAGAAAATGCGTGCCCTGGGCCTGCACAAGGACGTGCAGTGACACCCAATTTGTTCTTGGCTGCATTGACTGGAAAGGATGTCTTCTGCCCAGCAGACATGAAACCTGTTCCCTGCAGACATGGCTGGCTGCCAATCACAGCCTTGAGGACACTCAGGCTGAGATGGCCCGTCTTCAAGGTCTGACAGATACTGTTCTCAACATTGCAGAGCACAAAGTCACCTTCCGACTCATCCAGGTACACAGCTGGGTCTCATAGGCTTTCAACTTTGCTGACTTGTCACAGACATCAAAATCACACCAGCTGCTGTCACCAACACCTGAACCCCTGGCTGTGTCTTTGTGGCAAGCAAATTGCTGGCCATTTATCGACAGCTGCCTGATCTGTGTGTCAACTCTTGCTACTCTTTGTCTGTACCACCTGCAGCACTTGCAACGCTGCTTGTACCCAGAAAGTACCCATGTCAAGTGTTGCCCGAGCAACCAGCCAGGTGTTCACATGTAAGCCTGAGCATGGTCAACTTGCACCTGTGTAGGTGGACTGCAGCAGTGCCAAAGCCAGCATACTGCAACAGGCAGTGACCCTGAGGCAGGGCCTGCAGCGCCAAGTTGCTGCTGCATGGACTGAGGGAAACCGAGCTGTTAGCCTCAGGTGGGAAATTGAAGTTGCTGTAATTTGCTTGTGTCAATCAGTTGAGTGATTGTAAATATCTGCCCTGCGCATGGAGCCGTTCATGATTGTGCACTTGTAGCCCAGCAGTGATGAAGCAAAAGTGTCCAGCATGCACGGAACCAGATTTGCAATGCTTTATGGCATGACATTGGGTGCAGCTGATCAGTCTTTTGTTTTGAACCATGACAAACGTCCGTCATCAATGGCTATGAGAAGCCCCTTGCTCTGGAGTTTGCTGCAGCTGATCATGGTCTTGACTGGCTGCTATAGCCGAGGCTTTCTAGCACCACACAAAAGGCTTGCAGGTTGATGTCCATAGCAAGCATGATTGCCATGCAACAGGTACAATGCTCTGTGCACACGCCTCCAGCTGAACCCTGAGACCACAGAAGCCATGGATGAGCAAGAGAAGTTCATGGCCTCAACAGCAGCTGAGCTCAGCAGCCTGGCACAGCAGATTGCTGCCAGTCAGCACACCTTTGAGGTGCTGCAGAGCAGCCAGTACATCACTGAGGAAGAAGAGAGTGATGTCTTCTGGGGCATGCGCAGATGGCCCAACAAGCTTGCCGAGGTGACTCCCTTCTGTTCAGCTTTACAAGTGATTGCCAAGGCCTCAGATGCTGCTGTCAGATGCCTCAGAAGACACTTCCAGCAGTTGCAGCTTTCGTGCGCAGTACCTTTTGGCTGTTAGCTGTATGAGTAGCGTCAAGCTGCAATGACACTACGCACTTTGCTGCTGTGTTCTAGGTCCACAACGGTGGTAATGCCAGATCTAGGTGCTCCTGTTTGTTGGTCTAGCAAATACCTTCCCATGACCACTTTCAAGCCTCAGTATGAAATGAGTTACTGCTGCATGCTGCTCTTGGCCTGGTCTGACCAGTGCTTGAGGAGATGATGTGTTTCTGCTGCATGTTGCTCGTTGCCTGGCCTAACCTGCGTGTCTAAAGATGTGTCACAGCTGCAAGCTGATCTTGGCCTGGTGTGACAGGTGCTTGAAGAGACCGCCAAGATGCTGAAGCGCCACAAGCAGCGCTTCCTGGGCGACTTGCACGTGGATCAGCAGAAGCTGCGTGCTCAGCTGGAGGTCTTGCGCTCTGATGTCGAGGCTTTCTCAGAGCTGGGAGACATTGCTCAGGTACTTGCCTGAGCTGCTGAGACACCATGGCGTGCTTTGCAGAATAAAAGTTGCACAATCACTGCTGATGACTTGGGTCTCCAAGGGTTCTTGGTTCAATTGGCTCAAGCTTAGTAGTAGATAGGCTATTGAAAGGGCAATCAGAATGCACTCTGAGGTAAAGTATGTGGCGCCTGCCATACCCATAAACCACTAGCGACACTCTAAGTTGCAATTGCGAGTGCTTACCATTGAAGCTTCGATTCAGTAGCACATCTCAGGCTGCCTGCTCAATGCCTAGAAGATGCTTGCATCAGAAGCAGTCACAAGGTGCTAGCTTTGGTGTGAGTGCTACAAGTGCCTGAGCTGGGAGCTCGGAGCATGTTTGACAGAAGCTTGTGCATGCAATGTAGGTGGATGAGCGTCTTGGCGCAGTGCAAGACCTGGAGGCTCGCTTGAAGCAAAGCCAGGAGATGGCAGACCTGTTCATCAACAGGGAGCGCATCTTTGACCTGCCGCCCTCCCCTTTCCCTGCACTGGCTGGTACATCACAACCCCATCCCATCACGTCCTTTTGTTCATTGTTTTCTGTTTGCTCTCTGAGATGTTGTTTGTTGGTCTCCTGTTGGTTTCCAGGGGCCAAGTGTGAGCAGCAGCAGCAGCCTGCTGTTACCGTTGCTTGTGCTGCTGTATACTTGAGCAGCAGCAGTGATACAGCTCTGCCCCAGCTTGCCAATGTAAGCATCGCATCGCATTGCATCGCATCATGCAGCCATTAAATCTGTTGTGCCCCCAGACTGAATGATGAACCATTCAGATTCCGTTGGCCGCAGATACAAGGTAGGAGAAACATGAGTTGTCCTGCACCTACTTAGCTCATCTTGAGCTGGAAAGCATTAAATTTTTTGTTTTTGTTACACAAAGCAGTTGTGGGATGCTGTTTGCTGAGTCATGCTCTCCAGCATGGGGCCCAGCAGCTACACATGTGCTTTGTCTGAGAAGCTGCTGAGAAGCTGCTGGTGAGTGTATGCAGAGATTCAGAAGATGCTGGAGCCCTTGTCCAGCCTGTGGGACATGTGCAGCGAGTTCACCCACCACCTGCCGGACTGGATGGATGGACCCATTGTGGCCATCAATGCTGAGCAGGTGGCCACAGACTGTGAGAAGTGGTAAGTGCAAGAAGCAGTCAGGCTTCACAGCTCAGCTGTGGATCTGTTTGAGCGCCAGTTTGTAGTCTCAGGCCTGACTGATGTGAACATGGGGCCCCGTAAGAAACAGTCTGAGTTTCAGATGGACTTCATTAGGCTGAACAAATCACCAGGATCAATGTCATCACAATTCACCAAGACTTGCTAGAGTGTTTCTGGACCCAAAGGCGAGATAGGCCTCTGCAGATTGAGCGCACCACCATGCAAGACTTGGTAAACACCTGGTGTAAGGGTGGCATGCCTGCCTGGAAGCAACTAGCTTGCAGCACAACAATGGTATCAAATGTGACCATTACATATATGGTGTTGCAGGTATAGGCAGACAGCCAGGATTGGAAAGGCCATGGCTGGGCCTGCAGCTGAGGTGCTGGCCAACCTGAGGGGCAAACTGGAGGGCTTCCAGGAGCACCTGCCCCTCATCAAGGCCCTGCGCAACCCTGGCTTGCGAGACCGGCACTGGGACAAGATCAGCCAGAGTGAGACCTGTTGAACCTTTGTCTGGCCTTTGTGTGCCTGCTGGTTGTTCTCCATTTGCATGGCACCGTTTTGGAAGATGCATGCCACAGCATGGCATGCATGTCATTGAGAGGCAGAAGCAAGAAGATTGTGTTTTTCAATGGAAGATTCATGCCACAGCATGACACACATGCTGTTCACTGAGAGGCAGAACTAAGAAGAGGCCGCTGTACTTCTCATGCAAGCGCACATGCCTGGCGTGCTATGCCTGGTTGCAACAGCGCTAATGCATATCACTTGTCCCGCCGCCTTCAAGCCTGCTTCTATTTCATCATTCTTCAAGCATATAAATACACACATCAACGATCACACATTGCCTGCAGAGGTGGGAGTGCCGGTCAAGGCTGATGCCAGCTTCAGTGTCAGCAGGGCGCTGCAGCTGCAGCTGCCCAAGCAGCTGGCCATCCTGGAGGAAGTCAGTGAGTACGCCAGCAGGGAGTACTCCCTAGAGCGTGCACTGGACAAAATGCAGGTCTGGTGTAGCTGAGCATCTACCGTGCATGACGTCCTGTGCTTACTGGATGCAAATGCACGATCACACTTGTAGCAGATCAGCCCTTGTCATCAATGTATGCATAGATGATTTATCTCTGAGTTGTGTAGGCAGTCCATTTGCTGACATGACTGCGCTGGTCTTGAGTGAGGGCAGCAGGAAGGTCTGCCTGCATCCAGGAGTCTCTGCAAGCTGTTATACTGTAGGCTGATTGAGCTGGACCTTTTGTGTCCTGCTTCCTGCACACCGCATTGCAAGTCTGTCACATTATCACCCCTTGTCAAGCTGTTTGTGCACTATAAGCATGCTGGTCCTTCGTATGCCTTTGGGTCCAACCCCTTGTGCTGATTCCAGGGTGACTGGACAGGAGTGGCATTTGACACTCTTGAGTGGCGTGCAACTGGCACGTACATCCTGCGTGGCCTGGACGACATCCAGACACTGCTGGATGACCAGATTGTGAAGACTCAAGGCATGCGCGCCTCCCCCTACATTGGTCCCTTTGAGGAGAGGGTGCGTCTGTGGGAGGCCAAGCTCAACCTCACACAGGAGATCATGGATGAGTGGCTCAAATGCCAACAGGTTGGCTCGTATGCACAAGAACAGGCTGATTGCTGTTGTGTCTGTGAGAAGCATGAAGTCACAACATAGCAGATCATGGATGCATAGCTCAAACCTGTCTATCTGCCTGGTGGCACAATACAGCATTGGTAGCAGCAGCACATCTGCAGGGTTGGGCCAATGTTTTGCTGCTTCTGATCTGGCCATGAGACAAAGAGACTCAGAGATCATCAGGTGCAATGCCGGCCCATGCCTGATCATGTAGCTCAACCTCACAGCTCAAATGCGCCAAAGGCCCAATCGTCCGATGTCAACTGCAAGACACAAGTGCATGCAGTCATTGATATTGATGCTGACTGTGTTGAGATTGCAGGGATGGCTGTACTTGGAGCCAATCTTTGGGAGCGAGGACATTCTGCAGCAGATGCCCAATGAGGGGCGCAAGTTCCGGGCTGTGGACGCCACCTGGCGCCGCATCATGGCTGCAGTGCGCAAAGCCCCCGAGGTCCTGCTCATGTGCAGTGATGACGAGCTGCTGAAGAACCTCATCGAGGCCAACAAGTTCCTGGAGCAGGTGCTGTGATAGACACTACGTTTGACCACAACTTACTAAGGCGTTTTGTTTGTAGAGAAGAGGTTAGGCAATCACTGCTTGCTGACTGCATGCAGCTTGCATTGGTGATGAGCTGCTAAAAATCTTCATCGAGGCCAACAAGTTCCTGGAGCAGGTGCTGTGATAGACACCATGTCTGACTGCAACCTATTCATTCAGGCCTCTTCAATCTAGAGAGATCATGCAGTCATTGCGTGCTGACTGCAAGCATCTTGTACTGATAGGTCTTGCATTGATGCTTACCTCACAGGCATGGCTGCGCTGTGGATGATGCTGATGTAGGCAGCTGAGAGGGCTGTCAACAAGCATTGATGCCTGAGGGAAGCATGTAATTGTCTCTCCTCTCTGTCTGTGCAAATAACAGTTAGCGTCAGGGCATCCTCCAACACTGCTGGCATGTCGTTGATGCTGACAGCTCACGCTGAGTGGGTTTCTGCCCCACTGCAGGTCCAGAAGGGATTGAATGACTACCTGGAGACCAAGCGATTGGCCTTCCCTCGCTTCTACTTCCTGTCCAACGACGAGCTGCTGGAGATTCTGAGCGAGACCAAGGACCCATTGCGCGTGCAGCCCTTCCTGCGCAAGATCTTTGAGGGCATTGACAAGCTGGAGTTTGCACCTGACCTGGAGGTGTGCACACTATCTTCCTGGCTGCCTTGCTTGGCTCATGTCATGATTTAGTCCTCCTGCTTTAAAACAGAAACAGAAAAGAAAACCTGCGCCTTTTGGCGTCAACTCAATAAGAAGCCAAGTATGATACTAAGCTGCTCAGGTCCTCCTGCTTTACTTCCATGCTTCCCAATGGCCAACAGCGTGTCTGCCTGACTGCATGCTAACACATGCCACCACAGAGCATGTTTGTGCACCTGCATTGATTGCTATGGAGGCCTGCCAATGCTCACAACGCGTCTCAGACAAGTTTACATGCACTTTGTGCATTATCAGGTTATGATATCTTGACATCTTAGCATGACCATCGCTTGTGCCACATCTTACAGCAGTGCTAGGCAGCTTTGCTTGCACAGTATAGTCGTCATGCAGCTTTGAACCAAGTCTCAACATGTGTTGTACGCAATTGGAGTGCATTGCAGTGACGCAGGTGACAGGCGTGTTAAGCACGGCCTCCAGATTGTGAACCCTTCTAGACTCCTTGTTTAGCTTGGTTTTTGCTTGAGCTATCACCTTAGTCTTGAGTTCTGCCGTCAAAGTCAAGGCCGCAGCATGCCTGTCTGATGTTGCATCCATACTGCAATTAACATCACTGGTGAGCAAGGAAGTCAACAAACAAAGCTGCAACACAGCTTGTCAAACCCAAGGCCGCAGCATTGCGGTCCTGATGCTGCACCCACACTGCAGGTGACAGCGATGCTGAGTGAGGAGGGTGAGAAGCTGAGTCTGAAGACCACCTTCAACCCCAAGGCTGCAGGCGGCAACGTGGAGAAGTGGTTCATTGAGGCTGAGGCAGCCATGCGGGAGACAGTCAGGGATGTCACGCACAAGTCTTTTGACGCTCATGCTGTCAGCAAGCACATCGACTGGGTGCTGCAGTGGCCAGGCCAGGTACTGACTTCCCCGTTGACCTGTGTATTGTCTTTGCCCTTTTGGTGACCATTTGACACAAGTTCCAGGCCAGGTGCTGTCTTCCTTCTGGACGAGTGTATTGCATTTGCCCTTCCATGAGCCTTTGACACCTGTTCCAGGCCAGGTGCTGACTTTCCCATTGACATGTGTGTTGCAATCACGCTTTGGTGATTATATGACACTTTTCATGCCAACCATCACACATTCTGCTGTGTTCACATGGCACAGCATCAACATATTGCAGGAATGCTATGCATGCCCTGGCACATCTGTCATGACATTTGCCATTAGGCCAGGCCTCTTGTTCAGGCTTAATTGGATTGGCGGATTGCTGGTCACTGTTGAATAAAGCAATGCAGCAGAACGTGCGAGAATTTGCTTCAGCTCATAAATTTCACAGTTTGCACTGTTGTTGTGCAAGCAAAGCAAGCCTCACGTCTGTTTGTGTTGCCATAGGTGGTGCTTTGTGTCGGCAGCATGTTCTGGACTCAGGAGGTGGCTGAGTCCATCCGCAGTAACTCCCTGCCAGCCTACAGCAAGAAGTGCACAGATGACCTCCTGGATGTAAGCTACACCCCTCTATCTCATGCACTCCATATGTGTGCTTTGTTCTGTACTCACTGCTCCAGACACATCACAGCTTTTGCTAGGCTTTGACATTGCTGTCACCATGTCTCAGAGGGCAACTGCTCCAGACATATCACAGCTGTTTTGCTGGCCTTCCAAATTGCTGTCACCATGTCTCAGAAGGCAAATGTCGTCAATCAATCAATACTTCTGAAGCACATGTGCATGTGCAGGTTGTGAACAAGGTGAGGGGCAAGCTGAGCAAGCTGGAGCGCAAGACTCTGAGTGCGCTCATTGTTGTAGATGTGCATGCTCGGGATGTTGCTACTGAGCTGGCAGCCCAGGGAGTCTCAAGCGAGACTGACTTTGAGTGGATGAGCCAGCTCAGGTGAGTTAGGCATTCATACATCATGAAAGATCTGGTCTGTACTCCTCAAAGACTGACTGAGTGGATGAGCCAGCTCAGGTGAGTTGAGCGTTCATACATCACGGAACATCTGGTCTGTGCTCCCCAGCTCAATATAGATGTAGCCCTGACTGGGGCATGATACTGTGAAGACTTTGGTCACTCAGCTTTTCTTTTTTCACAGCTGTCTTCCCAGCCATGCATGCTGACATCCTATTGCGATTGTACTGAATTTGTCCTCTCAGCATCTTCAAGCTGGAGATATAACCTCCTGCTCATCTCAAGTAAAAAGCTGTCTTGACCCAAACTACCTTGATGATCATTGCCTTTGTTTCAGCAGCAGCAGCTGAACAGATGCGCCCATGCTTCAGGTACTACTGGGAGAATGATGAAGTAATGGTCAGGATGATCAATGCCGCCATTGGCTACGGCTATGAGTACTTGGGAAACTCTTCTCGCCTGGTCATCACCCCTTTGACTGACAGGTAGACCTTCACACCCAGTAACAAGTTAAACAGCGCTGTGCCTGCCAGTCCTTTTGCACCACTTGACAAGGTCATGTTGACATTTGATGGAAAAACACAAAGCAGCCATGTTAGCTATGTCAAGGCAACATGTGCCATGGTCGCCAAGTGTGGATGATGTGCAATGACTTTGGGTTTGCCTTGATGGATTGGTGCATGATTCCCACTGCACATTGCAGGTGTTACCGTACCTTGATGGGTGCCCTGCATCTCAACCTGGGGGGTGCCCCAGAGGGCCCAGCAGGCACTGGCAAGACCGAGACCACCAAGGACTTGGCAAAGGCCATGGCCATGCAGTGTGTGGTGTTCAACTGCAGTGATGGCCTAGACTACCTAGCCATGGTATGCACTCATTTCATTTCATTTTTCATGTAACACCTTGCAGTCTGGTGTGGAGCCATTTGCGACTCATCAGACATACTGGCTTGAAAGCACTGAACATGGCCGTATGAGATGCTACCAAAACATCTGAGAAAATGCGTGACAGCTATTCTCTCGGGTTGGTAACTTGCATCTGCAAAATGCAAAGTCTCAGAAACCATCAGCCTTGGTACAGGCTAGAAGCAATGCTTCAAACGTGAAATGGGACTCATGAGTCAGCTGACTGATTGCAGGGCAAATTCTTTAAAGGCCTTGCCTCAGCGGGTGCCTGGGCTTGCTTTGATGAGTTCAACCGCATCGACTTGGAAGTTCTGTCTGTTATTGCTCAGCAGATCCTGACCATCCAGAGAGCCAAGGCTGCTAAGGTGGCCACCTTCGAGTTTGAAGGCACTCGCCTGTCCCTCAGGTAGGCTTGGCAGTTGTACCTCTCACTTCACTGCAGCTGTTCATCTCAGAATGCTGGTGAAGGCGCGAGTGCATCATCTCAACTCAACGGCACCACTCATGTGTGACTGGCCTTGCCCACATTGCCACATGAGCTGGTCTCTTGTATCATAGTCACATCAAGAAGTCGCTTGCCAACCCGCATCTGTATAGCCAACACTGACTCTCCCTGAGTAAGCTCTCTATCAAGCTGCTTGAGCACGGGAGCACAGCTGTGAGTCAGCATCAGCCTCTAACAAAAGTGTACATTGTGTGCAGAGCCACATGCAGTGTGTTCATCACCATGAACCCAGGCTACGCCGGCAGGTCAGAGCTGCCTGACAACCTCAAGGCCCTCTTCAGGACTGTGGCTATGATGGTGCCTGACTATGCCCTCATTTCTGAGATCATGCTGTACTCCAGTGGGTGAGGCACTCCTCCCCTTTCTGCAGGCTGTGAAGCTGATTAGACTGATGTGTTCAAGTGTACCCCTGTATCTGGAGCACACTTTGTCTGAGCAGCGTGTACCTGACTGGTCAGGCAAGTTTGCTAGGAAAGTAAGGTAGCCCACATCGCAAGACATGTTCGTTCTTGTGTTTTATGCAGCCCGCTATCCCTTGCTGAATGATACTCTCTGCTGTGCAAGACACAACACAGCCCCTGCCGGCCACAGTGTCATAAGAAATGTCTGATGTCTCCAGCCACTATTGCAAGCCCTGCTCCAACACAAATCACAGTCTTGCTGACAGCCGCAGCATATACGCCTCAATGCAGAGCTTCTTTTTGATTCTATGCTGTTCAAGCATCAGAAATACCAAAAAGTATACAGGTCGCATGAACATTCAAGCATCAGAAAAGACCAAAAGTTACACAGGTTGCATGGACACTGAGCGAATGTTGGTCAGGTATTTGCAAGCTCTGGAGCTGGCCAGGAAGCATCAGAAAAGACAGAAAAGTACACAGGTCTCATGAACATTGAGCGAATGTTGGCCAGGTATTTGCAAGCTCAGGGGCTGGCCAGGAACGGTGGCCACCTACCGCCTATGCAAGCATCAGAAAGACCAAAAATTATTCAGGTCGCATGAATATTGAGTGTATGTTGGCCAGGTATCTGCAAGCTCGGGAACTGGCCAGGAAGCTGGTGGCTACCTACCGCCTGTGCTCAGAGCAGCTGTCAAGCCAGTCCCACTATGACTATGGCATGAGGGCCGTCATCAGTGTGCTGCGAGCTGCTGGGGCCAACAAGCAGAAGTGGGGCGACATGGCCGAGGAGCTGCTCATGCTGCGCTCCATCAGGGATGTGAACCAGCCCAAGTTCCTGGCGCCTGACATTCCTCTGTTCGAGGGCATCCTGGCTGACCTGTTTCCTGGGGTCAGTCTGTTGCTTTGCTTGTTGCTTTTAGACCGCATGCTGTCCATGCTCTGGGTGTTTCTTGCTGTAGCGCCTGTTGCATTGCTTGTTGCTTTTAGACTGCCTGTTGGCTATGCTCCCCTTCAAACGGTCTTCAAATGGTCGTCAATGTGACGCGCTTTGTGTCCAAAAGCAGAACAAGCAAAGCATCTGCACAGTGCTATGGTGTCCTGTCGTATTTTCTTGGGATTCCTGACCTCTTGCATCTTATGTTGTACCACCTCAAGCAAAACCTCAAAGCAAGGGCCAGTTTGAGCTCTGGTGTCTGCATCAGGTGACGCTTCCAGAGCCGGATTACAAGGACCTGGATGACTGCTTGAGGGCAGCATGTAAAGCAGCCAATCTGCAAGCCACGCCAGTCTTCATGGAGAAGGCTCACCAGCTGTATGAGATGGTGCTGGTGCGCCACGGTCTCATGGTGGTGGGCTACAGCTTCGCTGCCAAGACCAGCATCTACCGCATGCTTGCTGCTGCTCTGGGGGATCTGCACAACAAGAAGCTGATGGACGAAAACAAGTGAGTGTGCTTCAGAGCTCAGGTCTACATGACACCAGTTTTCAGTGACTGACACCTTTGCTTACGCCTGGAAAGCTCGTTCCTGTGTTCTTCTGCCTTCATGTCCTCTCGTGGTTGAGCACAGCATGTCCAGGGAATTTGCAAAAGTCAAGCAGAAGTCAACCCAAGCATCCTGCAAATGTCTGTTTGACTGCATTGCCAGCCTGCCAAATAATAAGACTTACACATTCAGTATCGTTAACGCTGAATGCCCCTTGTGTCATTCACTTCATGCATTGATCAGATATGGCTTGTTCAAGTTGGTGTCCATACCTTGCAGGGTGCAGCTGCATGTGATGAATCCAAAGAGTATCACCATGGGCCAGCTGTATGGCCAGTTTGACCCAGTCAGTCACGAATGGAAGGACGGCGTCCTGGCCAAGCTGTTCAGGGAGTGTGCCACTGACCCTTCACCAGACCGCAAGTGGGTCCTGTTTGATGGGCCAGTGGACGCTGTCTGGATCGAGAACATGAACACAGTGCTGGATGACAACAAGAAGCTATGCCTTAACAGCGGAGAGATTGTGCAGATGAGTGCGTCTATGGTAAGCTGTTTGACAACATGCAACTTTTCAAAAGCCTTGCACTGCATTTTGCCTGAGCTTCCTGGGTGTGCCCAAGTCAAGGGCTGTTTTGCAAGGGCTGCTGTGCAAGTGCTGCTGTGCAAGTGCTGCTATGCAAGTGCTGCTGTGCATGTGCTGCTGTGCAAGTGCTGCTGTGCACCATGAGATTGCAGGAATGTGCCATCAGATTTCCAATGAATTGCTCTAGATCAGGAGAAACGAGGTTGCACCTATAGGCAACAGTCTCTTCATGCCGTCATGACCTAAGTATGATTGGTGTGAGTGCAGAACATGATCTTTGAGGTTCAAGACCTGGTGGTGGCATCCCCAGCCACAGTCAGCAGATGTGGCATGGTGTATGTGGAGCCAAGCCAGATGGGATGGAGGCCTCTCAGAGACTCCTGGATGCAGGCAGACCTTCCTGCTGCCCTCACTCAAGACCAACGCACTCATGTAAGCAAACAAACTGTCTATGAGATAGGTCAGAGATACACTATCTGTGCAAATGTTTATAACAAGGGATGCTACATGCGGGATCTAGCCTCTCACGGTCATGATGTACTCCCCTTCCTGGCTGTATGCCTGCGTGTCCTTGATGTGCTCAAGCCTGCTTCAATCTCTGCCAAGCTATCTCTGCCAAGCTAGACAGTGTCTGCACAGCTTCAAGGGACACCTGCTGCCTTGCAACACAGTATTCAAACTTTTCAGTCAGTCGTGGTGATCTGCTCATTTCAAACGAGCTGTAGTGCAGACTGTAGCAACAATGATGATGTGTATCTTACAGATCCATACCCTCTTTGAGTGGCTGGTGGACCCCTGCATCGCCTTTGTGCGGCGCAACTGCCGGGAACTGGTGATTACAGCCGACATCAACCTGCCTGTCAGCCTCATGAACCTCTTCAGCAGCCTGCTGGACTGCTTCAAGCCCAATGCTGGTGGAGAACCCCCGGTGAGCGCACCTGCCATCACTCATTGTGCTTATGCATCTTTGTCAATTGATGTACAGCTAAACTACAGGTTCTGGGCAGCCTGGAATAACACTTGGCTTCCCATTAGATTGACACCGAAAGGCGTAGTCTTTTTTTTCCATTTCTCTTTAACTACAGGTTACTCAGCCTGTGCGCTAAGGTGCAATGAGGCCATCAACATGAATGCAAGTCATGCGTGCCAGCCACTTTCTCAACACCTAAGCTTGTGGCCCATGCTTGTGTACTGCCTTCATGCTTTGCAATGCAAGCAGCTCAGCAGGCTGACAACCATCGTCACAATATGCCTTGCTGTTACCTGGAATGCTGCCATACGGATGTCTATTTTTAGTCGTGTGACTGTCATCAGCGTGAGTTGTGAGCAGTCCTGTGATCTAACAGTGGATTTCCATGATAGCCTCTGGGTTTGCAGCCGCAAAATCTCAGAATTAATAAAAGTTGATGGGTGATTCTTCGGGTTTTTAGTTTGTGTAACCAATAAAAAGTGAGCAGTCTATGCAGGCTTCATTTCATGTGGTTCAGGTGCTGCCTGCTGAGCCCACAAAGCTGCTGGAAGGCCTCTTCATCTTCTCCCTCATCTGGTCCGTTGGAGCCACCACAGAGACAGCCGGCCGCACCCTGTTCAACCACTTCCTGCGCAAGCTGCTGAGGAAGGGTGTGGAAGAGAGCCCTGACCGGACTGAGTTCGACCTGGGTCCTGGTGTCACCATTGCCACCCCCGAATTTGACCTCAGACCTGTCCTGCCTGTGGTGAGTGAAAATTCCAGCCCTGCTGCAAGCAGAACTGTGGTCCCAGCTTGCTAGTCAGAAGCCCCAGCATGCATGTCTCTTCATCACAGCTAGAGAATGCACGTCCTCCTGTGATTTGAATCCAAACTGTGCATGCGTCTTTATTTGTGCATGGCTTGAGCAAGATTACAAGTCCAGACTAGACTATTATGCTGCAGTGCTGATGTGCTAGCGCTGCTTGTTTGTGAGGGGCTGCTGATGAAAGGTGCTGCTTGTTTCATGATATTGCTGATTTATCATATGGGTGCAAATAGGCATGATCTGCTGCTTGCAGGATGGCAGCGTGCATGACTACATGTTTGACCAGGAGAGCTGTGACTGGGTACACTGGATGAAGACAGTGCCCGCCCAGGAGCTACCCCCCACCCTGGCCTTCCATGAAATCATTGTGCAGACCATTGACACTGTGCGGTACAGCTACCTCATGCGGCTGCTGATCACACACGGTCATCACACACTGTTCACAGGTGTGCCGCCCATGCACTCATGCAACATCTGCATCACTCCTCATCGCTACTACAACATGTACACCAGTTTCCATTGCTGCCCATGCACTCATGCAACACCTGCATCAGTCCTCGTTGCTACTACAACATGTATACCAGTCACCACTGCTGCAGCAGTGGTGCATCTGTCTGCCTGACAGCAGAGGCTTCAGGATCCCCAGGGCATCAGTCCCCACTGCTACTACGACATCTATACCAGTTATTGTTGCTGCAGCAGTGGTTCATCTGTCTGTCCAAAAACAGAAGTTTCAAAACCCATGGTTGCTCATTGCAGGTGCAACTGGTACTGGCAAGACAGTCTACATGACGTCTCAGATCAATGCATTGGACAGCAGTGTCTACCAGAACATCCAAACAGCCTTCTCAGCGCAGACAGGCGCCAACCAGATTCAGGACATCATTGACTTGAAGCTGGACAAGCGGCGCAAGGTACAACTGATGCTGTTGCCATGTTGCTCCAGGCCTGTAATAATAATAATAATAACAACAATAACAACAACAATAATAATAATAATAATAATAATAATAATAATAACGTGTACTTAGCCAGCAGGCATCAGGTACGTGCGATCAGGTACAGCTCTGTAATGCGCTGGATCAACTCGAAGCGCACACTGGCCTTATCAGTTTTTGGGCAGGTGCTATGAATTAATTTGCAGTAGCACACTTTGTTCCAGGACAACCTGTGTATCAACAAGGTCCATGGTTGCCAGCACACAGCATGCTTGGGTTGATCTGGGCTGACAGCAAGTTTCATAATGACAGCTTGTTATCTCTTGTTTGCATGTGTAGGTTATCCAGGCTCAGTACACGCAAAATCATTGTTCTGCTGTTCTGCAGGGTATTTACGGTCCACCATTTGGGCAGAAGTGTGTCATTTTTGTGGATGATCTAAACATGCCCTCCTTGGAAACATATGGTGCGCAGCCTCCTGTGGAGCTGCTGCGCCAATGGATGGACCACCAGGGTTGGTATGACAGGTCAGTCTGCCCTCACAAACACCATAGTCAGCTCCGTCAGGAGTGTCTACAGCTGTAAAACCTGTACACCAGCTGTAACATCTGTGCATCAGCTTGTTCATCAGCTTGCTTATGAGACCCTCAGACATCAGCCACACCTACCCTTGCTATTTCATGCGTCTCTTTCAACTTTCACCGGTTTGTCCCAGTGCCATCCCAGGTATTCATGACAGGTCATACACCTGCAACTGAGCTACAGAACCAATCAGGCTGTTATACTGCTCTGGTGTCACCTGAAAGCATGTTCACCTAGGCAAACAGTATCTTCCTGGACGCAATGGCATGCAATGCGTCAACAATAAACTGCAAATAACTTGTCGAGGCAGTGCCTATGGTTGTTTGCAGGTCTGACAATAGCTGGAGGTCCATTGTGGATGTGCTGTTCTGTGCTGCAATGGGTCCACCTGGAGGGGGCCGCAACAATGTCACTCCTCGCTACCTGCGCCACTTCAACCTGGTCGCCATCTCTGATTTTGACGACGAGACCTACTCTCACATCTACACAGTGAGTGCTCTTGTTTGCATTGCATGCTTGTAATGGAAAAATGCTGTGATTTTTAACTACTCAACAGAGAGCGGCAGCAGCTAGGCCTCAGTCTGCACTTTGAAGTACTTGTGACATTTGACAGTCTTGCTTTGTTACTTACTTTCTTGCTAAGCCATTGTTCGCTTTGATCGCTGGTGTGGGGGGATAAACAGCGTCACCTGTTTGCAGAGCATCATTGGGTGGTGGCATCAGAAAGCAGGTGTGGCAGAGGAGGTAGCAAATATGGGCCCTGCCATAGTGTCAGCCACAGTGGACATCTACCAAGCCATCAAGAGGGACCTCCTGCCAACTCCAGCCAAGAGCCACTACACATACAACATGAGGGATCTGTCCAAGGTGTTCCAGGGCATTGCCATGGTGGGAGTTGGTGTTGATACCCCTGAAAAGATGACCAGGTGTGCCGTCCTTGCCTGTGGTGTTCTGCAGCCATGCTCGGCCATCGAAATGCTTCTTATTGAGCTGAATCTCTGCGCTGTATACCTGAGCGTGTGTGTTGGCGAGCATGACGCTGAGCTTGCGTCATGCGACGCCAAGCCTTGCTGGGCGGTCACCGTCACAAGAACGTCTCATGCCGCAGGTTGTGGGCACATGAGGCACTCAGGATCTTCCACGACCGTTTGGTCAGCGACGATGACCGCCGCTGGTTTGGAAATTATCTCAAGGCAGCCGTGCAAGAGCACCTGCACCTCAACTTTGACGAGGTGTTTGCGACACCGGCCAGCTCTGCTGGCGCTGGCCAGCTAGATGTGCTGTCAGCCACCCGCAGCCTGTTGTACTGCAACTTCCTCACACAGGTGCCTTCCAAAACCGCTGCACTTCCAGTCTTTGCTGTTGTGAGTGCGGAATACCAGCAAACACAATTCTAAAGAAATCTGACTGCCTTGCTTACAGTTGCAAAAAGGGCCAGACGCTGTCAATTGAGTAGACACAACAAGGACCAATCTATCACGGATCATATCATCATGAATCAACAGGAAGCTGCAAGCACTGGCAAGCGTTACCATCACTGGCTGTGTTGTAGGGGGCTGACAACCAGAAGTATGAGCCTGTGACGGATCAGGCTCGCCTTCTCACATGCATAGAGGGGTACCTGGCAGAGTACAACCTCCAGAACAAGACACGCATGGACCTGGTGCTGTTCCTGTATGCTGCAGAACACATCTGCCGCATATCACGCATCATCAAGCAGCCCTTTGGGAACGCTCTGCTGGTGAGTCTGTTGGTCCTGCCTGAATGGACCGCTCAACAACGTGAGAATCATGATCGCTTGAATGCAGATCAATACTTTCCCTTTGGAGAAGTATGATTGAGTATTGCTGTCACTGGTGATGGGTATTCCAGATGGGCTGTTGCCAGCGTGCATCATGTGCACTGCAAGGTGTTGTCATTGCTGCTGGCAAACTTGGCGCAATCGGTCAGAATGACAAGAAAAGAAAAGGCTTGCCCTTTTGACGTCACTTTGATTAGAAGCCAAGCATTCTACCGGGCTGCACAGCATAATCAGTCAGAACATGGGATGCAGCAGCTGTTGCTCCGGGCTGCCGCCTTAGGAGGCTCCCGTTATGATCGCTGAAAAGCATCAAAGTTTCTCTCCTTTTTCTTTTTCTGCAGCAGCTGTTTGCTTTTACACAGGTGGGAGTGGGAGGCAGCGGCCGGCAGAGCTTGACTCGCATTGCCACCTTCATGGCAGAATACTCCCTGTTCACCATAGAGATCAGCAAGAGCTACTCAGTGCTGGAGTGGCAAGAGGACTTGCGCACTGTGCTGCGCAAGGCTGGCTCTGATGGACAGCCCACCGTGTTTCTGTTCAGTGGCAACCAGCTGAAAGATGAAAGCTTCCTTGAGGACATCAACAACATCCTGAATATGGGCGAGGTATCACCCAAACATGTATCACAAATTGGCGCCATGTCACCAACTGCCTCCAACACAATCACCACAGTGTTGTCTGTCCTACACACATACTACAATTGTGTCTGCTTCCAGATTGCTACTTCTTCTGTCTGCTGCAGTGTCACTGCTACAACTACTGCTGATGCCGCTGTTGTCTGTCTGTCATGGCAAAATTATCATACAGTGACCTCAGTGTGTGTACGCTTTTCATGCTGAGAGTTTAATCCCTTTGGACATTGCCATACCTGACACTGGTAGTTGAACAGGTACCAAACCTGTTTGCCAAGGACGAGGTGATGACCATCATAGAAGCTGTGACGCCCAAGGCAAAGAGGGCTGGCAGGGGGATCAGCCCCCCAGAAGTGTACGCCTACTTTGTTGAACAGTGCAGAGCCAACCTGCATATGGTGCTGGCCATGTCACCTGTTGGGGATGCGTTCAGGTCAGTGCTGAGGCCATTTGCCACAGCATTACTTGCCCCATGCAGATCTCTGGCATTTGTCACCACTGATGCCTAAACCTGGTGCATTCCTCACAAAGACAACTGCAGTGTGTCATGGCTAGTAAGGCCTGCCTGCACTTATTACCTCCCAGCACAAAGCTCATCATTGCATGTTGGTGATACAAGTGTTATCTCTGAAAGCTGGAAACTGCACACAAGTCTGTGTTCTTGGTCCCAGCTCGCTAACGAGCCCCATCTCTCAGCTCCTTACTCCTGCTGATCACCCCCTTTGTAGTTCTGTGTGCAAAGCTCTTTGCTCCCAGCTTGCTATGACATTGTACCCCTTAGGCGTACTGATCAGCCCCTTGCGTTTCCTGGTGCAGGGCTCTTGGGGCCCACCTTACTATCATTTTTTTACTTTTTAGGCGTGCTGATCAGCCCCTTGTGTTTCCTTGTGCAGGGCTCGTCTGCGCAAGTTCCCCAGCCTGGTCAACTGCTGCACTATTGACTGGTTCAGTGAGTGGCCTGCTGACGCCCTCAAAAGCGTCGCCTCCCAGTTTCTCAAGGTGCGCCCCCTTTAGTGGTCTGGCTGGTGTTGACTGTCCTATCTGTGTCTTTGGGCAATCAACACATTATTCCAATGTTCTTGCTTGGGCGACCCCCTTGTCTACAGTAGTTACTCACCAGTGTCTGTCCACAGAGCCCTCCAACAACTGGTAGGTTAATACCACAACAGGCCAAAGTGTCTCTCCAAACGCATCATGGCATATTGCACTGGCAGCCTGCGGAAGGGCGTGCTTGCCTGCATTCGCGCCAGAGCTCTTCGTTGCACTGGGTGTGTTTCCCGACCACTGTGTGCACAGATGCCCTGTTGCTGCATGACAGGATGTGGAGATGCCCAGTGATGCAGCAAGGGAGTCAGTGGAGGGCATGTGCATGCTCTTCCACACCTCGGTGCGCACTCTGGCTTCAGACTTCCTGACGCAGCTGCAGCGCCACTACTATGCCACCCCCACCTCCTATCTGGAGCTCATCTCCACCTACAAGCACCTGCTGGCTGCCAAGCGCACCCAGGTCTACGCCTTGAAGCACAGGTGGATGCTCTGCTTCTCGTGATGCTTCATCGAGAAGGGACTGGCCCCTATGATGATGTCTCACCTGTGTGAATAGTCTGCTTCTTGTTTTGATTTGTGAAGAAAAAACTGATCTCCTTGATAATGCTTCACCTGTTTGAACACTCTGCTTCCAATCTTGACTTGTGAAGAAGTGAATGGTCCTCTCAATGAAGCTTCATCAGCTGCTGGCTCAGCTGCTGTGGTGTGCCGGTAGTGGTACCTGCCTGGTAATGCTTGTCTGTGCATAAGAAGATTCAGATCGTTGCCTTCAGTCACGCAGGACCAAACCTCACTAAGTTGGTGTCTCAGCCTGTTTGGACAGAACTTGCTCAGCCCTCTTCTGAATGGTCATCACTTTGCTGATGCAGTCTCAGAAAAGAGAAGAAATGAAAAGACTACACCTTTCGGCGTCAATTTGATGAGAATCCAAGTACTATACCGGGCTGCCCAGCAATGCAGTCTCATGTATACTGAGTCAGTTAGGTTAACTGAGTCACTGAGTCAGTTAAAATCACTGAGTCAGTTAGGGTCACTGAGTCAGATAGGATCACTGATTCAGTCAGGATCACTGAGTCAGTTAGGGTCACTGAGTCAGCTAGGATCACTGACTCACTGAGTCAATTAATGTCACTGAGTCAAACCTGATGCCACAGGTATGAAGCTGGGTTGCAGAAGCTGCTGGCCGCTGAAGGCGAGGTCAATGTCATGAAGGAAGAGCTCATCCAGCTGCAGCCCAAGCTGATTGCCACTGGTAAGGAGGTGGAGGAGACTCTGGTGGTTGTCAACAGCCAGACTGAGGCAGCAGTAGCCCAGAAGGCTGTGGTGCAGGCTGAAGAGGCTGCCGCCTCTGAGAAAGCTGCTGCAGCTAAAGCCATCAAGGTGAACTTGGCACGCCCTGAGCTCCCAATAAATGTCCCTTACTTGTCAGCTACTTGAGTGCATCAGGACTGTGCAAGTCTAGCTTAGCAGTGAGATGCAGGCGTTGATTTCAGAGCTGGTACGGGTGACTGCCAGCATGCTTTTGCAGACACTGGCATCACACTCTGGCTTCCTGTGATCACAGAGCTGAGCAGCTTTCTGTGGCTGTTGGCCTGACAGTGATCTATGTGCCCTGAGCAGTTGATTGCTCTCACATCCCCAGCACCAGTTTCAAAGTTTGGGCAAGTGAGTGCAGGATGAGTGTGAGGGTGAGCTGGCGGTAGCAATGCCCTTGTTGGAAAAAGCCCTCCAGGCTCTGAACACCCTGACCAAGGGCGACATCACGGAGGTCAAGTCCATGAAGAACCCCCCCTCAGTGGTCAAGCTGGTCATGGAGAGCGTGTGTCACATGCTGGGCGTGAAGCCCAAGAAGGTGCAGGACCCCACCAACCCCTCCAAGAAGGTGGATGACTACTGGGAAGGCAGCCAGAAGCTGCTTGGGGAATCTGGTGGGCCTCCGACATCACAGGGCATGTTTGCAGCGCAAATTTCCCCTTCATGAAGCATCTCATTTGTGTTGTTGATCAGCATCCCTCATGCATCTGACCCATGCTCAATCAGTAGTCGATGACTGGAGCCCTTCACTATGTAAACTCCAGACAGACAGTGAGCATCGTGAGCACAATTAAGCAGGGAGTCAAATGCCCCAGCTTCATGTCAAGAATGTCACTTGACCCAGTGCAGTCAGACCCATAGATTTGTGACTGGTACACCAGATCAGTGCTTGTGCTTGTTGCAGGCTTTCTGCAAAAGCTGCAAACCTACGACAAGGACAACATCCCTCCAGAGGTCATTGTCAAGATCAGGCCCTACATGGAGAACCCAGACTTTGAGCCTGAGGTGGTGAAGAAGGCCTCCAAGGCTGCATATGGCCTGGTGTCCTGGGTGCGTGCCATGGAAGCCTATGACAGGTATTCCTGCAGTAGTGTTCCCTGTGTCTTCATGCCACTGGTATGCTCACACACAATGTAGTGAGAAACAAAGAGCAGCTCCAAGCAATACCTGCACTTACCTGCACATACCTAGCTCATTATGAGCTGGGAAGCGTTGTTATCATCATTATCATTATTATCATTTTTGTTATTATTGTTGAGCAATTGAACCTGACAGCTAGGCATCACTAGCGTCAATGGCACCAACAAAAGACACTGACAACATTTGTACAGCACCTTGGCTGTATTGTCATGCAGGTTCTAACTGCACGCACGCAGTTAGAACCAGTCTGGTGTACATGTTGTGTGCTGTTGTGGCTCAGTTCTAAGGGCTGGAATTGTGCTGCAGAGTTGCCAAGGTGGTGGCACCAAAGAAGGAGAAGTTGGCGGCTGCTGAAGGGGAGTACAGCGAGCTCATAACAGGCCTTAACCAGAAGAAGGCTGAGCTGGCAGCTGTGGAGGCCAACCTTGCTGCCTTGAATGCCAAGCTGAAAGAAATGCAGGTACATCAACGAGCTGCTTCAGGCTCGCTTCACCGCCTGCCTTGCCCCAAGCCTGTCTGAAAGCCTGCTGAGTTCTTAACAGCACTTGCTTCACCAGGCAGGGCAGCTCGGGCTTGAGGATCAGAGTCACATTTCCAAAGAGCCTGTTGCTCACATGAGAGCTGCTACTTGCAGCACAGCTTCTCCTCTGAATGCTTGCATCAAAAGCTGGGATCATTAAAGAAGATTATACACGAGAAGTTCCTGTTCTGGGGGCTTTCTGCATGGTTTCCTGTTTTTCAGAGAACTCATCACACAGCAAATCGCAGACTATTGTTGAGTGACTATCCTACAGTGTGAATTAAATATGTCAAACGGCCATACATAGCATCGCCGCTTATCTTGCAGGATCAAAAGCAGCAGCTGGAGCGTGATGTGGACCTGTGCTCCAAGAAGTTGGACAGAGCCACCAAGCTGATTGGTGGCTTGGGTGGCGAGAAGACTCGCTGGACTGAAGTTGCCGAGAAGCTGGGCAAGGACTATGTCAACCTGACGGGAGATGTGCTGCTGTCGGCTGCCTTCATTGCCTATCTTGGTATAGTTGCTGTACTCCAAAAAGCATGTCATGCGGTGTCACACACACACACGCACAACTTGCTTCGGCGCCTGCTCAGCGGCCGTTAGAATTACCAATTGCAGCGCTGCGCTTGCAGCTGCTAGGCTGTGCAGCATTTTCAGCTGTTGCCCTTCTGAGCTGTCAGCACCACCAGGAATCAAGCCACTCCTGCTGCAATACAAACACACTCTTCACACTCTCGACTCACATGGCAGAGGTAATGTAACGCCCCCAGGGTTACAGACAGTGTCTTTTGCGTTAACCATTTTTGGGGAATGCTCCTGAGTCCAGCACAGGTGCTTTCCAGGAGCTACAGAAGGTGTCAATAGCACGTTCAGGGCAGTGCTGCTGAGTCAGCATCCCATCAGGACTTACCTGTTGAATCCAGTGCAGGTGCCTTCACCGGGAGCTACAGAGAAAGGGCAACCTCCCTTTGGACCTCAGAGTGCCAAGGGCATGACATCCCCTGCTCCACAGACTTCCGCATGGCAGCTGTGCTTGGGGAGCCCGTGCAGATCCGGGAGTGGGTCATCCAGGGCCTGCCCAACGACAGCTTCTCCATTGACAATGCCATCATTGTTAGCAAGGCCCGCCGCTGGCCTCTGCTCATTGACCCTCAGGTATTATCATTATTATTATTATCATTACTATTATTATTCGTATTCTTATTATTATTATTATTATCATCATTATTTAGTCGTGATAGGCCTGTTGTACAAGGCATAACTCGATGATTGCCAGCATAGATTACAAGTCCTGCTGAGACTAAGGTCCTACCCCATGAGGGCGCATTGGCTCTTGTGCATCGACCCTCAGGATGCCCACTGTCAGTAGCACCTGTTGTGCGTGACCAACAGCAGCTGCACTGCTGCGCAATCTTTGACACCAGACCTCAGGCACGGCACACCCTGATGCTCATCAAGCTCACCGCTGAAGTACTGATTGCACATGCGCAGACGATTTGAGTTTCCTAACCTCGTGACCTCCACATTCAAGACCAGCAAGCTCATGCCTGTCAGCATGAGTTGCTGACTCATGCTCTTCCCTTACTCCGCATGCACGATAAGGGCCTGGCAACCTGTCAGACGCCACAACTCTTCTCTATCGGAGTTGGCCTTGAGCAGAGTGGTGTGGGTTGAGTGCTGAGGCAGGCCAACAAGTGGATCAGGAACGGTTCCTGACTCACATTGCTCCCTTACATGGGCATAGCAAGGGCCTGTCGAGTTGTCAGAAAGGGAGCTGTCCTTGAGCACAGTGGTATGGGTTGAGTGCAGGGGCAGGCCAACAAGTGGATCAGGAACATGGAGCGGCGCAGCCAGCTAGAGGTGCTCAAGCTGAGCGAGCCCGACTACATGCGCCGCCTGGAGAACGCCATCCAGTTTGGCAACCCTGTGCTGCTGGAGGGGGTGGGCCAGGAGCTGGACCCCACACTTGAGCCCCTGCTGCTCAAGAGCACCTTCAAACAGGTGCGCAGGCCTGCACATACTAGAGCCACCTCGCTCAACCGTTGTTTGCGCGCACAAGAACTCAAGCGCCTGGAACTGTGCATGTGTGAACATCTGTAAGTGAGTTGCTTCAAGAGGTGTAGGACAATGTCTGACTCAGGACGCCGGACTTAGGCTTGTAGGACAAAGCCTGAACATCACAGCACAGCTGCAATACTGCATTGTGATTGAGGAAAATGACATGCTGTGGGCTTGGGCGGCTTGATCTAGAGAGCATCATCATGTGCTGCTTCCTGTGCAGGGAGGATCAATGTGCATCAGGCTTGGAGACTCCACCATTGAGTACAGCGAACAGTTCCGTTTCTACATCACGACCGCCCTGCGTAACCCCCACTACCTCCCTGAGGTGGCTGTCAAGGTATGCCTGCATTGCTATTGCCAGTCACACCAGTCAAGTACACATGTGCTCATGAGCCTCTTCTCAGAGAGTTGTTCGGAATAGCTGTTTAACTCACGTGCTCTATTGTACAAGTGCACGTCAGACGGACGTCAATGCAACATGGCCTTCAGCTTGACCTGCCATGAACACTCACAGCACATGTCCTTGTCCCAGGCATATATGCGTCATTCACGCTCACTCATGTATGCTGGTGTGCCTACTGTGTTTAGCTTGTGTCTGTCAACGCTCTTGGCAGCCTGGTATATACACAATTCTTGGCTTCTCATTAAAATTAACGCCGAAAGGCGTAGTTTTTTTCTTTTTTTCCTGTGTCGATGCTGCCTGTTGCTGTGATGCAGGTGACTCTGCTGAACTTCATGATCACTCCTGAAGGGCTGGAGGACCAGCTGCTGGGCATTGTGGTGCAGCGTGAGCGCCCTGAGCTGGAGGAGGAGAAGACCAAGCTCACCCTGCAGGCATGCTCCTGCCCACTCCAACCCATAACCCTGCAACACATTCCCCCAAAGCATTGTCCCATCCCTGAGTGTGATGCCTTTTTGTTATTGGCATGCTCCTGCCCATTCCAACCCATGCCCTGCAAATCCTGCATTTCCCTATCACTTTGTGCAATGGTCTGTTGTGACTGGCACGCCTGTGATTTACTGCTGTTACATTGACTGCTGACCTGGCCTCAACTGCTTGCATTCCATGTTTGTATAGGAATATATGACATGTGCATGTGTTAGGAGAGAAGTTTTGCAGGCAGAACAATTGGAGATACTTTTTTTGGTAAGTTAGCAGGCCCTGCTGCCGTAGTAGAGAAACATTTGATGATGTCTGCTGAGCTTCATATCACTTTGCAGGGAGCTGAGAATGCTCGCCAGCTAGCTGAGATTGAGGACAAGATCATTGAGGTGCTGTCTGGAGCTGAGGGCAACATTCTGGAGAACGAAACTGCCATCACAGTCATCACTGCCTCCAAGACCCTCTCTAATGACATCAACCAGAAGCAGCAGATTGCACAGCGTACCGAGAAGAAGGTGAGCTGTCAGATCTGCATCTGGGCACTCCCCAAACCATGCAAATGCTAAGCACAAGTGTCTCAGTTAGCCACTTCGTGCACTTGGACATGGCTGTCACAGTCTGCCGTGACGACAAGACCCACATGCAGCATTTGTGAGTTTCACAGTATCTTGCAACAATGTGCATGCCACAGCAGGCCAACATTTGCAGTGTACTATCCTCGTTTCCAGTATAAGTACATACCATTTGTCTGCATGTCAACAGCAGCTTACAGCAGTCACAAGTCAGGAGGCTAATACTTCATTTCTGCAGATTGACGAAGCACGTCTTGGTTACAAGCCTGTGGCTCGGCATGTGGCAGTGCTCTTCTTCAACATCTCAGAGCTGGCCAACATTGAGCCCATGTACCAATACTCTCTGGTCTGGTTTGTAAACCTGTTTGAGGATGCCATCAAGAAGGTGACATCCTTACTATTGTTACTTAGTCATGATAGGCCTATTGTACAAGGCTTACCCCAATGGTTGAAAGCAAGTGCTGCTGAGGCTAAGGCCCCATCCCGCGAGGGGGCATCGGCTTGTGTGTGTGCATGTGTATGTGTGCGTGTGTAGTTAGGTGACATCCCTGCCTGGCCAGACACCCCTGTTGCTGAGCAGCCACATGCTTATGCCGCTGCTAGGATGTCAGTTGCATGTTGCACCCAAAATCTTGTTCTGAACAACAAAGCCAAGCATCCTTATCTTGTTTTTGCTGCTGTCGTGTTGCATCAATGTTGCGTAGAGCAACTTTGCCTATGATTGATCCATCAGGCAGGTTTGCCTGCAAAGCAGGTATGCCTACAGGTAGCCAGCAGGCTGCCTCCTGCCCACCTTGCCTCCTGTGCAACATGCCTCCAAAGCAGGTATGCCTATGCTTAATGTTTGTCAAGAGATGGAGAATGCCTGGAAGGTTTCACGCAGCATCTTGTGCAATGCAGGCGGCCCCTTCAGATGTGCTAGCAACTCGTATCAGCTCTCTGGTGGAATACGTGACATACTCTCTGTACTGCAACGTCTGCCGGAGCTTGTTTCAAAAGGATAAGCTGCTGTTCAGTTTCATGCTGTGCATCTCCATCAAGGTATTTTTCATTCTCCAATTCCTACCCAAATCACCACTGTTTGTCCTTGATAGCTACTCGTCAGCTTCATGCTGTGAAACCATCAGGTTGTTCTTCAGGTTCTGGTTTGCTGCTACCTGTGTTGCTGCTGCACTTCTAGGAACAGCAATCGATTTGCTTGACTAAAGCCATGGCCAAGGCTGTGTGATCTACAAAGCACATCAGTTCTTTTCTGCTACCAACAAAGTACAGCTTGCACACAGGGCCATTGGATTGCCTAGAGCAAGTCACTGCATGCGCTGTGTAGTTTGCTTCTTGCTGGCAAATCTTGCTTGTCATGGTGATCATCTGTAATACAGCTACTGTATGAACCTGACTCTCAGAGAACTAACATGCTGAATGAATTGACGATTGAGTGGTCTTTTGTCACGGTGACCTATGCAGGCCAACATAGACAACACAGTGGACATGGAGGAGTTCAGATTCTTGCTGACAGGGGGGATCAGCGCAGGGGAGGTGCCGCCTAACCCCCTGCCATGGCTGGGGGACAAGCTTTGGGCTGAGATGAACCGGCTATCCAGCTTCCTTGGCTTTGTGGGCTTTGCAGAGGAGTTGCATAAAGACCCGGTCAGTCCTTGTCTGATGACATGCTCTTGTGTCATAACCCCATTGCAACATGACATGTATCTCAACCCTTGCAACAGCACATCTGCGGTTGCTGTCACTTTGTCAGTGCATCTGCCAGTGTCCGTGCTGCAAAACGGTTATGGAACACATGACACAATCCAGCAGAACACATCACAGCCCAATCTCACCCATGACTAAGCCATGCCCGGGCCTCCTGATTACCGCTGTCATTGCAAGAAGCCGGTGCAACCCAAAAATCTGATCTAATCAGGTGTAAGGAATGATGACAACGTTTGCAGGCTCCATGGAAAGCCATCTTTGACAGCGCCAACCCTGCTGAGCAGCCCCTGCCTGAGCCATGGGAGCAGACCCTGGCCCCTGTCCAGAAGCTGATGGTGCTGCGGGTGCTGAGGCCAGACAAGCTAGTGCTGGCTGTGCAGCGCTTCGTCCTCAATGAGATGGGCTCCAAGTTTGTGGAGGCTCCTCCCTTTGACCTGGACAAGTGAGCTCTTGATACACACTTAGTACTGATGTTTTTGACCAGATTACCTACGACCCTGGCACATCTGTATCACCTACTTGGTTGGCTGAAGATGTACAATCCTCCTCCTCATGCGCTGCATGATCTGCTGCTGCCGCTGCATGCCTTGCTTGCATTTGCCATCAGTGTATGCTGTGATGCTGCATCTTCTTGCTGGTAAAGTCTGGCTTGTGCTGCATGTGCACTCAACAGCCAGACACGCGTCATACTGTTGCTGGTGAGGTCTGTCTTGTGGCAACAACTGCAGCACAAGCTGTGACTAAACTGTGCCTTGCCCTGTCTGGTCAGTTGTTGTCCTCAGCGTTTGCTTCCACTGCACTCCATGCGACATGGTGAGGAAGAAGAAGAAGGTTACAAGCTGACACTAAAAGAAGTGGCTGAGGGGAAAGTTGCATCATCACTGTGTGTATCGCAGGTGCTACCAGGACAGCACATGCCTGACCCCCCTCATATTCGTGCTATCCCCTGGGTCAGACCCCATGTCAGGCCTGCTCAAGTATGCTGACTCCCTCAAGGTCAAGGTTGACTCCATCTCCTTGGGTCAAGGCCAGGGTCCCAAGGTATGTGGCTCCAGCACTCTATGCCCAGCTATGTCACAACTCAACGCTTGTTATGCTGTCAGTTGTCGACAGGCTTAAAGTTGTTTCCATGTGTGCATGTCAGACAAACTGTACTGCCTCGTGCAACTCATTTGGTCAATCACAGCGAACCTCATGCACTTTCTTGTATGCCTGTGGGGAGGGGGATGTACTTGGCCATAACACATGTGGAATCACACAAGCAGACCGCGTAGAATGCACTCGTTGTTTTGTGGGTTGCAACATACAGCACAACATCGGCCCCTTTATGGCGATGATGTGGTCATGCAGTGACTATTGGCTAATTGCATAGCTCTACAGCCGGTTCTCAGAAGTGAGTTTAGACATCTCTTGCTGACTTTGATGCGCTGCTGATGCACACAGTAGTCATCCCCTGCAGATTATACTTGCGCAGCTCTGCTGACACTTTGCTTGTCACATTGTTTGTTGATTGAGATGCATGGCTGCTGACACTTTGCTTGTCACATTGTTTGTTGATTGAGATGCATGACTGCTGACACTTTGCTTGTCACATTGTTTGTTGATTGTGATGCATGACTGCTGACACACTGCTTGTCACAATCTTTGTTGATTGTGATGCAGGACTGCTGACACTTTGCTTGTCACATTGTTTGTTGACTGTGATGCATGGCTGGTGCCGCAGGCCGAGAAGCTGATCCAGGCAGCAGCAGGGCAGGGCGGCTGGGTGGTCCTCCAGAACTGCCACCTGGCAGTCAGCTGGATGCCCTCCCTGGAGAGGCTGTGTGCAGGGCTGACCCAGGAGACCACCCACCCAGCCTTCCGCCTGTGGCTCACCTCCTACCCCTCACCCCACTTCCCTGTGGCTGTGCTGCAGAACGGCATCAAAATGACCAACGAGCCACCCAAGGTAGGCTTGACACCATAGACATATCTACAGATAGTAGTATAGTCTATAGATAGTAGTATAGTCTATAGATAGCAGCACAGTTGCTGCGACAGTACAGTCTATAGATAGTAGTCTATGGGCTTGACACCATGGATAGCAGCACAGTTGCTGCGACAGTGCTGTTGACAACAATGGACTCAGAGCATCACTGTGACTGGTTTTGACTGATTTGATATAGCCAGTGGGCTGTTCAGTTTTGCTTGTCTAATGGCGCTCATGACATGCTGATGTTGCAGCCAATATTTTGTACACGTCTTGGCCTGGCAGTGATGGCAAGCTCATGCAGTGTATCAATTCCCTTACCGCCACAGTAAGAACTGTCATCACAACCAATACAAGAGGTAATGCCAGTAGCAACTTCTGATGCTGCAGTCCTAACGTGTGTGCAGGGCTTGAGGGCCAATCTGATGCAGAGCTACCTGAATGATCCCGTCAGTGATCCAGCCTTCTTCAACAGCTGCCAGCAGCCAACAGCCTTCAAGAAGCTGCTGTTTGGGCTGTGCTTCTTTCATGCTTTTGTCCAGGTGAGCATGCCTGATGGCATGCATGCAAGGCAAATTTCAGTAACAGCACAACACTTTGTCTCTGTAACATCCTTTTCTGTGGTGTCATCTGCTGACACAAACCTGGCAACGAAAGCAGTATCTGCTGCATGCACATTTGTATGACCAACCTGCTGTGATGGAGTCCCCAATTTCTGCTGTCTTCATGACTGGCACCTTGAGCCTTGCTTGCAGCATGACAAATCTGTACATTCATTTGCACATTTGTTGACACAGATATTTTTTGTATTCGATTCACGCTCACATCACGGGTCAGTTACGATTGGTTGTGAGCAGGTCCCTACAAAAGGTCCTGTTTTAGCAGTCAGCATACCAGCACACCAAAAATCACAAAATCACAAAATAATCATGGCGAAATGCAGGAGCGACTCAAGTTTGGGCCACTGGGCTGGAATGTGCAGTATCAGTTCAGCCTGCCTGACTTTGTCATCAGTGTCAGGCAGCTGCAGATGTTCCTGAACGAGTTCCAAGATGCTGTGCCTCTCAAGGTAATGCTTCAAAGCCGCCTACACTTGCCCACAACAGAGGTTACTAATGCAGTTGATGGATGTCAGCAGATACAGCTGCCGTCAGATTCTGCAGTTTGCGCATTCCATTGGATCGCATTTTGCTGTGATTGCCATTATCAGAGGCTCGCTTGCATAAACCGCAACAGCAGACACGCCATGTGATACATTGATTTCAGACAAAGAGACAGGTGCACAGAGGTAATGCCCACCCAGCTAGGCTTACCTGTGTGGGCTTGACTAAGCAATGAAATGTGCAGAAAGTCAAGGCAGTCTCCAGACAATTGAATGGCTCTCAAATAACTAGAATATCAGCCCATCACAAGGATGTTGGCTTCCAATGCAGGCCCTCGCCTACTTGACAGGGGAATGCAACTATGGTGGCCGAGTCACCGACTCACATGACCGCCGCACCCTCACCTCCATTCTGTCCCTCTTCTACACCCCCGCCATCTTTGACCCAGGCTACCAGTTTAGCCCTTCAGGGCTGTACCGGCCGCCCCCTGATGGAGACTACCAGACATACCTGGAGTACATCAAGGCCCTGCCTCTGTCTGCTGACCCAGAGGTGTTTGGTCTGCATGGCAATGCAGACATCACCAAGGACCAGCAGGAGGCGGACCTCATGCTCACATCATGCCTCGCCATGCAAGGTCTGTTTCGCTGTCTTGCTGCTTGGCTTGCTGTCATATGCATGATCCTTGGTATCAAGTAAAGACTATGCCTTTTGGCGTCAATTTAATGAGAAGTCAAGTGTTATACCCGGCTGCCCAGGTCCTTGGTATCAACATCGGTGCTGGCACTTTGTCACTGTGAATCTCTGTGCTTTTGTAATGCCAAGTCTGGTCTTGGATCCAAAACTCGTTTATTCACAGATCTGATGCGATGCAAAGCCTGATCGCAGTCCACCTCAAAAGATCCCAGTACAACAGTGTCTTCATACTCGGCCATGCTGTCCCTACAACTACTGACGCTACCAGCAGCTGATGTCACATGTTCGCCATCCTGTTTGAAAGCTCCGTGACTGCCGTCTGTCCGCCAGTCAGTGTGATGGGCTGTTGAGATCTGACCCAGCCTTTGTTGTGCTCCAGGGAGCGCAACAGCAAGTGGCGGCACAAGCAGGGACTCCCTGCTGACAACCCTAGCGGCAGACATTGACCAGAGGCTGCCTGGCACCTTTGACATTGAGGCTGTGCGCTACAAGTACCCTGTGGACTACAACGAGAGCATGAACACAGGTCAGCAGCTTGGGCATCATTTTCTGCCTGGATCCTCACAGATCAAGCTTGCATGCATGCAGGTCCTGTTTCAATTGGCGGCTTTGATTGTCATCCACGTTCTGCTGTGACAGACAGCAAACAGCCTGCAAACTTGCCAGCACTGAAGCACCCAGCTGTTATGTGATGCAAGCCCACTGCAAGTCAGAAGCATTTGCCACTTGCCATGCTGTTGGAATGCAGCCATGACCCCTTGCCAGTGCTTTTTGCTCTGCCCAATGCTACCACCACCATCAACCACTCCTCCGGACACCAACAGTTGGTTACTCCCTTGGGTCATGCACCAGACACACAGGCTGGTCTAAGATGTATTACTGGCATCAATCACTATGCTTTTGCTCAGCCAAGCCTGGTGTACAAACACCTTGGCAGGAGGGCACTGCCTAAGTAAATGATGTGCATGTTGCAGTATTGTGTCAGGAGCTGGTCAGGTTCAATGGGCTGGTGGAGGTCATCCATGCCAGTCTGAAGAACCTTCAGAAGGCCCTCAAGGGACAGGTAAGCTGCTGTGAGTGCGTGACTGCCGCATTGTCATGATATCAGACTACACGAGCAGTCCCAATTCCTATGAAGTAACCCCAGGTGATAAGCAGGCTGCATGCGTTGGCACAGTTTGACTGCCAACCTGAACCTGTGCATGCTTCCCAATTATTGGCTATTAGGAGGAAGGCCAGTTATGGGCAGTCCTCTCCATTTCAGACTATCTGCAATTGAATGCTTGTTGAGAGAGCAGCAGCCTCAAAATCTGCCCAGGGCAAGCAGCTCACAAAGGCCAGCCATGTGTCTTCACAAGGAGTGTCCATCTCTGTGCGTTACGAAGCTGCTCAGGTGAGACTTTGTGCTGCGCAGGTGGTAATGTCAGCAGATCTGGAGCAAGTAGGGAATGCCATGTATGATGGACGTGTGCCCTCCCTGTGGATGGCCAAATCCTACCCAAGCATGAAGCCACTGGGCAGCTACGTGACAGACCTCATAGAGCGCCTCAACATGCTGAGCAGATGGATTGAGCATGGGCCCCCGGCTGTGTTCTGGATCTCAGGCTTCTACTTCACGCACGCCTTCCTGACAGGCGTCAAGCAGAACTTTGCCAGGCGGCACAAAGTGCCCATTGACACTGTGGTTTTTGACTATGTCTGCATGCCGCCGGTGAGCTAGCATGACAGACATCTTGCCCAAGTTTGCAACATGTCCTTGGGTCTGCAGCTACCTCAGCAAAAGCACATACAAGCACTTCTGGCAGCCCTCATGCTTCCCCAAAGCATGCTGGGCAATCTGGACAACCCCTTACTGCCCCAATCACTGGAAAGAAGGCATTTAACACGTCAAGAGGCGTTGCATCAGAATGACTTTTCTTGCCATTGACTGCAGGGTGAGCAGACAAGCCCGCCATCAGATGGTGCGTATATCTCTGGGATGTATGTGGAGGGAGCCCGGTGGGACCCTGAGACAATGATGCTCGCAGAGTCTTTGCCAAAGGTGAGCATCTTGCCTTTTGTCCAGCCTTGCCACTTGTGCACGCCGGTGCAGGTAGATGTATCAAACTCTTGTGTACATCAGCCAAAAGCAGTCAGCATAAGGTCTCCCTTGCACCGACACCATGTGTTGAATGTCATGTACTACTCTTTCTGTACTGAATTTCTCTATGACACATCTTGGCAATACCACAGGTGCCACATTTCTTAAGATGACCATGTGTTGCTGTAGGTGCTTTATTCGGCTGCACCAATCATCCACCTTGTACCATGTCAGCAGTCTGAGTTGAGACAGTTTCCTCATTACGAGTGTCCTTTGTATTGTACGCCTGAAAGGCGAGGTGTTTTAGCTACTACAGGGCATTCTACCAATTTTGTGATGGACCTCATGATTCCTTCAAATCGTCCGCAGGACCACTGGTGCCGTAGAGGTGTAGCTTTCCTGTTGAGTTTAGCTGGTTAGCCGTTGTGATCCTGCCTGACCTGGGCACTGCTGCCTAGAAATTCTGCATGGCCAGAGTTCAACTGTGCAAAAATGCATCAAGTTGACAATGACAGATCATTCACACCAGTGCAGCAACCATCCAGATCACTCAAAAAAGTGATGCGCATATTCTTTGCAGCATCATGACCGAACAAGCCAAGCCTGTGGGCAACTAACGCAATGTGTGCAAAAGGGACAACGCAAATACATAGACTGAACAGAAGCCCTGAGCTGCACATGCCGACGAGCGCAGCAAGAGCCATATGGTCATCTGCAGCAGCACATAGTTCCCCACTCAAAAGCAAGCAGGCAGTGCTTATCAAATCTGTGCAACTGCTCCGAAACCAAGCCCTGGCTCAGGCGTGTTGCGTCTGTCATTAGCTCCGGAACCAATATTTCACGATCCAAGAACTTCAGCGCTAAAGCTTCTCCCCAGGTCAGGTACATGAAGAACAGTACGTTGCGCAAAACATCAGCGACCATAAAACGCGGGCGCTGCTTGGTCGTGCACCCTCAGTTCGCTTGGGTGATAGACTGTCTACATGTCGGAATCCAGCGTGTTCAGCAACTTAGCTTGTCAACGTACTTATGGCTCGTATCAGGTGCGGCCGCTGAATTTGCAAAGGCGATTTGAGATCTGTCACAGATTTGATTGGCATTTTGCAGTGGTGGGCGAGCCTTCCCAAGCAGCACAACGGGAATTTTAAAGTGCACTCTCCCATGTTCCGAGCCTGCGGCTACTCATGGTGACATACCATGATAGAAAGTCTGCAGCAAGTATTTTCTGGTCAATGTTTGTGATGGAAGCTCCTTCCTGCCTACAGGAAACTGACGCTGGGTCGCCCACACGACACTGTCGAAAGCAAAGAAGTTACCTTATATTTGATGTGTCTAGACGATCTATTACCAGGTCTCGTTGACTTTCAGCTGTGGATCGGGAATCATCACAGTGCTACTAGCTCCAAAGCAGTGGGTGAGATATTTTCTGCCACTGCACAACATGCGTTCTTTTGAGCAACTTAAGCTGTTGGTTTCCTGCAGAGGCCAAAGTAGTTTATGATTTCAATACCCACAACAGCTGGGGTTGCCTGAGCTTCTTGCCAAGGGACAAGGCATTCAGCCCTGCAGCCGGATTCATCAAGAATGGCACCATGCTTGTTGGCGTCAACATCAGTCTTCCTGACAATAAAGAACAGGTGCTCAGTCTGACCCCGACGCAATCTATGTCGTTCTACTTGAGTCTCTGTTCATTGTAAACTGCACTCACAACACTTCAGCAAATATTGCGTGCAAATAGAATGCATGGCCATACTTACTCCTGATCTTTACAGATACAGAAGAGTCACGACTGCTCCGGAGATAACACGTCCACACTGCAAAGTACACTTTGCAATGGCATCAAGACAATTTATGAAGATGCCCAGATGAGTGACATTATAATCAAGGCTGGAGGCACCGAGATTCATGCCCACAAGGTCGTTTTGGCTGCGCACTCAGCCTCTTTCAAGGCCATGTTTCAGGCAAGCCATTGTGCTAGGCTAGTGCTGTTTCTGCCAGCATGCCTCGGGAATATTTGCAGTTATTTTCGAGTACACGCGTGTGTTCTTGCTTCTGCACTGTGTCATTTGCTGCCAATGGAGTCAATGCTCTGGTTGGAATCATATTGCATGTTGCAGCTGTCCAAGCGAGTGCATGAGTACTTCACCAGATTCAATTAAGAGACACATATGTTGTACCAAAGCCGGCACGTGCAGAATGCATTTGCTGTGACACAAGCTTGAGGACACTGACTGCCACATTGGGAACTTCTACCTGCTCATGCCTCTGGTTTTGTGCAAGCAGTGGTGATGCAAGTGCATTTCCGACATATGTTTCACGTGTACATCAGCAGTGACTGATACTGTGACATACTGTGCAACACATTATTAGCCTTTGGGGTCAGTGGTGATGCCCGCGTTCTCATCCGCAAATGTACCTTATGGCACAAGGCAAACAAGTCTGTCAACAATTGCATGCTGCTGTGCAGTCAGGAATGCAGGAAGCACATGACAGCACAGTGGAGCTTGGTGACATTGAAGGTCCAGTCCTCAAGCTGCTCATATCTGCCATGTATGGAGATTACAATCCTGAGTCACCTGAGCTTCTAGTACCCCTATTTGTGGCCGCCGACGCCCATCAGGTGCACACACTTATGTGAAGGTGGACTGCATCTGTTGCCGCACCTGTTTTGACAGCTGCCGTTTCATGTGCTGCTGCCCATAAGTTCACAGCCAGTGACTCCATGCTGCAGAAAACAAAGTGTATGCTGTCAGGCTTGGCTTCAGGGTCGTGTGTATGCTAATGCATCTTGTAGTACCACAGTGTGAGCATCCTAACTGAGCAAAAGGCGCATAATGATGTCACCCAAATCTGTGTTGCGTGTGTACACAGGTTGAGGCAGTGCGTGCAGTATGCCTCGAGCAGCTCATCAACAACATTTGTATTGAAACAGCTCTGCAGTATTACTCCACTGCAGATTTGTGCACAGAACCCATGCTGAAAGATGCATGCACATCCTTCATAGCGCTGTCTGAAAACAGGTAGATGTTTTGAAGCATCCCTCAACACGATTGCTTATGCATTTATTCCATTCTTTTATGCCTGTTCACTCTGGCATGCTGATTGTGCAAACACACAAATTGTAAGTGGCATGTAATGCTGACCAAGCCAATCGCCTGATTCCAGTCACTCAATGCTGCTCAGAATCATGCTGTTGCATGCAGTGCCTTGGTGGCCAAGCAGCCCGCATTGCAACAGATGATGCGGGAGAATTCAGAGCTGGCACAACAGTTATGGATAGCTGTTGTAGCAAAGCACAGTGCAAAGCAGTAGGTCTGTCAAGACTTCCATAGTTTGCAAGTCTTGACAGACTTGCAAACTATGGAAGAAGAGGACACATATTTGCGTTAATGCCTTCATGGGACTGGCAGCTTTCATGGCAGAGTTCCAGGTTCATCAATAGTCAACCTTTATAGCTGGGCGTATGACATGCAGACACAGATGTAGTACTACTGCTATACCAGTCAATGCTTACTTCATGAGTGAAGGACACTCTGATCAGTGATTCATCAAAGACAGATCTTTCAGGTAGGTATGTACAGTCCAGAGCTCTCTGTAAAAGGCCAGCAACAACGAGTGTCATGCTGTTTGAAGCAGCAGATAGCTGACAGATGAGGTGCTCCTCCCTAGTGCGCCAAGTTGCAGCTGCTGTGGCACATGATGGTGCGCAGGCAATACCCCTTATTGAGGCCCCATACCTTGATGGTCCTGTCTCTGCTGCTGCTGATCTTGCTCCTGCAGAGTGGCACCGCATCAGAGTACATGTTCTATAGATAGTACACACCTGCTGCATCAGCAAGTATTATAGCTGCTGCAGCGCTGTAGCTATAGCTAGCTAGCTGGCTAGCTCTCCATGAAGCAGATACCTCAACGTTCTGACACTGAGAATGAGGAGACCACTTGCCAAGCTTGCACCATGAGTTACACTATGAAACAGGAGTTTCAAAGAGAACCTCCCGTGTATCTCGAAGAGCTGAAGGTCTATCGCAGGTCAATCACAACTCTCTGAGCTAAGGGACTTCAATGTTGAAAGTTTTGAGCAACTGCTCCGAAACCAAGCTCTGGCTCAGGCTTGGCGCCAGAGTGTTATGGTGCTAACTTGGGCCAAGTCATTTCTGCAAGCTCACACTGGGCACTATTAGCGAGGCAGTGTCATGTTTGAGGCCAGCTATTGGGGCCAACGTACATACTCGCTCGTACAAGGTGTTGATCACAGGTTACTTGCACGACGTTTGAAAGGCGTCTTCACTGACACATTACAATGTTGCAGTGGCCCGTACGCCTACCAGAGCAGTTGACGGAGAAGACGTGTTTGTACTCACCATTCTTCGAAGCCTGCGAACATCGATGGTATGGCACAAGTGGACCTTCAACAGAACGATGTTGCAGTTGCTAGGCGTGCGTCAAACCTTCCTCGATTTTCCGCTCCGCAGGAGACTGTTGCTGCAGCCTGCAAACATAAGGAAGGAGACTGAAGGTCCAAGCTTTTCCTTCTATCTTCAAACGAAGCAGCCCTGTCCCAGCATATCTGCAACTTTCCAGTTGTGGCTTGTCAATCAACAAGATCCTAAGAAGACTATCCAAAAAGGTGCAGTGAAAGGCTTTGTCAAATTGTCGATTCTTGTCTCAGCATGGGTCTGCACTTTGCAGAAGTCCAACACTGCTTTGCTGAAAATGAGCTGGACTGGGGCTATTTTCACTTCTCTCAAGGACAGGAAATCCTAGACAAAACAAATGGCTTTGTGAAGGAGGGCAGGTTACTGGTGGGAGTTCACATGAGCGTAACAAATCCTTTGAAGGTACCAGCTGTGTCAAGCTATGCTACCTTCCAACTCCAATGACATGGATTGCATGCACTCATGTTCAAGCACAACTTTGTCTGTCTGACAGCTAAGCCATGTCATGTCTGATGTTCTCCTGATACAACGCCTTACCATTTGTATGTGCACCGCACATCAAGTAACACGGTGTCGTTATCGCCAGAATGGTTCTTAGCTTGCCGAGTCCACCTTCAATCTGGCTCTGTGGCATTGCTGACATCTGGCTGTCTGTCTCAGGGCAATGAGCAGCATCAGAACCCTTCTGCAGTCCTCAATTGCAGCTTGAATCACAGCTTTGCCGATCTCTACAACAATACGCTATTGAGTGATGTCACCCTCAAGGCTGGAGACTGCCAAGTGCACGCTCACAAAATAATCTTGGCAGCACAGTCACCATCATTCAAAGCTATGTTTCAGGTGCAGCTTCCGGCCCAATATCATCAATGTTGCTGCTTTCTGCCGCTTCCTCTGACAATGTGCATGACCTTGTTTCCTGCTAATTCCGGCTTGCTGTTACATGTCCATAACTACGGCTTATCATAAGCATAAGTGCATTACTGCTGGATTTCTTCTTGTTGTGAGGCTTGTGCTCACCATCCCCAGGAAGTGAAAGAACATTAAAAATGCTGGTGCAGTCTGGCATGCGTGAGGAGTCAATGGGCATCATTGAGCTGGGTGACATGCAAGGCCCAGTCCTTGAAGTTCTGATGGAGTATTTATATGGCTGCTTGACAGAAATACCAGCTCAGCTTCTTTTGCCTCTGTTTGTGGCTGCTGATGCACATCAGGTATCAATCATGACGAGACAAAATTCCATACATGCAGCTGCAGTACATCAGTCATTGCAGGGTATGGTTTACTGCGTGAAGTGTGCAAGCACAGCATAGCACTTTTATGCATTGTACCTTCATCTGCAAGGCACATACGACCCAGCACTTTGCATAGGGCCACCAATGCAGCAGAAGATGGCAGACAAACGCCATGACAATTTACCTCGTAACACATGACTAGCTACTTGACATAGCTACTTGAAAAGTACACCTGCAATGTGTGTGCAGATTGAAATAGTACATGCGTGTGTGTGCATCTGCTGTCATACGTACGCACTGTACCTGCAACAGGCCTTTGGCTTGTCTGCCAAAACCATAAGTGCTTGTTTACCCAGGTTCAAAGCCTGAGGCAGCTTTGTATAGAGCACATCATGTACAGCCTGACAGTGGAGACAGTTTTAACATATGCAGTCACTGCACACTCTTTGTCTGACGCCAGCCTTCTGGATGCATGCTGGACATTCATCAAGACACCCAGAAACAGGTAAAGATAGCTTATATTCCCCAGTTCACAGCATCCGTGAACTTGGATACATGCTAGGGCAGGTATGGGTACGTTCTGCAAATTGTGTTGAACAACACTCATGTGCACAGCTATGCTGTCAGCACTGTTGTTCTTTGGAACAGGAGTTTAACAGTCATGTTCAGTGTTCATGCGCATGCTTGTGTCGGTGACGTCAGTTGCAAAAAACCAGATGACTGTGTACTTATTGCAGTGTTGCGGTGGTTCAGCAACCTGCAATGCAGCAAATACTGCAGCATCAGCCAGAGCTGGCCCACAAGCTATTGTTGATGTTTGCCTCAACAAACACAGAGCGCAAATGAGGTACACTGCCTCATCTTGCTCTGTATATGCCTTTCTGTCTGCACATCATTTGGGTGCCAAGCCAGCCTTATGCCTGCATCTGTGAGGCACAAATGACTCACCACTGATTCATGCATCAAAGCATTCTTGAGTAGCATCACACATGTAGTTATAAGATGCCAGCTTGAAGCACATGGTTCCCAGTGAGATAGCTGTCATAGGCAGCTATGCTGATGTTTGATCATGGCTTGCAGATGTAAGAAGAGGTCGTGTCTATCCAGCTGATCCCACAACTGTTTCTTATACACAACTGCGTGGTATGGCTTTGCAGACGGCCAAGGTACTGTGCAAGCCTGTCCTCCAAGCCTGAAGAGAGCCTCAAAGCAATGCATGATGACAGTCACTGTCCAATTCAGCAAGTCCCATCACAGACATATACCAAATCTAACAGCGCCCTGACGCGGGCATGGTCATTGCACATGGACGATGCCAATACTAGTCAGACACGTATACGCACTTTTGCTCAAGATCATCATCAGGCGGCTGCAGGCAGCTGCTGTCATAGTACTTACCGATTTTCCCGAAGGAGATTGTTTGAAGCAGCAGCTACCGGACTGCATAGTACTAGTGCTAAATCTCGCTGTGTTTGATGCAGCTTTTATTCATATGTACTCATGTGTACACAGGGTTACATCATTCACTGGGCTTAGGTTCAATGAATTGACAAAGCACAACAAGAGAGTTTGTAGCCATTTGTGTGTCACTTCATCAAAACAATAAAGTGTGACACTTGAGTGTTCACTGTATAATGCAAGCCTACGTCGGCAAGCAATTGACATGTTAGATGGCAACGTCTTGCATTGCGGCGATAGTCGTATCAGTGTTGGTCGCTTTGCCAAATGTCAGCGACTGAGTGCAGCTGACATTTGCATCTTATCTGTTACTATGTGACTGTAGGTGTGGTATTGAAACTGACGATCACTGTGCGCAATTCTGGCCATGTGTTTGCTGTTGATCTCGACATTGCAGTGTCCTTTTTTTGTGCATAACTACGTTTGTAAGGTGGATTGACGTCTGACACACCAAATATTGCACAAAATTGCTGCCAACACATGACATATAACAATGTATAGACACCCTCATCCAGCATGTCATGAGTGAGTCCTAGGTGCACCAATCTAGGCCATGCACCTTGCATCAACAGCTGAATACCCTGGATATCGATGTGGTTGTCCTGAAGACACAATTGTGACAAGTTGGGCCAATTCCCTGCTCTCAAAAACGCTGTGTCCAGGCTGCAGAGAGGCTTCGTCTAACATTTATTCTGTCGGCGACAGACACAAGGCGGTCACTGGTGCTGTCCAACATGACTGTCACCAGGCGTGGCCAGTGTTGGGGCTGCAGCAAAGCCCTGTCCTCTGGATCAGTCAGCCTGATGACCGTGACTCTTGTGCGGTGCCAAGTCCTCATGCTTGTGCAGGATGCTGCAAGCGTCTTGCAGCCTTGTGGAGGTAACAGTTCTGCCAGTCTTGGTGCTGCTTGCAAGATGTCAAACAGAGTATAGCTGCTAACACAGTAGTCATCTTGCTGTTGATCCTCCATGGTCGGGAGCCTGGTTAGGGGCCTGCACACAATTCTGACATCAGTCAGAGCAAAAAGATCGCGGAAATATCACACGTCTTTCTCGGCAGAATCAGTCGTGGCATGCGTAGGACAGCTGCGGGCTGACAACATAAGCTGCATGCCCACCTGGAAGTCAGAGGATTGATCAGCTCAGGTAGAGCTGGGACCCTTGTCCCAGGGCTAAGCAACCGTCACGCGTCGTCAGAAGCTCAAGCACAATACACACCTGCAGGGATACTGATCCCGGTCGATTGCATCACTTGTCTTGGCCAGGCGCACAATGATTTTGGGTCAAAGTCGAATTGATACTGCATTTGCAGAATTTTGCACAACCCTAAATGCAGCTCCCTAGCTTATGAGTACAATGCATCTTAGCAATCATCATGGTCTGAATAAACTAGCTGTGTTTCTGCATGATTGTAGACCCGGACATGCTGTAAGCCCAACCAGAAATTATGAGTGCCTAGAAATTTTAATGCTCTTTTTACCCCTTTTGGCAAGCTTGTTATTGTCGTCAAGTTGCAGTTGATACCATAGGACAGATGTGTGGGAAACAAAGTGCTGGCAGCTTGGACAGCACCGTTCAACCAATGCAACAGTGGGTCATTCCAACAGCTGAGAAGGCTGTCACTGCAACTGTAATTCAGAGGCGCGGAAGATTATCAGGATTGTGGCTGATAGCCAGGATATGCCGTCGTCTCCGACCCTGGCTGGGCCTTGGAGCAACTTGCATTACTGCATGATCAGACATCGATATGAGTGTACCTGATTCGCTGCCGCCAATGGAACTGAGCCGCATGTCAGACAACAATGTCAGTAATTTATGCCATTACCGTTGTTTCAGCGGGTCCGAAACCTGCAGCCATTGGACATACCGTATATGGAGATACCTATATAGACTCTATTGATTGGAGCCTCAGTGAACATCATCCAGAAATGTTGTGCTCTTCTGCAGGACACGGTGCATGCTGACGAACTCATCACTAGGCTTATTGCCAATTGAAGTAGCCACAGGCTGTACATTCACTGCTTAAGCTTGTTTGCCTCGCATCACAAATTTGCATACCCGCTATTATCCCAGCAAGCCTCAGGATGCCTTGGACTTGGGCAGAACAAGCTCTGCTGTTGCAATGTTACTGTCCGGAACAACTTGATGTGGGTTCGTGAATGGTATGACTGGCTATTGCTAAGTGCTCACACTTTCAACAGGTGACCAAAAAAACAAGGCTGACCAGAGTCTGACAGGAATTTGTTGCTATGCATAACAACTGCAGAAAGCTGGAACACTGCCGTTGCATCCATACAGCTTTCCTGTTATACATGATGCACAGTTCCATCAATGTGAACAGTAGTCCTCACGCACTGTACGTGTACATTGAATACTCTGTCAGATCAGACAGCTTGTCTCCAACGATCTTCCAGCATGTGTGCTATGCATTCCACAGCTACCTTCCATGCTTTGCACTTGGCTGCCTTGCTGGGCATGTAGACTTGGCACGGCTGCTTGCAAGTGCTGGCTGGCCTGGCATAGCCCTGCAGCCAATATTCAGATGAGAAGAAGATACCCAATTGCATACTGCTGCTGCAGGTACACATACATGACTCCAAAAATGTGGGCCACAACTGCTATGGCATGTAATAGGATTGACATGCTCTGCCACACATGCAAACTCCACTTCCTTCAGCTGCAATACCGCAGATGTTGTGACTCACCCAGAGCGCAACTGCATGCGGCACAAGTGCTTCTCCTGTGCAAGCTGACTCCGAGTCTTGATAGCTAGAGGCACAGCAGGAGCCGCCTTTCTTGCCCTGCCCCTCTTTGGCTTGCCTGCTGTATCATTAGCAATGGGCAAGTGTGAGCCCTTGGCAGAACTGCTAGGAGCTGCAGCCTTTGCACCACTGTTGCTGCCCTCCTGACCACTGCTACGGAAGCTGTCTGCCACACTGTCATTGGCAGACTGCACATTGCCTGTACCAGAGCTCAGACCTGCTGCAGAAGAAGCTATGCCTTGTACAGCAAACTCCATGGCATTTCTGCTGATGCTTGAGGGGTTGGCAGGGGATCCACAAAGCATCCCATCAGTTCCCAAGTTTCTGCACGTGTTCTCAGTCAAGCCCAGGGGTCTGACAGGGGAGCCTAAAGTTGGACCCATGGTGACTGCAGAATCTGCTGGGTTTCTCTTGATGCTGACAGCAGTGACAGGTTCCTTGACAGCCACTCCCATCACTACCCCAGTTGCACCTGGACTCATCTTTGGGAAATCTGTCTCAAGGGGGCGGGTGGGAAACCTCACATTGCGTCCAGTCGCGAAGCCTGGAAATGCCAATACATCGCTGCTGTGCCTGACCCTGCAGCTGCTGTGTCTGTTGCTGCCAGCCAAGCCATTGCCCAAGGCTGTCTGCCTGGCTGAATGGATGGGGGGAGGGGTGTTCTCCTGCTCCTGCTGTGCGCTAGCAGCAATGGTGGCCATTGACAGCCTCCTGTTGGCAGCAGTGCTGGGGCTTGACATGGTAGCTGCAAGGGGCCCAGGCCTGTCCCCAGTGCTGCGCCTGCTGCCTGCTCTTGACTTGCTGTCAACCTGTTGGCAGTGTGATACTTTGGTGAGTGCGGGGACATTGCTTGGGAGACTGGCAGCTGGCTTGTGCTGTGTACACACACACACACACACACACACACACACACAGGCAAAAGTACTAGGGCGGCTAGTTCAATTGTGCATCCAGTGCATACAAGTAAATGCGTACATGAGTGTGTACACAGATAGATGAATGAATGAATGAATGAATGAATGAATGAATGAATAAATGAATGAACGAATGCATTGTACTCAAGATCAAGGCAAGCTCCTTCTGTGTATTAGCATGTGAACAGATGCGTCAAGTTGTATGTCTTCCTTTGAGGGTGGCAGTCAGGGTCACAGTTTTATGATGAAATCAGATTTAGGGTTTGTGCAATTTGGTACAGGGTCAGACTGACAAAGAGGTTAGGAAGGCCCAGGAGGCCGGCTAGCAGTTGATACAGACCAGTATTTAAATGCATGAAGCATTTCTAGCAAGTTACCTGTGGCAAATTTGGGGGCCTGTTGGGGGTCACATCAATGTTGTTGGTCAGGCCCCCAAAAGGGGTGCGCCCTCCAGCCTTGCTCACAGACATGCGCGACTTCCTCTGCAGACATGTGCTGTGGACACTCACGCCCTCAGGACTGTGCGCTGCTGCAGTGTTTGGTGACACAGAATCGGAAATGCCAGGCATGGCTGTGCAGAGCTTCTTGGCCACGCAGTCCATCATAGCCTGCATTCACATTTGAACATGACAACACAACAGGCAAAAATACATACAGCTTTTGCTGTTTTGGATTGCTGTGTGGGTTTATGCACAGTATATGCACATAGATCCTTGTGTAGAAGACATGCAACCATGTTCCATGCAGGGCATGTAGACACACATCCTTGCCACAGTGATGGTAAAATCCTGTGTGTGATGTCGTGGCAACACACAACTGGCAACATCTCAGCAGCAGACAAGGCAATGTGACATGAGCCCACCTTCTGCTTCTTGGTTTGCCTGACAGGAATCCTCGGCTGTGAGGCTGCAGAACTAGCAGCAGGGCTGGATGACAGAACAAGGCGGGCAGGACTAGGGCTGTTTGTAGCTGGCCCAGGGCTTCGGCGCAACCTTGAAGATGTGCCATCTGTCAGCGGCAGCCCAGCAGAGGCGGCAGGCTGACCACATCCACTCAGCTTAGCTGCTGACAGCGGTTGAGAGCAAGCAGGTGTCCAGGTCTGCTCAGAGGAGTCAGTCAGAGCATCAGACTGTATTAGGGGAGGTGGGGGGGTCAAGTCTGGGAGGACAAGCTCTAGAAGTTGCACCAAGTCACGTGCTGCAGAATCTGACAGCAGCTGAGGTTGAGCAGGGGTGAAGGTGGGACTGGAGGAAGGAGGGGTGGCCTCAGTCTGTGGTGGAGAAGGCATGTGGGCCAGAGCAACAGAGGGCGGGGTCTTGAAGCCCGTCCACCCTCCTACAGAGCTGAGTGAGCGCATGACATCCGGGCTGCCTGGCACAGCCCCTACTGAGCTGAAGCTGGAAAAGGCCCTCAGGGCAGGGGCAGTTTGCAGTACTGGCCCGTCAGCAAGGGAGAGGCTGGAAAAGGCCCTCAGTGCAGATGCACTTGTAGGCAGTGCTGAGCTGGCAGGGCTGACGCTGGGAAGAGCCCTGAGAGCAGGGACACTTGGCCGCTCAAGTGGGCTGCAATGACTCATGTCAGAAAGGGCAGTGGCACTTAGCCCCACTGCTGGGCTGACAGGGGTCAAAGGGGAAAGAGCCCCCAGTGCAGGCGCCCCAAGTGGCTCTGAGAGAGGAGCAGGTTCAGAGGGAGATGTACTGTTGGCTGAAGCAAGTGGGGAAAAGGGTGAGAATGCCAGAAGAGGGGAAGCAGGCCTGGGGCTTGCATCACAAACCTGCACACCCAAAGTCTACTATGCAAAGGGCATGTTACAGCACAGTGCAATTGGTTTGATGATGATTGGCCTATTATACAGGACATATCCTCATAATTTATGAGTCATAAATGTTGGCTGTATAACACCATGCAATGCAGGCACAGGTAGCATGGCTGAGCTTTTGTTGCACAGCCAAGCACTGCTGCATTGCAGAGTGCTTTTGCACGTAACATTCTGCTGTGCATATGGCTCCTCAGCTGGGTACGACGAACAATGCATCAGGCACATAAAGTGTGACTGACCTTCTGACTGAGGTCTACGCTGATTTGCAAGAGTGTTGCCGCAGTCTCAGCCTGAGCTGTTTTGGACTGCTGCCCAGCAAGCTTGTTAGTCAGCCTCAGCACCTCCTTTTGCAGCTGCCCCAGCTGTGGGCCAGTGCCCTGAAGCAAACATGTAGCCATGTCAAATGCGCTCTCACATGATGGCGGCAAAATGATGTGCAGAATGTACAATTACGCGGGGATCATCAGTATTGCTGTGCATTGTTGTGACTCAGACTGCAGGACTTGGCACCAACAGCTGAGAACCCTGAGTCAAATGGGATTATGTATCAAGTTGGAATATGAAGAACGTAGGAATTTGATC
>JAABUP010000899.1_pt1 | contig 63849 bp, 64 predicted proteins | sample 5559201 | NCBI WGS metagenome assembly JAABUP01 (sample SAMN10711887, study PRJNA513373) | rock metagenome | isolation source: Antarctica rocks | place: Antarctica
GGCGGGCGTCGAGGCGGGTCCAGCGCTGGTGCAGACGCCGGTTCCCGGCCTCGGCGCGTTCCCGCACCATCGGTGGCTGGGCGTCGGCGCGGCGGGTGCGGGCTCGGCTGGGCCGTAACGGCCGGCGATGGTGCCAGGCGGACTCGACGAGCAGTCGTCGGGCGTGGCCGTTGCCGGCCTTGGTGATCGAGCCCTGGGCGCGCTCCAGCAACACCCGGCGCCTCCCGTGAATGCGGCACCGCCGCCCACCGGCAGTGACCCGCGCCAGATTACGAGCGAGGCGCCGGGCCTCCATACGGTCTAACCTCGGGCATAGCGTTCGCCCGCGACCCGCATCGTTGCTGGTGAGCACAGCGCTGCGGCAAGCGGCACCCCGAAGATGCCGGGGGAACCCCGTCGTGTGCAGCCCTCTCGTGCCCGTCGAACCTGAGGCGCAGACTGACGATGGGGCGGCCACGGCGGGGCGCCGCGGCGCCCGAGCTGCTTCACCGGGCCAGGTCGAGGACCTCGTCGAAGCCCTCCTGCAGGCAGCGGGCGAACACCTCCGTCTCGGTGATGGCGGCGGGGTCGATGTTGGCGGCCACACAACACGTCCCGTGGTGCGAGGTGAGAGCGACGGTCGCCGCGCACCCGGAAAGGGGGGCGAACGGGTACACGCGGACGAGTTGCGCCCCGGCCAGGTACACTGGGTCGGCGACGCCGGGGACGTTGCTGGCTTGAAGGTCGTTCCCGCTGGTCGCCCCACCCTGGATGCGGGCCAGCACAGGTGGGGGCAATCGCGCCAGGAGCGGGGCGACGAGACCGATCCCGTCCACCACGGGCGCGTTCACCACCGCCCGCACCGCCTCCCGTACTCCGAGCATGCGGCGGGCGGGGTCGGGCTCCGCGAGGGGCACGGCGAACCGGGTGCCCGCCCACCGGTTCCCTCCGGGGGCGTCCCCGCGAGCGCGCAGGTTCACCGGCATGCCGATCGGGATCTCCGCCGGCACGACACCGAAGTGTTCGTGGTAGCGGCGGTAGGCGCCGAGCAGGGCCGCGAGAAAGGCGTCGTTGAGCGACGCATCGAGCGTCGAGCCGGCCGCCTTCAGGGCGGGCAGCGGCACGTCGAGGGTCTCGAAGTGCCAGGAACCGCTCCGGGCGGCGAGCAGGGCCGATCCTTCGACCGCGGGGGGTGTCGCGGCCCTCAGCACGGACCCGGTGAACGCGGCCGCGTCGGAGACCGTGGCCCAGGGATGGGTCACCCCCTGCCCGGCCCACCCCGCCGCGGTCCTCGCGGTGCCGAGCAGCGTCGACGGCACCGCGGACAGCCGCCGGAGGAGCTGCCCCACGAGCAGCGCCGGCCGGGAGGACGTGTCGGGCTCGGGGACCGGGAACTCGGGCTTGTCCGGGGTGTGCTCGCGCGTGGTGCTGGCCAGCAGCGACATCAGCTGAACCAGCCCCACCCCGTCGGCCAGGGTGTGGTGGAGCTTGAGGAGATAGCCGGCCCGGCCGTCCTCCATGCCCTCGACGAGCACCGCGTCCCACAACGGTCGGGCGCGGTCGAACGGCGGCATCGCGCGCTCTGCAGCGGTGTCGAGGAGCTCCCGCAGGCCCACACCCCCCGCCACGCGCATCCGACGCAGGTGCGCGTCGAGGTCGAGGTGCTCGACGACCTCCCACGACGGTATCCCCAGACCGAACGCCGGTTCCACCACGCGCTGGCGCAGACGCGGGATCAGCCGGGTGGCCCACTCGTGGGCCGCGACGAGACGTTCCCAGTCCGGTGCCGTGTCCAGCACCCCGACGACCATGACGTTGGACCGCAGGCGCGGATCGACCTCGGCGCGCCACATCATGGCCTCGAGCGGATTCATCTCCCGGTCGGTGGCCCACCTCTGGTTCGTGGTGCCCTCCCCTGGCCGTCCGCGGCGTGAAGATCGACAGCCCCGCCGCATCGGGGACCATCGCCCACCGGTCGCGACGGTACCGGCAAGGGCCCTGGGTGGCGCAGCCGCCCGACCCCCGTACGACGTGGGGTGCACGACGAGGATGAGGCGATGGCGCGGCGCCGGGCCTCCCTACGGTCTAGTACTACAGGGCCATATGCCAGCTCGGGGATGATGGACCGCTGCATTCTTGCTGGTCACGCCGCTGCTGGCGTGGAAGTGTCCCTGCAGTACTAGCCAGCGGCCGCCTGAGGCGCCGGGGCGGCTCGATCCTCGAGGGCGTAGCGTGCGGGCTCCGCGGCACCCTGGACCCGGTTCTGCGCCGCTCGCGCTCGATCCGCGTCAAGGGGGTCCGTCGTGCGTCCAGTCGCGCAACAGTCCGTGCCCGATCCGCTCCCGGTGTCGGCGGTGGCGCGGTCGTCGGAGCGCAACGGCGGCTACCCCCGGCTGTACCGGGCCGTACGGGAGGCCGGCCTCCTGGAATGCCGACGTGCGTCCTACCTCGGCAGGATCGCGGTCACCGCCCTGGCGTTCGTCGCGGCCGCGGTGGGCTTCGTGGCGATCGGCGACTCGTGGTGGCAGTTGCTCTCCGCGGCCGTGTTCGCGGTCTTCTTCGCCCAGTTCGGCTTCATCGGGCACGACGCGGGCCACCGCCAGATCTTCTCGAGTCGGCGCGCCAACGACGTCGTGGGCTACGTGCACGGGGATCTGCTCATCGGCCTCGGGTACGGCTGGTGGGTCGGGAAGCACCTCGCCCACCACGCGAACCCCAACCACGAGACCCACGACCCCGACGTCAATCTCGGTGTCCTGGCGTTCACCGCCGAGCAGTCGTCCGACCCCGCGGGGGAGCGCGGTGCGGTGGGTCGTTTCGTGATCCGCCACCAGGCCGCCCTGTTCTTCCCGCTGCTGCTCCTCGAGGGCGTCGACCTCCACGTGTCGGCGGTGCGGTCCCTGGTTCGCGGCAAGGTACCTGCCCGGGGTCTGGAGACCGTGCTGCTCGCGGCCCACGCCGCGGCGTACACGGTCGCGATCCTCTCGGTGCTCTCGCCCGGAAAGGCCCTGCTCTTCGTCGTGGTCCACCAAGGCCTGTTTGGGCTCTACCTCGGCTGCTCGTTCGCCCCCGGCCACAAGGGCATGCCGATGCCCACCGCGGCGGACCGGCTCGACCCGCTCCGCCGCCAGGTCCTCACGTCCCGCAACGTCGTCGGTGGACCGTTCGTGGACCTTGCGCTCGGTGGCCTGAACTACCAGATCGAGCACCATCTTTTCCCGCGGATGCCGCGGCCGAACCTGCGGCGTGCCCAGCCCCTGGTCCGGGAGTTCTGCCGGCGCGAGGGTCTGCCCTACGTCGAGACCGGCCTGCGCGACTCGTACGCGCGAGCCCTGGGCCACCTCCGCACCGTCAGTGCACCGGCCCGGAGCGCCGGGGCGAACCGCGGTGGAGGGCGATGCACGCGAGCCGCTCCTACGTCCACGAGTACGTCTCGGGCCCGCTGGCGCTGGAGTTCTACCGCTCCCGGTTCTCGGTGAGCGAGCACGCGGGGTCGGCCCAGGAGGAGGCCGAGCTCGCGGAGGCGATCTCCGGCATCTACCGCCCCGGGCTCGACGAGCTCGCGTCCCGTGGGCGCCGTCCTCCTGACGGCTGTCGGGCCCCTGCTCGCCCACCCGACGGGTGACCAGGCGCAGGGATCACACCGTTGTCACCTCGAGCTCGGCGACCGCGCGGGTGAGGCCCGCGCGGTTCGCGGCCGTCGTCTCCTCGGCCCCCGCACCTCCGGCGACGTAGCCGGACCCGGACGACCTCCCCGCCCTCACAACGCCAGCGCGAGGAGGAAGCCGTCCCACCCCTTCGTGCCGACGGTCTGCAGGGCGGTGGCGTCGAGTCGGGGATCCTCGGCCATGAGGTCCACGACGGCGCGTACCCCGGTGACGTCGCGGTCGTCGGCGCGCGCAGGGTCGAGGATCCGACCGCCGCGCACGACGTTGTCGACGACGACGACCGTTCCCGGGTGGCACTGCTCGAGCGCCGCGCGGACGTATGCGGCGTTGTTCTCCTTGTCGGCGTCGACGAAGACCAGGTCGAAGGGCCCGGGCACGCCGGGCAGCGTCTCGAGGGCCGGTCCGACGACGGTGACGACGCGGCCGTCCGCGGGCAGGGCGCGGGCCAGCCAGATCGCGGAGTAGCCGCCGAGCGTGCCGACCTCCAGGACCCGCCGCGCGCCCGCCATCCGGGCGAGCAGGTGCAGGACCTTGCCCTGGGCGGCGGAGACGGCCGATCTCGGGGAGACCGGCGTCGCGGGCCCGGGCGAGGGCGACGTCGAGGGCCGAGTCGGAGGCGTGGAGGCGATCGGAGAACCAGGTGTCGACGTCGCTCCAGCGCTCGCTCATGCCGAGGAGGATGCCACGGGCCGCGGGGCCCGCCTCGTGATTGTGAGTCTGACGAGGCCCGAGGTCGTGACCTCGACCGTCGCCGAGCTCACAGGGGCACCGGCCCGCTCGTTCGAGGACTGGCTCGCGAGCACGTCAACGACTTCCGCTGACCAACCACCCCCTCCAGGAGAGCACGATGACTTTCACGCCGGCCGAGCTCGACTACCTCGCCCGCCAGCCCCTCGGCCGACTGGCCACGGCACAACCCGACGGCACCCTCCAGGTGAACCCGGTCGGCTTCCGGTACAACCCCGACACCGGCACGATCGACGTCGGTGGATTCACCATGTCGACAACCCGAAAGTTCCGCAACGTCGTCAACGACGGACGCGCCGCCTTCGTTGTCGACGACATCGTCTCCACCGACCCTTGGCGGGTCCGCTGCCTGGAGATCCGTGGTGTCGCCGAGGCGATCTCCACCCCGCGCGGGAAGATCGAGGACACCGAGAACCAGGACTCCGCGATTATCCGTCTTCACCCCCGCCGAATCATCGGGCTGGGTATCGAGAACCCCGACACCGCCCCGCACGACCTCGTACCGAACGCCCGATTTATCCCGTTTCCTTCATAGGTTCCAACCCGAGAAACTCGCCACGACCGCGGCTGGCGCAAACAGCACCGCGTCGGAGCCGTGAGGGCCAGGGCCGGGTACGGCTGATCATCTCCGGTCAGAGCGTCAACGACGCCGAAGACCCGGTCGTCCTTTGGCCTCCGGGTCGTCGAGCGCGACCCGGCGGGGCTGCTCAAAGCAGGCGCGGAACCTACACCCGGTCTCCGCTCAGGGCTTGGCGGCCGCCCCGCTCACGTAGCGCTCGACTGCGGTCCGGGCCTCGTAGATGGTCCGCGCGTAGCCCCACTGCTCGGTGTCGAGCCGGTTGTGGTTCCACCCGCCCGGGGGGATGCGGGTTCCGAGGCTCAGGTAGCCGACCTCGCGGTTCCAGAGGATCTCCGATTGGAAACCACGCGGGTCGTCCCACCGCCACGAGTAGCCGTACTCCTCGGCCTGCTCGAAGACCTCGAGGCCGTCGATGTCCATGGTTCTCCTCCGACGCCCCTGTGTGCCGGGCCACCTTAGGATCGGCCGAACCCGGACCGCCAGTCCACCGCCCGGATCCCTTCGGCCTTCCCCCGGCCCGGTGCGAGGAGGAACTCGTGACCGTATACGTCTCGGTGCCCCAGGTCCCCCTGGGCCTGCGCTTCGAGGAGCCCCTCGACGACGTGGTGGACCACTTCCAGGGCCTCATCTCGGACGGCGCCACGTACTGCTACGACGGCGGCGACGGGCAGGTCGTCCTCGTCAACTTCGGCGTCATCGCGGCGGTCACGTTCAGTGAGGGCGTCCGGACCTTCGAGGTGAGCGAGCTGCACCGGGCCATCAACGCCTCGCTCCCGCACGGCCGTGACGGGTGAGGACGCGCGCAAGCGCCCGTTCGACTCCGAGCTGGAGAACGAGCGGCGCGCGCCCGTTCCTGGGACGAGCTGCTCTGGATGGCGCCCTCGTCGTCGTGCCAGGATGCCCGGATGCTGCTGGTCACCGGCGCCACCGGCTACCTCGGAGCGGAGATGGTCGCGCTCCTGCACGAGCGTGGGCACGCGGTCCGCGCTGTCGTCCGCGATCCCGCGCGCGGCGACGTGCTGCCGGGCGGGGTGGAGCGGGTCGTCGCCGACCTCGCCGACGCCGAGTCGCTGGTGCGTGCGATGGACGGGTGCGAGGGCGTGTTCCACCTCGCGGCGGCGGTGGGGGCGCCGGGACCGCAGGCCCGCGAGCTCAACGTCGGGGGGACCCGACGGGTCGTGGACGCCGCGCGTCGCGTCGGCGTCCGGCGCCTGGTCCACACGTCGACGAGCGCGGCCGTCCTCGACGGCGACGGGGTGGTGGCCGAGGACGCCGCGCCCGGGACGATCCTCACCGACACCTACTCGACGACGAAGGCCGAGGCCGAGCGCGTGGTCCTCGACGCCGCGGGCGCCGGGGCTGTCGACGCGGTCGTCGCCACCGTCGTCAACATCTACGGCCCGTCCCCGCGCGGGCCGCGCAGCTACAACATTCTGCTGGCCGCCGCGGCACGCGGTGAGGTGGGGGAGATCGTGGACACGCCCGTGGGCTGGGTGCTCGCGCGCGACGTCGCCGAAGGCCATCTCACGGCCTACGAGCGCGGCGAGAGCGGCCGGCGCTACGTGATGTGCGGCGAGGTGACGACCTTCCCGCACGTCCTCGACACCTACTGCGAACTGGTCGGCAGCCCGCACCGGGTGACCGCGCTGCCGATGGGCAGCGAGCTGTCGGGCGAACCGCCGCCGTTCGCCGAGCGGTCCGTGGTCTACGGCCACGTGGGTGGGTACCGGGTTGACGACCGGCGGGCCCGCGCGTTGGGGATCACCCCGCGCGACGTGGCCGACGGCATGGCCGTCACGGCGGCCTGGCTCCCCCATCGGCTCTGACGTGCGTCATCTCACCACCGACCGGGTGCACGGGGGCGCCCCGAAGGCGCGCGCCGCACGCCGAGGATGCGAGGGTGGAGGTCGAGCCAGACGGCGAGAGGGAGATTCCAGTAATGACCATCACGGAGCCGGTGACCGACGCCGGGACGTACGCGATCGCCGAGGGGATCCACGTCCGGCGGCTCGGTTTCGGCGCGATGCGCCTGACCGGTGAGGGCATCTGGGGCCCGCCGAAGGACCCGGCCGGCGCCGTGGCGGTGCTGCGCCGCGCCGTGGAGCTCGGGGTCGACCTCGTCGACACCGCCGACTCCTACGGCCCCTACGTCAGCGAGGAGCTCGTCCGCGAGGCGCTGCACCCCTACGACGGGGTGACCGTGGCGACCAAGGCCGGTCTGCTGCGCACCGGGCCGGGCAACTGGATCCCGTGCGGGCGACCGGACTACCTGCGCCAGGAGTGCGAGATGAGCCTGCGGCGCCTCGGCGTCGAGACCATCGACCTCTTCCAGCTGCATCGCATCGACCCGCACGTGGCGGCCGACGAGCAGTTCGGCCTTCTCGCCGACCTGCAGCGCGAGGGCAAGGTGCGCGCGCTCGGTCTGTCGCAGGTCTCGGTCGCGGAGATCGAGGCGGCGAGGCGGATCGTCGACGTCGCCACCGTGCAGAACCGCTACAACCTCGTCGACCGCTCGTCCGACGCCGAACTGCGCTACTGCACCGAGCATGGCATCGGCTTCATGCCCTGGGCCCCCGCCGACGCCGGGACGCTCGCCCGCGAGGGCAACGTCGCGGCCTCCGCGGCCGAGGCGGCCGGTGCCACCGCGGCTCAGGTCGCGCTGGCGTGGCTGCTGCAGCGCAGCTCGGTGATGCTGCCGATCCCGGGCACCAGCTCGATCGCGCACCTCGAGGAGAACTGCGCCGCGAGCACGCTGCACCTCGACCCCGCGACCGTCGCCGCCCTGGACGCCGCGGCCTGACCGACGGCCGCGCGGCCCGGGACCCGGGCCTGGCGGCTCAGCCGTCCTGCGCCGCGAGTGGTGACCCCCGTCGACCCAGGGGGCCCTCGCGAAGCGGCCCGGTCGCGCCGCGGGCGAGCACGAGCAGGGGCACGACGAGCAGCGCCCCGACGAGCCCGGCCACGACCACCCCGACGGCCACCGCCAGGACCGCGACGAGCGGGTGCAGTGGGGCGGGCCGCCCCAGCAGGAACGGGACGACGACGCGGTGCGCGAGCACCGACAGCCCCACGATCAGTACGAGCACGGCAAGCGCCCGCCAGGGACCGAGCGCCACCAGGGTGACCAGGACGGCCGTCGTGCCCCCGACGAGCGGTCCCACCACCGGGACGAAGCCGCCCAGCAGGACGACCGCCGCGAGCGGAACCGCCAGGGGCACGCCGAGCAGCCCGAGCCCGAGGCCCGTGCCGACCGCCGACAGGATCGAGGTGATGGCGGCGGCGTAGAGGTGCGTGGTGAGGGCCGCGAAGGCACGCAGCCCGGCCCGGTGGGCCCAGGAGCGCGCGCGGGCGGGGACGACGCCGAGCGCGAACGCCCAGACCGCCGCCCCGTCGTAAAGGAGGAACACGAGGACGAACAGCACAAGCAGCAGGCCCGCGGCGAGTTCGCCGAGGGTGAGCGCGAGGCCCACCGCCGTCGCTGCGATCCCGGTCCCCGTGAGCGACGCCGGGTCGCCATCGAGCAGGGCCAGACCCTCGCGGGTGACCGGGAGCACGGCGCCCGCCACACCGCGGAGCGGGCCGGTCCGCAGCCACTCCTGCCCCGCGTCGAGCGCGGCGGTGAGGTTCGCCCGCAGCGCCGGCAGCGCGTCACCGATGGCGGCGACCACGCCGTAGCCAACGGCCGCGAACGCCGCGATGGCAACGACGAGGACCAGGGCGGCCCCGAGGCCGCGGGGCACCCCACAACGGGTCAGGGCACGCACCGCGGGAGTGAGCAGCGCGGCGAGCAGCACGGCGATCGCCACCGGCACGGTGACCACGGCGAGCCGCGCGAGCACCGTGGCCACCAGCGCGACCGCCGCTGTCACCAGCAGGGCCTGGCCGCTGAGGATCGCGGCGACGCGCAGACCGCCCGGCTCGTCGGGGCGAGGGTCGGCGGGTGCGCCCGCGAGCGTGTCGGCCCCGCCCGCGACGTCGCCGGACGGGGCCCGCCCCGGATCCGACAGCGCCACGCCCGCACCGTAACGCGGATACACGGGGCCCGGTCGGCCGGACACGTTGCGTGTCGGGGGGCGTGTCCCCGGGGGTCGCCGGGTCGTGTTCGACGACACTCCGCAGAGTGATGCGGACATGCAGGTCACAGGGCTGCTGTGGATCTCGTGCGGCCTGACCGCTCGTGATGGGAGAACCGTCGGGCCCTCGTCCGGGACGGTCGGAGGAACGTCCACTTGTCGCGGTCGTGACTCTTCGTGATAGAGACCACTCGTTCAGCCCCGTCCCCCAGACTGTGTGACTCGAACGAGGGATCCCGGCCTCGACCCGCGATCCGACGATCCATCCCCCGAAAGTCTCTCCCCGTTCGTGCCGTTGGAGGGGGGACGCGCTCGGCGGAATGTCACCGGCGAGGGTCCGACCACGGAGGTGCCGGCATGTGGGAGTGGCGCGACGAGACCACCCGCGGGCAGTGGCGGCTCGACGGCTCCGGGTCCTGGATCTGGGACGAGCCGTCCCTTCTCGAGCGGGTCGGACTCGCTCCCGCGTCCTTCGGGCCCGGGTCGGTCGGCGCGCCGTGGTCACCCCCGGAGCCCTGGTCGCCGGCGCCGTGGTCACCCCCGGAGTCCTGGTCGCCGTCCCCCGAGCCGGGGGCGCACCCGTCCGGCCGATGGCCGGACCCTTGGACCGACACCCGGGCCCGGACCGCGGTGAACCCCCGTACGGACGCGTGGTCGGTCGAGGAGGCCCTCGTCGAGGAGACCCCGATCTTCGAGGCCGTCGCCGAGGACCACGGGCGCGACGACGGGGTGGACCGCCGGCGGCGCCACGGCGCTCCCGAGGGAGTCGACGAAGAGGGACATCCCGGCGCCACCGACCGCGTCGAGTACCGCACGGCACCGTGGATCCCCGAACCCTCGCCGGGTTCGGGGCCGTTCCCCGCGCAGGGCGGGGGGCTCCGGAGCGAGGAGTGGGCCGGCGCGCCAGGTGGCGACGGGTGGATGCCCGACGCGGACGTCTCGGCCCGGCACGCGCGATCCCCGTACGACGACGGCCACGACGCCGAGTACGCCGACCAGGCCCGGGGCCGCGCCGGCGGACGCCACACCCTGCGTCGCTGAGGCCGGGGCCCGCCGAGGTTTCGGGGGCCCGCCGCTCGGGCATCGCCCCGTCCACTGCCCGTCCTCGGCTGCCCGTTCCCGGGCCGCCTTCCCCGTGGAGGTCGCCACCGTGATCGTCCGTCGCCTCGCCCGGCCACTGTTGGCCTCGACCTTCGTCAAGGCTGGTATCGACACCCTGATGAACCCGGCCCCCCATGTCCGGATGGCCACCCCGCTGCTGGACAAGGTGGGCGACTCGCTCCCGGAGCAGGCGCCGTCCGACCCGGGACAGCTCGTCCGCATCAACGCGGGGGTCAAGATCGGCGCCGGCGTGCTGCTCGCGCTCGGCAAGCTGCCGCGGCTGTCCTCGCTCCTGCTCGCCGGGACCCTCGTGCCGACGACCGTCGTCGAGCACCCGTTCTGGGAGAAGACCGACCACACGGAGAAGGCGGCCGACCAGCTGCACTTCGTCAAGAACCTCAGCATCCTCGGCGGCCTGATGCTGGCCAGCGTCGACACCGCGGGAAAGCCGTCGCTGGGGTGGCGCGGTCGTCGGGCGGCCCGGAAGCTCGCCGCGCAGACCCGCGATCTGAGCGGGCAGTCCTCCGGTACCACCGACGGTGTCCGGCAGGCAGCCGGTTCGGCGGCCACCACGGTCCGCGAGGGGGTGGACATCGCCGTCGGTCGCCTCGCCGCCTGATCTCCCGGTCGACCCCGGCGATCGCGCGCGGGGTCGACCCCGGCCCGGATCGCGAGCCCCTAGGGTGGCGGCCGTGTGGACCAACTGGTCGGGTGGCCAGAGCTGCCGTCCCACCGCGACGGTGCGGCCCCTCGACACCGCAGGGGTATCGGGAGTCCTTCGACGCGCGGCCGAGCGCGGGCAGACCGTCCGGCCGGTCGGCGCGGGGCACTCGTTCAGCGCCCTCGCGGTCACCGACGACGTCCACGTCGACTGCTCTGCGCTCTCCGGCGTGACCGGCGTGCACGTCCGGGCCGGGGGCCGCACCACGGTCCGCGTCCGCGGCGGCACGACGCTCGCCGAGCTGCACGCCGCGCTCGACGAGCGCGGGCTCGCGCTCGGAGTGCCGCTCGAGATCGGGACCCCGACGGTGGCCGGGGCACTCGCGGTGGGCATGCACGGCAGCGGCGGCACCGTCACCTCGCTCTCCGACCGCGTCGTGGCTGCCCGTGTGGTCGACGGCCGCGGTCGGGTGCGCGACGTCGAGCCCGAGGACCTCGACGCCGTCCGCTGCTCGCTCGGAGCGCTGGGTGTGCTGCTCGACGTCGAGCTCGCGGTGCTGCCCACACGGGCGGTGCGCGTGAACCGCGCCCAGCGACCCGTGGACGAGGTGCTCGACCCGGCGTTCTGGGACGGGCACCTGCTCGCCGAGGCGGCGTTGTTCCCGTCGGCACCGACCGCTCTCGCCCGCTGGGCCGACCCGGTCCCGGTCACCGATCGTTCGGCCGGGGGTAGGTCGGGCGGGCCGGACGCCGAGGGTGGACCGGACGGGAGCACTCCCACCGGGGGCGACGAGGGCGGCCGAGAACGCGGCGTCGGACTGAGCACGTCCGGAGCGACCGGGCGGACCGCCCTCGGGGGGACGGTCGCCGTCGAGTGGGTGCTCCCCCGGCTGGTCCCGCGGCTCAACCGCGTGGTCTCCCGGCTGACACGCAGCGTCACCGCCACCGGCTCCCTGCACCGCGTCCTGTCCGACCCGCCCGTGGTGCGCTACGAGCAGACCGAGTGGGCCCTGCCGCGGGAGGTCCTCGCCGACGCCGTCCGCGAGGTCCTCGCCGCACTGGCCGGGGACCTCGAGGTCGGACTGCCCGTGCGGATGCGCCTGGGCGCCCCCGAGACGGGGTGGTTGCACCCCGCGCACGATCGGTCGACCGGATGGGTGGCGGTGCGGGTCCCCCGCGGCACCGACCCCGAGCCGGTCCTCGCGGCGGCCCGCCGCGTGCTGGCCGACCACGGCGGACGACCCCACTGGGCCTCGCGCCACGACCTGACGGTGACCGACGTCGAGTCCGCCTACCCGCGCCTGCCGGACTTCCGTCGCGTCCGCGACGACTACGACCCCGCGCGGGTGTTCGCGAACCCCGTCCTCGAGGAGCTGCTCGGGCCCTGATCGGCGTCCGCGGTGCCGTCGCGAGCCTCCGGCTCGGCCGCTCCGAGATCGGCAGCGAGGGCGACCACGGCCTGGTCGGTACGGCGCAGCAGCCGCGTCGCGGTGAGCATCTCGCCGCGCCGGTGCGGATCCGCGGCGCGGGCAGCGTGCCCCTCCGCCGCGTCCACCGCCGCCTCCGCCGACGAGACGAGCACGGGCCCGCCGTCGGAGCGTCGACGACCGCGCGCGAGCAGGTCGCGCAGCGCGTCGAGGTTGGCCCGCACCACGCCGGAGGCGGAGTCGAGCGCGGCCGCCCACGCCCGGTCCTCCGGTGCGCCGGACGCGACGCCGCCGGCCACGGTGTCCGACAGGCGGGCGAGCGCCCGGGCGTAGTGGTCGACGCCGGCCATGACCCGCAGCCCCCGCTGGTAGCTCGACCGGCCGCGGCGGCGCGCACCGCCGAACGGCGGCGTCAGCGGTCGGACCCGCGGCCGCAGACGTGCCAGGGCGTCGTCCATCTCCCGGCCGAGGACCACCGGTGACTGTGTCGGCACCCGCCCGGTCAGTCGGTCCACCGCGGCGGCGAGCACCGCGTCGGCGGCGTCCACGAACTCCTCCAGCGCGTCGGCGAATGCCGCGCGGGTTCCCTTGGGCAGCACGAGGAAGGCGGCGACCACGCTCGCCGCGACCCCGACCGCGGTCTCCTCGATCCGCAGCACCAGGACCTCCACGCTGAACTGACCGATGAGGCCGTAGACCAGCGCGAGGACGGCGGTGATCCAGAAGGCGAGCAGGCCGGGCGAGATCCGCACGAGGTAGAGCGCGAGGAAGACGCACACGAAAAGTAGGACCAGCGACGTGAGCGGATGGCCCCCGACGAGCGCGGCGAGACCCATGCCCGCGGCCACCCCGCCGATCGTGCCGACGATCCGACCCCAGCCGCGGGTGAGGAGGTCACCTCGACTCGAGGTGTTCGCGAACACCACGAACGCCGCGATCACTGCCCAGTACCCCCGGGTGGGAGCGAGCAGCTCACCGGCCACGATGGCCAGGCTCGTCGCGACGCCGACCTGCACGGCCTGCCGGCTGGTGAGGGCGAGACCGGGAGGCCCGTCGCTCTGCTGCCCGCCTGGGGTGGTGTCGCCGGTGGTGTCGGTGCGTGCCGCGGCCCGGTCCGCGTCGTCGTGGTCGAGGCGGCGCGCGGGCGCCGGGGTCGCTGCGTTTCCACCGTCGCTGCGGACCGGCGCGTCGCGCTGCGCGTGCTCCACCGCGTCGGCCACCCTCCGCACGGCGAACGCAGCGCGCTGCGCGCGCTCGTGACCGGGGGCGGTGTCGGCGCAGAGGCCGGCGACGGCACCGCGGGCGTCCGCGGTGCCCTCCAGCACCCCGTCGGGCCGGGTCCCGCGGGCCAGGGCTGCCCGGATCCGCCCGATCCCGATGCGCAGGGCCGTGCGGGGGATGCCGTCGAGGGTGTCTCCGTCCGGTCTGGTCAGCCGGCCCGCGGCCACGGCGAGCCGTTCGAGGGCGAGCTCCGCGTCGAAGATCCGCAGTGCGAGGAGGTCGTTCTCCAGGCCCGGCCAGACCCGGCCGGCCGTGGTCTGCTCGAGCTGGTCCTCCACGAGGATCGCCGTCTCGTTGAGCCGGCGGCGGGCGCGGGCCATGTGGTCGGCGGGGCGGTCGAGCTCCCGGTCCCGGTGGCGGTCGGGGTCCAGGTGGGCCAGTACGTCGTCGACGGCCCCGAGCAGGGCGTGCGCCCGCCCGCGGAACGCGGCGACGAGCCGGCGCAGCGTGCGCTCCGGTCGCTCGGCGAACACCACCCCCCGCAGCAGCAGCGTCGACCCGATGCCGATCGTGACCGCGACGAGCAGCCACGGCAGCTGCGTGGGCTGGACCCGGAGGAACTGGGTGAAGAGGAAGGTGATGAACGCGGCCTGCCCGAGCGCGAAGCCGCGGGGTCCGTAGCGTCGCACCCAGACCGCCGCGATCATCACTGCGACGAACACGGCGTCGGCGACGATCCGGTAGGGCGTGAGCAGGGTCCCCAGGGAGGTCGCGGCCAGCGCCGGCCCGAGCGCGAGGGCGGTGGTGATCCGCCGACGCCGCAGGTCGGGCTCGTTCACCGCGAGGTTGGAGATCATCGCGACGGCACCCGAGACGAGCAGCACCGTCACGGGTTCGCCGGGGGCGAGGAAGCCGCGCACCAGCTCCGTCGCGCCCGCGGCCAGCATCATCGAGAGCACGGCCACGGAGGCCAGCCGCAGCCGCGCGAGCCCGGGATCGACACCGGCGAGCAGGTCCCGGGGGTCGGCCCGCTCGATCCACCCGGTCCACGAGCGGGAGCGGGTGCGGCGGGCGGGGGTGTCGCCGCCGTCGGCCATGCCCAAGGCCCCCGTTCCTCGGTCGCCGGAGCGGCCATGGTCCCACGTCCGCGCCGCGGCGGTCGCCGAGCGGTCGCCCTCGACACTTCCTACTACTCGGTAATAAGGTGGGGTTACCGGCCGGTACATCGGCCCGCGGAGACCGATCGGACGGAGCCAGACACCGATGAGCCACTACCGGGCCAACGTCCGCGACATCGAATTCACCCTCTTCGAGGTCCTGCGGGTGCAGGACCGCTTCGGCTCCGGGCCGTTCGCGGACGCCGACGAGGAGACCGCGCGCAGCCTTCTCCACGAGGTGGCGTCGCTGGCCGAGGGCCCGCTGGGCGACTCCTACGAGTCCGGCGACCGCAACCCGGTGCGCTTCGACCCCGCCACCCACTCCGCCTACCTCGACGAGGGCATCAAGAAGTCGTTCCATGCGCTGTGGGACGGCGAGTGGTGGCGTCTCGCCGCCGACAACGCCATCGGCGGGATGGCCGTGCCGCCGTCGGTGCAGTGGTCGGCCGCGGAGATGATCCTCGGGGCGAACGCCCCGGTCTTCATGTACATGGCCGGTCCCAACTTCGCCTCGGTGATCTACCGCAACGGCACCGAGCAGCAGAAGCACTGGGCCGAGCTGATGGTGGACCGCACGTGGGGTGCCACCATGGTCCTCACGGAGCCGGACGCGGGCTCCGACGTGGGCGCCGGCCGGACGAAGGCGATCGACAACGGCGACGGCACCTGGTCGATCGAGGGCGTCAAGCGTTTCATCACCTCGGGCGACAGTGACCTGTTCGAGAACATCATGCACCTGGTGCTGGCCCGCCCCCAGGGCGCGAAGCCCGGCACCAAGGGGCTCTCGCTCTTCCTCGTGCCCAAGTTCCACTTCGACCCCGAGACGGGCGCCCCGGGCGAGCGCAACGGCGCCTTCGTCACCCACGTCGAGCACAAGATGGGCCTCAACGCCTCGGCGACCTGCGAGGTCGCCTTCGGCGCGCACGGCTCGCCCGCGGTCGGCTACCTGCTCGGCGACGTCCACGACGGCATCGCGCAGATGTTCCAGGTCATCGAGTACGCGCGGATGATGGTCGGGACGAAGGCCATCGGCACGCTCTCCACCGGCTACCTGCGGGCGCTGGAGTACGCCAAGGAGCGTATCCAGGGCGCGGACCTCACACAGCAGGCCAACAAGGCCGCCCCGCGCGTGCCGATCACCAACCACCCCGACGTCCGGCGCAGTCTCATGCTGCAGAAGGCCTACGCCGAGGGCCTGCGGGCGACCTACGCGTTCACCGCCACCTACCAGGACGTCATCCGTTTCGGCGAGGCGCCCGACGCCGAGCGGGGTGCGGTCGCCGCCGATGAGGTCGCCCTTGCGGCGAAGGTCAACGACTTCCTGCTGCCGATCGTCAAGGGCGTCGGCTCGGAGCGGGCGTCGGAGAACCTCATCGGGGCGTTGCAGACGCTCGGCGGCTCCGGCTACCTGCAGGACTACCCGATCGAGCAGTACATCCGCGACGCGAAGATCGACTCGCTGTACGAGGGCACGACGGCCATCCAGGCGCAGGACTTCTTCTTCCGCAAGATCGTCAAGGACAACGGCCGGGCGCTCATGCACGTGACCGGTCAGGTCCAGGCGTTCCTGGAGGCCGGCGACGACGGGAGGGCTGGCAACGGCCGCCTCAAGGAGGAGCGGGCGTTCCTCGCGACCGCCCTTGCCGACGTGCAGTCGATGCTCGGTACCATGATCGGGTTCCTGACGTCCTCGCAGGAGGAGGTCACCAACCTCTACAAGGTCGGCCAGCACGCGGTCCGGTTCCTCATGAGCATGGGCGACCTGCTCATCGGGTGGCTGCTGCTGCGTCAGGCCGACGTGGCCCTCGCGGCGCTCGACGGCACCCCGTCGGCGAAGGACCGGCTCTTCTACGAGGGCAAGATCGCGGTGGCCCGCTTCTTCGCCCGGTCGGTCCTGCCCGAGCTCTCCGCCCGCACGGCGATCGTCGAGGGTGCCGAGAACTCGATCATGGAGCTCGACGTCGCGGCGTTCTGAGAGCACTCCTTCGCTCGCACGGGGCGGTCAGAGGCGGCGGGCCCAGGACTCGGCCATGCAGAAGACGCCGAAGGCGGCGAAGCCGAGCGCGACGACCAGGAGCAGCACCGGGCCGTAGGGCTGGGCGGCGAGGGTGCGCAGCGCGCTGTCGAGTCCGCCGGCCTGGGAGGGATCGGCACGCAGGGCGGCCACGCCGAACAGCACGCCGACGACGGCGAAGGCGATCGCCCGCGCCACGTGCCCCAGCACGCCGAACACCTCGACAGGTCGCCGGATCGCGTCCGGCAGCCGCGAGTAGTCGATGTCGTCGGAGAAGTTCCGTGTGATACCGCTGTACGCGGTGGCTCCCGCGATCACGAGGACGACCAGGCCCACCACCACGACGAGCACCTGACCCGCGGGCAGCGCCAGCAGACCCGCGGTAGCCTCCTGCGGACCGGCCGACCCCGATCCCGACGACCCGGTCACGAGCACCCGCACCCCGACGCCCGCGAGGGCGAGCACCGCGATGGTCTTCGCGCCCGCGCCGATCCGCTTGCGAACCCGGTCGCCCCGGTCGGCCCACCGGAAGCCGGTCGACGCCGCGACGCCCTGCCACACGGCGAACGCGACCAGGCCGGCAATCACGACCGCGATCGCGCCGAAACTGAACGGTTGCCCGGCGAGGGTATTGAGGGCGCCCTGTTGATCGGCCTGCCCGCCGCCGGACACCGCGACCCGGACGGCGAGGACACCGATGAGCACGTGCACGAGGCCGTACCCGACGAGACCCACCCGGCCGAGCACCTCCACCGCGCGGGACGGGGCCTCGCCCTCACCGCCCCCGGTCAGGTCCCGCTCGACCCGCTGCGCTCCCCGCTCCGCCGCGTCGCGCGTCGCCGACTCGACGGCGCCCGGGTCGCCGGCCGCGGACCCGGCGCCCCCGGACCCGGCGCCCCCGGACCCGCCGGGGATCACGTTCCCTCGCAGGTGACGGCGGGCTGCGGCTCGTAGCGGACCGTCCGCGCCTGGGTGCGGACCTCGCCGGTGGCGAGGTCACGGATCGTGCGAGTGTCGGTGATGCTGAAGCCGGCCACCCCGCCCGACGCGGTACACGTCGGGCGGTCGGAGAGGTCGCGGGTGCCCGGCGGTGTGGGGGCAAAGCGCGGCCCCTGCGACGAGGTCACCTCGACCCGCTTCTGGCCGTAGATCTGCACCTTGATCGTCGACGGTGTCCAGAGGGTGCGGATCAGCACCGGCGTGGGCCCGTCGTTGCGGAACCTCAGGTCGATCGACCCCTCGAACACCGTGGCCTCGCGTCCGGGGGGATACCGGCTGATGTAGTAGGAGTGCTCGGAGTGCTCGATGTCGACGAGGCCCGCGAAGTACGAGGCGTTGTAGAGCGTGGTCGCGAACTGGGAGATGCCGCCGCCCAGCCCGCGCCCGGGGGCGCCGTCGTCGATGATGCCGGCCTCGACGTATCCTTGGGACGCGTCGCGAGGACCGGTGAACCCGTTGAGGCTGAACGTCGCGCCCGCCCCGACGGCCGCGCCGTCGACCTGCTCGGCGACGCGCCGAATGTTGCGCCCCGAGTCGGCGGCGAACCCGCGCGTCTCGAACTCGCCGACGACCACCGGCGCGCCGATGGCCTCGAGCGCGGCCGTGGTGACCTCGGGCGGGATGCTCACGTAGGCCGGTCGCCCGAGGGCGGGTACCAGTCCGGCGAGCGTGCGCTCCCAGTCGACGGCCCGCCCGGTCACGGCCGGGACGACGGTCGGAGTGTCCCCGGCGAAGGCGAACGTCGCGTCCTTGGCCTCGGTCTCGGTGCCCTCGAGGCGCGGCGCGAGCAGGCCGCGACACGTCGCGAGGTCCACGCGGGGCGCGAGGCCGCCGTTCGGGTCAGGGACGAAAGTGAGGACCCGTCCGATCTCGGCGGGCGCGAGGGTGGCGTTGGCGCCGTCGCCGACGACGACGAGCGGGGCGAGCGTGGCGGGTCGGGCGACGTCGCGCAGCGCGTTCTCGATCGCCTCCCGGGTCACGGTCACGGGGGTGACGATCACGGGGAGCGCGACCGGCAGCGGGTCGAGCCAATGGGCGAGCACGGCGTCGGCGCCAGCGGCGGTGTCGACGGTCTGCCCGGTGCGGGAGGGCACCGCGTAGGGCTCGGCCCCGCGGAAGGCGACGGTGCCCTCGACGGGGGCGCGGTCGAGCTGCGGCCGGAGCGCCTCGAGGGCGCCGACGATCGTCGCGCGCGTCCCGGTGCTGACCGGGTCCACCGTGCGGGTGCCGAACAGCGAGGCGATCCGCGTCCAGGGGGCGAGGGGCTGTTCCCCGGCCCGCTCGACCGTCGCGCCGACGTCGACGCCGAGCCCCACCGCGGCAGGTTCGACAGTTGCGATCGTGTCGCCGGCCCGGACCGAGACGGGGCGGGCGGTCCGGGCGGCGAAGGCCTCGGTCAGCAGCGCTCGCGCATCGGGCTTCGACATCCCGCCGATCGCGACGCCGCCGACGGCGACACCGCGGGGGACGTCGGTGGAGGACAGCAGGAGGTCACCGACGTAGAGGACGAGGACCAGGCCGACGACGGCCGCACCGACCAGCCAGGGGCGCCGGGCGCGCAGTCCGCCTCGCGACCCGTCCCCGGGCGTGCTCTCGACGCGCGGGATGCGGGCGGTCCTGTGGGGGTCCCCGGAGCCCCCCGAGGCGGGGCCGTGGGCCGACTCGCGCTCCGACACGGGCGAATCGTACGGGCGCCCCTCAACCACCCCGCCGCGGCCCGACCGCGTCATCGGGGCCGTCCGGGCACGAGCCGGGCATGAGCCGGGCATGAAGAGAGCCCCGTGACCCTGCCGGGTCGGGGGTCCGGCAGCGCCACGGGGCTCACCGGGAACGTCGTACTCCGGACGTTCGGCGTTACCGCGCGCGACGACGTCACCCGTTCGGCCGTACGACGGGGCCTCGCGATCAGTCCCGTCCGAGGAGGAAGCGGCCGAAATGGGGCACGGTGAAGGCGATCCACCCCCGTTCCGCGGAGAACACGAGCCCCTTGCGGAGGAGGCTGTCGCGCGCCGGGGAGAGCGACGATGCCTTGCGGTCGAGGTGACGGGCGAGCGCGGCCGTGGTGACCGCCTCGTCGCGTCCCTCGGCCAGCTCGGCCATCCCCTGGAGGTACTCGCGCTCGGCGGGGGTGGCCCGCTCGTAGCGGGACCCGAAGAAGCCGACGGCGAGCTCGGCGCCCGCGTCGGGGGCCGCGACGCGCACGTCCTCGGCGTCGATCGGGCTCTGCACGGCGGCGTCCCACGCGGCCTTGCCGTAGGCCTGGACGAAGTAGGGGTAGCCGCCCGAGGCCTCGTAGAGGGCGTCGAGCGCGGCCGTCGTGAGCTCGGCGTCCTCCCGTGTGGCGGGGGCGGTCAGCGCGAAATCGGCGTCGGCGCGGTCGAGCTGACCGATGTGCACGTAGCGGAAGAGACGCTCGGAGTAGGACTTCGACGCCGAGAGCACCGCGGGTAGGTGCGGCAGCCCGGCGCCGACCACGACGAGCGGCGCCCCCGACTGGCTGAGCTCGTGGCAGGCCGCGCACAGGGCGGAAACGTCGTCGATCTGCAGGTCCTGCATCTCGTCGATGAGCAGGGCGACGCCGACGCCCACGTCGGCGGCGAGTTCGGCGACGACGCCGAAGAGTTCGACGAGGTCGATCTCGATGTCGCCGGAGTCGGCGCGCCCGGCCAGCACCGGGGCGTCGATGCCCGGCTGCCAGCGGTCCTTGAGCTTGGCGTCCGACGGGGTGGCCTTGAGGGCGAAGGCCTTGAGGACGCCGAGGACGTCCTCGACGCGGTCGGGGGCGCGATGGCGCACGGCGAGGTCGCGCACCGCGCGGTGCAGCGCGGCGGACAGGGGGCGACGCAGGTCGGCGTCGGGACGGGCCTCGATCTTCCCCGCACCCCAGCCGGCGCGGACCGCCATCGACCGCAGCTCGCCCAGCAGCACGGTCTTGCCCACCCCGCGCAGGCCGGTGAGCACCAGGCTGCGCTCCGGGCGCCCCCGCGCCACGCGCTCGAGGACGACGTCGAAGGCGTGCAGTTCGCGATCGCGCCCGGCGAGCTCGGGCGGGCGCTGACCGGCGCCGGGAGCGAAGGGGTTGCGCACGGGGTCCATTGCTCTCGGAGCGTATTGCCCTCTCTAGTCGTCGCCCGATATCTCCCGAGAAAGACGTATCGGCGTGTCGGAGGGTCTCCCGACGCGTAAAGTACGGCGCGATGGCGGGACCGCCAGTACCTAGAACCCCTCGACGACGCGGAGAGTGCCGTGACCGAGAAGATCGACGTCAACGAGCTGGGCCGCCGCGTCGACCTCGGGTCCCTGTCCGCCGAGGATCTCGTGGCGAGCCTGCGCGACGCCCTCTCGGAGCCGGCGGGCGCGCGCACGGTGGACGCGTCGTTCTTCGCGCGCCTGGTCCGGGGCGCCAGCAAGAGCCAGCTCGAGGCGATCATGTCCTCGGACGCGCGGCGCCCCGTGCTCGACGCGATCTTCGGGCGGATGAGCGAGTTCTACTCCTCGAGGGGCACGAGCTCGAAGCGCCAGGTCGTGCACTGGCACGTCACCGGCGCGCCCGGCGGGGGCAGCGATGACTTCCAGACGGTGATGCACGGGACGTGCACGGTGTCGACCGATCTCGCCGAGGAGCCGCGCACCGAGCTGTTCATGGACGGCGTCGAGTTCCTCGAGGTCGTCACCGACAACGCCTCTCCGATCACGCTGTTCATGACCCGCAGGCTCAAGGTCTCCGGGGACGTCGGGTTCGCCACCGCCCTGCAGAAGATGTTCACCATTCCGTCGGCCTGACAAGGACCCGCCCATGTTCTCGATGGAACTCTCCGACGACCACACCGAGCTCCGCGACTGGGCCCACGGGTTCGCCGTCGACGTCATCCGTCCGGCCGCCGCGGAGTGGGACGAGCGGGAGGAGACCCCGTGGCCCGTCCTGCAGGAGGCCTCGAAGATCGAGCTGTACAACTTCGAGACCCTCGCGACGTTCTGGGGCGACGAGACCGGCCTGTCGCTGCCGATCGTGAACGAGGAACTGTTCTGGGGCGACGGGGGCATCGGGATGGCCATCTTCGGCACGACCCTCGCCGTCGCCGGCATCTTCGCCTCCGGCACCCCGGAGCAGATGGTCGAGTTCATCCCGCAGTGTTACGGCGACTCCAGCGACGTGAAGGTCGCGGCGTTCTGCTCCTCGGAGCCGGAGTCCGGCTCCGACGTCTCGGCGATGCGCACCCGCGCCGTGTACGACGAGGCGAAGGACCAGTGGACCCTGGCGGGCCAGAAGGCGTGGGCGACCAACGGCGGTATCGCCAACATCCACGTGGTGCAGGCCTCGGTCGAGGCCTCGCTCGGGTCGCGGGGGCAGGCCGCGTTCGTCGTCCCGCCCGGGACGCCGGGGCTCGAGTCCACCCGCAAGATCAAGAAGATGGGCCTCAAGGCCTCCCACACCGCCGACATCTTCCTCGACGACGTGGTGGTTCCCGGCTCGTGCCTGCTCGGCGGCAAGGAGAAGCTCGACGCGCGGCTGGCGAGGGCCCGCGAGGGGCAGCGCTCCTCCGGGTCGTCCGCCATGCAGACCTTCGAGCTCACCCGGCCGACCGTCGGATCGCAGGCCATCGGGATCGCGCGCGCGGCGTACGAGTACGCCCTGGAGTACGCCAAGGGCCGTGAGACCTTCGGCCGGCCGATCATCGACAACCAGGCGATCGCCTTCCTGCTCGCCGACATGGTGACCGAGATCGACGCCGCCCGGCTGCTGGTGTGGCGTGCCGCGTGGATGGGCCGCAACCAGGTCGCGTTCACCGCAGGCCAGGGCTCGATGTCCAAGCTCAAGGCCGGCCGCGTCGCGGTCTGGGCCACCGAGCGGGCCATCCAGATTCTCGGCGGCGCCGGCTACTCCCGCGAGCACCCGGTGGAGCGCATGCACCGCGACTCGAAGATCTACGACATCTTCGAGGGCACCGAGCAGATCCAGCAGCTCGTCATCGCCCGCGCCATCAGCGGACGCCACATCCCCTGACCGGCGATCACCCCGGAAGCCCAGCTCACGAGGGTCCTCGTCGTAGCCGTCGCATCCCGGACGCCTGCCGTGGCTTGTCTGATCGCGTTGCCGAGCAGCGTCCTCCGCGGTCGGCTCTGGGTGCTGTTCATGATCAGGCCGTCCTCAGGCCGTCGGAGTCCTCGCCCGGCCGCGTGCCCAGGACGCTGTCGATAGCCTGGCGGGCGCGCGCGTGGCTCGACGGGACGAGGTGGGTATAGGTCCGGAGAGTGAAGCCGGGGTCGGCGTGGCCGAGGTACTCGGCGACCTCCTTGATCGAGACGCCGCCCGCGAGGAGTGTCGAGGCGTAGAAGTGTCGAAGGGCATGCATGCCGTCGGTCCGTGCCAGTTATCTCGCGCATCTCAGTGCCACTTGCTTATCCGTCGCACCACACCTGACTGTGGAAAGAGCGGTCGAGTGACAGTGCCTGGACCGGGCGCTGGATCGGCACCGGGACCGTCTCGGTGTCGAGGGCGTCGAGCCGTCCGGCCCGGCCCGCGGGGGCCGGCGGGAGCGGGACTGGTGACCTCCCGAGTCGCTGGCCAGGAGCGCATCTACGCCCTCGACCGACACCCGCTCGCCGAGCTCGATGCCTGGCCGGAGCGCTTCCGCAGTCGATCGATGTGTGGTTCGGGCCGTGCTGCGTCAGGAGGTTCTCGAAGAAGATGTGGCCAAGGATGTCGAGACCGGCCTGGCGGCCCCGTCCCTGGGCAGATGCGGCCACCGTGGCCGCACCACACCAAGGAGACCCAGCATGACGAAGTATCTGCTTCTCAAGCATTACCGCGGCGCCCCCGAGGCCGTCAACGACGTCCCGATGGACCAGTGGACCCCAGAGGAGATCGAGGATCACCTGCAGTACATGGCCGACTTCGCCACCCGGCTCGAGGGCAGCGGTGAGTACGTCGACGGCCAGGCGCTCTCGCCCGAGGGCACGTTCGTCCGGTACGACGGGGAGGGCCGACCACCGGTCACCGACGGGCCCTTCGCGGAGACCAAGGACCTGATCGCTGGCTGGATGGTGATCGACGTCGACACCTACGAGCGCGCGCTCGCGCTCGCCGGCGAGTTATCGGCAGCCCCCGGAGCCGGCGGCAAGCCGATCCACGAGTGGCTCGAGGTACGCCCGTTCCTGAGCGCACCACCGACGGTCACCGAGTGACCGGACCGGCCAGGGCAGATCAGGTGATGGACGAGCTGCTGCTGCGGGAGCTGACTCCCGCGGTGATCGGCGTCCTCGTGCATCGCGGAGTTGACTTCACGACGGCCGAGGACGCCGTGCAGGAAGCACTCCTCCAGGCCGCGCTGACCTGGCCGGACCAGCAGCCCACCGACCCGAAGGGCTGGCTGGTCACGGTTGCCTGGCGCAAGTTCCTCGACGCCCACCGCTCCGAGGCCTCCCGTCGCGACCGGGAGCAGCGGGTCGAGGTCGAGCCGCCGCCCGGACCGACCGAGACCGCAGACGACACGTTGCAGCTCTTCTTCCTGTGCGCCCATCCGTCGCTGACCCCGGCCTCCGCGGTGGCCCTCACGCTGCGCGCCGTCGGTGGCATGACCACCCGGCAGATCGCCCAGGCCTACCTCGTGCCGGAGGCGACGATGGCGCAGCGGATCAGCCGGGCCAAACGTACGGTCGGTGACGTGCGGTTCTCCGAGCCTGGCGATCCGGCGACCGTGCTACGGGTGCTCTACCTGGTCTTCAACGAGGGCTACACCGGCGACGTCGACCTGGCGGCCGAGGCGATCCGGCTCACCCGGCAGTTGGCGTCGATGACCGATGACGAGGAGACCGCGGGGCTGCTGGCGTTGATGCTGCTGCACCACGCTCGTCGACCGGCGCGGACCCGGCACGATGGCAGCCTGGTCCCGCTGACCGAGCAGGACCGCTCCCGCTGGAACACCTCGCTGATCGCTGAGGGCGTCGCAGTCCTGCAGACAGCGCTGGGTCGCGACCGACTCGGTGAGTTCCAAGCACAGGCCGCTATCGCCGCCCTGCACGCCGACGCGCCGCGCGCCGAGGAGACCGACTGGGTGCAGATCGTCGGCTGGTACGACGAGCTGCTCCGGCTCACCGAGAGCCCGGTCGTGCAGCTCAACCGGGCCGTCGCGATCGGCGAGGCCGTTGGCCCCGTGGCCGGCCTCGCGGCCTTGGCCACGGTGGACCCTGGCCTGCCCCGCCACACCGCCGCCTCGGCGTACCTCCACGAGAAGGAGGGCGACCTTCTGACCGCGGCACGGTTGTATGCCGACGCCGCCCGGTCCGCCCCCAACCTCGCCGAACGTCACCACCTCACCCGGCAGGCAGCGCGCATCACTCAGGCGCTGCGTAGGTGAGCCTGTTGGTCAACCACTCTCACAAGGCGAACCACCGGCGGGATCGACGCTGCTCCACGGCCCGGCCAACGCGACGGTGTCACGAGGCGCCTGCCAGACATCAAAGCGGAGGGTTCTTCAGGCCGTCACCAGGCCGCCGAAGGTAGGGAACTTCCGAGCGAAGCTGAGAAGTGCCGAGCAGCCCCGCGGGGGGACACGTCTGGGTTGGCTCGCGACTGCGCCGACCGCGAACACCCGTGACGGCCGGCCAGCTCGTCGGCCAGGCTGCCAGCATGGACGTGATCGACCTGCGCTCCGATCTTCGGATGCTGCGCAGCGCGCCGGGCCAGGCCTACCTGCTGCGCTGGGGCTCGCGGGTCCTGCTGGTCGACACCGGCCGGCTCGGTGAGGGCCCTGCGGTCGCGGCCGCGCTGCGTGACTGGGGCTTGGACCGGGACGCGTTGACCCACGTGGTGCTCACCCACTGGCACGCCGACCACGCCGGCTCGGCGGCGGAGATCGGGGCCTGGCCCGGCGTGCAGGTCCTCGCCCATCGGGCCGACGCACCCGTGGTGCGAGGCGAGCGGCCCGGCGCCGCCCCGGTGCTCACCGGGGCCGAGGAGCCCCTGCTCGCCCAGGTGTCGCGGGACCTGCCGGACGCGCCGCCGGCGCGGGTCGATCGCGAGCTCGTCGACGAGGAGGTCCTCGACGAGATCGGAGCCCGCGTCGTCGCCACCCCGGGGCACACCGACGGCAGCCTCGCACTGCACGTCGTCGAGGCGGGCGTGCTGTTCACGGGTGACATCGCCGCGGAGAGCCGCGGGCAGGTGATTCTCGGGCCCTTCAACGTCGACCGCGCCCGGGCCCGCGAGTCCTTCCGCCGCCTCGGCGAGGTCCCGGCCGACGCGGTCTGCTTCGGCCACGGCCAGCCCCTGCTCGGCTCAGCGACGGCCGCGCTCCACGCCGCGGCCACCGCCCCCGAGGTCCCCGACCCACTCGGCTGACAGCCCATGCAGCCCGGCAACCGACGACCCGAGGGGCCGCAATGACAACAGTGACGATGCAGAAGGGCGACCTCGCCGCCGCTCCCCCGGACACGCATGGGGCGATCTCGAAGAAGACCGTGGAGCTCGACGGGGTCAGCGTCACCGAGGTCACCTTCGGGGTGGGAGCGCAGTGGTCGGTCGACCTCAAGCCCGACGCGGGCACCGACTCCTGCGAGCTCCCGCACGTGGCCCTGGTCCTCTCGGGCACGTTGCACGTGGTCATGGACGACGGCAGCGAGGACGACTTCGGCCCGCACAGCGTCATGCTGCTCCCGCCCGGCCACGACGCCTGGTCGGTAGGCGAGGAGCCATGCACCTTCGTGGAATTCTCCCGCGGCAACGACCTCTACGGCTGACCACGCGTGTCGGTGGTGTGGAGCTCCTGTCGCACACGGCGACTCCTCTCGGCACACGGCTGTGCGGAGGGCGCCGTACCGGCCAGGATGTCCCGACCCCCGTTCGAAGGAGACAGCATGGGCGAATCCGAGCTCACCGAAGCACTCGGCACCGACTTCTACTCGGTGCGCCACCGCTTCTCCGACACCGAGTGGGACACGTTCCTGGCGTTGCGGCGATTCGTCGACCACGAGGTCACCCCGCACGCCGCCGAGGCGTGGGACGCCGCGCGGATGCCCTGGTCGGTCATCGAGAAGATTCCGGCGCTCGGTGTCCTGGGTGACGACGTCTCCGGCTACGGCTGCCCCGGCCTGAGCCCGCTCGCCTGCGGGCTCGTGGCCATGGAGCTCGCTCGTGGGGACGGCAGCCTCGCGACCTTCTACGCGGTGCAGTCGGGCCTGGCCATGAAGTCGATCGCCATGCTGGGCTCCGAGGAGCAGAAGCATCAGTGGCTGCCCTCGATGGCGCGGCTCGAGACGATCGGCGCCTTCGGGCTCACCGAGCCCGACCACGGCTCCGACTCCGTCTCACTGGAGACGCGGGCCCGCCGCGACGGGGACGACTGGGTGATCGACGGCGTCAAGCGCTGGATCGGCAACGGAAGCGTCGCCCACCGCACCGTGGTGTGGGCCCGCGACGACGACGGGAACGTCCGCGGCTTCCTCGTCGACACCTCGACGCCCGGGTATGCCGCCACCGTGATCCCCCGCAAGGCCTCGATGCGCTCGGTGTGGCAGGCCGATCTCATCCTCGACGGCGTCCGGGTCCCCGACGCCGACCGCCTCCCCGGTGCGGAGTCGTTCGCCGACACCGGACGGGTCCTCGCCACCACCCGGGGCACGTGCGCGTGGATGGCGCTCGGGCACGCCACCGCCGGGTACGACGCCGCGATGCGCTACGCGCTGGAGCGCACCCAGTTCGGCAAGCCCCTGGCGTCGTTCCAGATCGTGCAGGAGCGCCTCGTGCGGATGCTCGCCGAGCTCACGGGGATGCAGCTGTACTGCATGCAGATCGCGCAGCTCTCCGCCGAAGGCGACTCCGGTCCGACCATCGCCGGGCTCGCCAAGATGAACAACACCCGCAAGGCCCGGTGGATCCTCTCCGAGGCCCGCGACCTGCTCGGCGGCAACGGCATCCTGCTCGACAACCACGTCATGCGGCACATGGCCGACATCGAGTCGATCCACACCTTCGAGGGCACCGAGACGATTCAGACGCTCATCGTCGGTCGCGAGATCACCGGGCTCGGCGCCTTCGTCTGATCTGACGCGATCCGATCACGGTGCATCGAGGCGTCTGGACCTTTCTACGGTCGGTACTAGACGCGCCAAGACACCCCGAGAGTCACGGGCATGGCATCGTAGCCACGGAGGATGCGGGTTGGGCGGCGGTGCGGCGCGCCCGCGGGGGCGAGGTCTGCGAACCGCTCGAACAGCGCCCGCAGCGCGACCTCGCCCTCCATCCGCGCCAGCGCGGCGCCGAGACAGAAGTGCACGCCGCCGGAGAAGGCGAGGTGGTCGCGGGCGTTCGTGCGGTTCACGTCGACGACGTCGGGATCGGCGAACACCCGCGGGTCGCGGTTGGCCGCGGCGAGCACCGTGACGACCAGGTCGCCGGCCGCGACGTCGACGCCGTGCACCCTCGTGTCGCGGCGCGCGCGGCGTGCGGTGCGCTGGACCGGCGAGTCGTACCTGAGGATCTCGTCGACCGCGTTCGGCCACAGCGAGGGGTCGGCGGCGAGCCGGGCCCGCTGCTCGGGATGGGCGAAGAGCAGCGCCGTCCCGTTGGTGACGAGGTTGACCGTCGTCTCGAAGCCCGCCGCGAGCACGAGCAGCGCGGTGGACACGAGTTCGGCCTCCGAGAGACCGCTGCCGTCGTCGTCGGAGACCGTGGCCATGCGGGAGAGCAGGTCGTCGCCGGGGTCGCGGCGCAGGCGGCGCAGGTGCGCGGTCATCCAGTCGTGCAGGGCGGCGACGTCGGCCTCGACACGGTGGAAGCGCTGCCGCTCGAGACCCATGTCCAGCGAGGACGCCGCACCGTCACCCCACGCCAGGATCTTCGAGCGCATGTCGGCCGGGGCGCCCAGCATCTCGCTGATCACGGTGACGGGCAGGAGGCTCGCGTACCGGTCCACGAGGTCGACCGATCCCGGACCGGCCTCCATCGCGTCGAGCAGGTCGGAGGCGATGGTCTCCGTGCGCTCTCGCAGCGCACCGACCGCCCGCGGCGTGAACGCGCGGGAGACGAGGCGCCGGTAGCGGGTGTGGTCCGGGGCGTCGACGGCGAGCATCGACGGCGGGTCGATGGGGCCGGCATGCGGCGGGGGGCCGGCGAGGCGCAGCGCGAGCCGGATCGGTGTCGGCATGGAGTCGTTGCGGTCGGCGACGCCGAAGTCCTCGCTGCGCAGCACGCTGGTACACACGTCGTGATGCACCGTGACGCGGGAGAAGGCCCCCGTGGTGAAGGGCTCCGCCGTGCGCATTCGCTCGTAGGTGGAGAAGGGGTCGGCCTGGTGGGCCGGGTCGACCAGCAGGACGGCGTCGGGATTGCCGCTGCGGGCGCGCCGGTGCATCACCGCGCGCGTGACGCCGTGGGTGGCGGCCCAGCGCACGCCGGCCCGCGCCGACTCCAGGGCCCGTGCCCCTGCTGCGTTCGTTGCGGAACTCGTCTCGACCGACACCGTCCACCTCCTGGTTCGGTACCCGTGCCGGTACGCGACCGTACCAGTGCCGGGAGGGTCCGGTGACCCACCCATGACCGACCCCCTGCGCCTCACCCTCGTGTCCGACACCCACGTCCCCACGCGCGCGAACGATCTCCCCGCACCGGTCTGGGCGGCGATCGATGCCGCCGACGTGGTGGTGCACGCCGGGGACTGGATGGCTCCGGAGCTGCTCGACGCGTTCGAGGCCCGGTCGCGGAGCCTCGTCGCGTGCTGGGGCAACAACGACGGCGACGCCCTGCGGGCCCGGCTCCCCGAGGTCGCGTGGGCGGACGTCGACGGCCTGCGCCTCGCCGTGGTCCACGAGACCGGCGACAGGTCGGGACGGGAACGGCGCTGCGACGCCCAGTTCTCCGCGGCCGACCTCCTCGTGTTCGGCCACAGCCACATCCCCTGGGACTCGACGACGCCCGGCGGTCTCCGGCTGCTGAACCCGGGCTCGCCCACCGATCGCCGACGTCAGCCTGCGTGCACCTATATGACAGCGCTGGTCGTCGGCGGGACTCTGCGTGAGGTGCGGCGCCACGACCTCCCCGTTCGAGGGAGCTGACCCTCGGACGCGCTCTGCGGCGGAACGTGAGCGGGCCCCGCACCATCCCCCATTCAGGGTCCCCTGAACGGGGCACGTACCGTCGTCGCCGATACGGTGGCGTGACGGCGCAGGACAGGGCAGATCACCCGGAGGAGGACGGCGTCCCGACGGTCGCGCAGCGGTCGTCGCGGCGCCCTGAGGACAGGAGGGTCTCGTGCGGATCGCGCCGGCGACACCGCGCCACACGAGACGGACGTATCCATGACGCTTCTTGCCGAGAGACCCGCGGATCGGGTCGACGAGAGCGAACTCGTCGTCGGTCGTCGTATCCAGGAGTTCTCCCGGCTCGCCGGTCCGATCAGCGAGCTCGGCCCGGCCGACGAGCCGTACCGCGTGTCCTACCGCGGTGTCGACGGCGTCCACGGGCGCGGCCGGGTAGCACGCTCCCTGCTCGTCGCGGCCCTCAACTTCGCCTTCGAAGCCCTGTTCTTCTTCTGGCTGCTGCATCCGATGCACCGCCCGGCGGTCACCGGTCCGCCCCTCGCGATGTACGCGAACTGGATCGTCATCGGCTCGATCGGGCTCATGGAGCTGCTGCGCCTGATCAACGTCCTGTCGCTGTCGTTGGCCTCGGTCATCTCCCGCGACCCCGTGCCGGTGCCCCCGGTCCCGGACCGCAAGATCGCCTTCCTCACCACGATCGTCCCCGACAAGGAGCCGATCGACGTGGTGCGCGGAACCCTGCAGGCCGCCCTGCGCATCCGCTACCGGGGCATTCTCGACGTCTGGATCCTCGACGAGGGTGACGACCCGGCGGTGAAGGCGATGTGTCGGGAGCTGGGGATCAACCACTTCACCCGCAAGGGCCTGGACAGGTACAACCGGCGCAAGGGCGCGTTCAAGGCCAGCACCAAGCACGGCAACTACAACGCCTGGATCGCTGAGCACGGCGAGTCCTACGAGGTCTTCCTCTCGGTCGACCCCGACCACGTGCCGCTCCCCAACTACGCCGAGCGGATCCTCGGGTACTTCCGTGACCCCGACGTCGCCTTCGTGGTCGGCCCTCAGTGCTACGCCAACGACGAGACCTTCGTGACCCGCGCCGCGGAGTCGCAGCAGTTCCCGTTCCACAGCCTCATCCAGCGCGCGGCGAACCGCTACAACTCCGCGATGCTGGTCGGGACGAACAACGCGATCCGCGTCCGAGCGCTCAAGGGCGTCGGCGGATTCTCGGACTCGGTCACCGAGGACCTCGCGACCGGCCTGAAGTTCCACACCCGCCGCAACCCCGACTCCCACCACCGCTGGAAGTCGGTCTACACCCCCGACGTCCTCGCCGTCGGGGAAGGCCCGTCGTCCTGGGGCGACTTCTTCAGCCAGCAGATGCGCTGGTCCCGCGGCACGTTCGAGGTGCTGCTCACCGAGTTCTGGCGGCGGCTGCCGCTGCTGTCGCCCGGCCGGGCCCTGCACTACTGCCTCATCACCACCTTCTACCCGTCGATGGCCATCGGCTGGGTGCTCGGGGCCATCAACGCGGTGCTCTTCCTCGCCCTCGGTGTGCAGGGGGTCGTGGTGCCGGTGCAGCTGTGGCTGGCCCTCTACATCGACGCGACGGCCTTCCAGCTCTGGGTGTACCTGCGCAATCGGCGCTACAACGTCAGCCCCTACGAGCCGGAGGGTTCCAGCGGCGTCAAGGGCATGTTGATGTCTATCTTCGCTTCGCCGATCTTCGCGTCGTCGATGATCGCGACGCTGCTGCGGCTGCCGGCCCGCTTCGTCGTGACGCCCAAGGGTCTGTCCTCCAGCGCCGACCACATCCTCACCTTCCGCCGTCACCTGCAGTGGGCGGTCCTGCTCGTCGCGGCGATCGTCACCTCGGTCGCGATGGGCTATGCGGCGCCCGCCGTGCTGCTCTGGCCCGCGGTCGCCCTGGCCGCGTGCCTCGCGCCGCCCGTGCTCTGGATCGTGGAGCGCGTGGTTGGCCGACGGCCGGCCATGGAGGCGGAACCCGCGCGGACGTCGGAGGGACGCGGTGTGACCACCGAGTCGCTGGAGCGGGCCGCGCTGGACGAGATGATCGCCTCGGGCGTGATCTCCCCGGAACGCTCCCCGCTCTCGGTGCGCTTCCCCGCAGTCGCCGGGGTGCCGACGACGTCCACGGGGTCGGCGAAGCGCCCGGCCCCGGCTCGGGGCCCCGCCCCGACGCCGTCACGGCCCGCCTCCCCGGGAGCGGCGCCCGGTGCCGTCCGGCCGACGGGTCCGGCTCCCGCTGCGGCGGCGCGCCCCGCCGGTCCGCCGGCCGGCGACCTGCCGCGCGGATGGCGCCGTACCCCGACCGGGTCGGGAGAGGCACCGACCGACCGGTACCGCGCCCCGTCCGGCGACCGACCTGGCCCCCGAGCGGACGCGACACCCGCTCCCGACGGGCCCGACGCCACGACCGGGAAGGTCCGGCGTCCCGCTCCGCCCGCCGGTGCGCCCGGGTCGCACGCCGGGCCTGCCGGTCCTCCCGCGCGTCCGGTACCGCCCGCCCGCCCGCCGGGACCCCCGGTTCCCGCTCCGGCGGCCGGTCCGGCCCACCGTGCTCCCACGAACGGCACGCCGGTGAAGCGGCTGCGGCCGCCCGGCGGGTCGCGGGCCGACGGACGCGAGGACAACCAGACCGACATACTCCGTCGTGTGGGTAACCACGCGATCGCGAACGGTCACGGTCCCGCCGATCACGCCGACGTCGAACGCGACGACGCTGCGTCGTCGCACTCCTCGACGGTGGCGGTGCGTGTCGTCGCCCTCGCGGCCGTCGCCCGGCCGGCGGTGGAGCCGACGGTCGGTCGGGCGAGGAGACGCGACCGGACGGAGGCGGGTTGATCCCGCCGCGGGTCGCCGAGGCGGACGAGTCCCGACACGGCACGACGACATCAGGCGAGAGGTGACGCGGTCATGACCGCACCGCAGGTCCCCACGAGTCGTACGGCTCCGACCCCGCCCGCCGGCACGCCCGCGCCTGGGCGCACCTCGCGGCGCCGGACGGACCGGGACCAGACGTCCCGGGGGGCAGGCGTCGGGCGCGTCCTCGCTGGGGGCGTCATGGCCGCCGTGGTCGCCCTCGCGTTCGGAGGCTGCTCCGGGGGCACGACGGCGGAGGCGCCGGGCGGCGGTGGTGGTGCTGGTGCGCCGGCCGTGCCGGCGGTCGCGTCGGAGTTCTGGAGCGACCCGTCCTCGGCGGCGGCGGACCAGGTCGTCGCGTGGCGGGACGCGGGTCGCGCCGACGACGCGCGCGAGCTCGAGAAGATCGCCCGTCAGCCGGTCGCGATCTGGCCCACCGGCGAGCTCGGCGGGGTCGAGGCCGAGACCCGGGGCATCGTGACCCGGGCCGGCGCCGCCGCGAAGACGCCGGTGCTCGTGGCCTACAACGTCCCCAACCGCGACTGCGGGCAGTACTCCTCGGGCGGGGCGTCCGACGAGGGCGCCTACCGCCAATGGGTCGGCAACATGGCGCGCGGCCTGTCCGGGGCCCGCGCCGTCGTCGTCCTCGAGCCCGACGCGCTCGCGCAGACGCTCACCGCCTGCGAGGGCCAGGGCAACCAGGAGGGGCGCGAGGCGCTCCTCGCCGAGGCGGCGGGGACGCTCACCCGCGCCGGCGGCGAGGTGTACATCGACGCGGGCAACCCCGGGTTCGTGACCGACATCGGCAAGCTGGCCGACGGCCTGCGCAAGTCCGGGGTGTCCTCGTCCGCGGGGTTCGCCCTCAACGTCTCGAACTTCCAGGACACCGCCCGCGTCGTCGCCTACGGCAAGAGGGTGTCCGACGAGCTGGGCGGGGCCCGGTTCGTGGTCGACACCAGCCGCAACGGCAACGGTCCCTACAGCGGACCCGACCAGCCGACCTGGTGCAACCCGCCGGGACGGGCGCTCGGCACGCCGCCGAGCCGGACGACCGCCGACCCGAGAGTGGCCGCGTACTTGTGGATCAAGGAGCCCGGCGACTCCGACGGCGACTGCCGCGGCGCCCCGGAGGCCGGGAAGTTCTGGCCCGATTACGCCCTCGGCCTCGCGCGCAACACGCCCGGAACGTGATCACAGACCGGCCTGATCAGGTGCGATAGGCGCTGATGACCGCGGCCATGTCCTGCTCGCCGTGGCCCTCGTGCGACGAGTCGTCGAGACGGTCGCGCAGGGCGGTGGCCAGGGTGGTGGCGGTGCCCGCACCCTCCATCGCGGCGAGGATGAGGTCGACGTCCTTGATGACGCCGTCGAGCTCGAACGAGGGCGAGTAGTCGCCGTCGATCATCGCTTTGCCCTTGAGCTGCACGTACGGGGCGTCGATCGCCTGGCCGGACACGGCGTCGAGGAACTGCCGGGGGTCGAGGCCGAGGCCGCGGGTCAGCGCGATCGACTGCGCCACCCCGTTGACGACGGTGGCGATCCAGGCGTTGACGGCCAGCTTGAGCCGGCTCGCGTCGCCCGGCGTCTCGCCGACCCACTGCGTCCGCGCGCCGATGGCGTCGAAGACTCCGGTGACCCTCGCCCGCAGCGTCGACGGTCCGGATGCGAGGACGACGAGCTGTCCGTTCTCGGCGGGCAGCTTGGTACCGAGGACGGGCACGTCCAGGAAGTCGACGCCCTGGGCCCGCGCCAGCTCGGCGAGGCGGTCGGTGCCGTCCACGCCGACGGTGCTCGACTGCACCCACACCGCCCCGGAGGCCATCGGCTCGAGCGCGGTGTCCATGACGTCGGCGACCGCCGCGACGTCGAAGAGCATCGTGATCACGACGTCCGCTCCGGCCACCGCGTCGGCCGCGGTCCCGGCCACCGTCGCCCCGTCGGCCAGGGGCTTCGCCTTGTCGGTGCTGCGATTCCACACGGTCACGTCGAGGCCCTCGCGCATGAGGCTGCGCGCCATGCCGGCGCCCATGATCCCCGTGCCGAGCACGGTCACCTTCGTCGTCATGGGTCCCGCCTACCCCAGGTCTCAGCGCCCCATGCCGAAGAACTCGCGGTTGGGGCGCAGCGCGGTGAGGTGCGCGAGGCGGTTGGACATGGCGAAGAGCGACGTGATCGCCCCGACGTCCCAGATCTCGTCCTCGGAGAGGCCGGCGCCGCGGGCGGCGGCCAGGTCGTCCTCGCCGAAGGCGGCCGGGTCGAGGGCCAGCGCCAGGGCGAGGTCGACGATCGCGCGGGCCCGCGGCTCGAGCTCCGTGCCGTAAGGGTTGGCCGCGACATGGTCGGCGATCTCGGGATCCTTCGCGCGGAGCCGCAGGATCGCCCCGTGCGCGACGACGCAGTAGGTGCAGTGGTTCGCCCCCGAGGTGGCGACGACGACGAGCTCGCGCTCGGCCCGGGACAGTCCTTCGTCGCTCGTCATCAGCGCGTCGTGGTAGTCCAGGAACGCTCTCAGCTCGGCGGGCCGGCGCCCGAGGGCGCGGAAGATGTTGGGGACGAACCCCGAGCGCTGCGCGATCACGCCGATCCGCTCGCGCAGGTCGTCGGGCAGGTCTGCGGGCTCGATGACCCCGAACCGGCTCGCCGGTCGCTCCTCGTCGCGCATCCCCACGGAGCGCGACGGTAGCCGCTCAGGCCGGCGGGCGGAACGCGATGTGGCAGCGCTGCGCGGTCACCTGCTTGATCCGCTCCACCGCGGGTGTCGACTCCTGCTCGAGGCGGGTCAGCGCGCCGCGGTCGATGCGGTTGGGGTCGCCACCGGTGGCGGCGAGCGAGGCGAGCGCCTGCTCGGTCAGCGTCGCGAGCTGTCGCCACTCGGACGCGATCTCGGGCGGTGCGCTCGCCGCGAGGTCGGTCACCTGTCGACGGGCGACCTCGGAGGCGGCGGCGGGACGACGGTGTCGGCGGGCCCGTCTGGCGTCGACCCGCACCCGACGAGGGTCACCGCGGCCAGCAGGATCGGAGCGGCCGTGGCCACGGTACGGGTGAGTGCCGACATCAGGACCTCTCCGGAACACGTCGTGCGCTACCGCAGATGCTGGCATCCCCGCGCAGCGCGGTCCCGGGGCACCCCGTGTCGGGACGCACCACGCTCGTGCGCGCCATGCCCCGTCCGTGTCACAGTGACGGCCGTGCAGGTTCCCGACGAGCACCGGACGGCCATCCGCCGTTGGTGCGCGGCCCGGGTTCCCGCGACGCGACGTGACCGGGTCCAGGTCTGCGCCACCGAACGTGCCGGACGGGTGACGCTCTCGCGCCGGTCGGCGCCCACCTTCCCCGAGCTCGCCGCGGAGTGGACGACGGCACCGATCGCGCAGCTGCGCTTCGACCCCGGGACTGGGTGCTGGACGCTGATGTGGCCGGACACGGGCGGGCGTTGGCACCGCTACCCCGGTCACGCCCGCGAGACGCCGGAACCGTTGCTCGAGATCGTCGACGCCGATCCTACCGGGATCTTCTCGGATGACCGCCTCCCGTGAGGAGGTGGTGGACCGCGTGGCGGTCTTCGCCTCCCACCGCCACGGCGTCGCCGGCGCCGACCGCTCCGACCTCCGCCGAGCGGCCGTGGCCGTCGTCGTCCTCGACGACCCCGCGCGCGGGCCCGGCGTGCTCCTCACCCGGCGGACCTCCCGGCTGCGGGACCACCCCGGGCAGTTCGCGCTGCCGGGTGGGTCGCTCGACCCCGGGGAGGACGCGGTGGGCGCCGCTCGCCGGGAGCTGCACGAGGAACTCGGTCTGGCGCTGGGTGCGGCCGCCGTGGTCGGGCTCCTCGACGACTACCCGACGCGCTCGGGGTTCGTCATCACCCCGGTGGTGATGACCGCGTCGGGCGCCGTGGAGGAGCTCGATCCGTCGCCGGACGAGGTCTCGGAGGTCTTCCACATCACGCTGGCCGACCTCGACGTCGAGCCGAGGTACCTCACCATCCCGGAGTCCGACCGGCCGGTCGTGCAGATGCCGCTTGTCGGGCACCACGTCCATGCGCCCACCGCCGCGGTGCTGCTGCAGTTCCGCGAGGTGGCCCTACACGGGCGCCACACCCGCGTCGACTCCCTCGAGCAGCCCGTCTTCGCCTGGCGGTAGCGGTCCCGACCCACAATGTTGCGTGTGCGTCAACCCCACGTGACGGACGCCCGTTCTGGCTGCGCTCGACCGATCGCCGTGCTTGTCTGGATCACCCGGCCGAAGGATGCGTGAGCCCCGTGTGCGGAATCGTCGCAGCGTACGGCGAGATCGACGGCGAGAAGTGCGAGCGGATGCTCGCCCGGCTCCACCACCGCGGACCGGATGACACGGGGCGGGTGGCGCTCGAGTCGGCCTGGCTCGGGCACCAGCGTCTGTCGATCATGGACGTGACCGGGGGCAAGCAGCCCATCGCAGACGACACCGGGTCGGCCTACGTGGTCGGCAACGGGGAGATCTACAACCACGAGGACATCCGCGAGACGCTCTCCGAGGTCAAGATGCGGACCGACTCCGACACCGAGTCCGCGTTCCGCCTCGTCCTGCGTGACGGCTCCGCCGCCCTGCACGAGCTGCGCGGAATGTTCGCCCTCGCGATGGCCCACACCAGCGGCCACGGCGTCGTCGCCCGCGACCCGATCGGCATCAAGCCGCTCTACTGGGCCCGCCTCGACGGCGTCACGATCTTCGCCAGCGAGCTGCGCGCCTTCGACCCGGAGGACCAGCCCTCGGTCGAGGCGTTCCCGCCGGGGTACGTCTGGACGCCCGGCCTGCCCGGGACGCATGTGCACGAGGGGTCGATGGTCCGGTTCGCCGATGCCGTGCCGGTGCAGGTGCGCCCTGCCCGCTACGCCCCGGACAAGCACTGGGGCGAGGAGACCCTGAGCCACGTGCGGCGAGTGCTGTCGGACTCGATCCGACGCCATATGATGAGCGACGTACCGGTAGGGGTCTTCCTCTCCGGCGGGCTGGATTCGGCCATCGTCGCCGCCGTCGCGGCGAAGGTCGCGGCGGAGAAGGGCGAGCGGCTGCCGACGTTCGCCGTCGGCACCGAGGGCAGCGCCGACCTGCTGGCCGCCCGGGCGGTGGCCGAGTACCTCGACACCGACCACCACGAGATCGTGCCGACGGCGGCCAACCTCGAGGAGGCCCTCGACGAGGCCGTCACCGTCATCGAGCACTTCGACCCGGCGCTCGTCCGCAGCGCGGTCCCCAACCTGCTGCTGGCCCACGAGGCGGTCAAGCACGTCAAGGTGGTGCTCACCGGGGAGGGCGCCGACGAGCTCTTCGCCGGCTACAGCTACGTCCACGAGGGGCAGCAGTTCGCGACGCCGGACGGTCTGCAGGCCGAGCTCGTCCGCTCGATCGACACGCTGCACGAGCTCAACCTGCAGCGCTGCGACCGCACCACGATGAACTACGGCCTCGAGGCGCGCGTGCCGTTCCTCGACGCCACCGTCATGGAGGAGATGCTCGCCGTCCCCGCCGAGTGGAAGCTCAAGATCCACGATCGCACCGAGAAGCAGCTGCTGCGCGAGGCGTTCGACGGGATGGTTCCCTTCGATATCCTCTGGCGCGGCAAGGAGCAGTTCGGCGACGGCTCCGGAGCCGGTGACGTCCTCGCGAGGCTGGTGGAGAAGGAGAAGCGGAAGGAGGGGATCGACGGCACAGCGGTCGCCCCGGTGGTGGAGCACGGCTGGGAGCTCCGCAGCGACGAGGAGATCGCCTACTACCGGACCTGGCACCGCTCCTTCGCCGGTGTCCGCCCGGACCGCACCCTCGGCGCGTTTGCCACGGCGTAGGGCCGCAGGCCAGCGGTTGAGGGGCGGACGACGTCGGGTATCCGGATCCCATGAGTACCATTCCCGGCATCACCCTGAACAGCGGCGCGATGATCCCGCAGCTCGGGTTCGGCGTCTTCCAGATCGACCCGGAGGACACGGCGGAGACCGTCGGGACCGCGCTCGACGCCGGCTACCGGCACATCGACACCGCCCAGATGTACGGCAACGAGGCCGAGGTAGGCCAGGCCATCGCGGCCTCGGGCATCGCCCGTGACGAGCTGTGGATCACCACCAAGTGCAACAACTCCCACCACGGCTACGACGACGCGCAGGCCGCGCTGGACGAGAGCCTGCGCAAGCTGGGCCTCGATGACGTCGACCTCTACCTCATCCACTGGCCGCTGCCCGGCAAGGACCTCTACGTCCAGACCTGGAAGGGCTTCGAGAAGGCCCTCGCCGACGGCAAGACCAAGAACATCGGCGTCTCGAACTTCACCGAGGAGCACCTCGAGCGACTGGCCCAGGAGACCGACACGGTCCCGGCGGTCAACCAGATCGAGCTGCACCCGCACATGCAGCAGATGGCCATGCGCGCCTACGACCAGCGCAAGGGCATTGCCACCGAGGCCTGGAGCCCGATCGGACAGGGCAAGGGTCTGCTCGACGCCCCGGAGCTCGAGGGCATCGCGACGACGCACGACAAGAGCACCGCCCAGGTGGTCCTGCGCTGGCACATGCAGCTCGGCAACATCATCTTCCCGAAGTCGGTGACGCCGGAGCGCATCCGGGAGAACATGGAGATCTTCGACTTCGAGCTCTCCGACGAGGAGATGGAGTCGATCGCGGGGATGGACAAGGCGCAGCGTCTCGGCCCCGACCCTGACGAGTTCGACCGCTGAGGGGTCACACCCCCGTACACACCGGTCCGAACCCTGACGCGTGGAGCGGGCCCGGGCGCGACAGGCCGTCGCCCGGGAGCTGACATCCGGAGGACGGCATGGTGAGCTGATGACCACGACCGGCTCCCAGGAGGCCCGATGCCCGCCCCTACCGAGTTCGAGGTCTTCGACCTCGGCGACGTCACCCTCCAGCACGGCGCGACGCTGCGCGGTGCCCGCCTCGCCTACACGACCTACGGCGAGCTCAACGCCGGGAAGACGAACGCCATCGTCTACCCGACGTGGTACTCGGGCCGGCACACCGACAACGAGTGGCTCATCGGGACCGACAAGGCCCTGAACCCCGACGAGTGGTTCGTGATCGTGCCGAACATGCTGGGCAACGGGCTCTCGTCGTCACCGTCGAACACCCCGCCGCCCTACGACCGGGCCCGGTTCCCGCACGTCACGTTCCACGACCAGGTCCAGTGCCAGCACCGGCTCGTCACCGAGCACTTCGGGATCGAGACGCTGCCGCTGGTCACCGGGTGGTCGATGGGCGCGGGCCAGACCTACCAGTGGGCGGTCAGCCACCCGGAGATGGTGCAGCGGGCCGTGCCGTTCTGTGGGTCGTCGGTGACCAGCCCGCACAACCAGGTCTTCCTCGAGTCGATCGCGGCGGCGCTGCGGGCCGACGCCGCCTTCGCCGAGGGCTGGTACCCGTCCGACGCGTGGCCGCAGAAGGGCCTGCGGGCGTTCGCCCGGGTCTACGCCGGGTGGGGCTTCTCGCAGGCGTTCTACTGGCGTGAGGAGTGGCGAAAGCTCGGCCACAGCTCGCTGGAGGACTTCCTCGTCGGCTTCTGGGAGGGTTTTTTCCTCGACGAGCGTGACCCGAACAACCTGCTCGCGATGGCCTGGACCTGGTGCCACGGCGACGTCGGGCAGACCCCCGGGTTCGGCGGCGACACCGTCGCGGCCCTGGGCTCCATCCGGTGCCCGGTGCTGGCCATGTCCGCGGAGAAGGACCTCTACTTCCCGCCCGAGGACGAGCAGTGGGCCTCGCAGCACATCCCGCAGGGCGAAGTGCGCGTCATCCCCGGCGTGTGGGGCCACTTCGCGGGCGGCGGGGCCAACCCCGAGGACATCGCGTTCATCGACCAGGGCATCCGGGACGTGCTGGCGCGGCCCGGGTAGCAACGGCGCATGAGCGAGCACCCGTCCTGGTGGCGCGACGCGGTGATCTACCAGGTCTACGTCCGCAGCTTCGCCGACGCCGACGGCGACGGGATGGGTGACATCGCCGGGATCCGCGAGAAGCTGCCCTACCTGCGCGACCTCGGCGTCGACGCGATCTGGGTCAATCCGTGGTACGTGTCGCCGCAGGCCGACGCGGGCTACGACGTCGAGGACTACCGCGCCGTCGACCCCCGCTTCGGCACCCTCGCCGAGGCCGAGAAGCTCGTGGTGGACGCCCACTCCCACGGGATCCGCGTCGTCCCCGACCTCGTGCCCAACCACACCTCCGACCGGCACGCGTGGTTCCGGGCGGCCCTCGCGGCCGGTCCCGGGTCGCCCGAGCGGCAGCGCTACGTCTTCCGTTCCGGCCGGGGACCGGACGGGGACGAGCCGCCGACCAACTGGCGCTCCATGTTCGGCGGCGGCGCGTGGACCCGGGTCACGGAGGACGACGGAGCACCCGGCGAGTGGTACCTGCACCTGTTCGCCCCCGAGCAGCCCGACCTGAACTGGGCGCACCCCGAGGTCGCCGGCGAGTTCGAGGCGGTACTGCGGTTCTGGTTCGACCGCGGCGTCGACGGCTTCCGCATCGACGTCGCCCACGGGCTGGTCAAGGACCCGGCCTACCCCGACGTTGCCGACGTCGACGACCCCACCGACGCGGCATATGCGCCGGGCACGCACCCGTTCTGGGACCGCGACGACGTGCACGACATCTACCGCTCCTGGCGCCGGGTCGCCGACTCCTACCCCGGCGACCGCACCTTCGTCGCCGAGGCGTGGACGAGCGCCCCCGACCGCATGGCCCGCTACGTCCGCCCCGACGGCCTCCATACGGCGTTCAACTTCGACTTCCTGCGCGCGGAATGGGACGCCGCGGCGCTGCGTCGGGTGATCGACAGGACGACCGCGAGCCTCCAGCGGGTCGGCGCGCCGGCGACCTGGGTGCTGTCCAACCACGACGTCGTCCGACACGTGAGTCGCTACGGACGCACGTCCTCGGTCGGAGGCGAGAACATCGTCCACCCCCCCGACGGCGCGGTCGACCTCGTCCTCGGGCGGGGCCGCGCCCGGGCGGCGCTGCTGCTCGAGGCCGCGCTGCCCGGCGGCTTCTACGTGTACCAGGGCGAGGAGCTGGGGCTCGGCGAGGTCGAGGACCTGCCCGACGACGCCCTGCAGGACCCCACCTGGGAACGCTCCGGGCGCACCGACCGGGGCCGGGACGGCTGCCGGGTCCCGCTCCCGTGGTCGGGCGTGTCCCCGCCGTTCGGCTTCGGCCCCGAGGGGACGACGCCGTGGCTCCCGCAGCCGCCGGAATGGGTCGCGTTCACCGTGCAGCGACAGACCGGTGACCCCGACTCGATGCTCGAGCTCTACCGCGCGACGCTGGCGCTGCGGCGTCGGCTCCCCGCGCTCGGGGAGGGCGTCATGGCCTGGGTCGACGCGCCCGAGGGCGTGCTGGCCCTGCGCCGCGAGCCCGGTTTCGTGTGCGTCACCAACCTGTCCGACGCCGCGCATCCCCTGCCCGCCCACGACGAGGTGCTGCTCGCGAGCGGTCCGCTCGAGGGCGGGTCCCTCCCGCCCGACACCGCGGTGTGGTTGGGGCTGTGCCGCCGGTGAGGCAGGTGTGCCGTGGTAGCGACGTCATCTCACCGGGGGAGCCGCATCCGGTGGTACGCGCGGGCCAGGGACGTCGCGATGGGCGTCACCACCCGCAGGTCGTTCCAGTAGAAGGGGTGCGCCAGGGGGGACCAGCCGAGCCACCAGGGCGCGACGGCGACCGCCCGGTCCTCGGTGACGGCCTTCTCGTAGCGCTCGTTGAGCGGGCGCAGCGGGGAGGCGATGACGTCGTCCGGGTCCCACACGTTGGTCCAGGACCCCTCGACGCACGGGTGCAGGCGGGCCAGGGCCGGGTGCGGGACGGTGAGGGGCTCGCCGAAGTCGGGGTGGCGCTGGGCCCAGAGCGCGAGCGGGCTGCCCAGGGTGTGGAACCAGGCGAGGGTCTCGCCCCGCTCGAGCGGCGTGTCGCCGAGCTCGTCGGACACCGTCGGGGCCACCGTGACCGCCCCCTGGTGGGAGGGGTGCAGGCCGTGCGCGGTCTGCAGGTCGTAGAAGAAGTTGCTGCTCACGACCGTGCCGAGGCTGTGGGCGACGACGCAGAGCGGCGCGTCGCCTCCGGTGTCGGTGGCCAGGTCGTGCACCGCGCGGGCCAGGATGCGGTGGACCCCGTCGTAGAGGTCGCGCTCGACCGGGCCGGCCTGGTAGCTGATCGCGTCGCCCAGGTAGTGCACGATCAGCCACCGCAGTGTCGGGAAGTGGAACCGGGGCACCCCGGGCAGCCGGCGCACCAGCCCCGTGGCGATCATCCCGAGCAGGGCGAGGGAGGAGCCACGGTCGGCCATCCCGCCCAGTCGGTCGAGGACGCCGAACGCCCGCTCCGCGGGCTCGCCCCCCATCCGGCGCAGCAGCGCGCCCTGGCGCTCGGCGTACACCGCACCCCAGGACGCGGGCCGGATCGCGAGGGCCTCCGCGGCGTCGACGCCCGCGATCCTGGTGAACTCCTGCTCGAGGAGGGCGACGGCGGTGTCGGCGAAGTGCTCGTCGCCGGACTCGACGCCGTGCACGAACATCACCGCGAGTCGAGGGGTGCTCATGTCGGGGTCACCTCCGCGTCTCGGTGCTCGTGGTCCCCCCGACTGCCGGGTGAGCTCCGCGTCCGGGATCCGCAGCCCGTCGCGCAGCAGTCCCACGAGCGCATGGCGCCGCCGCACGAACATCACGACGGCGAGCACACCGTAGAGGGCGGACAGGATCAGCAGCACGAGCGCGCCGCGGCGGTGATCGAGAGCGTGACCAGCTCGGCACCCACGTCCGGGTCTCGACGTGCCGCGGCCCCACTCGCACCCCGCTCGGGTGACTTCGTGCCACGACACCTGGGTGGCGACCGGGCGCGCTCGGCGGCAAGGCATGATGGCCACGTGGCGACCCCCGGATGGACCAATTGATGGGTCGGTGGTTCCGGACCGTCGTCGTCGTCGCGTGCGCGGCGGCGCTCGTGGGCGCCGGCCTCATCGTTCGTCACGTCCCCGCGGCTGCTCGGCGTGCATGAGCCGGCCCCCTCGGCCCCCGCCCCCGCCGTCCCCGCTCCACCGTCGACGGTAGCTCCTGCTCCCTCCCGCGCTCGGGAGGCGGTCGACGCCGCCAGCGACTCCGACGAGCGGCGGGGAGCCGAACTCGGCGTCGCCGTGCTCGACCGGTCCACGGGAGCCTTGGTCATCAACAAGGAGGGCGACGACGTCCAGAACGCGGCGTCGCTGGCGAAGCTCTTCACCGTCGTCGACATGTTCACCCGCGAACGGTCGGAGGTCACCGAGGACGATCTCGCGCTCACGCGCCGCGCCCTGAGCGTGAGCGACGACGCGGCGATGAACGCCCTCTGGTCGCGCTTCGGCGGCAGCGCCGGGGTCCAGCGGGTCATCGACCGCCTCGACCTCCCCGACACCACCGTCCCCGACGACCCCTCGCAGTGGGGGGAGGTGCAGGTGTCGGCGCGGGACATGGCGAGCCTGTTCGCCTTCATCTACCGGGGCCTCGCCCCGGCCGACCGCGACTTCGTCCTCACCGCGCTCGCCTCCGCGACACCCACGGCGCGGGACGGGTTCAACCAGGCCTTCGGGCTCCTCGAACCGGGCACACGGGGAGCGGCGGCGGCGAAGCAGGGCTGGCTGTGCTGCCTGCGGTCGGGCATCGACCTGCACAGCACGGGCGTGCTGGACCCCGAGGGGCGCTACGTCGTGGCGCTGCTGTCGCACCAGCCGTACGGGTACGAGGCGGGTCGTGCCGTCCTCGACGACGCCGCCCGCGCGGCCCGCACCGCTCTCGCCGTCTGACCCTGTGGAGAGCCTGCGCGCCATCGACGAGTGGCCGGTCGAGCACGCTGCCGCAGCCGTGGTGGCCCGCAACGGCACCGTATCGGGGCAGCACGGCCCGACCGACCGTCGCTTCCCGCTCGCGTCGGTGACCAAGCCCCTCGTCGCCGTGGCCGCTCTGCTCGCCGTCGAGGAGGAGGCGATCGCCCTCGACGATCCCGCCGGCCCCGAAGGGTCCACCGTGCGCCACCTGCTCGCGCACGCCTCGGGGCTCGCGTTCTCCGAGCGGCGCGCGGTCGCCGCGCCCGGTGTGCGCCGGCTCTACTCCTCGGCGGGGTTCGAGGTCCTGGCCGACCACGTCGCCGAGGCCACCGGCATCGGCTTCGCCGACTACCTCCACGATGCGGTGTGCGCGCCGCTCGGCATGAGCTCCACGACCCTTGACGGTTCGGCCGGGCACGCCGCGACGTCGACGGTGTCCGATCTCGCCCGGCTCGCCGCGGAGCTCCTCGCCCCGCGCCTGCTCGCGCCCGAGACCCTCGCCGAGGCGACCACCGTGGCGTTCCCCGGCCTCGCCGGCGTCCTGCCCGGCCTCGGGCACCAGCGTCCCAACGACTGGGGGCTGGGGTTCGAGTTGCGCGACCACAAGTCCCCGCACTGGACCGGGGCGGCGAGCTCACCGTCGACCTTCGGCCATTTCGGGCAGGCCGGGACCTTCCTGTGGGTCGACCCCGAGGCCGACGCCGCGTGCGTGGTGCTCACCGACCGCGACTTCGGGGACTGGTCCAGGGGCGCCTGGCCTGCCCTCACCGACGCGGTGCTGGCCGAGCTCTGACGCTGCAGCCGCCCGGGCCGTGGGGGTGTCAGGGGTGGAGCTTCCCTGACACCCGACGACAGGAACGCCGCACCGTCAGCGGGGAATGATCACGAACAGCGCGGAACTGAAGGCGATCCGGCGGCGGGCGCCAGGCGGCAGCGTCGCAGCGTCGAGGGCGTCGTAGAGGACCCCGGTGTAGCGACGCAGGGGGGCGTCGTCCGCGCGGTGCGTAGGGCGGCGTTGCGGGCGATCTCGTTGTCCTGGCGGGCGGAGACCCCGAGGGTTCGCGGGAGGCGGCCAGGTCCGCGGCGAGGGGACGACGCCGTCGACCAGCGCGGCGCGCACCGGGCTCAGCTCCGGGAACCACAGGGCATCCAGGTCCAGCGGCCTACCCCGCCCACCCGGGCCTTGGTCCGCGGGCGGCAGCACGACGAGCACGAGGCGACACCGTAGGCCTCGCGAGGGCTCAGCGCTCCTGAGGGCGCCGCTCCCGCAGCAGCAGCGTCGCGGCCGCCGCCCCCGCGGGCTCGCGACGATCCCCACGAGCGGGATCGCTGCGAGCGGCAGCAGCCGCCCGGATCGGGCAACGAGCCCATAGAGACACCCCCCCGCCCGAAGGTGCGCAGGCCGAGCATCAGGTCGGACACAGCGGATACCCTCCACCGCGGGTGGCCCCTGGTTGATCACCGCGGGTGGGCCGGCGAAGGCCCCGGCGCCCGCTGGACGGTTCAGCCGGCTATGCGGTGAGGTGACTGGAGCTCCCCACGCAGGGCGTCCTGTCGTTGCGCGACGAGGTCGACCTCGGACCGACCCCCGACGACGCTCCGCGTGGTGCGGATCGCTTCGTTGCTGCCCGCGGCCACCGAGATCGTCGGATCTCTCGGGCTCCGCCGGGGCGACTCGCACGCTGCTGAGCGAATCGTGCGGGAGCCATCTCAGGCCAGACGGCGTGCTCCCGGTCCGTCGGCGGCCAAGCGGTCGTCGGGGTTGACCAGTGCGCAGAAGTCGAGGGACAGGCAGCCGCACCCGATGCAGCCGGAGAAGTCGTCGCGCAGTTGCTGCAGACGCCGGATGCGGTCGTCGAGTTCCGCCCGCCAGCGGTCGGAGAGCTCGTTCCAGTCCGCGCGCGTGGGGCTGCGGCCGCCGGGAAGCCCGTCGAGGGCTGTGCGGATGGCGGCGAGCGGGATACCGACCCGCTGCGCGATGCGGATGAGCGCGAGCCGGCGGAGCACCTCGCGGCGGAAGCGACGCTGGTTGCCCGTCGTCCGCCGGCTGGTGATGAGACCCTCGCGTTCGTAGAAGTGCAACGCCGTGACCGCGACGCCGCTGCGGTGCGCGACCTCGCCGACCGTCATCTCCGTGGGCACACCGGCCAGGTTAGAACCTCCACGTAGGTCGAGGTCAACCGCGCGAGCGATCATCGGGACAACCGGTCCCGGCCGGGGCGCAGGCTCGCCGCGTCCGCCGCCGCGCGCCCCGCTTCCCAGCCCGCGGCGTTGCCGATGGAGAAGCGCCGCGTCGTGAGGCGCGGGAAGAGCTCCCCGACGGTGCGCTCCACGACCTCCGCGCGGGCGGCGAGGACCGGCAGCAGCGCGGTGCCGGACTCCCGGTGCGCTTGGCTCTCCGCCTCCTGCGCCGCCCCACGGAGGCGCTCGCCGTCCGGGTGGCGTAGGAGAGCAGGAAGGCGTGGCGGAACGAGCGGGTGCGGGAGGGGCCGGCGATCGTTCGGCGCCGCTCCGCCAGCATCGCCCGGTCGGCCTGCACCAGCAGGGACGTCACCAGCAGCTCGACCGTCGCGAGGTCGGAGGTGTGACCGACCACGGTGACCAGGTCGAGCGCGTCGAGACCGACCGCGCGGCACCGGTTCGCGCCCGCCACCTGGTGCACGAGCGACGACTTCGCCGACACGTAGGGCGCGTCGAGCCAGAGACGCAGCGTCGCCGCGACCGGGGCGCGCTCGGTCCCGGCGTCGACCACCGCCCGCTCCAGCGCGTGGCGCCCCATCAGCTCCTGGGCCTTCGCCGAGAGCGCCTCCGCCTCCTCGGCGAACGACGTCGACTCGGCTTTGGCCAGCAGGGCGCGGACCCGGGCGAGCACCTTCGGGCCGACCCCGGAGGAACCCGATGCCGAGGTCATCGGCGCCGCCTCCCGGGGCAGCGCGGGCAGCCGCCGCAGCACCCCGACGAGCGCCACCGCGGTCCGCAGCGCCTCGCCCGCGCCCTGGCCCCGCACCGTGCGCCACTGCTCGGTCAGGGGCCGGCCCCGGTCCCACCAGACCTCGGCGCCGAGCCCGTACAGCTCGGCCGCCCACGCGCGGGGCCTGCGGTCGGCGTCGGCTGCGAGCAGGTCGAGCGCGGCGGGCACCGTGGCCACGCCGATCCGGCGTCGGACCACCTCGCCGACGTCTCGTGGGGCCCATCCGCGCGCCCAGAGGGAATCCACCGCGTCGAGCAGGGCGAGGTCGGTGCCCCGCTCCAGCGCCCGCGAGGCGAGACCGAACCGGGAGCCGAGCAGCCCCGCGAGGCGCCGGAGATCGGTCGGCGTGCCCGCCGAGGCGCCCGCCAGGTCCGTGACGAGCGCGGCCACCGTCCGCACGTCCGATCCGTTGTCGTCCATGCCGGCCCCCGGTCCTCGTCGCCCACCCCTTTCGATGGGCGCGACGGCCGATCGGTTCCCTCGAGCTGCGGTCAGAGCAGGTGCGGGTCGGGCAGGGCGGTCACGACGGCGTCCTCGGGCAGGGCCGTCCCGAACGGGATGCCGTGCTTGTCGTGCAGGAAACGCTCGCGGTAGAGGTGCTCGGCGGAATCGACCACGTGGGCCAGCAGCCGCGCGGAGAGGACCGCGCCGATCCCGATCCCCACGACCGGCAGGAGCTGGGCGAGCTCGCGCTGCCCGATCTGGGCGAGCAGCCGCTGGTGCACGGCGCGCGCGAGGCGCTGGAGCTGGCGCTGCTGGCGCTTCTTGCGCTCCTTGTCCTGCGCGCGGCTTCGGATCAGCGACGCCACCTCCTCGTAGGCGTCGGGGGCGTCGGCCTCGGAGGAGAGCCCGACGGCGAGGACGGCGAGGGCGAGGACATGCTCGGAGCGCTTGGTGACGTCGTAGCCGTAGTACGCGGCGACGTGCGCGACGGCGCGGGTGCACGCCGCGACCGTGAGCACCGCGTCGCCGGCAAGAGCGGCGACGATGACGGCCACGCCGGGGACGCCGCCGACCCCGGCCGCCCCCGTCCCGCCCGCCACGGCGGCGGCTCCGGAGGAGGTGAGAAGGCTGGTGACGCCGCCCTGCACCCCGGCGAAGGCGACGTACCCGACGTCGAGGCGGGGCAGGACGGCCTGTACCTCGCCGACCTCGAGGGCCCGGATGTCCTTGAACCCGGTGACGTCGTGCCCGTGCGCGCGGAAGCGGGCGAAGACCGCCTCCCGCCGCACGGTGTTCGCGCCCGCCCCGGCGCCGGCCGCGGCCAGCTGGTGCAGGACGAGGTGGATGCTGTCGTCGATCTGCGGCACCCCGGGGATCGCGCGCAGCCCGGCGACGACCATCGCCTGCGCCCCCGAGAGCCCGTGGCGGAGCTCGGCGACGAGCGAGGTGTCCTCACCGAGCGCCCGTTCCTTCCATTCCGCGACCTCACGCCACTGCTCGATATCGTTCCGCGTCGGCGGAGGGGTCTCGATCGTGGTCGTCACGGGAACCGACGGTACTGCGCTCCGCTACTCCCCTCACCGGCCATCACCTCGAGACGCTGAAGCTGCAAGCCCCTCGCCCCTCGGACCTTGCCTATGCCTCATCGGGGCGAAGGGCGCAGCCCGTCGGTCAGGACGGTGAGGATACGTCCCGCGAGGCCGGGGTCGGTGCTGTCGTGGATGGCGGCGAGGAGGCCCTTGACCATGGCGACCAGGTCGGCCGTGGTGACCTCCGGCCGGACTGCTCCGCTGTCTTGAGCCCGAGTGAGCAGGACCGTGAGGGCGTCGTGCAAATCGTCACGTAGCGGTCCGGGCACGGCGATCGCGTCGGACATGTCCCGTTTGGCCGCGCCTTCGGTGCCCAGCCTGGCGAGGAAGCCGAAGAAGGCGGCGCCGGCGTCAGGATCGGTGGCTCCATGCCGCGCGTGGGCGACGAGGTCGGCAACCCGGGCCGTGACCACCGCCTGGAACAACGCTTCCTTGGTGGGAAAGTGCCGGTAGACGGTGCCGGGTCCGACGCCGGCCCGACTGGCGATCTCGTCGAGCGGCGCCGCGAAGCCGGACTCGGCGAAAACGACGCGCGCCGCCTTCAGGACGCGGTCCCGGTTGCGTCGCGCGTCAGCCCGCAGCGGCTCGTCAGCCATGCCTGTTGCTAACCGGGGCTGTCGTTCCGTATCGTCCAAGCGGGGTCATCGTTCCGATTATAGGAGGCGTCATGGTCCGCAGCCCGCGGGAAGTTGTTGATCAGGTCCGTCGGATGGTGGCCGGGGAGGGCGTCATCTTCGCGGACCTGTTCGCGGAGGACGGCGTCCTGGAATACCCGTTCGCGCTGCCCGGCCAGCCGCGAGAACTGTGCGGGAGGGAGGCGATCCGGACCTACCTTGGAGCCGCACCGCGGCCCGGGCAGCTGTTCGACATGGACGGCGTCGATGCGCTCGTCCGGGAAACCGACGATCCGGAGGTTGTCGTCGCCGAGATCGAGCACCACGGGCGGTCGCTGGTCACACAGCAGCCCTACCGCTTCCGGGCGCTCGGGGTGATTCGGGTCCGTGACGGGGAGATCGTGTCCTATCAGGACTACATGGACCCGCTCGCCGTCGCCCGGCTGCTGGACCGCACGTCCGACCTCGCTGCGGCATTGACCTCGTAGACCGGTCGCGCTTCAGCGTCGTGCTCGTCCCGAAGCAGGATCGGTCAGCGGCACTGCGTGACTGCCGACCGAGTGACCCGTGGGCCTTCGGTCTCCACGCCGTTCAGGGCACACTCCTCTGCTCGACGCGAACAGCGTGCGTTCCTGTGCAACCGTGTAATAGCGTAAGCACCTGTTGAGCAGCGAAGGGTGGCCGGGGCCGATGGGTGCATCGTCGATACGTCCTACCGCGTCCGATGATGCGGGGATGGCCGATCTGGTCGTGCGGGCTCGGGCGGTGACGCGAGCGGCGGGCGCGGCCGGTGCCGAGGCCCGGTGGACCGAGGGTGCGGCCCGTCTCGACCGGACGGTGGTGCGACCGCTGGTGGCCCTCGGCGTGCTCGAAGAGCGGACGTTGCACGATCGGTCCCGGCACGATCCCGCCGTGTGTGACGAGCCGGCTTCGCCGACCGCACGTGCGGTGTCCACGGCGATACTGAAGCTGGCCGAGGCTGTCGTCGCCGCGTGTGGCGAAGACTCGCGTCCGGAGCTGTTGGAAGCCTGCGCGGGGGTACTGCGCCTGGTCGCCGACGATGCGGAGCCGGAGCTTGCCGACGAGGTGGCCCGGGTGTGGGCGCGGGCGGCGTCGATACCGGCCGGGCCGTGTGGACGGGTCACCGTGGCGACCGACGGCCCCTATCTGGTGGTCGGACCGGCGGCGACGAACCTGGAGTCGTGGCTGGGTGAGCCGCTGGACCCGCCGCCGGTGGTGGCGTTGTGCCGCTGTGGTGGCTCGGCGTCCAAGCCGTGGTGCGACGGCAGCCACGCCGAGAACGGGTTCTCCGGGGCGAAGCGCGCCGACCGGGTGCCCGACGCGCTCGAGGTGTACCAGGCCCGCCAGTTCGCGATCACCGACAACCGCGGGTTGTGCGCGCACTCCGCGCGCTGCAGCGACGCCGTGCCGACGGTGTTCCGGACGGGGACCGAGCCGTTCGTCGCCCCTGCCGGCGGGCGCGCCGACGACATCCTGCGCGCGGTGCAGGCCTGCCCTTCGGGGGCGTTGGGAGCGGCGTTGGAGGGCCGGCGCGCCGACGAGCTCGCCGACACCCGCCGCGACCCGATGATCGAGGTGTCCAAGGACGGGCCCTACCGGCTCACCGGCGGCATCGAGGTCCTCGACCCCGAGGGAGCCCCGGTCCCGCGGCCGACGGGTGCTTCCCCGGAGCACGCCAGCCTGTGCCGCTGCGGGCACTCGAGCAACAAGCCGTTCTGCTCCGGCGCGCACTGGTACACCGACTTCACCGATCCGGTGGTGGACCCGGGCGCCGAGCCGACGCTGTTCGCCTGGGCCGGGGGCTATCCGGCGCTGCTGCGGATGACCACGTTGTTCTACGAGCGCCACGTCCCCACCGACGACCTGCTCGCGCCGCTGTTCGCCCGCATGGAGCCCGACCACCCCGACCGGGTCGCCTGTTGGCTCTCGGAGGTCTTCGGCGGCCCGGACCTGTACTCGCGGCGGTTCGGGGGCTACTCGCGGATGATCTCCCAGCACATCGGCAAGCACCTGCGGGAGGACCAGCGTGCCCGCTGGGTCGCGCTGCTCGCGCGCAGCGCCGACGAAGCCGGGCTGCCCACCGACCCCGAGTTCCGGGCCGCATTCACCGCCTACCTCGAATGGGGCTCGCGGATCGCGGTGGAGAACTCCGGCGACGGCGCCCAACCCCCCCGCGGCATGCCGGTACCGCGCTGGTGGTGGGTCTGCAACGCCACCCCCGCGGCTCGTCCGTCTGCCCAACCCGCCGCAGCGCCCGACCCCACACCCGGGTTCGAGACCCCGGCCCCGGACGACGCGGTCAGCTTCGAGCGCCATATCCGTGGGCTGTTCCGGTCCCGCGATCGCGGCTCGATGCGGTTCGTGTTCGACCTGTGGTCGGTCGACGACGTCCGTGAACACGCTGACGCGATCCTCGCCCGGCTACGCAACGGCAGCATGCCCTGCGACGGCGCCTGGCCGGCCGAGAAGATCGACGTCTTCGTGCGGTGGGTCGAGTCCGGCACCAGCGCCTGAAGCCGTCCGCGACCGCTCGCCGCGGCCGGGTCAGCCGGACGGGTGAGCGCCAGCCAGCGCGTCGAGGGTATGCATCGTCTCGGCGTCGAGGTGGATGTCGGCGGCGGCGACATTTTGCGCCAGGTGTCCGGCGGTGGAGGTCCGGGGGATGAGAAGGACATGCGGCTCGTGGGCCAGGAGCCAGGCCAGGCCGATCTGTGCGGGGGTGACATCGAGAGCGGTGGCCGCCGCGATCACGGCTGGATGGTTGGTCACCTTGGGCATGCCAGCGAAGGCCGAGCCGAGCGGGAAGAACGGCACCCAGGCCACGTTCTGCTCGCGGCATTCGTCCAGTAATCCCTCGCTCGACCGGTCGAGCAGGTTGTAGGAGTTCTGGACGCACACGATGCGGCGGACAACGCCTGGCGCAGCTGCTCCAGACTGACGTTGCTCAGTCCGACGCCACCCACCGATCTTGCCCTCGTCGCGCATGGCCACCATTTCGGCGAGTTGGCTGTCGAGGTCCACGCGTTGATCGCCGGTTGCCTCGATGCCGGGACCGGTGTCGAGCCGGCGCAGGTTCACCGCGGTCAGCTGCTCGACTCCCAGGCGGTGAAGGTTGGCCTCGACCCCAGCACGCAGCTGCTGTGGCCGCTGAGCGGGAACCAGATCCTTCTCGTAGTCGTGCTCGGCGCCGACCTTACTCACCAGCACCAGATGGTCCGGGTAAGGATGTAGCGCGGTTCGGATCAGGTTGTTGACGACGCCGCCTCCGTAGAAGTCGGCGGTGTCGATGTGGTCGACTCCCAGCTCGACGGCTCGGCGCAACACGGCCACGGCCGCCTCCCGGTCGGGTGCGCTCTGCTGGTCCCATTCGGCCAGCGGCATGGCGCCGAAGCCGACGCGTCTCACCGGGCGGCCGGCGAGGCGAGCAGCAGAGCGGTCCGTGCCGACGGTCGGGATTGGTTGTCCGTTGGGTTCTCTCATGGGCCAGCTCCAGCCGTACACAATCTGGTAAACCGGAGGTCCCTCCGGTCAAGTCAGCCGTTCGGCAGGCGCGCCGACGCGCAGCGCAACCGCCGGCGTCTGATCGAGGTCGCGCTGGAGGCCTTCTCTTCCGGTCAGGACAAGGTGGCGCTCGAGGTGATCGCGAAGGACGCCGGGGTCGGCATCGGCACCCTCTACCGGCACTTTCCCTCCCGGGAGGCCCTGGTCGAGGCGGTGTACGGCAGCGAACTGGCTCGCCTGTGCAGCGGTGCCGACGAGCTGCTCGATGGGCTCCCGCCCGACGAGGCGCTTCGCATGTGGATGGGACGCTACGCCGACTTCGTGACGGCCAGACGGGGTATGGCCGAGGCGCTGCGCGCCGTGATCGCCTCCGGCGCCATCACGTCCTCGCAGACGCGACAACGGCTCAGCGCCGCGATCCAGACCATGCTCGACGCCAGGATGGGGACCGGAAGCCTGCGCGGCGACGTACGGGCCGAGGACGTGTCCGCCAGCCTCGCCGGTGTCGTGCTCGCGTCGGGAGCACCGCACCAGCGGGAACAGGCCGGAACGGAATTGCGTCCCCGGCGTGGCCGGACCTTGGCCGGACCTGAGGGCAGCGCCGCTGCGACCGGGCGTCGCGGATAAGGAACCTTGGGTTCTCGCCGTCGTCGCATCACCGCTGGCGACCGTGATCGGTCCTTCCTCGGTCCTGGCCGCGGTTGACGTCATCGCTTGCCTCCACCGATCGACGTCCTGCCGCGGCCGAGGGCGTATCAGGTCACGATGGGCTCAGCGAGTGCTTCATGGACACCGTGCGCTGCGAAGAGCTTGAGGGTGTCGGCGACGAGTTGGGAGTCCTCGTTGGCGTCGATGTCGACGATCTTTCCCCAACGCATGCGGACGATGTGGACACCGTGGTTGTCATACGGGGAGTGGTCAGGGAGGGTCTGCGTGGCGGTCCAGCGGATGATGATCGTGGTGTTGTGGGGCAGTCCCTTGACCCATACGTCGTGAACGGTGATCTTCAGGGTGGGGCAGAGCCGACCCAGTCGCTCGAACCAGCGGCGCAGTGCTTCCCGGTCGTGGCGCTCGCCGCCCAGGGCGTGGGTGCCCGCGAAGCGGTGATGGATGTCCGGGGCGCAGCCCTTCAGCAGGGCGTCGTAGTCCTTGTCGTTGACGTGCTCGAAGTTTCGCGCGGCGAGGCGTTTCATGATGATGTGATACACGGGGGCCAGCCCTTCATTCCAATGATGGCTGCTTCCTGAGCGCTATCTGGATAGCGGGCGTACGCCGGGCCGGAATCATCGGTCCCCGTCGCTATTCGAGCCGGGTGCCGTCCACTGTGACGGCGAGCTTGTTCTGGTAGAAGCAGACATGCTCAGCGGCGGGGATGCCCTCAGGCAAGGGGTGAGGCAGGCTCCAGGCGGCGTCGCTGACGTGCTCCCCGCCAGCGCTGAGGTGCAGTGCTGCCCGTCGCCCTTGTACGGGCACTCCGACACCGTGGGACTGAGCTCGAGCAGTTCGAGCCGGACGTCCGCCCACGGTATGTAATAGCGAGCCGGCAACCCAGTCTCGAAGAGCAGCTTGGGTCGGTTGGTCTCCGCGATGACCATGCCGGCGAGTGCGACCCGTACGTGGCGGTGCGACGACAACACATCGACACGATGGTAGGGGTCGCGGACGTGACTGTAGACGGGCTCGTCCTCGAGGAACCAGCGGTCAGCAGCCGACGGGTCCAGTGAGAGGAAGTCACCCAGTGCGACCGCAACGGGGTCGCCGCCCGCTGCGAAGTGCTGCAGCGTTCCGTGCGGAACTGCTGTGGCGTCGACATCGTCGCTGGGGAACCACAGTGTCGGCCCGGCGTCGTGGGCGTGCAGCATCCAGGCTCCTTCGGTGTCGACGACGACGCGCCCGTTGCGGACGGCCCGTACCCGCGGGGGGTAGGGCTCTGCATAGGACGTTGCGCGCGGCAGTTCGCCGGTGGTCAGGAGCCCTCTGCTGTGGGACGAGAAAGGACCGGGTCCGAAAGTCAGAGACATGAGGAGAGCGTCCTCTCGCGAAGTGATACGGCTTGAGGTGCGCGGCCCGCGCGGAATCGGTCATCGTCTCCGAGGGCGGTCAGGGAGGCGGCCGGTCGCACGGGTGGGCGATGGGTCACCACGAGGCCACGTCAGGGTCCTCCCAGGGCACGGGTGGGCGACCGGGGACGATCTGCTGCCACACGGTGAGCGCGGAGGTCCCGGGTGCGGGCATGTCGACCTGGGGTGCGGTGATGCCGTGGGCGGTGATGCCGTGGTCGAAGCCGCCGGGGACCAGGGTGTTGTAGACCCGGCCGACCTGGGAGCCGCAGCGGAACGAGTGCCGGGTCCCTGGGGGGATGTAGACGTAGGTCCCGGGGGGTGCGGTGATCTCCTGGTCGTCCTCGCCGAGGGTGAAGACCAGGTCGCCTTCCAGGACGAAGAAGGCTTCTTCGGCGTAGTCGTGGACGTGGGGCGGGGCGACGATCCCGCGGGGGAACAGCTCGTCGAAGGTCGTCGACCGGCCGTCGGTGTTGTCGCTGGCGGCCAGCAGCCGCCAGTAGGTCCCGAAGTTCCAGTACGCGGGCGCGTCGCCGGGCTGGTAGGCGTACCCGGCCTCGAGGCGGTCGTTCTCGGCGCGGTCAACGAGAGTGTCCGGGGTCTGGGCCCGGGGGTCGTCGGTCATGGTGGTCCTCTGTGATGTGTCGATTCGGATAGCCGTTCATGTCTCGGCGAGCGGCCCGGACGCTCCACCGCTCATCCCGGTTCTGGTGGGTTCCCCACCCAAGCCCGGCGGCGGGCGGCGGCGTTGGCGCGGTCGTGGCGCAGTGCGGCGGAGAGGTGCCCGAGCGCGACGGCCATGTCGGCCCAGTCCGGGTGCTCGTAGGCGTGAGCCTGGGCTTAGCCTGGGCTAGGGCCAACGCGCGATCCGCCTCAGCGGCCAGTCGCAGCCGGCTCGAGGTCCACGCCCGCTCGTCCTCGAGGGATGTCTCATCCGAGTGGGCGTTGGCGGAGTCGCCAGAAAGGTCCTCCGAGGTGTGCCCGCCCAGCATGCCGGTGGGGCCGGCGAGCAGCATCGTCTGTTTCTCGAGGATGGTGTTCTCGGGCACGACATTCTCCCCTGTCCTGCAGTCCTTCGAGGCTTCCCGTGCGGCAGGAGAGGGGGGCCCGACCTGTTTCCGCCGTGGGCTGTGAGAATTAACGTAGCGAGAGCGGTCGGGATGGGGAAACAAATCCTGTCGATGCCGTGCATCACCGCCGTCGATGGCCCCGACGCGCCTTGTTCGATCGCCAAGGTTTTTCAGTCGTATTAACGAGGCCGATGTTACACATCGACACGAATCATTTCCCGATCCTCGCCGGAAGTCTAACGTCGATCTCGCCCCCGAAAGATCGGGACAACACAGATTCAGCAAAGGTGACGATCATGAGTTCTGGGGTCCCCGGCGACACGCCGGCAAACGGCCGGACGTTCGCGGTGGTGGGAGCGACCGGGCAGCAGGGTGGCGCCACCGCTCGTGCGCTGCTCAAGGCCGGGGTGTCGGTGCGAGCATTGGCGCGCACCCCAGACGGTCCGGCGGCGTCCGAGCTCGCCGCGCTAGGAGCGAAGGTGGTGCGGGCCGACCTGGAAGACCCCGACAGTCTGCGCAATGCGTTCACGGGCGTGGACGGGGTCTTCGCCATGACCACGCCCGCCCCTCCCGGAGGGGTCGAGGGGGAGGTCGCGCACGGCAAGCTCATCGTCGACGCCGCCCGTGACGCCGTTGTGCCCCGGCTGGTCTACAGCTCGGTGGGAGGCGCCGACCGGCACACCGGTATCCCCCACTTCGAGAGCAAGCGCCGCGTCGAGCGCTACCTGGCCGAGTCCGGTGTCGCGTTCACGCTGGTGCGCCCGACCTTCTTCATGGACAACTTCCGCGGCGCCGGCCCGACCCTCGAAGATGGGGTCCTGGTGCTGCGCTCGCCGCTGGCCGCCGGCGTCCCGCTGCAGATGATCGCGGCCGAGGACGTCGGGCACGCGGCCGCGGCGGCCCTTCTCGACCCGGATGACGTGCCGGGCGGGGCCATCGAGATCGCCGGCGACGAGCTGACCGGCGAGCAGATCGCCGCGGTCTACGGCGCCCGCGCCGGGCGCCCTGCCCGTTTCGAGTCCTTGGGTCTGGAGGTCCTGGCCGGGGACGAGGACATGCACAAGATGTTCGCCTGGTTCGACTCCCCGCCGGCCTACCGCGCCGACCTCGCCGCCACCCGGACCCTCGTTCCCGCGGTCAAGACCTTCCCCGCCTGGCTCGCCGCCGAGCAGGCCTGATGACCACCCGGCCCCACCAGGTGCCGGGCTGCGCCTCCCCGAGCAACCCAGTGGTCGGGTTCCAGAAGGCCCACCACGTGGACCGGGACCCGCAAGTCTCGGTCGCCGTGGCCGCCGCGACCGCGCTCCATCGCTACGCGCGACCCAAGGTCGCGTCGTGTACGCCGGCGCCGAGGGCGCCACCGAGCACATCGAGCAGCTCGCCCAGCGCCACCTCGGTGGCCCTACCCCTGGTGCGGCGGCCGGGACCGGCATCGGCGGTGACCCCGATGGCGGCGCTGCGAGTGGCCGAGCAGGCCAACGGCTACCACCCCCACACGGCGCGGCGATCACCGGGCGACGGCGCACGAGCCGTGACCTGATACGGGCGGTCGCCACGCGGCTGCGTGCCCGGTCCGGGCCCCCGTCGCACCGCTGGCCCTGTTCGGGGCGCTCACGGACCTGTTGGAGGAGATCGTCGCGGGTCGACGACGCGATGAGCCGACCAGCACCCGAGGTCTACCGGCCTCGAGCGCCACCTGATCGCCGCCGCGATCGTGGCAACGGACCGGCAGCGCATCCACCGCTACCATCGGCAGCAGCGATGACCGAGAAGGCTGGTGCGCGAGACGTGTCACTGGGCGGGGTCGATCTGAACCTGCTCCCCGCGCTCGACGCGTTACTCACCGAGCGCAACGTCACCCGGGCGGCCGACCGGATGTCGCTGGGTCAACCGGCGATGAGCGCGGCGCTCGGGCGACTGCGCAAGCAGTTCGGGGACCCGCTGCTGGTCCGCGAGGGCCGCGAGTACACGCTCACCACCCTCGCCGAGTCCCTGGTCGGTCCGGTGCGCGAGGCCGTCACGGCGGCGGACGCCGTACTCGGGGTGCGCAAGCCAGCGGGCACAGATACAAACTAACCTTCGACTATCCTCGCCATAAGGGTTAGTTTGGGCATAGTCGACAGTCACGACCCGAACAGGCGATGATGCTTGGATCACCCGACCGTCGAGAGGGAGCCCGACATGCGTCTGCAACGGCTGGCGAAGGACAAGGACAGCGGCTACGGAGGCTGCGAGACGATCTACGACGACCTCGACAGCGACTACTGCGTCATCCAAGGACTCGACGACGTGCCCATGGCTCTGCTCGAGAACGTGCTCCCGGGAGAGGGAGCGGTCAGGATCAAGCGCAGCATCCTCATCGAAGCGGCAGACCGGTACCAACGGGGAGCCGTCGCGTGACGGCCACGCTCATCCCGCCTGGAGCACCCGAGTTCGTGGCCCTCTTCGACCGCTTCCGTACCAGCGCGTTCCGGCTGGAAACCCTCCAGTCGTACGGTGCGTCTGGGGAAGACGCCGACGTGACCGCGTTCCTCGCCGGCGACCCGGTCCCGGCCGACCCCGGGCACGACGCGTGGCTGGACATGATCCGCCGCAACACCGCCGGCGGCCGCACGATGCGACGCGTCCACGTCGTACTGGAGCCCTTGTCGGCCTACATGCGCTACGAGCTGTGCTGGCCGTACGCCCTGTGTACCGCCGCTGGGGAGAATATCGGGATAGTCTCGACCCCTAGCGGGTTGTGGCCCAGCGGTCTCCCCGTTGTCGGGACAGACTTCTGGCTGTTCGACTCCGCGGAACTCTACGAACAGCGCTACGATGACCAGGGCCGATGGCTTGGCACAGAACACATTGCCGACTCGGCGCGGGTCGACCAGGCCTGTTGGTGGCGAACTATCGCGTCCAAGCAAGCAGTGCCGTGGGCCAACTACATGGCCGGGCATCCCGACTTGGCCGACCGCGTGCCGGTCACAGCCTGACCCCAGAAACGACTTTCCGGACCAGCGTGCCCGCCGCCCGCAACCGCAACCGCGAACGTCTCGCCGCCCGGCTGCGGGCGGTGCGCGCAGCGGCCGGTTTCTCCGGTAATGCCCTCGCTTCCCGGCTAGGCTGGCCGCAGTCGCGGGTATCGAAGCTGGAGACGGGCAAGCAACTCCCCAACGACGAACAGCTCGCACAATGGGTCGAGGCGACCGCGGCCGCCGGGGACATCGTCGGCGAGCTGTCTGCGCTGCTTGCTGCAGCTCGGGTGGAGTACGCCTCGTGGCGTGGGGTCGAACGTGTCGCCGGCGGATTGGCGGCCCGCCAAGCGGAACTGGCGCGCTGGGAAGCGAGCGCCACTCGGATCGCTGAGTACCAGCCTGCGATGATTCCCGGTCTTGTGCAGACTGCGGCCTATGCCCGCGAGTTGCTCTCATTGCCCCCCGGCCCGGCCGGGACAGGGCCCCTGGAGCCGCCCGAGGTGGAGGCGTTGGTGGCGGAGCGGATGCACCGCCAAGAAATCCGCTACGAACCCGACCGTAGCGTCCAGATCGTCGTGGGTGAAGCGGCGCTCTGGGCGCCGCCGGTGGCGGTGGGCACACTCCGCGCGCAGCTCGGCAAGCTGGAGACTGTGGCCGGGCTACCCACTGTCGAGCTCTCAGTCATCCCCCTACAAGCCCCGATGCCGGCGATGCCCCTGGCCGGATTTCGGCTCTACGACGACACGCTCGTGGTGATCGAAACCATCAGCGGTGAGCAGCAGCTTGAGGACTCGGAAGAAGTCGCTACGTACACGGCGGTGCTGGACGCCTTGCGGAGTGCTGCGGCCACCGGGGATCAGGCCGTGGATGTCATTCGGCGGGTGACGCGGGGCCTAACGCGGGCGTGACAGATCGCACGTGTGAACGTCGGTCACCGAGCACCCGCTCCACCGCCAGCCCCGCCGCCCCACCCCAGGGCGGTGGCGATCCGCTGGCGGAGCGCCGCCTCCAGCGCCAGCGCCGTCACGGGCCTGGGTCTGCGCGGACAGCACCATCGCGGCTAGTGCGGTGACCACGAACGTTTACCGGGTCGGGTGACACGCCGGGTGGCGTCCCGGTTGGTGGTGCTTGGCGGCGCCGCACTAGGCGGACTGCCAGAGCTCGATGCGGTTGCCCTCGGGGTCGGTGACCCAGCCGAAGCGGCCGACGCCTTCCATATTGTGGGTCTCGTCGGCTACGTCGGCGCCCTTGCCGCGGAGCTGTGTGAGCATGGCGTCCAGGTCGCGGACCCGGAAGTTGAGCATGGTCTGCTGGGAACGGGAACCGAAGTAGTCGGTCCCGACCTCGAACGGCGCAAAGACGGTGAGGCCCGCCTCTTGGTGCCACACGCCGTTGTCATCGGCATCGAGGCCGAGGCAGTCCCGATACCAGGCACCCAGAGCAGCCGGGTCCGAAGCGCGGATGAAGTATCCACCGATTCCGAGCACGCGTTCCATGCCGTGATCTTTCCAGCGCGGCGGCCGGACCGGGGCAGGCGACACGCGGACCGCCAAGCCGGTCCGCCCGCTGCCCCCCCGGACCTCCCGCCACCCTGACACGAAAGCCGTGATCAAACCGGTGAACGTTGTTGGTCACCGCACTAGCAGCCCCGACCCGCTTGCCCCGGGTGTAGTCGCCCAGCACCGCCGCCTCGGCCGAACGCCGCCTCCCCCGGCGAAGTCCCGGCGTGATCGCACAGCGCTCCGTCGCCGCGCTCGACATGACGGCCCGGGACTCCCGAAGCTGCCGGCAAGTGCAAGGTAACGGAGCGTGACCGCATCGGCTCGTCGCTGGACCCGACGGGCGCTCGCGGCAAGCGCCGCGTCACCGTCCGCGGGCAGGTCACGGGGGCCACGCTGACCTTCGGTGCGGACGACATCGCTCTCTCCGCGGTCGGGCAGCTCGTCGCCCGGTCTCACGTCCTGGGCGTCGGGCGGGCCCGCGCGCTGCTCGGGGACGGTGGCCTCGACGGCCCGATCACCCTCGCCGAGGGTCTCGACCTCCTCGACGTCGAGATCGCCGACCGCGGCGCCGCGGTGCTCACCGACGGGCGCAGCGAGGACCTCGCCGTGCCCCGCCGTCACGAGGTCGCCGCCGCCCTCGACCGTCGCGGGTCGCTGCGGGTGCTCGCCCTGCGCCGTGTCGGGGCTCAGGCCGGCGCGTCGTTCTCGGACCACGTGTAGCGCAGCGTCTGCATCGCGTCGCGCATCGGCGGCAGCCCGCGCAGTGCCGACGACACGACCCGGATCCACGCCTGCGGTGCCGCCTCGGCGACGAGACCGAGCACCCCGACCGCGTCCCGCCGGACCAGCCCCGGATGGCGGGCCGCGAACGCGTCGGCACGGTAGGCCCAGTGCAGCGCGGCACCCATCCGCTGGAACGTCGGGGTGCGACCGGCGACGGCGACCGCCCAGGGCGCGATGCCGTCGAACACGAGGATCCCGCCGCGCGTGTGCGCGACGAGCCGGTCGACAAGCTCGTGGACCTCGGCCTCGGCGAGGTAGGGGAGCACCCCCTCGGCCACCGCGAGGGTGGGCCGATCGGCGTCGAGCACCGACCACCAGTCCGGATCGGTCACGGAGGCGGCCACGGTCTCGACGTCGGGCGGCAGTGCGTAGACCTTGCGCCGGAGGGCGATGACGTCGGGCTGGTCGACGTCGATCCAGCGCGACGCCGCGGGTCGCGAGATCCGTAGCGGTCGGCTGTCGAGGCCGCATCCCAGGTGCAGCACCTCACCGTCGGGGTGCTCGCCGAGGAACTCCCGGGCCCACGTGTCCAGGGTCCGTCCACGGCAGGCGATGGTGGGCGCGTCGGACCGGGCCAGCGCGAACCCTCGGGTGTCGGCCCGGCGGTCCACGCGGTCCATCACGTCGACCGCCCACCGGTCGCCCAGGATGGGGCGCGCGGAGCGGGCGTCGACGGCCCGCAGGTACAGGGTCAGCAAGGTGGTCGCCTGCGCGCCGCGCAGGTCGATCCGATCACCGTCCATCGGCGTCTCCGGGGCCCGGCCGTCCCGGTCCGCGGGCGGCGAGCCCCCGGATGGTACGAGCAGGTACGAGCCGAATCAGAGGCGCGCGTCCGCGCGCCACAGCTCGAGCACCGCGTCGTCCCGCTCGACGGTGACGGCCGACCACCGCGCGCAGTTCCATAGGACAGCGTGTACCGCGGCGGTTACTCGCCCAACTCGACCATAGCGACCAGGGATGAGCGCCGGGCGGCTCGCCGGGCGTTGTCGGTGCCCGTGGTTACCGTCGCCGGCACGGTTGGTTAACTTCGCCTGTCGGGAGGTCAGGAACGATGCTGCGCGCGGTGTTCGCCCGAACGCTGAAGCCGGGCGTGTCCTACGAGCAGTTCAAGGACGCCTGGGTCCCCGTCCGGAATGCCGGTGCCTACCCGGCCCGGGCCAGCATCGGACGGGATCTCGCTGATGACCGCAAGGTCCTCACGATCGTCGAGCTCGACATCTCGCCGGAGCAGTTCCCCTTGATCGCTCCAACATTGTTCCGTGCGGACGCGGCGGAGCGGATCGCCGAGCTGGTTGCGTCCACCGAGCTGGAGGGCGTCTATGAACACCTCATGGACGATTCCGCGTTCTGACCGGGACGTTGATGCTTGAGAGCCGGCTGCAGTGAGCACCTTCCGCGAGCACCAGACCGAATTGCTGGGGTGGTCGGGTTGGAACCAGTGCCCATCAGTGGCGACCGCGGTTGCCGACGCGGGCCTGCCCGCGCCCACCCGGGAGTATCTGCACGACACGCTCACCACGGCCGCATGGTCGGCGGCCGAACAAGCCGTCGCCGCGCTCGAGCAGCACTTCCGCCGCGCCCGCTTCGCTGACGAGGTCAGTTGGGGCCTCCTGCTGGTCCCCGACCACCGGCGCCTCGACACCCGCCAGCCCATGCCCGGCCAGGTTCGCGAGGACCAGCGCGACGCCTCCGGGGACGATGTCGTCGACCCCGACCTGACTCCCGGGGTCCTCGCGGTCGCTACAGGCGCCGCCTGGACCTTGATCGGAACCGTTGTTGGGCCCTACGGGCCCTCGCTCGGCAGCTATCGCGAGGTCGCCGGTGCGGGCGCCGACGAGTTCACCGTCCTGGGCCAGGACATCAGGCGCCTCATGACCCGGCAGGTCTGGGGCGCCCGTGTTCTGCAGGCGGGCCACCGCCACCTGCCCGACAGCGACCACAACACCCGCTGGACGTTCACCCACTTTCCTGGCGAGCCGCTAACGGACGGGCGCGCCGAGTCGTCCCCAGCTAACCGTGCATGTCCTGTTCCAGTAGCGGGATCTCCCGAGACCAGGAGGATGTCCCGAGTTCCGTGGAACTTCGGCGGCGGCCCGTTGTTGATCAGGCGGCGCTGACGGTGTCAGTGTAGGTGTCGGGTCCGACATCGGTGACGCCGACATGCCGCTCGAGCGCGGTTCGTAGGGTCTTGAGGTGCAGGTGGCCGTTGACCCGGCGGAACTGCTTGCCGGCCTCGGTCATGCCCGCGGCGCACCAGCGCAGCGCCATCTGCCCGTCGCGCCAGCGCTTGACGTTGCTCGAATGATCCCGGCAAATGGAGATCATCGACTCCACGGTTATCTGGAGCCGGGTCGAGGTTGTCCTGCACGTAGCTGACGAGAGGTCGGGTGCCCCGATTTTGCCTGGTGGACGTGGTTATCTGCCGCGGTCCAGCAGGCGGTTGCCCGGGAGGTTCGATGAT
>JAABUP010000900.1_pt1 | contig 63841 bp, 99 predicted proteins | sample 5559201 | NCBI WGS metagenome assembly JAABUP01 (sample SAMN10711887, study PRJNA513373) | rock metagenome | isolation source: Antarctica rocks | place: Antarctica
TGGCCCCAGCCTCCTCAAAGCCCTCCATCTCCTCGTCCAGCCCTTCTGTGGGGGCCCCAGGTATGAGGTCCTCGTCTTCACCTCCCCAGGCCTCTGCCACTGCATCCAGGTCCTCTTCTTCCATCACGGCCATGGCTTCATCCTTAGACGTTGCTGCAGGGCACGGGCAATGTTAGCACACAGTGAATGTGGACTCTGGCCTTGGAGCGCAGTTACTTCGCTGCTGCGGCTTGCTTAGCATGTTGCAGGCCATGCTGATGTGTGTCTGTGGCATGTCTGTGGGTACTGGTGGATAGATGAGGCAAGCAGAGTGCGTCTGTGTGCAAGAAATCTTTGCATGTAAACAAAGGCTGATGGTACAGGACAGTGCTGTCAGCCAGAACTTGTTGACATAGTGCCCTAAAGTTGGCTTCATGGAGTCCTGGAGAAGAGGGGTGGGCAGCACCTTGAGCCAAGTTTTCAAAGAAGCCCTTGGTGACAGTGAGCAGGGGCCAGTTGTTGTCCTTGAGGATGGGGGTGGGGGGCATCATCAGCTGTGCCTTGGCCTCCACCTCTGGCACCTCCTCCAGGCCCTCAGCCAGCCTGCACCAATATGCACCTTGTATCAGCCAGACATTCAAGACATGCTGCAGGTCGCATGGCAATCAAAGCATGTACAAGCATGCTAAACTGGGTCACAAAGGGGCATTGCTCATGGAAGCATACACAAGCCACAACCTCCAGAGCAGATGACAGAGACAGCAGGCTGATGGCAACAGGCAGAGAGCAGTTCATGTGCCTACAGAAATCAACGTGCATCAGGTAATACACATGACATGCACCAGGCATGAGTTGTGAAGGGTGTGAAGATGCATGCAAAAGCTTTGACAAGAAGTAGGACAAGGCAGGGCAGGTGACCTGGCAGCATCTTCTTCCAGGCCATGGGTGGCTGCAGTGACATAGGCCAGGGCTGCCTGACCAGCATCCTCCAAAATCTTGACACGCTCCCGCACATCCCCCATGTACAGGGCATTGTGGAAGCGCCCCATGACATCATTGCGCATCTCAGCAATCTTCAACATCTTACCAAGTTTCTCAACATTGCCTGTGGGAAATACATGCTGTTGGCCGGTTGGTCTTGTATTGCAGGACATTGCTTTTGCTTGTGTGTAGCTTGCAGAGACAGGCTGTGCCCACGCTTCATTGTGTGTAAGCGAAAAGGTGCGTAAGCAAAGAGGTGAAAGCAAGCAGTTACTTGCTACCAGATGATGCAGCTCCAGGCAGTGCACAAGATCAACAGTCAGGCAAATGGTCACAGGCAAAGCTATCAGCAGCAGCTGGACATGATACAACCAACACACCTGTCATGAGATACAGAAACGAAAGGCGCTCAAAATTCTTGGTTTTTTGGTAGCTGAACTCCACAATCTGGTGGTTGCCTTGCCGTAAGGCCTCAATGCCCAGACGATGCCAGGTGTCCTTCTCATCAATCTCCTGCCACAAAGTCACAGACTTGTTCAGCTCAAATTGTGTCTGGACAAACAGCTGCCACTGCACTCACCATATCACATGGCCTGTGCATTGATGTATGTAGTGAAGACATGCTACTGTATGGTAGACACTGCTCTGTGTGACTGGCTGCTGTGCAGCTATGCAGAAGCTGCTGGTATGCAAAGCTGCATACAAGGCACACGCTGCCATCAGCAGGGTCAGGGCTGCCAATTTTGCATACCTGGGCTGACTGCAGAGCAACTTCAATGTTGCCACACTCAATGGCAAGGTTGAAGCGGGTGCGCTCATCCTTGACAAAGTGCAGGGCCACTTCAGGGAAGCCCTTGGACTGCAGGTAGGAGATGATGGACTGGCCACACAGGGCGCTGCCCTTGATCATCTTCAGCACCTGCTCAAACTTGTGCTGCAGCAGCGCCAGCTTGAACACATACTCTGTTGTGTCAATCTGCAGGAAGAGCAGGCCAGCTATGTCGGTCAGCATACCCACCACATAAGCTGTAGATGCTGTATACAGACAATCTCTATGGGTAGCACTGCCATTAGATGGAACCAGGATGAGCATGAATTAACAGCATGCACCAGACCTTGGGTCTTGCTGCATACAATGCTTCTGACTTCTGAACATGCTTACAAATCACTGCGGTACACTGATGCAGTCACAGAAGATGTACAGGTGAGGTCATGACTATTGCCACAAGAGGCAATGCTGACCTGGATCTGGCGTGACTTGCCATCTCTGTCCAGGCAGTGCAAGGAGGAGCCTGAGACACGAGTGATGTAGACCGGCACCTCCAGAGTACGGATGATGCCAGAGTCCCCATTGGGCAGGCAGTACTTGATGTGGTTCAGGGTGGTGTACACCAGCACACCGGTGTCGTCCCAGGCAGCAGACTTCACCCGGATGGTTTCATGCACTACAGCAGCCAGACAACCGTCGAACAAGCACCACATGAGCTTGCCAGGCTAGGCTGGAAACATGCTGTATGCTGATGACGCGAGCAGCCAAGTGGTGTACTGTATGATGTATATGTATCGTAAAAATATGTGTCATGTATACACATGGCTGCAGCGGGACTGCAGAGGTGTACAAGCTGACTAGCAGACAGGATGTGGGTGGGTGTGTATTGATTAGGCAGGGTACTAGTGGAAAGCAGCAGCAGCGTGACCAACTTGAAAGCACAACCTCACAAGCAGTCACTCTGCAGAAGCATGTACAGAAAGCACAGTCTGCTCCAAAAAAGGGTGGTACCTGTGCTGGCGTTGCCCAGCTTCTTGTTGGCAATGATGATGGCATGCTTGGACAGCAGAGCCACATGGTTCATGTCCGCTGACCACACCACGTACTTGATGAAAGGGGTGCTCAGCTCTCCCAGAGTGGTGCGCTGCTGGACGTCAAACATCACAACCTGCACAGCATGCATCTGCTTGCAGCATTCACAGCTGAGAAAGCAGCATCAGCCCAGCAAAACAACCAGACCCCAGCAAAGCATAAACTGGCAGACCCTGGTGACAGAATGGGTCTGCTTGGTAGATTTGACGAGTGCTGTAGTAAGCTGTCATGCAGAGGTAAATGTGTTGCTGAAGACGTGCCTACTTCAGCTGAGTACAATGAGACTGCACAGATTGTTTAATATTGCAGCAAAAAAAAAATCAGGTTATGCTGAAGCACACCTTGTCCTCAGAGCGGCACAGCAAGGTGCCAGTGCCTGCATAGAAGATGGCATCTGTAGTGGCACAAGGGGAAGGAGCCTTCTTAGTGATCTCATTGCTCAGGTTCTTGATCACAATCTGGTTGCCTCCCTTGTCCAGCACAGCAAAGCGGTTGCGGGCAATGAAAACAGCTGATGTGCCGGATCCTCGCTTGGGCTCCTGCAAACCAGCACACCTCCATGGCTTGCACAATTGGGCAGGTTGTGATACCACACATAGCAATGTGACTGGGGCCAGTGTTATAAGAAGCACATGGTATGCTATGCAGGACAGCAGTGTGCATGCGAGTCATGTAAGTCCATGCAAAACAGCCATTGAGCACGTGCAGTTGCAAAGCCAGCATCAATCTTGTGCATGCGTGACCCAGCTCCCAAATAGAGTGCTGCAATACAGACTTGATGCAGTGTCTCGATCCTGATCACACATCAAAGTAGGTGAGATGCACTCAATTGAGGGATGACTTACAGGAGAGGCTTCTCCCTTGCTGTCCTTGGGAACCACATACAGCTCATACGAACCGTTCTCAGCATCACTGCCAAGCAAGACTGCGTTCTCAGCAGGGTTGTAGGACAAAGATCTTGGAGCTGCACTGGTGGCTGCAAGCAAACCATCATGTTGATGCACAATCTTGATGTCAACAATTTGAGACGCTGCAGCAACAGTTTGAAAGGCACTAAGGTTTGCTGTAGGCTTATGGGCTGAACACAGTTCCAGGCATGTTGGAGTCGCTGCCAATGACAGTCACAGACAACAGTGTGGGAATCTGCAAGAGGACTTGGTAGTTGGTGCAATAATCATCTGTACACAGATGAGACCATCCAACCACCATCCAACTTCTCTGTGACACTACTTGGCTGACCTGCTGTTGTATTGCGCCGCAAGGTGATGAGAGGGTTGTCTCTCTGGCTGCTGAAGTCATAGGTCCGCAGGAACCTCTCCTTGACATAGTACAGCACCTCCCCATGCACAGCATATGCTGGCCGCTCTCTCTCCAGTTTGAATACCAGCATGCCGCTGCAAATGACAGGTGTCGGTCATTGACGGCTGCAACCAAACTTGCTTTTGTGCTATGCAACATTGCTTCTTCAACATTCAACCAAGGTTTCAAAACTAGCCAACACACTTATTAGAAACCCCTGTTTCTGTATGTGTGCTGAGGCAAGACTGAACAAATGGTGAGACTGCTAACATCCTCACCATCTATTGGGGTCCAAGGCATGCAGTGCTACCAAGAACACATTGAATCATGACGTGAGACACGCATATTCATGTTGTTGTCAGACGCAAGGCAGTCCCAGATGCTGAGATCACAGGCAGGCCAACCTGTCATGGCCTGCTGCTAGGAGGTTGACTTCTGGGTGGGCTGCCAGGATCCAGAATCGGTCATGCTCCCGCCTGAAAGTCTGCACCGCTGTGCGCTTGGAGAGGTCCCACACTCTGATGCTCTTGTCCTCAGAGTTGGATACGATTATGTCCTACAGTGTCACAAAATGGTCAAGTCATACACAGCAAGGCCCAGCGCTCTGTTCAGTCAGGCCATGACCTGGCGAATGCACGCATGTGTCAACTATGTAATTAATATACTGCTGCTGGCTGGAAAATCAGCCCCGCTCAACAGAAGGTTTGAGTGCAGAGGGACTCTCAGCTGCCAAGCACATGCATGAGATGCCACACAAGCAAACAATTCTGATATGAAGGGTGATTCTGACCTGTTTTGCATGAAACATCACACATGACACATTGTTCACATGGCCTCGCAGTGTGTCCACCTCCCATGCTCTTGTGTCTGCATGCACAGTTCAATGTGTTGCACAGCTGTCAGAGTGATGCTTCAGAAGCAACAGACCAGAGGAGGTTAGGAACACTACTTTGTGTCTGTGTGCTGCAAAGGTATGCAAAGAAGCATATATATTACACAGCACCACTTTGCATCTGTGTGGTGCAAAGGATGCAAAGAAGCATATATATTACACAGCACTCCTGGACGCAGCTTGTGCCATGCAGGAACAGATGCAAGGCGCACCATTGATACGCCACAATTTGACCTGTCTGTCATCTGCACCAGACACGATCAGGGACAATGTCGGATGGAAAGCAGCCCAGTTGACACCTCTGTCATGACCTTCTAGTACGTACTTGACCACAGCATCGCCTCCTCCAAAGAGGTCAGTGTTCATCTGCAAGCATGAAGTGACTTTTTGCTTCTGTGGGCCAGAGTACAGGAGGATCCCTCAATAGCACTGTAACTTTGTACCGTAGAGGAGATCAACAGTGACCAAAGATGATGTATTCAAGATACCTGAGGTAATCGAAGGACGTCATCACCCCCTGGAGCTACAGTCTTTTTCCTCAGACCAGCAATATCCCACACTCGGACTGTCTGGTCCAAGGACGCAGACACCACCAAGTCATCCTTGATGTGAAAGGCTGCTGACATGACATAGTGGTTGTGGCCGGTCAGGACAGATATGCATGTCCTTGATTGCCAGTTCCAGATGCGGATGGTCTGGTCATCGCTGGCGCTGACAATCCAGGGGTACTCATTGTGAAACTGTACAGTTCTGATGTAGTCCAGGTGGCCCAGCAATGTGAACAAACATCTCCTGAGCTTGTAGTTCCAAACTTTGATCTTGTAGTCGTCTCCACCAGAGACAAACAGAGGCTGTGACTTGTGGAAGTGCACTCCGCGTACTGGACCATCGTGCTCATCAAAACGATCTATCAGAGTACCCATTCTGTAGTCCCATAGCTGCAGCGGGAGGGCTGGCTTGGTGACAACAACGTCTGAACACAACAGACAAGCTCGCGAGGATATCTCATGTGCTTACCTGGATCACACCACTGTGCAGAGAAGCAAGAATCCACGGCCTGCAGCAGATGACGCGAAATGATTGTCACATCCGTTTGCTCAACGCGGTTACGCATGCAGATTGAACACAGGCTTTTGATGCCCGGCAGGCCTCACCTCTTCGGATGGAAAGACAGGCCCTTGACGCGATTGCTCTTGGTCTCGAACTTCGTCAACATATTGTCGTGCTAGAGAGCGCTTGGTCGAATGCTGCCGGTCTTATGAGACACAGCAGCGGCAGATCGGCCGAGTTGCTGCAGCCGAGTTGCTTGAAGCCCTTCAGTCAATCATTCATTCAACCCCTTTCTCCATCTACGCAGGTAACATGACACTTACGCTTCCGCCATGTGGTTAGCTGGTGTTGCTGGTGGTGAGATCAGCAAGCGTCCTAGCTTTTTCCTGTCTTAGATCCGGTCCACGTCCTGGCAAGAGCTGTCTGTGTTCAGTACCGTCAGAGCTCTGACTGACCAACTGGCCGTCTCAACAGACTCTTTTGTCTGCCTCTTTCTCGCTGCAAGGCCAAGGCTCTCTGCGAAGCCAGCTTGCTGGAGCTGCGGCTGCAAAGAGATGAAGCGCAAGCTGCTGAGTGTTCCGTTGGTAAGGTTGCCGCCCTTCATGTCCTTGGCCATAATGCTGTATCAGAGCAAGCTTTGTGGCGCCTCTGACAGACTAGACCAGCAGAGTGCGCATGCATATGTGTGCTCAAAACAGCAGTATGTCTTGTGCACATGTGTAATAGCAGCTTGTCTTCATCTTCATCAAGCACAGGGTTGAGAGCTTTCACTATCTGTGTCTGTGTCACTTGTGCTTATAAGGCTTGTTTGCCACTGGACACCTTGTCAGGAATGTTCAATTTACAGGCTATTGCAGTGCTGCTAGTAGCTAGCCAAATTGAGTCTTGATCAACTGAGCTGATTGACCCCAGCTGAAACTTGAATGTCTTCCATGGTAGCACGAGCCAAGGCACTTTTTTTACCATGTGCACGTGCAGGCCCCAACTGCAAAAGCTGGAGCAACGTCTTCTCAAGCTCTCTCACCTGATGCTTTTGCTGCTACCAGCAAAGTCACAGAGCCTGCCTCCTTCCCTGACAAGGCCAGTTTGCCTGCCGACACAGGATGTACATCTGTCTCAAAGCAGACATCTGTAGGTGAGCCGCAGTTGTTGCATATTCATGTTGCAAGCTTTGGCAAGCACTACTTGCTATTGCAGCATACTTATTTTTGGTCTCATACAGGTGACGCTTCCTCTGCCAAAGTCACACCAGCACCTGCAAAACGCAGAAAACTTCTTGTTCTTGGGAGCAGCAAAGACATCAAGGTACAGCAAACATTTAACCAAACAAATGGCAGTCCTCCTGCTGGTGCAAAAAGTGTAGCAGATGATGGCCCAACGCACTGCAAGAATGCTGCATGGTCCATGCCCAAGGTGCAGAAGACACACAAATCAAAGCCCAAGTCTGGCACACCTCACACTCTAGGTGAGAGCTTGGCATGCTGATCAAGATCTGACTTGCAGCCCTAGCATCCATATGTCCATAGTTGAAGAGCTGTGTCATCAGACATCACTGCGGCTGCCAGTGCTGGCCTGTTGACCAGCACAAGATGCAGCATATGGCATCACAGAACAGCTGCCATTCTGCTAGTGACAGCAATGTCCAAGCAAATGAGCAACTCTACTGCAGCAGCAGGCTCCAATCAGAGCTTTGACAGATCACACATCTTGATAGGTCAAACACAAGCTACATGCCACTGTTATCCACCTGCTCCATGGCACTGCAGGCAGGGCTGTAGCTGCAGCTGTGAAAGCTACTGGGATGCCAAAGGCAGTTAATCAGGCACAGTCGCAGCAGGCAGAGCACAACCCTTTTATCAGAGGGGATGAGGAAGCTTTGCCCTGTGAAGCTGCTATCTTTGGTAGACAGCATGGCAGCCCTGCAGTCAGCCTCAGTTCTGATAGGCTAGCTCAGAGCAGCGCCAGCACGTCTACACAGCCCAGCTTTGGCAACCGCAAGGCAGATGGTATCAAGGTGCTGACATCAGCCTCCCCTAAGACTGCCATTCACAGCTTGAACAAACAAGAGGCAGCGCCCTCTGGGACTCATACAGCACTGCCAGCATCACCTAAGAAGCATTCAGCTGCGGCACTAACCAAAGCGCCGAGTATTTCAGCTGGTACTCTGACACCAGCTGACGTCAAAGGGAAGTCAGGGTTGGAACCTGCAGAGACTCTGCTGATGGTGCAAAGGCTGCCAGCTGTGCTGAGTGGCAGCTTGCCTACTGCAGAGTCCCTGGGAATGAAGCTAAGAATGCCCAGCACAACAGATGTGCTGCGTAAGAGCTCTTGCCTCTGTGAAACTGCTACCTTACTGCATGCATGAAATCATGCAGGTTGGAGCCTGTCCTGTGCCTGCATGCTTTGGGCAGTATCTTGCAATAGTTCTTAAGCAAGACATGATAGCAATACTTGTGCCTTTGCACTATGTTTATGCACCAGATGTGTGCATGTACTAGGCTGCTGCTGAGCGCAGTTGATTTGCTTGACTTTGCAGGGCAGATCCCAAAACCAGCTTTCCAGGGCTTACGCAGCCCAGCTGTCCAGCGTTTGTGTGCACCTGGCATGCTCAAGGGCCTTCAAGCTGAGCTGTGGCCCCAGAGGCTCTTGGCCACAGATGCAGACACAGACATGCACGGCATTGCATTGGATATAGCGTCATGGGTGGTGGGCAGCAGTCAGCATGTAAACACTGCACGGTATGAAGCCAAGCTGAAATCACAGCTGTCTCATCAAGCTGTGATGTTCAGAAGACAGCCAAAGGATTTGTTACAGACCCATGCATGCGTGCTGTAGGCTAGTGCAGGAGCTTTGCAAGTTGACTGGGAACAGCCAAAGCCTGAAGCTGGTTGTGCCATCAGTCACTGGTCAGTACACCCCTGTATATGGTTCTGGGCTGCCTGATGTCCCAGCATCTGCTGAAGCAGCTGATACAGCTCCAAGCAGGAAGCATCTGTCTGATCCAACATCAGGTGTGTTGCAGCGTGCGCATAACAGCAAGTCCTCTCAGTTGAGGTTGAGCTGAACCCTGCACAGACATGTGACTGAGCAAGAGTTGACTGATAGTGTCACTCACCCCATTGTATCCAGCATCATGTGACTGCAGGCAACGCAGGCATAGCAGTGACAGCAATTGCAGATGAGACAAGCAGACCTGGTACTAGAAATGCAGCTGATCAAGGATCTGGAGGCCAATCTGATGCCCATGATGTGAGGTGCCTGGTGGCCACTCAACAGAGCGAGGTATACTTTGAGCTGTTGCAGAGTATGTAGAAGTGCATGTATTGTGCTCTGCATACGTTTAGCCTCTCAGATTGGCGAATGCCTTGTGTACAAGTGAAGTAGCCTGTCAATCTTCACCTGCTTCTCAAGCTGAGCACTGTGATCCGAATGCAGTTTGCAGACATCTGGAGAAGTCCAGAGAAGCAAGAAGACGAATGCAACAGAGCGCTCGATGCATTCCCCATGTCACTGTCCTTCTTACAAGCTGTGCTTGGCTGACATGCGTATGACGATAAGGCAGCACTTCGGTTCACTAACAGTATTTTGATGCAAAATTTTGAAAGGTTGTGCCTCATTTCAGCACTAGCGTTATTCATCACTTTTCGCTGGAAACAAGGCTATGACTGCAGTGTGCTCCGTGTGACTCTCATGCAGCCTTAGCTTGAAACCCCACAGCAGACGTGACCAGTGTGATTCGCCGTCATGGACGTAAACGCTGACAATCTGTACTTGGCTCAAACTTCATACACTCATTCTCTATTTGAAATACGGGCACACTCATGTAAAGCCTGCAAACACTACAGAATGCCAGCAGCTGGACATGCATGTCAATCTAAACATGGTACACATAGGTCAGAATCATGCATGATGTCATTGCATAAATTGCATCAAAACTCAATATAGATGCCATCTTTAGTCATACATGCAGCACTGGTGACCTAGGTCAGACATCATTGTAGTCCATCAGTTTAGTTCGCCTGATGTCCTGAGTAGGCACAGGTGCATAGTGCTGAAAAGTGGGTGCAACTGCAGCACCAGCAGCAGTTGCGGAGAACAATGTATTGGGTCCTTCAACTGCATGAGCGTATTCAGACAAATCAGGGTTGCCATTCACTGCTGCCTGCCTGACTTCTGCATTGGTGGGATGATACTCCATGACACCATCAAAATCCTGCATAAGTTAAGATACAGACTGCTCGATCATTACAGCAATACCTGTTTGGCTCATCATGCACAGTGATAGTACTAAGGTTTGATATTGACCAATCTTTGTAAGCGCATGTGGTGCAATCAGTCCTGGCAGATCTGCACAAAGCTGCGCTGGATGGCATCCAAAAATGCACTCCAAACAAAACAAACCAATGAGCAAATGCAAATGTACCATACCCAGGCGCAGTATGCAGTGCAACAGCAGGTAGAAGCAAAACAGCATTTTGAGGAAGATATAGGGTGCATGCAGCATTCACTGTAACATACATTTTCAGGCATACCTCTACTTCCTGCATCTCTACATCGTCCACACCCATGGCCTTGGCTTTGCGCTGTCGATACCTTTTGCCACCTCTTTCACCCCTGTGCCTCATCTCCACATCCCCATCCATGTCCTCATACTGACGCTTCTGATGCTGCTGCTGCTGCTGCTGACCCCTGCCTCGTCCTTTGCCTTTGCCCCTGCCTGCCTTCTTACTACCCCTGCCACCCCCCTACAAGACGCTCAGGTGGATCAAATCTGCTCGACAACATCCAGTTGCTTCCTGACTTGCAGACTACAAGGTTGAATGCAGCTCCCTGACTACAGCACAGAGACTGCTCCAAGGCATAGGGCTCTCAGCGCATCTGCTGTGATTCTGTTGTACACGTCAGCATTAATTATCATGAATGGCTATTCACCTGCTTCTGCCCATTCTGCTGGTGTTTTGGGACTTGCCGTACATCTGCCATGGTGGCTAATCTGAAGAAGAGGGGAACAGGGAAGTCATCTATTGCCCCTTTGGCTATGCCTTGACCCTTGTGCCACAGATGTGTTGCATCCCGCACATCTGCTTCTGTCAGACCTGCGCAGCACAAAGCAGCTCTTGCCATGCACTTAGAAGCCCAGACAACCGCACAGCATCCAAACTAAGGTTTGCCTGGACTGCTGCATCACAAAAGCATGCCAGTGATGCCTGACATTTGACAAGCCTAGTAGCAGGGTCCATCGCCAGAGTCAGCATGTGTAGTGGCATGTTTGGCTACTCTACGTTACATTGCTGCCTCGAGAGGAGCAGCTGGACGGAAGCATAGGGGCCTACCGAGGCCATCGGGACTTTCCTCAGGGCTTATGGAGATCCCCGAAGCCTGGATGGCTTTCATTGCTGATTCTTCATCTCTGAACACCACATTGCCTGACAGCAGCAAGAAACTTCAAACGCAATCAAGGCAATTTCAGCATTTGTTGCATGCCATGCATTTTTACAACATTACCAAGCACAGTAGAGAGAGAACTGGCATGATGTGCTCTCTGCCTTAAGTTTGAGTAACTTGTCCTGTAACAAGAGCCATTGCAGCAGTAACACCCCTGGAGAAGAGGACATGTGTCTGCATGCCGACAGCACGCATGCAATGTATGCTGTAAGCACCAGACAAGGTCCAAATAGCTGCGTTGCACATCTGCAGAGTTTCAACCAGTCAACACAAGACACGTGTCTGACAGAAGTGTGCTCACAAGAGGTGTCATTCAGCCATTCTACAGACACAGGAGCAAAGTCTGTGAAGAACTGCAAGCAGTCCGCTGTGCTCATCAGGTCAACGCCAAACAGGTGCACACTGTCTGGCCGCCTCTCAGCTGTCATTGCTGTCTGCCTTCGCTGCTCTGCCTGATCAGCCGCTTCTGCAGACACATGCCACGGAATCAACATTCTGACATAACAATGATGTGTAAAGCTACTGCTGCACCTGGGTACTCTCCCATCTGGACTCACACTGCTGAATTGTGCATGCCAAAGTTCCTTGACAGCAGTCTCATGCATATTCATGCATCTGCTCGAACAAGCGAACAAGCAATGTCAATACAATGACCATGCTTACCAGCCTCAGATAACTCGACGCCAGCAGGCATGCCTTCCTGCTGCATTGGTTCTATGTCCTTCCTGGATGGCTTGGTTAGCTCCCTGGCTGTCAGTGCTGGTTTCAGGCCATTGTCCACAAGAGGCGTACCAAACTTAGCAGCTCTCCTCTTGCGTTTCTCCACTTCATCCTGTATGCAGTCAGCAGCTTGTACCAGTGCTGTGGGATCTCTATACTTGCAAGACTAACCAGTGTGTGCATGCACATGTTGCAAATACACAGTCATAGGGCGAGAGGCTCATACCTGACTGAGAAGATCCAGCCCATGACTGAAGTCTTGTTTGACAGCCTTAGCTTTTGAGGCAGGCTGTACTGTCGGTTCCTCAGGGACTGCTTGAAAATCTGTACCGAACCTTGCTGCTCTGCAAACAGCATGTGTCTTATGCAGCTGAAGTATTATATGGCAGCAAAATGACATGCAGCCTATATACCTTGCTTTGAGTTTTTCTTCATCAGCATATACAGTCGGCTCTTCCTGAAGTGTTTCTGCAGAGGCAGCAGCAGTTTGCGATCCAAAGACTACAGGAGCGCGATAGCCTTGTCTTGCTTCCACCATCGCAGTGTCAAGAGCTTGAGAAACAGAGCACGGAGTCGCCTAATCACAGTCTGTGAACTTGTAGGCAAGCATCAGCAGACCATTCACTGCTGCGTCAGCAGAGCGCATCGCCATTTCTAGGTATGATTTCTCCGCGCACATGAAGCATTGACCAAGCTCGTTCGTGTCAGCACATGACGCCGTATTTCTTGAGGGCGTACGTACGTATACGTCGTAAATAAGTAAACCCCCAGGCGCTGCAAATGCTGCCTCTGCTCGTCGAGCGGCCCCTTGACCGCCAGTCGCTGTGTGGGAGTTTCATGCTTCACACAGTCGGGAGATTGGCTGGCGTGCCCTGTTTGCGCAAGTTTTATCGTCGTCGCCCGATTCCTGCTGCTTTACTGTCAACCCAAGCAAGCGGCATGTCTAAACAGTTGGAGAAGACAGACTTTGGTCCTGACGGTTTCAAATGGCTGACTCTCAAACGCATTGTGGTAAGCTCCCATGATGAAAATCTCCTTTACCCAAAGTTTTGGTTGCGCGTCCAGCTTTTGCATGCATATCACCCGAGCTTTGTCGCCTGCAGTATCAAGATCCTAGCGGCAGGTGTGTTGACAATATTCATAATCGGCTGGTATGATAGCCGTATACCGTATCCCTGATGTGTCAGGAAGCGCTTGTGGGAGTCTGCCGAAAGAACGACCCGTGCCGCGTCAGGCTGTGATGCAGTGGCGATCATCGCCAAGGTGGGCTTCGCGCTATAGTAGAGGACCCCAACAGCAATGAAAGCTTTGCCCAAACGTTCGATCTAGTCCATCAGAGTAGTCAGCAGCTGTGGCCTATGCCGAAACAGGTCAGGTCGAAAAGTGAACCCCTGAAAATTATATTGGAAGCGCAGTACAGACCCTCACAGGATGCAATGGTCGTGGAGGTATATTGCACAAAATGTACTTGTGCTGTTTGTTATTTCGAGCTTTCCATTAAACTAAGTTGGCATTGTGCAGAGGCAAGCAAAGCAGTGCCTAGCTTTGAACAGGTGTCTTGTGTGTAGATGCCAGCTGGTTTGATTGATGAAGGAGAGGACGCAGCACAGGCTGCAGTCAGAGAGTTGAAAGAAGAGACTGGTATGTTCCTGGCACCTAGCTGTTTGCAGTCAAATCGCACTCTGATGCATTGCCTCTCAGTTATGTTATATTTGTGACTGCTCAGGTGCTGATTTTGTTTTGCCATTGACAATGCAACCGAGATGGCAAAGATGAGCATTGACTGCCAGCTTCTGCCTGTGAACACAACTGCCTTCAGCTGTCCTGCTTGCTGCAGGCTACTCTGGCAAGGTCACAGCTGTATCAGAGCCTTGCTTTAGTGATCCTGGCATGACAAACAGCAACATGCAGGTCAGTGCCTGCAGCTGAGTGAAGTCATCATTTTCTGCCCATGTGCATGGTGCAATCAAATTTCCCTCCCAATCAAGCAACAAGCAAGCCTGAGTATTCATGTAACGTTGTATAATCTGTAGCACAGGCTCAAAGCCAGGTTTCCATGCCAAAAATGCATTGTTTGGTGTTTAACCCTGAGGGCTTGCTGACATCATGGGTTGTGCAGTGGGCAGTGGTGGACATAGATGCTGATGCTCCAGACAATGCAAATGTCAAGCCTGAGTTGGAGCCTGGCGAGTTCATTGATGTCTTTCTGGTACCCTTGCAAGGGTTACACATATCTTTAGCGGTGAGCTGCTGCTGACTTGACCTGCTGCCGCAGCAGAATATCACCTGGTCACTTTCACCTTGCATGTTCTCTTGTATGGCTTCGCAGTGTATACACAGCTGTCATGCAATAAAAGCACATGCTGCTGACATTCATTGCATCATCATATGCAAAGTCAGGCACACTCCAGATTTTGATGTGAATCAGAGGTATGACACTCAGTCAAAGGCATGTTTGTCACAGGAATTGAAGAAGACAAAACAGTGGGAGCTAGATGCTCGCCTGTTAGGGTATGCCTGGGGTCTGCAACATAGTCAGGACTGGAGTGTGGGCAAAACTTGATCACTCACTCTGCTGATGCTAGCTGTGACTGGGCATATGTATAGGACAACCTTACAACATTTATTCCAGGTGTTGGTGTTGCAAAACAGCAACACAACTCAGCAGCCATGGTGAAACAGCAACAGTGGAAGGCAACAGAAATCGTGCTGAGCTGCTGACCATTAAGCCGCGTTTGAGGCATGTTCAAACTGCAATTATGCTCTGATATGACACCGTAAATATTGCTGATCAGAAAAAAGCTCAGGAGTGCAAGTCAAGGATTTTGCAGAAACCTTTAGTGCCACACTGACAACTGTCATAACGTGTTGAAGTACTGTAGTTGTTACGCTATTCTATATTAGCCCCACTAGGTAGTACCCTCTAGTCTTCTGCTGGCAGACATCACAAATCTGAGATACATCCAGCTACACAGCTAACAGACGTTGCATTTCAGGCCCAGATGAGACTCACACACAATCAGATTTTCCCTGATAGCTCTGGCTATGTTGAGAGGCATCCAGCAAAGACAGTATTTATGCATTCAGACACAACTGAGAGAAAGGCAGTTTGCAGACTGCCTGCACCAACAAAGTGCGGATACAACACCCACCATCTCACCATCTAGCTCATTTGTTGGTGACTGTTGCCTTCAAGGATCCGAAGTTGTCAGCAGACATGACTCACTGGTCAAAGGGCAATATCACTGACAAGGAACGTCTTTTGGCTTTGCATGCTGCTGGTGGTGACCAGATTTCTTGAGGCAGACACACCAGCACCAGAACTGCTCAAACCAGACACCGAGTGCTTAAGCTTTGTTGAAGATGTTCTCAACACTGCAAAAGCTGCCCGGGTGAAATGCTTGGTTGTGTCTGCGCCAAAGACTGCAATCATGACGAGCATCACCACCACATAGGCTACATTGAGGACCAGTAGTATTATGCCAACGGCTTCCAGCCCTGTATTGTTGGCAATGTTGGTAGGATCCAGGAAGTAGAGGCAGCCTGCAGCGGTGGTCTGCACAATGAACAGCCCCAGCACCTGCAAGGTAGCACATTGCAGGGTTGCATGGTTCAGCACTGCTGACAATGCTGTCTGGAATGCTGCAAGAGTGCATACAGATTGCTTTGCAACACAAGGCAGTACTGTGTTTGTACTTGCTTTTGGAACTAGTACCAAGCTTGCAACACAAATGCTGGCAAGGAACAGCCATCCTTATAGGCAACACGTTGTGCACAGCAGGCTGACAGGGAAAAGCAGTTCATGACAAATGATCGGGGTGCATTCATCAACGAAGCCAGGAAGAGACATCTAAGACACAACATTCACTGTCCCATGTGTAAATTGAAGTGCTGCTTACCTGCATGCGCTGCAGTAGATCATCTGTGAAAGGCTGAAAATGCGCAAATGCTGTAACGCCAATCGTAAGAATCATAAGCATGATGGTAAGCTGAAAGTAGGTGTCTAGGGCAGTGGCAAAGACTTGCGAGGCAGCCAGCGCCAGAGTGAGCAGCAGCACCACACTGTCCCAGAACCACAGCTCAGGCCTGCATGGGCCAACAAACTCCTCATGCATTGCTCTTGAGGATGCAGAAACATTGCTGTATCTAGACACACAGCAGTTTCAACATTGAGGTAAAATATCAGACACGCTTGGAGACTTGTACTGGCCGTTGTGTCTCTTCTTGAGGGAGGTATGCAGGTCCTGCTGACTTTCATGACTGATCTGCCACTGGGCTGATGTAGAGCAAGATGTATGGGCGCCAGGAGCTGCATTCAGTGCTGCAGCAACAGACCACAAAACGCATACTTTCACTCCTCAAATGCAACTTTAAGTCATGGCGGCTCCTCGACTGAAACACCTACTGCAACCTGGGTTTGCATCATGATGCAGGCTGTGAGTATGCTTGCCTGTAGTCACGGTAGATGTAGCCAAGCTGCAGCTGGATTCTGGGAGCATTCAGATTCGCACGGTGCAAGAAGAGCAGTGCTGCTGGCAGCAGCGGTATGACCAACCTGCAACATCACCTTGCACCGTTGCAGCGTCTGCGCCACCAATGCACCATAAGTGCAAAGTTGCAAGGGCTGAACCACAGAGGCGCATGCGTCTCACATGTCACACTATTCAGCTGTGCTGGCTGAAAGCTTTGTCGGTACTGTTTGCAGCAAAGCATGAAGATGCACTATATATATAGTCTACATGAAGGTGGGTGGAAGCTTGCTTGCTCATGACTGTTGAATCTGCTGCCTGTAAAGGCAGTACACGTGAAGGCAGGCCAAGATGGTCTCCTGAACTGCCTTACACATCATGCATGCAAGCACATGCTGGCTGTTGATGACGCCAAGGGCCATGGCCACCCCATCCAGCTAATGATTAGCAAAAGCAAGCTCAGACTATGTGCACTGAGACCTCACAGAACCTTTCCTAACAATAACAACCTAGACATGTGGCAGCTGGCCTAGCAAACAAAAGATGTGCACAAGATCAGCTGACTTTATGGCCTTGCAGCATGGCACAGAAGGTAGAATTGGGGGCAGGGTTACCAGGTGAGGGCCATGAGGGGGGTACCCAGGATGATGGCCAGCCTCTTGTGCCAACCAGTGAAGCATTGCACAGTCATGTCTGGCAGCCAGTACCCATTCTGCCAGTTGGCCTGTACAACACACAGTGCAAGCACCTCACAGGCAGTCATTGTTCATTGCAACACACACTGATGCTGTCACAGTGACTGCCAACACAGGATTGTCTACAGGGAGCTGCTTAGGACTGTATGTATTTCATTGTAGGGAGAAACATGTGTGCTTAATGAATGCATGATACAGTAGAGGCTGTAGTGACACACAGTGGGATCAGACAGCTAGCTCAATACAGCCAGCAATATTGGAAAGAAAGAGCAGAGAGCACAGGCTATTGATCTGACCACACAACATGCACCAAATGCAGCTGATATCAAAGTGGCTTTGGGCCTCTTACCTGTGCATTGTGATACTGGGCATTGGCTGGGCCAGAGGGGTCTATATGATAGCAGGCAAAGAGGCTGAGAGTGGTGGTGAGCAAGCTAGGGAAGTAGTAGAAGAGCACTTCCAGCAGTGTGATCAGCAGCCTGCGCCTAAGCTCTGCCGAAGAAGATGCCTGGTGGCCTGCAGTGCTTGTTAAGGATGACACAGATCTCTGCTTGCCCTTGTGCCACCTACATCATCATCATCAACTTATGGGCTGTTGCCTGTCTACCTTGACTGGCATCAAAGAACATAGGTAGATGCGCTGTTGGCATGGTCAGGCCTGAAGTTGCTCTTGGATCATGTTGACATGCCTGTCTGTGACCATGCAAGCAGTCAAGAGGTATTGTCAACTTGCCAAAGCAATTGAAATGCAAAGACAAACAATAATTTGAGCATTCAACCAATCAATCAATCTACTTAGTCTGTCTGTGGGAGGCATCAATGGACAATGACAGAACATATTTTGCTTCTTCTGCATTGTGCCGGCATGTGTCACATGGAGAGTATTGCATTAATTCAGCATGAGATTGCTCATTCATTCACTCATCAACCAGATGTTGTCCCGTAAGGTCAGACATGCAGATCCCTGTATACAAGCATGCACATCACAGAAAGTTGCACTGGCCAGTGAGCTGGCAGCAGCTGGTCAAGAATGCACCAGGAATAGTGGCAATCACCTGAGAGACACAACTGGCCCTGCATGTACCTAGCTCATTACAAGCATGAAAGCGTCACCATTAGTCTTGTCGTGATTGTGATGCCACACCTGTGATGCTCTGAACAAGACCGTCTGAAGGAAGTAAATTACGTTGCACACGTCCTATGTCTGCTGGCTAAAAGCTTGTTGTGACCGCTATTGCTATCATTGCTTTTACCTGAGGACTTGAATGCCCACCAGAACTACGAACATAATAACTGGCACCGCCAAGGAGATGAGGATCCTCTGCAAGGCGGCGTTCATGTGTCCAGTCAGCAAACAGTCGGTGGAGAGGCTGCCGCTGGTCACCGTGGCAAAGGCAAACTGAGCAGCATTGAAGACCCAATGGACCGGCTTAGGTGCTGGTATGTTGATTCCTCCCAGCAGGGTGATGTATTGCAGCCACAGATTCAGAGCCTGTAAGAAACAACAAATATAATGGTTGCTTTGACTGGCCCTCGGAGCTATGAGTGTTCATGCTGCAGCTGGATAATCAAAATGTGTGTACTGTGACGTCCCACCTAGGCAAAATGGCCTATTGCAATACTCTCACAGCATTTTTGTGGTGCATTTGCCCAACAGCTTGTGACACGCAAGAGATCCCTTGTGGAGAATCTGATGCTCGTGCAATGCAGTACATCACGAGTCACTGTCAGCATTGGTGGTCAGAATGCCAGCTGGCACAACAAGGACCAAAAAGCTTACTCTGATGAGCTGTGATGTGCGCTGGGGGTCCATGTGACCTGCAGCTGCTTCTTCATTCTCCACCAGAGTCACATGGATGGTGTACGTCAACCAAGCAAGCACCAGAAGTGCACTTGCAACATAGGCTGCAATGATGGTGACAGTGCGTCTGCATGGTTTGCACTCCAAGGTGCCAACTCTGCCATAGGTCACATCTCCCGTTTTCACACATAGCGAACAGACTGGCCCATAGTAACCCTGAGCGCATAGCTGGCGCATGTATGAGTCAGGGTCTGAGCTGGTCCATGGATCATCTAGAGTGCACTCTGGATCAGCCGATGGGAAAGCCTGCAAAGTGTGCCCATCATTGCTTGAAGCACATGTGCACTTGCATGCATTTTGGCAGGAGTTTAGCCAAGTCAAATGGGCATTCACATGGGCGACACAAGCAAAAGCAATGCAGACATTCTTGGATTGTACCCAGGCATGTTTGAGGCGTGATGTTATGTATTGGATGATTGACCTTGTCACCTTTGTATGTCATGACTGCACAGACTCATGACACTGCACTCAAACAATGAGACATTCAATGCAGACGCTACTGTGTGTAGGCCCACCTGCTCAACATCCAGCCTGGCTTGGTAGGTAGCGTTCTGACATGCCAGCAGAGCAGAAGTGCTGCCTGCACATGCATTGTTGTTGGGGCATGGTACAATGTGATCTGAATCTGGAGCTGAGTGCCACTGCTGCAGGGGCACCAGGGTTGCCCCGCCAATGCACTTAGCTTGCGCTGGGCAAGGCTTGCAGTCATCAACCTGAGGAGTGAAGGAGTAACTGCTGGAGGGACACAGCATGCATTGGGTCTGATCTGCGGATGGAATCTGGCCAAAACCACATGGCTGTACAGTCACTTGTAGAACAGCTGCTGGTACCTGCACGGCAAGCAAGACAGGGGAATGACTATCAAAGGGCAGTGCTGGATATGGTCTGACCCACTGGAGTAGCAGTGTATTGCACATGCTGTGCATATGGCAAACGCTGTGCATGCTGTGCTGTGCATGCTGTGCTGTGCATGCTGTGCTGTGCATGCTGTGCTGTGCATGCTGTGCTGTGCGTGCTGTGCTGTGCTACAAATGCTGTGCATGCTGTGATCAACAAGGGCACAAGAAGTACTGTGCATGCTATGCATCTTGAGCAGACTGCAAACAATGAGCATCCAAATGCAGCATTCACCAAGGTGTTCATTTCAGCCTTACCTGAGGGAAGTCTGGTAATGCGATGAGCAGGTCGTATTCCCCTGGAGCAGCAATCAACACAAGGTCTGTAACAGCAATGTCACCATTGACATCCCCTGCTGCCTGTGTCTGTCCGGGCAGCTGTGGCAAGCTCATACCATTGGCTGTGGTTGACACAGTGTTGACAGTCACATTGACTATCAACGGCTGTGCCTTGACCACATTTCCCGCTTGATCCAAAACATTCACAATAGGCACAGGAACCCTGGTTGACCCATCGCTGATGTAGCTGATCTGCCTGCTGCTGTTCACACTCCCGCTGAAAGTGACTGCCGCTGGTGGGAAAGCCAGGCCAGGGCCGTACCCCACAATGCCCTCAGCCCCAACAGTGTTGGCGGGAAAACTAGTGGTGTCCCACTGAGGACAGTCAGCGCTGGGGTCTTGAGTGTCCAGGTCAGCAGAACACATCAGCTGCATGCTGCTGATGTTGCTGGAGTATATCACGGCACCAGCCACGTCAGCATGATTGCCGCTGAAGTTGTTGGCAGTGGAGATGAAGTATGAGCAGTTGCCCGCCAGAGCAGCCATGGCAGGAGCTAGCTGTGACCAAAGAAAGGACATTGCCTCTGCAAGCATGCACAAATTCAGTCAGCGTGCACTTGCCACCAAGTATACAGTCCTGCCTGATTGACATCTATGATGAAGGTCTGTGAAATCAACATGGCAAAGGCTGAAGCACCAGACCAGAACTTGCAAGAGCAAAAGCTCTGCACCCTGTCCCTTTACATTGTGCACTGACCTAATGGTGCAGAGCTTGCAAGACTGAGTGAATCTCAACATTGCTCGCTGCAGTCTTTTGGTGCATTGCCTTACAAGGAGCAAATCAGGGCTTACCTCCACGGTCATGAGCAAACAAGTGTTCAGTTCAAGCAAAATGAACATATCAAGATGCACAGAAGACATGGGAAACATGACAGGCACATTCACATGAAAGGCTTCTGTAACAAGCTTGACATGGGGAGTAGCTGACCTGAGGTGTCATAGACAGTGAAGCAGTCATCCTCATATGCCACAGCCCCTCCATGACCTGCAGCACTGTTGTTCCAGAACTTGTTCTGGCTCAGCAGGCTTGCACCTCCAGATATGCTCACAGCACCTGCAGAAACCGTCGGCAAAGAATGTATACATCATTTTGGTGAAATTAAACGTAATTGCATTATATCTCATGGTGCCTCACTTTATCAACCAATCTCATCCTCGTCTTCAAAGAGCCACCACCTGGTGACACACAATGCATCAGTGGATAGTTGCAACATCAGTACAACTGATGCTGCCCAAAGCACATCAGTACATGGCTTTGAAGTTGCTTACGCTGAATCTGGTGATTGTCAACACAAAACACAGTGTGCTACTGCACAAGAGAGCCTTCACGTGATGTGACATGACACAGGTAAAAAGAAGAGGATGGCTGTCACTCACCTCCGTCTGCTGCGCCCTCTGTTGACGGTGCAAATTCTGTCTGTGCAGCTGTGTTGGATGCAAAGGTGGACTGCGAGATGTTGCTGAGGGTGTAACCATTCCCAGAGATGACCAGGGCCCCTCCGTTTGCCCCAGCACTGCAACATAGCTCAAGAGCATTACATGCTACAGTACTGTAAAAAGGTATTGCCAGTGCATTCCTGCACAAGCTGACTGCTTCAGACCATCTGCAGAACAGCTGTGGTGAGAGCCACTGACCTCAGTTGCAAGTGCCAAGTGTCAAAACCCAGGCCAAAGAGTTCAGCAAGTGTGCACAAAGCATCAACCACAGCCATGCAGCACAGCTTGCATTGGAGCAGGTGGTGTGCAGCCTTGAGCACACCTGTTATTAGTCATCATGATAGCATTGACTGTCAGCAGTATGCAGCCGTCACAGTAGACAGCCCCACCCGCCCCTTCAGCTGTGTTGGCCCTCATGTCTGTCTGTACCTCCAGATGAAGCTGCTGGCAGTTGTCACAGAACACCGCACCTCCATCTGTGACTGCATGGTTGCCAATGACCTGGCTGTTGCTCAAGCTCACGTCAGCCCCAACATCCGCATACAAGGCTCCCCCAAAAAGGGCTTGGTTATTGGTGAGAGTGCTGTTTGCAATCAGCAGCCCTTTGCTGTGGGTGTTGACTAAAGCAAGAGCCCCGCCTTGGCCTGTAGCTGTGTTGTTGTCAAAGGTGCTGTTCCAGATGTAGGATGCAAAGCAGGTGTCCAGGTGTAAAGCCGAGCCCTGCCTCCCTTGATTGCCTCTGAATGTGTTACCGCTCAGAACAGCAAAGAGCACCTCCTGAATATCAAGGCCTGCGCCACCTGTGAGGTAGTCTATTGGTTGAACAACATCTGGTTCTGCAGTAGTTCTGGTTAGGAAAGCATCTGTGTTGTCAGAAAAGTCTGAGTCTCTTATGTCAACTGTGATCACCAAATCATCATATCTACCCAGAAAGTGGTCGAGGAAAGCCTCATCAGAAGGAGCAGCAACAGTACTCTGGTTGAAGAAGACAGCATCACTGTTGCTGCAGTCAGGGCTAGACCCTAATTGACCATGCACACACAGTCCTATGCCAGTGTTGCTGTCAAAGGTTGAGTTGGCAATCCCTACACACTTGCAAGAGGAGAGATACAAGCCACCACATTCGGCAGTATCAGTAATTCCAGTTTGGCCTGGATCAGCAAGCGCTGAGCGAGTGCCATTATTGCCTACAAACACTGAATCACGCATGGTGAAATAGGTCACTTGCTGCACCCAGCCATATACATAAAAAGCAGACAGACCCCACACAGCATAGTTGTCTTGAAACAGACAGTCAAAGACTTGGACAACACTCACAGCAAACAAAGTGACGGCTCCTCCATAAAAGCCCTGATTACCTACAAACTTACTATAGTACAAGTTCATCTGCTGGGTGGGCGTTGAATTCTCACCCAGCATATACAATGCACCTTGTGATGCACTGGAATTTGCAAAGCTACAACTGTCAATCGTTGCTGTCTCATTTGCCAAGTAGCTGCCATTGAACAGAGGCAGTCTGCCAATGTTCACCACAGCAAAGGAAGCTGTGCAGTTGACGAAACGAGTGTTTGTCATCAGCATATTTGGCCGAGCAATGCCTACTACAATTGACAGGTTGTTGCCGAGATTGTGGATGTTGGAGAAGGTGCAGTGGTCTATTGCCAAGAAGCTCCCATCAGTGTTGTTGTGATGCAGCGTTGAATCTGCTGAGCTGGCCTCAAGGTTGTCAAAGGTGGTGTTCTTGATGGTGAGATGCTGCCAGACTACATGGAATGCGCCAGAGGAGGAGTTGCTGAAGGCAGAAGATTGAACCTGGAAGTGGCTGTTGGCTTTGACATCTGTGCTGCAGCTGGAAAGAATGTGATCAGCATTGCAGCCATAGGAGGTCAGGTTGCTGATGGTGATGTTGGTGGAGTTGCTGAATGTGACAAGGGAACTCATTCCAGCAATGCTGATGTCCAGAAGGCTTGAGTCTTGCAGAGTCAAGTTAGCAACGTGCTGAAAAACAATCAAGGCAGCTTTGTCCGGGGCGTTGAAGACTGGAGCGATGCCTGCACAAACCAGATTGTCTCGACCATTTAACTTGTGCCGTTGCTGATCTGTAGCTGCACCTGCACAGTAGGTCAGCTGCAGCTGGATAGGTCTCAGCCAGGCAGGAAGGCTCAACGACAGGTTCGTGCCGCATGTGACGGGGCAGTAGAAAGCACGCCGAGCCAAGGGTGGCATCAGCAGGTGGCAAGGTGTGACCTGAGAAGGAAAGCTCCTGCAGTGCAGGATGCAGCACCACGGTCAAGTTGCCGTTCTCAAGAGCACCGGGAAGGCAGCGGAGACTGCTCTTGCTGAATGCGTTGATGTCCGTGAAGCTGCCTGTAACCTCGACGCTGCAAGTCCATGCCCCAACACATGCACACTTGAGCAGGACCAAGGCACAGGCAGCTGCAAGATCACATGCGGTACACCGCATGTCCGGTGTTAGGTATGTTGACGAGTGTTGCCGCACCGGCCATGGTGCTGCACTCCAAACATCGAGCTTATCATCCGGCAAGCTGGTGAGTCATGGTGGCGCACTTGTAAGGGTAACATGAAGCATGATCAAACATCCATGAATGAAGCTGAACGAAGGCGTTGCTGGCGTTTCGATTTGTAAGTTTTTTTGTTTTTTGTGTGTTAGTAGTTTACGCAATGTGTCTCAGTCCATGAATATAAGAATTCGGTGTTCATTGCGTAAGCTTGCATTGCAGCTTAGTCAACTTTTATCAGAGTCCATGGTTGACCAATGGGCCAATTGACCCATGCAAGCCAAAACCAGCGCGAGTGACCACAGCCCCGCATGTAAATGCTGCGCATTGCTTGAAGCAGCAAAACATCAGAGGACTTACCGACATGTCCAGCTGCTGTACAGCTGCCCAAAACAGGAAGTGTTTGACGGAAAGACAGCCTGCACCCTTAACCTGCGAGTCTGTTCTGACCAGACATGTAGTTGCAACTGCAATTGCAGTTGCATACAAGAGTTAAGGCACATGTCAAAGTCTGAAGCAAGCTTCTGAGGTACTGGCAGCTCTGATGCTCAGCACACCAAGAGCAGATTAGGGTGATGCCTGTGAAGCACAGATCAGCACCAAACAAAGCGCTCACAGGTCCTGGAGTTACTTGGAAGAAGAGAGATACAAGCCACCACACTCGGCTGTATCAGTAATTCCAGTTTGTCCTGGATCAGCGAGCTCCTGGAGTTGCAAGCAGCAGATCCTCAATCTGCTATGCAAAGCCCTTGACAACACCCCCTGACGCCGGCGACGCAGGTCTGCCAGATGGTACTTTGCTAATTGCAGTGTGGCCTTGAGAGTAGATTTGTCTGGGCACCAGCGCCCAGGCAGAGCTGCTCATGTTGGTTCCTCTTGCAGGAGGCACACAGTATGCAGCACAGAATCTGCAAAAATCCGCGGTTCTGGTTTATGCAGTGCTGAAATCAAATCTTGTGTGCTGGCAGCAAGATCGCATTACAGGTCTCTACAGCTCAGTGGTCACTCAGGCTGCTGATATGAAAACAATCGGCCAGTGCACTCAGAGCATGGTGACTGCACATGGGTGACCATGTGACCATGCTACAGGCGCCTGAATAATGTGACTTCAGCAGGTCAACACTTTACCAATTAAAGCGAGTCTTGTTGCTTCTCTCTGAACTTGACATTGGATGGGCAGAAAACATTATGTCAGAGGCTGCACAGTATATTACATCGCCCAATGCAGCTTGGAGCGCTGATCATGGCAATAGTCTCAAGAAGGGCAGCGTTAAAGATGAACTGTGTCCATAAACGAGCTGCAGTACTAGGTTCCTGCAGGTGCTCACATACATATAGCAGTTGCAAACACTCTGCGGTAGAAAAGAACAGAAAACACTACGCCTTTCAGCATCAATTTATTGAGAAGCCAAGTACTATACCGGGCCGCCCAAGGATGATGAGGTATTAAGCTTATTTTAGCTCGCCCCACTATTCCTCCTATTGCCTCTAGCTTGCAACACATCTATGGTAAAAGAATGACCCTACGCTACATGCAGCCTGTGCTGATCATCTGATTCAGCTGTTTCTGTGCTGTGCTGGGGTGCCGCAGCAGATACCCACCTCATAGCTCACATCACGCTTGTTTGCTGATTCGCTGCAGCTCTGCAATGATACCTCTGACATGAGCACTTCCAACAATGGCCACAACAGACTGCACCCCTTTGGTTTTGTACACCCCACTACCATGTCCAGAGGGACATGCATCTAAATCCACAGCATTATCTGGCATCATGTAGTTCCATGTCTGCCCAGTGCCATCATCAGTCTTAACAAAAGCAGGGGATCCTGCTGTCCCTGCGTTAGCTATAGCCTGTTTATGCCACATCCAACAATCATGCAATGTTAAACAGACAGGTGCATTCCACAAACTTCACAGGGTATTAGCCACGGTGACACGCTCATCAAGCTCACTGCAAATGCTCTCACTAGATCAATGTGCATGGAGCTGCAGTGCTGCATATGCAGCAAAGCACGCAGAAAACGATGCATCCATATGGTTAGCTTTACAACACCCTGTCGGTACAGTTCTACATGACTCTGTCGCCAATACCTCCATCTGCTGCTTACGCAGGAATGTTGCAGCTGGGTTAAATACAGCATACCATGCCTGGCTACTTCAGAGGCATGACTGCACAAATCTGGTGTTGCACTTACCAGTGGCAGCCGCCCAGATGGTGTTGGCCATGTGAACATCCCTCTCATGGATGACAGGCTCTAGTGCACCCGGCCAACTCAGCAAAGCATCCTCTCCCCAAAGCTTCACAAGCTCCTTGCTGCCATTCTGCACAAGCAATGCAGCTTTGCTCGTCCAAACTTGATAACACACTTCTAGAAAGCAGTCGGCTAAACAGTGATTGCAAATTCTGTGCAAGCAATGCAGCTGAACTGACAGCAGTTGAATACAGCACACCTCAAGCAAACAGTCTGCTAAGAAGTGGTTGCAAACATGGGCGTTGCACTGTGCCAAAGCCCAGCACAGCAGCAAGTCTTCACTGGCTGCAGAATAGCTGTCATTCAACAACGCGCAAGCCTGACTTGTACACCATGATATGTGTTTGCTGCCATGCTGTCACGGTGCTGTAATCAAAGCAGAGTTTGCAAAGTAGCACAGCTGCACTTGTAGCCGTAGCAAAGCTAATGCAGCTCGCGGTCGGCACGTCATGTGGTTTGGCAGGATGTATCTTTGGGGGAGTTGGATGGTAATTTCACCGATAATTCGTTTCCACCAAAAACTTCAGTTGCAGGATACCAGGCAATTGCTAAACAAGGCTTACACCAGGCAGTGTACACACTCACTTGCAGAGGCTCCTTCAGATCCACAGCTTCTTCAATCTGCTGTGGACTCAACCGGCTTAGCTGCCGTATCTCTACCAACGGACTCAAGACAGAGTACAAACCCTTGCTCAGTACAGCCAGGCTGACTGCTGTTGCCACAGGTAACAGCTCAGATGGCAGAACGTGAATGGCAGATGATGATAGGGTTGCTAACACGAGAAGTAGAGCTGCGCTTAGGTATGGAGCTGTGCCGTTCCAGATGCCCTGGCTCATTCGCTGGCTCATGGCAATGGCTGGCTTGTCTCCAAGATGCACCTGCATGAGACAGAGCAAGCCACTTCAGGGTGTGATCGGTGACAAGGTGATGCATGCTGCATGCCTGACAATGTTGTCAGCCCCATCAGTCTCATACGGATCAGCATGAGAAACCACTTCATGGCAGTGGACACTCAGTGCTCTTTGAGTGCCAAGTTGCCCAAGACCTGCACAACAGGTGCTGTTTCACACAACAAACTGTTCAACCTATGCTTTTCCACCTCAATTCATGGCCAGCCAAAAGGGAAGTCAGATTCAATAGCAATGTGCTTGTCAGTATATACTTTTCACTGACATTCTGCACCCTTAAGGTCTAAATAGACACATGTTGCCAACACCAAAACAAATGCGACTGAACAAATATACGCAGGCTGTGCAGCCCGGTGTGCGTTTAACTGATTGCCTGGTAAGTCAGATGTACCTGTGACGCTCCATGTTGAGCAGCTGCTTGAAAGGCTGTTCTCCAGGTTTCACCTGACGCCACTCCCACTGCCTCGCCTGCCTCCCTCTGATACCTGCACCACACCATCCTTGTGCATGCTTTGACATCAACACGATGCAGAAGCAGGGGTCCTGAACCCAAGACCAGACATTACCCCTTGAGAACAGTAAAAATAATAATAATAATAACGCTTTCCAGCTCATGATGAGCTAGGTACGTGCAGGACAAGTCAGGACAAGACCAGACATTACCCCTTCGTGATCCCAAACAACTGTTGTGCAACTTCTCATGGTCCCTATCAGTATTCTCTGTGGGCACAAGATGATACAATGTGCAGAAAACAAGTGTCAAGCTATGAATGGTCTTGATTGTTGGTTCATTCATTCATTGACACATCTGTTGTCGTAGTGTGAGGTACAATGATATCATGCCTACGGCACAATGCTAAGCATACTCAGTTATTTGCCTCAGATCAGGCAGCACCAACAAGCCCTTGACCAAGGGACAATTGTTCACAGACTTGAACACATGTCAGGACTCTCACTTGGCATAAGTCTGTGTCACAAAATTGGTGAAGGGGTTGACCGCGCTGGATGGGCTGGCATCAGAGCGTCCGGAGGTGGAAGCTTGTGAGGCATCCATCTCCTGATGAGACCACGGCCGCCATTGCAGAGGCTGAAAGGATGTACCAGTCTTCCCTTCTGCAAGCATAGCATGAAATCACTCATTCCAATGCATAACGGCTTTGCGCAAATCACCGTTATGGGTACTGATGATGTTGGGGTGAAGTTAGCTTCATGCTAGAATTGTGCGTCAGGTTGCCTTGGTGTCACAGTGGCCTGGGACAACCCCGTAGTCATTGTGACACCAAATGTGGTCACATGCAGCGATTCTGCCTGGCAACGGTGACAAATGCAAACAAGTGTGGCAGAGAGAGCAGACCTAACACCAGCAGCAGTAACATGCTTGTGTCCTGCTGAGCAAGGCTATCACTGTTGCAAGTCAAATGTGCATGATCTGCATCGTCATGAACCACGTGCTGGAGTGACAAGTGCCGGAAGAGCTTGTAAACAAGCTCATGACAGCATACAGTCATGCTGCAACAGTCAGTAAGACTGTGCGCAGCAATAGGCAAAGTGTGAGGCACCTGTGATGCTGCTGCCTTCAGCACAATGCAGGGAGGGGACTTGCTGAGACCTGGGCTGGAACGGGCGGATGCCCCAGCCCTTGCCTGATTTGGCACTGTCCTCCAGCCCTGTGATGCTGGCTTCATCAGCAGCTTCCACTTCTGTTATGGTAGCACAGATCTGGCCAGTGTCTACACCATCAAAAGCAACCTTGACATGTCTGCAGCCTTGCTCATTCAGGCGTGCCTGTATGCTGTCATGTGCTTGTATCAATGCTGTGAGGGACGACATCCCTTGATGGCTCTGAGCCTCTGCAGTCTGTAGAATGTGTTGCAAGCTTTCTGCAGAGGACCGAGGGCTGCCAGAGAGCTTCATGCTTTGTATAGGTGGTAGGTTGCGTGGTTTGGCTTGAAACTGCAGGCTGCCAAGGGGAGCTGCTGGATGCATCTGCACATGCAGACACACTGACTGTTGTTCCAAGTTGCAACATGTTTGTCTGGACATGCATGCAAGACAGGGCAAGCACACGTATGCCATCAATGTAGCAGGTCAAATTGCAGATCAAGAGCTGAATTGTGCTTGACTAAATGGACGTCTGCTTGCCTAGCAGGGTCTTAGTTGTGTATGGCAACAAGCTCCGTGTGACTACCTGATGACCACACTGTGCAGCAACCAGCAGTAGGGCCACATTGCACAATGCATACCTGATGTTTGCCAGGGACAAATAGGGGTGCATCTCTGGTGGAGGCTGGCTGAGTCACAGGTACAATAGATGCAAATGCGCCAGAGGCCAACAGTTGAATACAGTCTTCTTCAATGTCATGTGCAGTGAAGGCTCTACCACGCTGGCATTTGAGTGTCAGAAGAAGCTTCTGCCAGGCATTGTTGCTTGATTGCGACATGCCTTGTAAGTCAACGGCCCTGGTGTGCCAGTGCTGGGGGGGTGGGGCAGATGGATCCATCAGCAACTGCACCCTGTCTTTGCAGAGCTCCAGCAGGACAGCTTCCGGACTGATCGCAGCAATCATCTGAGCCACATGGCCGCAGGACTGCCGGGAGACATGGGAAACGCCAAGGATATAGAACTGAACGGGTCTGCCTTCCACCGACAGCTTGAGCTCTACGACGTATTTGCTCAGTTGCTCTGGTGTGACTGCTTCAGACGAAGCGACGTCTTGCGCGTAAGACTTGCTAAGAGTTGCTGATTTTGCTGCCGCCGTGATCACGAGCTGCCCGTAAACGCATTTGCTGGTACGCGACGGGTGAGCCTTGTTCAGAACAAAAGCTCGACCAACCGCAACTTTGGTAGGATGCGCCAGACTCTGTGTCAAACAGTGCACACGTTTGGAGCATGATTGACTCATGATTTCCATTGACCTGGACCCGCTACAGCTCAGTAGCGCGTCGCCCTAAGACAACTAATTTGCACATGCTGCAGGTCAGGCTTAGCACTCTTAGACGACGGCGACGCAGCAATTCATCTGATACGAACTTCGCGCTCAATTGCACACGCGGCTCTGTCGCTGATTGTCACACTGTGCGATCAGTTGCGATGCAATCTGTTGTCAATGTGCGCAAGACAAGCTGACAGATGATTCAGATAATGCGCTTAGCGTAAAACATGCACGTGGACGCTTTCACGCTGCACGCTGTGTAATACATACTATGTGTGTAATGTACACCAGAAGGTATACCAGTCAGTCAGTCAGACAACTATACATGTGTATCTGCCTATTGGTCACCATTGTTTTGAGTGTGCAGCGGAAGGTCTCTGCACTTTCATTTTGGCACTTGTCAACTGTTGTTACTCATGTACAGTCTGCCATGCATGTGCCGGGTTGTATATATATACATCAGCTAGCGCTACAGAGATCTGTAGGGCCTGTTGCCTGCCTAGTTGAAATCATAAATTGGAGCTCAGATAAACGTTGCCGGGGACGCGCTGCACTGCAAAGCCTGGTAAAATGCCTGTGCACACTATGTATATACTAATCATACTATCTGTTAGATGTCCGGCTTACTTGCGCGGAAGTGAACCATATGTACATATATGACTTGCTGTTTATATGACGCAAAATACTAAATTGGGGTCAAAACAACATTGAAGCATTGACATTGGCTGGCATGTTGACATGATATACAACTAGCTGATCCAGCGTCGGCCTCTTACTTTTGACTCCAACCTGATGCTCCAAGCTTACGCCTTGCATGGTTTTACGGCTGAGCTTGAAGCCTGTCTGTGCCATGCTGAGTATGTACAGACAATGGTAGCTGAGTCCATTTGAAGAGATCTGAGCTGGAAGCTGCTGGCGACAATGACACCACACACAAGCAAGTGCCCGTAGTGTGACGATGGATGGTTTATAGCTGAAAAGGGAAAGTGCTGGTCTCTGATCATAGTATGGCAGCTGTATGATGCAGCATCATCCATCGTCTCAGCTGTTGGCTTGGCTGCATACCATGATGACGGCTTATCAGATGCATGCTAGTGCCAAGGACTTTGTGTTGCCTACCAAACAATAAATTGAATTGACAATGATGTACATTAGACTTGTCTGGCAACCGGCAAGGAGGAGCAGCATATATATGTCATTGAAGAACACATGCGGCTAAGCACTGCAGCTTGCACACAAGACAATTCTGGGAAGCCAGCTCCTGATTTGCAATGGTGAAGGTTGGCACAACCTGCAGACGTTCAAGGCATCTTGGCAAAACTAGCTTCATGCAAACATGTCAACTGCATTGTGTGCAAGCCATTCATTCATTGTGAGGAGATGAGTGCGACACACTGCTGTATGTGCATTAAATAAACAGTGTTGCTGCATGGCACACACTGCACTGCCTACCTACAACCATTGATCCATTGCCGTCATCCAAATTCTTCCAAACTCATAGGAATACTTCTGACGCCCTTGTGCTGTGTGCTGTTGCAAAGTAGGCACACGGTCTCGCCAGTTGCTGCCAGGACTTGAAAAGCCAAAGCGATCTAGGCTGTCAATTGCAGCCTGAAGAATGGCTGCCAGATGGCGCTTCTGCTCAGCAGTGATCTGGTGAGCTTGAGCAACTACCCAGCGGTACACATCTTGTCCGTCGGTAAAGTCACAGGCAGATCTCTCCTGCTCTGGTAGTCTCTGAATAATGCTCAGCTCGGCCTTCATGGCATCAGTTGCCATCTGCACCTGGTGTGCAGCTGGAGCTTTGCAAGCTGTCATAAGATCTGTGTACAGCTTGACTCTGGCATTTGGTTGTCCCCGTGAGTCATCAGGCTTGCGTACCATGTTCCACTCAGACCAGCAGCCTTTGTCATATACATGGACTTTGTGCACCATTTGAAACTGGTTTTCTTCCCGGTTTGTGTACTGTGGACAATCGCTGCCATCTGGGACTGGCATGTCCACTTTGCTGCTGTAGCCTGCTTTGGTCTGTACGTCGCTGTACCAGTCTGGCTCACGTGTGTCTTCGCTGTTGTGAAAGCTGCTGCCTTGAGCAAAGGAGGTGGCGTCCCGCAGCACGGAAGTGAAGTGTTCCTTCTGCGCAGGTGTGACTTGGCAGGTGTGCAAGAGCAAGAAGTCCCAAAGGTCATCGACGTCCTGCAACTCGGACACTTCCAGGACGATGTGTTCCAGAGCAGCTACTCTTGCCTTCTCGTCTTTGAGAGCCTTCAGGACAGCGCGTTTACGGCGTGCATCCAGCAGATCGTTGAACAAGATCTCCTCTCGGCCAGGAACTACCATCTTTCGGGTCATCTGGTGCTCAGCCCAACAATACATAGCACACATATACCTTGAATGACCCATGACGCTCGTCGTTTGTTTCGCATGTCGCGAGAAAGTGGTACAATTGTTAAGTGGAACTACGTTGTGGAACCAGCTTAGTCACATTAGGTTGATGGGGAGGAAGATGACTGATGATGAAGAAGATGACCAGGCCGAGGCCAAGCTGTATCAACCACACGCTAATCCTGACTTCCGACTGGCAGCCCTTGTATATGACGAGGTTGGTCGTGCCCGTTACGCAAGCAGATTCATCCTGTTGATTGCAGAGTTAAGCACTTGACGAGCCCTTTTGAGTGCGATTGGTAGGATGCGCAGTTGCTTTGCTGGTCGAACGGCAGTTCAGCACACTCACAACTTCCACCGTCGTGCTGTAGTGCAAGCAGCGCTTGCTGAGCTGAAACCATCAAAAAGCACTCACAGTCGGCGGAGGGCTACGTTGACTGCTTCTCCAGCCGCTGTATCCGCACCAGAAAGTGTCCGAGAGGAAACTGCAAGTTCGAGTGCAAGCAAGGAAGCTGCGTTTGCTTTACTTGAAAGAGCTGTCAGCGTGTCTGATGCTGAGCAGCCCAGTACAGCGTCCACAGCGTCATCCTCCAAGCGCGAGACGCTGGAATCACCTGAACAGTTGGCCAGTACTCCAGAGCACAGAACTTTAGTGGGATCAGCAATACTATTGCTGGCTGCCATTGGCGCTCAGGGTGTTTTAGGCATTCACAGTCCACATGAAGCAGCAGAAGCCTTTGCAGCAGTGATTGCAGCGTATGTATTGGCAGGTATGCTCAACACTGTCACTCCTCTGCTGATATGTCAAAGGGCTGCAACTGCTTGTGGTGCTGCCATATCATAACTACACCTCTGATAGTATTGGTGTGCTCAATAATTCTGTAATCTCTCGTCTGCCTCGCTTTGAGTGCATGTAGCATGCATGAGGGGCTTGTTGTGTTCAAAAACACCTTGTCATTGACTGACCGCAGACTTTGGCACTGGCGTGTATCACTGGTCCGTGGACAACTATGGCAGCGGAGCAACTCCTATCGTTGGTGATCAGATTGCAGCATTCCAAGGCCACCACCAGCGGCCGTGGACCATCACGCAAAGGCAGTTTGCAAACAACCTGCACAAGGTGTTGATCTGCAGCACACCTTTAGCACATGCTCCATCGGAGATCTCATTTGCCATGATTGTGTTCATCACCAGTTGAAAGTTAGTCATGTGTATGGAGCCTCATAGAGGAGAAACATGAACACCATGGAATCATGCACACAAGCAGGTGTTTAGGAGTATAATCATGACACACATTGTCCTTTCAATCTTGACTTGGCAAGTTTGTTGTTCATGCTGCAAGACTAATACTAAACTACTACTACTACTGCTACTAATAATAATAATAACAATAATAATAATAGTAATAATAATAACAATAATAATAATAATCATCATCATCTTCAAACGCTGCACATGCTGCAAGTCTGCATGCCAACAACTCAAGTAGTATCATACATTGCAGGTCTTCAAGCCATCCATACCTTTCAGTCTGGCCTGGTTGGCGGCCTCCTCTGCCCTGCACTTTGCCCCGGTGGCCAACTGCTTTATATCCACCTTTGTGTTCTTAGTGTGCATGAGTCAGCAATTCCACGCCTGGGGTCACATGAAGAAGTCTGAGCTGCCAGCAGCAGTGCTGTCTTTACAGGTACGTTCATGGTATTGAGGCACTTAACATGCATTTTGTTGAGCACCTACGTCGAGCGACACTGTGTGTCACCTTATGGCGTCTGTGATCAAGGCACCAGCATTACTGTCAGAACGCAGGTGCAAGGGCAACCTCTTTGCCATTCTGTTGCAAAATCATGGCATCAGCATTGACAAAAGTCCAGTCATCTACTGCCTACCTGGACTGAGCTTGTGCGTGTGACACACATGACCATGCTGTTGCTTTCAAATTTGCCTCCACAACAGTGTGATTGGGTGCTAGAACATTTGTTGTCAGTGGAGCATTTTATACACAAGCACACTTTCAATTCTGACTATGAAGCTGTTGCTGTCTCCAAAAGCTGATATGTGTGAGTATATGCGCAGAATGCTGGGCTCCTCATCTCCAGAAAAGCCCATGGCGCTCATCATAAGGCGCCCTTTGAGGGCAACTACTGCATCGTCAGCGGGCTCTGGAATGAGGCTCTAGATCAGAGTGGATCAGATCAGGGCTTTTTCAGGAAGCTGGAAAGATTTGTAGCTGCACAGACTGGGGTTGAGCCTCGGTGTTGGTATGAACCAAAATACGAGTTGGAACAGCTGCCAGGCTCTGAGGAGTCGTGATCTTGTCACATTCTTTGCTATACTCAGAAATACTCTATTTCATGAAAAACGTCACACTGCATTGTTGTGTCAAGCGCAGGCTTGTTTGTCAGACTCTGTTGTTGAGATCATGCATCATAAAGATCGCCTTGTACTATCCCTCTGTGTACCTGCTTTGTTCAGCCTCCTTAACGATGTGCACATTCAAGCCCTAGTGTGCTTCAGTTCAGTTTTTAGCATCTGGACTGCGAGTGACCTGAGAGTAGATACAAGAGTCAGCTTGAGCTCTGTTCTGTTTCGGACATTAGACACATCACTGATTGCAGCCGGAATGCGTGTGTTGTTGTCTTCAACGTTTAGTAAGCGCAATATGCCTGGTCTGTTGTACTTTACAGTCCAGCAAGACTTGATATTCAATCTTGTATCGCTTTGCCCACTTCATTGAGATGCTCGAGGCCAAATTGTAATCGTGAATGGCATAAGGCTTGCCATGCAGATGACATGCCCTTATCGTGGCTGACCAGCACTATGGTACATCTATGTAGGTATCACCTAGTCTGCATGAGCTTGAGCGTGATGCTGCAGCCTGACCACTAAATCGTGCATGACATTGCAGCATACATACAGACTCACAGTTTCCACGTGTTTCACTTCACAAACACAAGGGGCAGTAGTGTGAGCTACACATTCGGTTTTCCAGTGTATTCATCCTAATGTTCTGTGTTGGAGGGCAAACTCCCACACTGCGCACTAGATGCGGCAGCCCCTTAACTCATTGTACCCTGCTACATCCTGCTACAGGGCAGAAAAGTCCTAGACAATACTCAGCAGCAAAGGTTCATGTACCACTGCATTACCACAGACCTGCTTACTTCACTTCATTTTCATTTTATACCTCATAGTCTTACTTCGTTTCTCCCTCAAGATCAATGCAGCATTGAGGTGCCAGAGCCCGTGCTTTGCATTCTTTGAATATTCAATCACATGGCAACAGTCTAGCTAGATAAGCAACACAAGCAGCATCACACACCATAAGGTACTGCAAACTCGCAGCAAAAGGGGGCAACTGGTAATTTAGAAGAAAAAAATGACAAGTTCCTTAAGTGACTTCAAATCTACAGCAATGGCTTCACTTGAGACTGAAACAGACTCGCTTGTACTTCAGGAGTGGCATAGTGACAAGTCAACAGTGTGTCCCAAGTCCTGTCATCTGGCAAAACTTTGGCATCACCAGGCAACATGCCGGTCTCTTGACAAGCTTCCTGATGCAAATCTTCCTGTGAATGTGCCTCAACCTGACTGGCAACATAAATACAATGGGGTACAGCATGGTCAGAGTGATCAAAACACCAACTACCGCCGTTCTGCTTCTCTATACAGACCTCCAACACAGTCTTATGAATAGGAGGCTGCTGTGCAATCAGTTGGCCACTATGAAAGTGGTAGGGCGTGGCTAAATTGTCGAAAGGGCGCAGTAAACTTTCAAGAACTCTTCTTGACACTAACCAGCCTCCGCCGCCCATGATGTACAAGGGCTTCCATTTTGGATCCACAATGCGCTTGGACCAAAATACTGGTTTGGATGTGTCAATGAACTTGAGCTTCTCAACCAGCCGAGGCACATTCACAAAGGTATCATCATCAATCATGAGCATGAAGTCTGGCAGGGTGGCCTGATGTTGCAGTGCCAGACGTACAGCGGGCAAGTTTCGCTTCTGAGCACACCACCATCCTGCTGGCTTGTCAAAGAAGATGTCCTCCTGATCCCTGTGCCTTTCTAGGCCGTGAAAAAGCCGGTCATATTGACCACCTGTGACATCGCTCCTTACGGCTTGGGTGTCGCACAGTATGCAGGTAGGTATGTCAGCTTCTGTATACCCTCGGAAAGATACCAGGCTGCCAATTGTAGCTCGTTGAGTCTCTAGGTACTCCGGTCTTTGAAGCGAGCCGATGCTTACTACGAGCAGTCTGTCTGGCGACACAAGGCAGTTGACGCCGCAACTCAGGGGTTGCTGAACTGAGATGGCGGACGTTAAGTTGTATAGAGAGTCAACATGCGGAGTTGGCAAGGCGAAAACTCTCCGACCGTGCGTCAAACAAGCACTGAAGCTCAGCACGCAAGCGGTCACTACGACAATCAGTACGGCTGCTCTACGTCTCGCGCGAAGGGAAGACATCAAAGCAGAAGGGCGAAATCGTTCGCGCAGCTGTGCTCAAGCATCATGGACAGCGGCCGGGCGCTTTCTTGCCGCACATCGAGCATTGAGCAAACTATGACGACAATTGCGTTGTGCGGTAACATGTTGAACAGCTGTCCCCTTGACACGCGGATTAGTCATGGACTACTGCATTTAGGATCATTGCTGCAAGCATAGCTACGATCGTCAAACGCTAGGCGCGCACAGCCACTAGGCTGCAGAGCACCCACCATTTACCCAAATTGAGACGCTGCAATGGCAGATATATGTTGGCATAAACGGATGTGACCGACACTGAGCCGCTGCTCACAACACCACTGACAGTGTGATGTTCACTGACTCTCAAGCACTTATTGACAGCGGCATGGTCAACGTCCAGGCACACGCAAGCAAGAGCTGTTTGTAGTGGTCAAGCGTTTTGCAACAGACTGGCAGACGAAGCTGTCACGTTGTAGTGCAAGCTTTGCAGGTAATGCTTGTGCTTTTCATGCTGGTTCTACTTTTCAACAGCACAAGCGCTGCAATGTGTTACAAAGACGGCGCAATGCACATTCTCGGTGACCTTAAGAGTTGTCGATTGTTGACCAGTAGAAACAAATGCCATTTGTCAGCTTTTTGAGACCTGTAAGCCCTTGTGAAATTCAAGGGCTTCAAGGTCTTCAAGTTTTGATACGCTTTTTGCCATAGTGACGCTCACCAGCAATGCCAATTGTGGGTTTTGTTCATGTGCATTCTGGTTGTGTTGTGCAGGCACAAGCATTATGAAGGAATTTTTCATAAATGACGTGGTAGAGCCATACGTACTAGAGGTTGACAGCACCCTCGATCTTGCTCCAGTGCAGCTGCAGCCCCCTAGTATTGTCATCAACAGGTTTGTTGCAACTTTCGCTCCAAGCCGTAGACAATAGCTGGCTGACTGCCACTGGCCTGTAGCATGATGATTCATGCAGGACGAAGGGCCGGGTTTATGCTCAAACTGGCAAAACTAAGAGGACCTTTGCAGATGTCCAGAAACTTCTTGATGATGCTACAGCTGGTCGCAAGGAGAACCCGTTGCGCATTTCTGAGGCGTCTGTTGCAGGTGCTTCTGCTTTTGAGTGTGTATTGGGAGCAAAGGCTGAATCTCAGATGATTGCACATGGCCATGAACAAGCTAAAGTCCTGTCTCCCGGCTGTCCAGGCCATGCTCATCTGTCTGATGTAACTCAAGATGCAGCCTTCAGTTTAATCACTGCACAGGTCCTTAGCTGCATGTCCTGCTTGACGTCAACCTGCATCAAGACTTAGCATCAGATCCACAAGACAAATTGCCACAGGGTGTCAATCACCAGGCTCTGTTTTACTAATCCAGGAACCACCTGGCTGCTTATTGTGCTCTTCTGTCTTTTCCAATTGATGTGTTGCTGCTGCTGCTTCCATATTGTCTGAAGTCAAGCTACTCAGAATCTGGCCTCATTTCTATCCGGCGCAATAAACCCTTATACTTGCAGTGAAGAATCTGGGCTAACCTGTTACTTGCATCTCAGGCAAACACAGCCATCCCGACTCTCCTCCAGGTCTTCAAGAAGATGCTAAGCGAGCTAAATCTGGTATGTTGGGGATTGCAAACTTGCATAAATGATTGGCTTGCGATTCACAACATTGTGGCTGACTGGAGGAATGGTACTCTCAGGACCTGCTACACACTTCAGCTCATTACAGTCCGAACTTCTAGAGGTTTTGAGAGTTTTTCACAGTGCTGAGTCGCTGCATTTTGTGGCATCTGACACCTCCTTCAGCAAATTGAGGGCTGCGCTGGGAACTAATGGCTGGCAGGTACACTTTGCAACATTGCTAGTACGGGGATGCAGTGATATGCTGATTGGCATTGTGCTGTTTTTTCAGCAATATTTATTATGGGATATACTTTATGGTGGTCTACATGGACTGCAGGTGGACTTGACGGGAGTAGTCCCTGAGTGTCCTCAACATTTGGAGATGCCAAGGCCTGTCCACTTCCAGTGGGACGAGCATGAGAGCACACACATGTCAGAAGCTGTAGACTGGCTCAATCAACATCTGTGTCCCATAGGTTGGTGCACACTTCTTGGAGGCATATCTGGCAGAACACAGCTGCCTCGAAACACTTCTGACTTTTTTAGTTGTCATGCGGGAAAAAGCAAAGTTTGTTGCATGCAGGTGTCTTTGCCTTGCGTGCTGAGTCCTGCAGCTGGCTGAAGGCTGCCTTTGGCTCCATTCACCTGGACCTACACAAGACAACTGTGGTTTTTCTGTTGGAAGAGGCCAAGAGTGAATACAATTTGGACTCTTTGTCTGAGAACCTTATGTTGATGATGTTGCCGTTCATTGTTGGGCTGTATGAGCTGAAGACCACCAAAAACCTGGAACAGTGCTTGTCAAGTAAGTTGAGCACACTGCGGTGTTTGTTTGTGGAAGATGTATGGTGTGCCAACGTTGACATATGCTGTATTGTCATCAATGAACATGCGCGCACGCACGCACAAAATGTTGCGGTTGGGCTAGCAAACTCTTCTCTCTTCAGCTACGGTATTGTCAACTGTAGGAAATCAAGCACATGGAATGGTGGAATGCCTTGCCCTCAATTCTATGCTGACAAGCCAGGCTCGCCGTGTCAGGGTCTACATGGGGGACCTCAACACCACCTATAGTTTTGCCAGTAAAAAGAGTAAGTTGTTCATGACTTCCCAAGGCGTTGGTATACATCGGGTTGTGGCTGCGGTTGACTGGATGAAGTCAAGACTCACTGAAGATGCTGAAGTGGCGCGGGGCAGTCTATCCACCAACCGACTTCCTGACAACATGCACACAGGTAGTCATTGCCTGCCAATGACAGCAATTGCAGCATACTCGTCAAATAATGCAGAATGCATCACTTGCTAGCATGCTTGCCTCCAAAGCAGAAATTGGTCATACGATATCAACATTGGAAAATCTCATTGCAATCACTCTTCTTCACTTGCATCAGTTGCTAAGATCTTTGTACCTCAATAAGGTGTGCTCTTCGCGCCATCCAAAAGCGTGAAAACTCTTGCATTCGTTCCATTTGCAATGCAGATTGTCCTTCAGCTGACTCATCCAGTGGGAACCCTCAGGAAGGCACTGCAGACAGGTCCAGTCACCCTTGCCCACTCACTGCTGCTCCCAGTGAGCCTGACAACCAACAAGGCTTAGCAAGCACAGTTGGCAGTGGTAGTGATGCAGTCGTTGGAGATCAAGCTTCAGAAGCAAGATTTGCTGCTGATTTGCGGACTTTGGCACGCACACCAGCATTTTACGAATTGCTGGGGTTGCAAGAACCTCCTCAATGCATTACTCACCCTTTTCTTGAGGACTTTGCCAATCGTAAAGTGTACCTATAAAGCTTCTGCTGAATACTGTAGCATGTACGTATCATGACCTGAATCTGCTTGTGCTTTCCAGACTGCTGGTACATTCATTGGTGTGTGGCACCAATGCCTATAGGCTAGCTAGATGACTGGCTTATAAGCTCGATTGCTGACAGGTTATGATACAATACACCAACTATGGCAAGCCCAATTAAAAGGTCATGCAGCGCATGATGTAGGCTTACAAGTAATCACAACTTGGACACTCCATGATGCTAGGAAATGGAATGCTAGGAAAAGAAATGTACATGGTTATGCATTGGAGCATGCATGGGTCAAAGATCTGTTGGCATATTGTAACTTTGCTGCAACACCCTGCTGCACGTAGTGGCAAAGTGTGTTAAAATCACAAGGTAGGAGATCTCTAGAACATGTTCTGTACAGCTCCTGCTGCTGTGCCGAAATCAGATCATGGGTCTATGCAGTAACACACACGTCCTTGATACTTGACAGCACAATGCCATGTACTATAACAACCATGTCAGCCACAGCGGCCTTAGCAGCAGTATTCTCCCAGCTCTGCGAATCATCTTTGTCAAGCCTAGTTGCTATCCACACCATGTTAGGCAGATGTCTTGACAAGAGCAGAAGCCTGCATACCATGCCGCAATGCAGCAAGCATCAAGGGCCAGGCCACACAGCTGCTGGGCCGCAGAACACCCACCTTTCACCCCACCTGGTGTTCCCTGGGGTCCACCACCCATACTATTACTATCTCATGTACCAAATTCAAAGACTGAAACTGCAGGTATCCGTGGCGTAAACGGATGTGACCGACACTGATCCGCTGCTCACAACTCCGGAGCACTTATCACTTTCGAATGCAGTGCTTTGAGCGTTTTACGGAAAAGCACAAACAAGTTGTTCTGCATGCTTGTGGGGCTTCAACCGCTGATTGGCAGTATTGCAGGCCAACACCGACTCGGGTCTCGTCAGGCTAAACCTGGTAAATGTATTGGGGCAAGGTCAGCTGCATTTCAGCACCAACACGTCAGCGAGGACCTCCCCCGAGTCTATGTTGCTACCTTGCCCTTGGTGGGTTGGGAGGTCATGGAAAGCGCACTGCGTGATGCATACCCCAACCAATTGGCCCTGCACAGCATGATTGCCGTACAGCAAGACAGCGCTTTCACAGTCTTTGACTTTCTGCCTAATCAGCCAAAGTCTCCTCTTACAGCAGCTAAACTGCTCACTGGAGGCTCGGTCAAGGGTCTGCTCAGGGAGAGACAGCTAACCAAAAAGATGACCAGGAGATGCTGGCTGATTGGCGTATCACGGCACATCCAGGTTTGCTCATTGACAATACATTTGTCTGCCTGATACATACATTCTGACATCTTAAGACCTCTCAAGCTTGTTTTGGTTTGACCACAGTTGATGATTCTGAGGTATGTTTGCAGGCTGTACAAGCTGCAAGGTCATTCAATGCCACTTTCCCTTCTGATTTGCGTCTGTTCAATAATGATTGCTGGACACATTCTGAAGCCCTAGCCAGACACTTGGTTGGTGACCACATTGAGTTCAATTTCAGTTCAATTTCGAAAATCAATTGGCAGAAGTGAATTACGAACATCAAACAGGAAACAGCATGCCCCAATTAGGGCAGTTCTGGTACATGTTGCGTAAGTGTGTGTTCTCAGTGCAAGACAAGCACATCTCACAAAATGAACCGCTCAATAGCTTCTGCAATGCCATCGCTGTTGTTGTTAGCAACAACAGCATCAGCTGCTGCGAGCACCTGCAGACAGATAACGACCTTGCATTCTTTACCGAGACAGCTCTAAAGCTCAATGCAGCTGTTCTCAGAACAAATTTGGTATATGACTGATGCATACCGGTCAGCAAGGAGTGCAGAAATGTCAACATCTGGTTTACACAACAATGCAATGACCCATGCATCCAGCATGCTTACCTCGGGAACAGCATTGCCCATGGCAATGCCTAGACCTGCACTCTTCAACAGTGGCAAATCATTGCCTCCATCTCCTATGGCCATCACAGCCTGCACAGTACGGCACACAGAGTTGGTTCAAACCAGACAGCACTGTGCCACTGCAACAGTCTGTCTTGTGTGCTGCTGATTGCCGTTTGCGCAATCAGTGATTGATGACACCAAGCAGCCGACCAATGTAGGGTGTGTTGGGGTTGCTAAGCAAGAAACAACTTGGCAGCATCCACAGAATGTATTGCAACCTCAAACGACAGCTGCGCTTTGCAACAAGCAATGGTCATCACTCAGCATGTTCTGTGAGGGAGCAGGCACCTCTACTGGCAGCTGAAGGTCAGCAAGTAGCTTGCGCATGCCTGAGCCCTTGTTCACTCCGTGAGGCACCAGCTCCAACATGTTGGGCACAGCCTGCATTGTCTCTGCATTGTGGTCCACCACAAACCTCTGCATCAGAGGAAAATGCCTCTTTGGCTTGAGGAGGGACTAGCTGGCAACAGACCTGTACACTGTTGGTGTGATGCTTTGGCAGTTTTGGAGCCACTCAGCAATGTTGGCTCTGCCAGAGACAGAGACGTGCACAGGTGAAGCGAGTGTGTGAGGCCATTGCGACCCAAAGAAGATCACAGCATGTACCAATCACCAGACAGGACAGCAGAACAACAATGCAGATTTGATGCATCCACTTCACTGTGCAAAGCAGCGACGCAATATGTGCGCAGCTGTGCAAGTCAGCACATTCACCACTGCAGCAGCAGTTACTGCTGTTGAGGTTGAACATCACGAGCAGAATATGAGAAGCGGCCACCTGCCAATCAGGCTTGAGCTTAGCGTCGACCACTTTGGGATCCGTCATGAAGAGAAGTTTCATGACTGGGGGCCCATCCAAAATTGCATCCACAGATGGCATGACTTGCGCCAGAGGTTCATAGTACACATCTCTCAGCTCCTGCGCCAGCATTCATCCATTCATTCAATCAACCATTCACGGCTTTGTTTTTCCGTTTGTTTCTTTTCTCCTTCTTTCAATCATTGATGATCTTTTCTCCTTCTTTCAATCATTGATGCATTCAGACAGTCGGTCACTAGCAATGAGTGCAATCTGCTGTCTGAGCCGCATCAGATTGCGCTCGTTGCTTATTACCTGTCCTGCATACATCAAATCAAGCAGATGAGTATATGGTACACAAACACAGACACTGTAGCGATACACAAACAACAAGACAGCATGCACTGCAGTAGACAGTGCTGTTGTTTGATCTGCATGTTCTCCTGCGTCGTACATTCATCTGTCCTAACATGAACAAACAAACAAATAATTGAACAAATGAACGGAAAAACTGAGCAACGTACAAATGACTGAAGAAGAAGAAGAATGTTACACTTTCAGAGTGAATGAATGAATGATCGATGGAATGAAGGAACAAGCAAAGGAATGGAAGGAAGCAAGGAAAGCAGAAATGAAACTTTGAATGGATGAATGAAGGACTGCATCTTCACAGTAACATTATACCTGAATCTCTGGTGTGTGCCTCATGGTGACACATTCATCCCCCAGGAACCCACTCAGACTCACATTTTCCCTGGTTGAGTACTCAAATGCAGCCCGCACAATAGACTTCTCCAAATAGACACCTGCATTGTCACATGGCATACATCTACATCAGCTGTAGTTATTGTCTGTTGACTCCCCTGATGAGTCCTAAAGACAAGAAATGTAAATTGGTTGATTGATTGATTGATTGATTGTAGATGTATGCACAGCACCTAGAGCAGTCAGTCACCATACCACAGCTTGAAAGCAGACTCGCCAATCATGTCATCCCGAACTCATCTAGCACACAGTTGAATATGTGACATGCAGTTCGAAAAACTCAAAACTCATCTGAAATTGGCAGCACAACTCTTTGCAAAGATGCTAGACTGTGTAGCACAGTGCAAGAAGGCTGTGTGATAGAGCTTACTGGGGAGTCGCAGGCCATGTTTGTTGTAGGTGTCCAGTCCCTGCAAAAAGATGCCAGGCCCCTCTCGCGACACCACCAGGCCTTTACCTGTACCACAAGTTCGATTCTGGTCAGATGCAGAAAGCTGCTTTGGTCCCACACTGCTGCAGGCAACACTGGCTGGCCACACATATTGCAGTCTGACATCAAGCCTCAGACAGACCGGCGCCAGACAACTCAATAAGGTTTGGTTGCATCAGAAGCAGCAGGCTTTGCTGCAGTATGCATGTCAACAAGCCGCACACGGCTTGATGCTGGTGCACATGTAGACGTTGAAGACATGGCAGTGACTTCATATTGCAACACAAGTGTGCTTGCATTCTACTACTAGCAGTCACGGCAATGGAACTGTTGGGGACAGGAGACAGAATTATAGTGGGGTGGTGGGGAAGGAGCATGACCCTTCACAAGAGACGATGCCCCCTCATGGGGTAGGACCTTAGCCTCAGCAGGATTTGTAATCTATGCTGGCAACCTCGGGGTATGCCTTGTACAACAAGACCAGCTCAAGGAGCGCACCTGCCAGGCCAACAGGGGTGAGGGCTGAGAGAGCAGCTGGGCGAGCCTTGCCTGTGGCCAGGCACACTGTTACCCCTGCCTTTATTGCTGCCTGCACTCAGCCATCTGTATATGACTTGAAAGACTAGTAGAAACAGTTGCTGCAAGCAAAGCAAGTGCAACAAGAGGAACACCAGCTCAACAGTTTGCAGATGTCTCATCACGACAGTGGGAATGTACAACAGGCCGGCTGAAAGCCATCTTGTTCCCACAGGATGTTGATGGCGTCTTGGAGAGGTCAAAATTGAACTGCAATGAGATTTTTCATGAGCATGCCACACACTATGTACAAACGTTATATGCACACACTATATGCACTATCATGCTGATGCAGCCCTAAAAGCAGGATCAATCAAATACAAAAGCTACATGCACCCAAGCTGCCTGCTCTTGCAAAAACTCTGCTGGCAGAGGCTGACACCTCTGCTTGATGACACAAGTGTTTGAAACACTGCACAGCATGCAACAGATAGAAGTGTCAGCAATGAAAGGCCACAGTCAGGTCTGAGGTACTGCCAAACAGACGCAACAATGCTGCTACATGCTTGCTTGGAAAACCTGGCAGCAGGATGTGTAGCCACACCTTGATGGCTTTGATGGAAGAAAGCAACACTTTACCTTGATGGCTTTGATTGAGGAGGGCAACACTTTGCTGCTGGTGTCTAGGAGAGTACCATCCATGTCCAAGGCCAGCAGGCGTATGTCACTGCTCCACGCAGCCTGCCGCCTGCCAGAGGAGCCTGCAGAAGAAAAAACAAAGTTTACGCTTTGCAGCAATCATAACAGGAGCCTCCTAAGACGGCAGCCCGGAGCTATGACCATAGGCAGTAGCCCAAAGGGAGAGATGCCTGCAACATTGTGCATGTCACAACTGTGATGGTCTGCGCGGAAGGAGGGCTGTTGAGGTGCATACACTGGATGCTTGCTCACAACGGTCTTGGGTGGCATCCTCTGTAGCTGCCTTGGCAAGCAGCACATAGCAGTAGCACAGCACAGCACAGCACAGCACAGCACAGCACAGCACAGCACGGCACAGCACAGCAGTATGGCTGAGCACAGCACCATACTGCTCATTATTGTATAGCTCCACAGCACACAGCTTAGCAATCCCTAAGCATGAGACACAGCAGTTTGCAGAGTGTATTGTTTAGATGCAGCCTGAGCCCATTGACCTGGTTAAATGAACACTGCTCTTCATCTCTGGCACCTGGCATTTTAGTCAATGCTATGTGTATGCAGAGAGGCCAGCACACAATACACGCCTGACTACAAGACTCACTTGTGCCAGCAGTGGAGCCCCTGCCACGGTTACTGCTAACAGTACTGCTGCTGGTGGATGTCTCTTCTGTACTGCCTGGCATGTTGCCTCTGGGCTGCTCTGCCTCAGTTTCTGCTTGCTGCATTTCCTCCTGGTTTCTGTTGCTGGCGCTGCTGATCAAGCCTATGCCCTGCAGATTACCAAGGTGGACTCAAGAGGAGCGTCCTCATGCAAGAATGATGTTGTCATACTTGTTGCGGGCAACAACAACACACAGCAGAAAGCAGCTGCTGCACATCTGAATGCTGAACATGTAACTGCAACATGAGATAACCCTTGTCAGTCAGAGGTGTCCTCAACAGGCCTTTGCCTGGACCCACACTTGTTGTGAATGCGTCACAGGATACGCAGGATGGCAATCTCTTCAAAGCTCTGTCATAAGTGATTCCAAGACACCACATCGCAGCTCAGCCTACATGCTACTGACCAGAGACATGGAAGGACAACAGCAGCATAGCAGATGCGTGCCTTCCAGCTCAGCTTCTGCATGATATCCTGTTCCTGCTGAGCCATTGATTCTGCTTCTGTGTCTCCCAGCTCGTGATCATGCCCTAGTAGGTGCAACAGACCATGAAGCAGAAGAATGCGGCACTCATCCTGGAGACTATGCCTGCACAAGCATTAACCAAGGTAATGTTGTGTACTTGCGGTTTTGCTTGATGTATGGCATCTGCAGGGGATGCGCATCTGTGACCGTGCTATTCTCTGCAGTGCAGCCAAAACATGATGTTTCTGCAGGTATGCCAGCAGACCAGCAAGAGTGGATATGAACAATCAAATTTGCAGAACAAATGGTCATGCACATCAGGTCATGGACAGTGGACTGAAGTTGTGCTTTGCCATGCTGTTCAAGCAGCTGTGGACAGTGCAACTGCAACACTGCTGCACAATGTTTGCGCATTGTCTGGCGCTGAGATGCGCATACAAAGCGTGCTTAGGTAGGTCCAAATCTGCTGTGCATGCAACCTGTGTTACCCTTGCTCTGCAGCCTGCCTCTGCGCTGTGTCCAATGAGATGACAACGTCACCCAAAGCAAGAGGTGAGTGGGGTATTAGGTCATCCCAGTCAGCAGCTGGAAAAGACAAGGCATCTGTGGCCGATGCTTTCCCTCGCCATTCCTCATTGAGTTCGGTAATGTATGCATCGTCACACAACACGACAGAAAGCTCAATGGAACCTGCAGAGCATGCAATGTTGGAAATGCACAAAAAAATACATCTTTGACCCAAGAGTGAATGCTGCATTACACACTAAGTTGAAGTACTGGTAGGTCAGGACACACATCTCAAGTGTTTTGTGGTCAGGACACACATCTCAAGTGTTCTGAAGGGCGGCCAGGGTAGAACAGGTTGATGAGGTGAATGCTTGAAAGGCTTAACACTTACAGCTCTGCTCAGGATTCAAGGTCCCTTGCTCGATAGCCTGATGCACCATCCTGATGCCATCATTTTGCAGAGAGTGCGCAAGTTGATCAGCTGCCTGTCTGCAGCAACCGCTTGTATGTCGCTTCAGCAATGCTTAGACTAGCAACCACATTCTGCACGTATTCACCTGTCGAACAAAGCACTTTCACTCTCGACCATGACGTCCACCTCTACTAGCTTAGTTGGCCCCGTCACTGCTGAAGAAATGCTGCTTTCTCCAGGGAATGTGGCTCGTGGCGCATGTTTGCCCGCATGAAAGGCGCGTGACAGCGCAGTTTTTGAAATGCTGCCAAAAATGTGCTGCACCCGCCTTGCAGGGCAAGTGAACCCATTCCTACTGATAGCTTGTACAGATCTGCGTGCAGTGCTCAGGCGACGTGCAACGGCGACGCCACGCTGCAATGCTTGCATCAGTGACCTTGCTCTGCAAAAGCGATGTCGGAGCTCGACCACACCGTGACGCCTGCCGAAAAGTAAGCAGTTGAGAGCACAAGTCTAAACCTTGAACGTGCCCCGTCTGCGGCTGCCGTACCGTGGTTAAACCTCTTCATCACCCTTTCGAGAGTCCTTTCACCCACACACGTGCATGAATCGGATTTCAGACACACGTTCCGAAGGATGCACTGATCTGCAGAGCCCGGTCACATACCTGCATCATGCTACCAACCAACTGTTGATGCGTGGGAACTTGGCATGTTGTGCCGTCGCTTTCAATATGTCTGTGTTACAGTAATAATCACGTCTCTGGTCAGATCAATTATTGATCTGACCAGAGACAAGCCATGCAATCTATCAAGGAAACCATGCAAGCTGAGGCTGAGGCACAGCTGAAGACTGTCTGCCTCAGCCGTTTGCACAGAGAGTTGACGGCAGTGTTGATATCCTACCCTCCCAAGCTCATCAGTCTGATCAGGCTGACATTCAATCATGACCAGTTGCACAAAATGTTGAAGTCCTTATTTGTAAGATTGTACTGACTGTGCTAGTGGTGGGCCAGCTGGGTCTGTGCAAAGAAAGAGGTCAAAAATGACTGCTTGGTGTGCCGTCCACGCAACCTCTCTGAGCAGCGCTGTTGGGCTCGCAGTCTGCGCAAAAAGCTTGGGTGCAGCTGCTGACAAGACCCAATCAATATGAACTTTCGCAAGTGAGCTGCATGCCAACATGAGGCTGGCCATCCTCATCGAAGCACCAGTCTTTGCCTTCGTGCTGAATCACTGCAAAGCCATGCTTCAAATAAAATCCGGTTTTGTCAGCTTGCGAGTGAAGAATAAGCCTGTTTGCACCAAGGCGCTGAGCAGTGTCCATCATCTTTTTTAGTATGATGTTACCAAGGCCATGGCCTCGAAAGGCCTTCAAGCAACACACTCGGCCTAAGCTGAACACCATTTCCAGGGGGTATGTTGGCCGATCAGGCTTGCTGTCTTCATCTGGCCTGTAGAGCACCTGATAGATTCTGCCAGCAGCAACTGCGTGATACTCGCCCTCAATCATTTGAGCATCGTGTTCTCGAGCGATACTAGCGGGCACCTCGGCAACGAAGTGAATGGCTGAATCCTTATCAAGCTCGTCAAACTCCGGGTCAAAACCTTGCTCAATCTGAAAGACCTGCAGGCGTAACACACTATCACAGCCAAAACAAAGCTGCAGCACAAGTTAAGTGAATTCATTCAGCCTTTGACAGTAGAAGCCATCGTCTTCACCTGCGTTCTGATGGCAGCGGCTTTGTCGAAGAGTGCCTGATCACTTACTCCCTGGCCAAAATCAGTACGTACAAGACCCGGATCAATTTTCATGCTCTGCACCTCGAGATCAGCGTATCCTCAGAGTCGTTGTGTGAGACAAAGGGCTGCGCGTCAGCAAGAATGAGAAACAGTTGCGGAAGCTGTGCAGGCTTCGTTAGTTTAAGCCTGTTGAGGCTCGTGGAATCTGACTCAGATGTGTCATTTTGCATAACTGTCGTCGAGGCCTTGGCACCAGGGCTGCAGCCAGGGCTGTGAGTTGCAAAGTTACAATTATGCCGGGTGATTTCTTTGAGCAAACGCTGCAAACAAACTTTGCACCTATTACACCTAGTCTACAAGCTACAAACAGGCATCAACATAGCTAGCTCTGACTCTTCCCATTGGCTAACTGTGCCTATGATGCCTGCAGTGATGCCTTGATAATGCTGCACTACATGATCAGATATCCTGCTGAGCAACTCAACAAATTCAAAAAAAAACATTTCAACAATCAGCAGCATCTACTCTAAGCATGGTTGTTCTTGACATTCCAGCCACCAGCAGAACAGAAAAACAACCCCAGCAGCAAACACAACCTGCAAAACTCTCACATATCATAGCGCCCATTCCAGCCAGAGGGTTCGTGACCCACGGCTCTGCCATGGCCGTTCACCTGTGGCATGCCCTGATTTGACTGCTTGGGCTGGTGGCGTGCCAGCAGCAGTTCAGCTGATGCCAGGCCTTGAGAGTATCCATTCTGGTGATGACCATGACCATTCATGCTTCCATTGGACTGTGCATACTGCCAAGAAGATGCATGGCCCTACAGAGTATCAACACAAGGTTGGCATCAGAGCATCAAGAGCCGATGCCCCCCTCATGGGGTAGGGCTTTAGTCTCAGCAGGATTTGAAAATGTATGCTGGCAACCATTGGGGTATGCCTTGTACAATATGCCTATCATGAGTAAACATATAATACATATGGGCATCAGAGCATGTTTGTGCAGCACATGCTGTATACACCAATTGGTTTGCTGGCAGGCAACTGTGGGATGACCGGGGTGCAGGTGGACTTACATGCGATGGGTGGATGAGGGAGGCTTGGGGTTGATGAAGGCCATGTAAGGGCAGCTGGGGCAGCAAAGTGCCTGGGCTGAGGGCCATGCCGTGCAGCCCTGGAGACAAACTCTGTGATTTAGGAGTCACCGGTACTCTCTGACCTGCACGTGTACCAACACACCCCTTGAACTGCTGCTCCTCTGGTCACATGCATGAGGCATGTGTGCAATCAAGGCAGGCAGTCACATACAGTCACAGCTGAGCAGCCGCACACAACATAGCACTCACAGCCTCAACTGAATCCTGACTCCGCATGCGCCAGGACACAGTATGAGAACCAGGAAAGACATCTTAGGTGTATGAAGCCTGGACACAAGGCCTTCTGCCATAGCCACTACTCCCTGCACAAACATAGCAAGTGCAAGATGAGTGTTGACACCCCTTGTACCTGAAACATGTGACTGGTTGGGAGGTGAGTTATCCATTGGACTGCCATTCTGACTCATCATCACTACTCCATCATGGCTGGCGTGCCCATCAAGGCTGCTTTGCCCATTGGTGTGCTGCCCATAAGCAGGCCGCAGGCTGCCCATTGGTGCATTTGCCCACTCCCTTTGCATTGAGGGCCGGCTTTGCTGCCGAAGGGCAGCCAATTGCTGATCAGCCTCTATCTGCATCTGAACCTGCAACCATGTGCCGTTGCATTGCATTTGCAAGGTGACGCTCAGCTGTCAAGCGATGACATGGATTATGGAAGGAAGAAGTTCCATAGTACAGGTGTATGACAGTCAGCAGCGGCCATATGTTGCGTGTAGCCTCTGGATCTTGCCTCTTGCATATAACAGCATAGTAATTGAGGCTCAAGTATTGGAAAGGTTGCTATGACAAACGCATGTCCTAGCCAGAAGCGCTCTGAGTATCTTGGATATCTTTGTGAAAGACAGGATTGGAAGAAGCAGGCCTGTGATTTGCAACAGTTGTGGCGCCCACCTGTGGGGTTGTCTGTTCAGGCAACATCTGGTCTGACTGAAGAAGGGCTTGACTTGCATGTTCTGGCAAAAGCTGGGGGAGCTGCAAGGAGGGGCCCCCAAGAGCAGGGGGTGGGGTTTCTAGGTGCAGACGCATGTGACGGAGGACTTCATCATCACCGTGAATCTTGAAAGGGGAGCTGCATCATACATGAGATATATTAATATAACAAAAACATTATATATACATAATGGGTATATGAATAAAAACAATGTAAACATTATATATACATAGTGTATACTTGTAAATATATACACACACACATAATAGGTCAGCTTCCAGGCTAAGTATGTGTGATGTACCATGCACACTCTGGGTGAGAGTACTGCAGGAAACAACAAGAGCACAGACCTTGATGCTTGTTTCATGGGGCGGACGCCAAAACACCAGCAGAATTGTCATGCAAGCAGGGTGCAGCACATGTTGGCTGCAAGTCAATTACCTGTGAAAGTCAAAGTGGGCATGACGTGAGTCATCAGAGATCTGGATTTCAACGTGGGAATCTGAGTTTGCCTGCATGACGCATCAGCTCACATTAGGCCGCGTAGACAACCGCATTTATGGTTCATGCATGACCAAGGTACTGTGAGCATAGCAAGTACTGCAAGTCTTGCTGCAAAACAGGCACAAGGACTTGGATGCCCCAACACAAGGGCAATAATACTGACAGGTAAACCTAGTAGGGCATAACCTATGTGAGAGGCAAGACAAGAAAACTTAGTAGGGCATAATGTATGTGACAGGCAGGATAGGTAAACTTATGAGGGCATAACCTATGTGACAGGCAGGACAGATGACCTGTATGAGAATGAATGGGAGCTGGAGGGCAGTAGGGCCCTTCTGAGCTTCCTTGTTCCTAGCAGCCAGAAGCTCAACAGGCAGATCTCTGTTGCGTTGTATCAGGTTCTTCAGGGCTGTCTGTGTCTTCAACAACTCCTGTGCGCAACAGCACCCAAGGCTAGGCGCTTGCAACACGGCATGTTCTAGTGCCAAAAGCCATATGGATGTCAGATGGAGAAACCCTTTGAGCGGTGTATTGACAGGCAAAGCAAAGAGCTGAGCAAATGGCTGTGGGCAAAGTGTAGAATGCAAGTGTTTGCACACAGGTTGTGCTTGGATTGCCACCTCCGGCAGTTGCAAAGTTAATGGCAAGCTGAACTGTCAACTTTGAATTGCCTGCATTGTGACGCACAGGAACACTACACTCCAAGACTACTTGCAGCACAGTATCACTGCACAAACACATGTCTGTGATGCTCTGCAGCCCCTTTATGACATCTGCAACATCTTGCACGTTTGTACCATTGCTTGCATTGCAAGCACACCACAATCATTGTCAAAATCACTAACGCGCAGTCTAAGCCATCTCCACCAGTTAAAAACGCGTCTTTACTGTCCCCAAACGTTACTGAAATTAGATTTCCAGTGTGGGGATGACGCTTCTGAATTGAAGTAGACGTTTGTGGATTAAAAAGAGCTGGTTTCACACCTGCAGGTAACTTTGCTGCTTGTCAATCTGGGCGCTGAGGCAGATCTTGTCCGCCCTAGCTCTCTCCAAAGCATTGCCATGCCCGCTGGGCAAGCCGTGCCACAGGATCTCCTTCTTGGATCTGGAGATGATCTCCATGGCGATGAGCACATTCAGTGCATCATACACGCGGCGGCGGATGTTCTTCTCATCATACTGAGTGCCTCCTGGAGATCCTGATCAGGCAAGGATGAAGTCATGCTCATAATGGAGGGGCAAGGCATAGACAGATGGAACTTCGTCGTATGAGGAGCTACTCAGGTTTATCAGTGCCTGACCCTAGGGGAAGACGCATGTTGAATGGATGGATGGATGGATGGACGGATGGATGGATGAAAGAATGACTGACCGAAAGGATGCTTGGCTGAATGAACAAGTGTGTGACAGAACAACCCTTTGTTGGCATGTGTGCAGCTGGGAAATCTGTGTCAAGTGTGCATTCAAGATGACACAATCAGTATTTGCAGCACAGAACAAGCTCTTGTCATGACATCCTGCTGCTCATGGTCCTTGCAAAAACTCAGAGCTCAGTCAGCCTCAGTATCATTTGCATGCAAATGCTGGAGGGGTAGTCATGATGCGCATGGTTGCAACAACAGATGCTGACCTGTGCCTTCAACATTGCCAAACTCACTAACCAGCTCGTCAGCTACTTCATTGTAAGTAGTGCGCACTTTGCTTTCCACTTTCTCACAGACCTGGTTGGCCAAAGCCTGTGTGTGTGAGATCAAAACAACAATTAGAAGCTAGAAAAGAACAGGGGCACATACGGGACTTGCAATTGACTGCATGTCTTGATGCATGTTGCCTGTTCACAGTGCAGTCAGTCTGTTCCTGATTGTGTCTGAGCACCAGTGCAAAAACATACTGATATGGTGTATTGCAGCAGGCTCATAATGTGATTGACACAATGTATGATCAGATGGGCTGTGAAGCATTGCAAAACCAACCTATGATCGTGATGGGCGTACATCTGAATGTGTGAAAGGAAGATCAGTATTAGGCACATGCAAGGGAGCAGGCTCTAGTGCAGCAACAGGCCTTTGCAACGCAGCAACAAAGCTCCTACTCCAGGCAGTCTGAGGGCCAGCCTCTGTGGCTGCCAGTGAAAGAAGGCTTGCTGGTGCATTGCAAAGGCCTGCTGCTGCTGCAGTGGAGCCTGCTTTCTTGCAAGTGCCTAATTGCATTGGCACATATGCATTACTCTTGTTGCCGCTCTGGTCTGCCCATGGCCTGCTGGGGTGCAGAACCATTGCCTGATTTGTACACATATAGAATGCAACAAGCTGGGGTACTCTGACTCAGTCAGGTTTAGCCATGCACCAAAGTGGCTGACTGTACCTTCATGCTGAAGTGGCGAAGGCCCTTGCCATTGGTGCGGCCAGAGGGCGGCGGCTCACCACCAGAATTGGACCCCCTTGAAGGGCGGGCACTGCACCCAACACACAACATACCAGTCAGTGTCATGCTTAGTGAGCAAGCACTGGCAGGCCGCAGTTGCTGGGTGTCCTTGCACCTTTTTACAGCTGCAGTGATACATAGCCAGCCCAAGGTTGCCACTGTTCAAATAGATTTGCTGCGGTTTTTGGCTCAATGACCTTTGAAAGCTGCAACAGCCCAAAGCATTCAAGAAGAGCGTGTATGACTTGGGGCAGGTCGAGATTTGGTGGTTGCAAAGCACTGAGTGTCCGCTTCGCAGGTGCAAGTGCTATGGCTTTAGAATGCATCACAGGTTTGATGTTCCAGCCTTGCATGTTTATGTACAGACCTCTTGTTGCGGACAGGCTTGGTAGGTGGAGTGTTGACAGCTGCATTGCTGGTGCCTGCCTCCATGCTGGGACTGCCAGATGCAGCCTCTGCTGACTGCTGCATGCGCTGCCGAGTGGCCTCTGCTGCCTCTGATGCCTTGGCTGCAGCCTTGCTGGCTGCCTCGAGCAGTCTGTCCCCTACAACCACAGACCCAGTCACAATTGCTTTGGTCATGTGGATGCCCTCAGCTTTGTTTACATCACACGCACACAAACAGCATGTGCAAGCTCTGAGGCACACAACAAATGTGGAGCTGAGCTGGCGAAGTGTGATTGTGCTGCCATGATGATGGCAGTCACGGCTTGCATGTAGAGCTGCATGCAAAGAGACAGCGTTTGAGACCATGGTGACTCTGGTTATCAAGCAGCAGCTTCAGCTGCTGAGGATGCGCGGTGTTAGAGGCAAGAGGTGGCCGGACCTTGCTGCATTGATGCCAGAGAAGGCTGAGGCTCAGGCGGCATAAGATGAGCTGTATAGAAGTCAGGACCGCCCTCTGCAATTGAGTTCCACTCCTCTGCATGGACAGCAACGTGTTGAGTCAACCTGGGTGCATATCTGTTGTGCTCTTGACTTAGCAGATATGCATGAATCAGTGAGTCTGCAAGTTGCCATATGCAGGCACAGGTTGAAACAGTGCGACAAGCAGTGTAACTACCTTGAACTCGGACTCCAGGAATTTGCCCAGTTGCATCAATGATGCCAATTTCTGTAGCAAAGTCACTCATGCCCTGCAGGAATGTCCACTTTGTCAACATACATGAGCTGAAGGAGAGCAATCCCGATTGCAGCCTCGGCCAGTGAGCCTGATCTAACCCACTGGGTGTTCATTGTGTACATGCTTCGGCTCAAGCTCGTTGCAAAGTACATGTGCTCAATGACGACACTTACTCATACAGTACTATTGGCCAAGCATATGTCTGTTCCGTGTTTGACGAAAAGTCTGCAACGTTGTGGAGGGGCCATGCAGGCTACCTACCGTAGCGTGAATGTCTTCCAGAAAGTCGTCGTGCAATGAGCTGTACGCTGCGTCCGGAGGCAAGCTGCCGTAATGTTGTGCCATCGCGGCATCCATACCGCCGAACAACGCCGAAGGCCTGAGAGACAGCGCCAGTTGCGCAGGTGCAAAGCTACAACAATAGCCGATCCATAAAAATTCGCCGCTGCCAAGTGTTGACTCGAGAAGTCAGCAGCAGATCAAGAGATGCGCACGCTGCAGGCTGCACACACGCAGGATGTCCTGTTTGGTCCCGAACCCCACAGTTGCCACTAGGGGTTGTGGATCGTGTATTGAAAACAGCACTGCCGGCTGGGCCGACTGCACGAACGGGGACACCAGCACTACTGCAGAGTGAGCAAAGTCGGCCAGGCCAAAATCAGGACAGGCTTAAGATCTGCAGATCTTCGTCAGGCACTGGAAAGTTTCACCCTTCCACTAGATGGTTGCTTCCTTTGGATTCCTTGGCGCTTCAGGGCCGACTGAGGATCATCGTCAGCTTAGCCACCTGATACGCCCTGCATGCTGCCCTTCGCCCTCCCAAACAGCGCGGGTGATCACGAATTCAGCAGATCATTTGTGATGACTCTCTATTATTCGTACGCAAAGGCATCATTGTTCAGGTCATGAGTCATGCTCGTAGGAAGTGATGCACGATGCCTGGTAATGCGCTTGTGTGATGCAGGAGGCACAAAGCTGCACAGGGATTTGAACGGTTTTGTGCCTGTAGCAGGTCACATGACCTGATGTAGCTGCAAACAATAATTGCTACTAGTGCTATGGCTACTTCATCAGCTTTTGAACGTGCCTGTGCTGGGAAGTTTCGTGATTTATGCAAATCCCACTGCATGCAGCATGGCTGTAGGATTATTGACCAACCAGAGAACCTGCCATTATGCCACCCACAGCATGCGAGGCGTGACATCAATATTGCAGGTCGGGTTTTGCAGACATGAACGGCTCAACAATGCCACTAAGCGTGTGGAATGTGCCATGTGGATGCGATGCAATGCATTGCTGTGCTGCTGAGCCGGTGAGTGCTATCACTGAAGTGGACTGTTGAAGTTGTCACATCTGGACGCAGGTCGATGCTATGCCATAGGTGCACTTCTTTCTACGAAACGGCATTGCACATGGCACACTATCTCTTTTACACAAGTCCTGCAGCAGGTGCTTGCTTGATCCAATGCCAACGGCTGCCTAGGTGCAAGCTTTCAGCTCCAGCAATTATGTACAATTCCAAGCAATGCCTCCTGCCAATCCTAGACTGCTTCATTCACTTTGTGCAAGACCAGTGGACGTTTGTGTGCCCAGGTCAGCAAACTCCGGGCCTGCTTCCTCCCCAGCCTTGCTCAGTGTTCCGCTGTCAAGAGCTTGCAGCTCTCCAGATGCCGACTCAGGTATGGCTGAGACACCTGAGCAGTCAGGGCAGTTCTTCAGCCCACTGGTACCTTTCTGCCCTAAAGGAAATGAGCAGGAAAGATGAAGGCAAGGACACAAACTGTACTGGGCTCCCCTACTGGGCAGAAGATATGCCAGCTAGAGCATACGCAACTTGAGTCAAGCCAGACAGCAAACACCGAATGCAAAGCCATGCATCAGCTGCAGGCCTGACCTGCAGTTGAGGAGTTCTTCAAAGGGGAAGTCCTGTCCCTCTTGCTGGCCAGGGACCCCCTGAGAGCCGCCGGAGATGGCAGCTTATCAGAGCCACCGCTGCCACTGCCGTGAGTGCCGGGCTGCATCAAGGCCTGGGACACTGCATGGTGCGCCACATCTGCTGGAATGGAGGTGGCATTGCTGATGGCTCTGGCGATCCTGAGGCTCTGTGGGATGGTGAAGGAGCCCATCGTGGCACCCAGCGCCAGAGGACCACCCAGAGAAGCAGCCTGCAACACAGGCAGCCAGTCACACCCTATTGCTCAAGGGGACAAGGTTGCCATTGGGCCGGTGCTTGATGTCGCGCACTGTCCCATTTTCCCAGTATGTGAGCATGCCCCGATGTTCACAAAACAGCCTGCAATACATGTATGGCATCAGCATTGGCATGGCAATAGGATGGCCATGGCAGTGTCATGGCACATGCATGACAAACACGCAGGCTGGAACATACAACACCAGAAACACCTTGAGAAAAGTTCGCCTCTGCAAGAGCTGCAGCTTGGTACAGTGGGGCTTTTGATGCTCTGAAGGCCGCACTACAGTGCGTGTACATCCGTCTCATGCGTAATGCAGCAAAGACAGCTGTAAGCATTTGGAAGACAAAATCACTCACTGTAGGCAGCTGATCAAGGCCCATGCCCATGGAGTCAACCCTAGCGAAGGGGGATTTGTTACTGCCGTCCCCTTCAAAAGGCGAGAAGGGGGTCATGGGGGTAGCGTATGGCCCACTGTGCAGATTCAAGCGCTTCTGCAGGTGGATGGCCAACTCCTCGGGGTTGGTTCCCTTCACATCCAGGGGAATGCGCTCTTCTGCCATGGTGCCATCTGGCTTGGGCGTCAGCTCAATCAGTGTGTGCAAGGGGATCTCTAGCCTTGGGATGTCCTGCATAGCAAAGGTGGTCAGAGGAATGCAACATGCATACACCTGAATGCTCAGCTGTGAGCTGATTCAGTGATTCAGGTGTACAAGGGAGCAGGCTATGCAGTGTGACATCTCCTCCATAAAGCCTCACCCTGTCCAAGACCAGAGCTATAGCATCAACAAGACCAAGTGAAAATACTGCCGTGCGCTCACCAGAAGTGGTACTGCTTCATTTGCTGGGTTTACAATAAGGCACAACTGCTCAGGAAGACAGGACCTTGTACATACATCTGGTACATGCAGAAAAATGCAGCACTATGCATTGAATCAGGCAGCTGGATTGAGACTCCCTCCACTGGCTGCTCGCCAGCATGCACAGACTGGCAGGAAACCACATTGAAACAGGAGTTTGCTGGTGCACCTTCAGAGGAATCTTGTTGAAGTAGCCATACAGAGCCCGCAGCACGGCCTGGTGAGCCACGATGCACACACACTCACGTTCCCGCTCAATCTCGATGATGACGGGCTCCAGGCGCTGAATGACATCCAGGTAACTCTCCCCACTTGGGTACCTGCGCACCACACAAAGATCATCAAAGGTTGCACCAGAGTGAGTGGGACCCTGAGCAGCTGGTTGTTCAACTTCTGCTGCGTCATTGTTGCCTGCTTCGGCAATGGTTTGCAGCAACTTGGGATGGGTGTTGTTGGGCAACAGGCAGCACATATGCTACAGAGAGGGCAGAGGAAGAAGAAGGAGGAGGAGAAGAAGGAAGAAGAGGCAGAGAAAGGCAAGGGATGAATGCTTGCACTTCAGAAGTAGGCCATGAGCCACAAACAAGCAGAGAAAGAACAGGAGCACATGCAAACCGGGAATGCAACAATCACAGGATAAACAGGATCAAAAGCACACCTGTACTTGAGCTTGTCCTTCTTCCTTGCAACAAACTCCTGCGGCATCTGCTGCTCAATCTGCTCGTATGTCCAGCCATCGAAGATGCCAGCCTGGATCTCATCCAGCATCTGCACACACATGGCCACAGTAATGGCAGTGCAAGTGCCACTGCAACAGCAATACAGCACAAGAAGGGATGCAGCTAGGAACCCCTGCTTGTGTATAACAGCTATCAACAGAAGGCATCCAGCAACAGCACAAGAATGGTGACCATTGACATTGCATGCAAAGATCATGCAACCAGAGTGAGTAGTTCAATGCAAATTGCCATTTGTGCGTTGCTGAAGCACAAAAACTTGCATGCAAATGTTTGGCAAGATGACGTTGGCAAGATGATGTTGGCAAGGTGATACCTTCCAGCGCAGCTTGGGGAAGGGCAGGTGCTCTGCAGTCTGGATGGTGCGTCTTAGGGTAGACGTCCACACTGACACTGGCATGGTCTGTCCGTCACTTGTCTGTAGAGGAACAGTCATGTTGAATATGAAGATAACAAGGTCCCTATTGAGCCAGTCCAGCAGTCAGCGCCTATTTATGATGCCAGACACTCTGGAAAGCAAAAGCTCCTCTCAAGCCATGTCACAAGTGAAGAACATATCACTCAAGCGCAGCACACCCATCGAAGACAAGGAGAACGTCAACGCCACTTGTGGAAATTCACAGCATGATGTTCTCAGGTGGCTTGCACTGAGCTGTAATGTGCTGCTGCAAGTACATACAAAGCGTGAGTGATGATGCAGCTAAGAACCCCTGCTGATTTGGGGTAGCTCTCGACAGAAGTACACGAAGGAGCCCACTGGGCTTGCTGGAATGCAAAGCGCATTGCTGGCTTGCATTTTTGTGCAGGATGGCTCAGCTGGGCAGAGCAGGTTGGCTCCATACCATCAGACTTAATCTGCACCAGAAACCTAGAATGGCATGCAAACCACAGCTGAATGCAGAAGATGGAGTCTGCTTACCAAGGGGACTCTGTCCACAAGCAGGTCTGGCAGCAGCTTGGCGTAGATCTGGCCCTGAGGGCTGATGTTGCTGTCACCACCAATCTTGGCAAACATGTTGTACTCGCTCTCACCATGGCGAGAGAACCAGATCTTGCGCATGCGTGCCACCCCGGCCTTGCAGATCTGCATGTGACACAGAATACAGCTTGATCGAACACAATTTGTGTCACTGGGGGTGAGCTGCATCTGTCTTGTGCCTGCAACACGCAATACAAAGCCTAGCACAGCCCCTGGAGATTTTGCCCCTGCAGGGCTGTGCACAATTTGTCTGTCAAGTCAAGACAGGCTTGTTTGAGCCAAGTAGCAGCAGCCTGGCAGGCGCCAGCTGCTGACATGTCGGCTGACCCTAGAGAGGATGACGCGAAATTTGTGGATGGAAACTTGGGTGAGCAAGTTATTGGCCGAGTAAGTATGTGAGTAAAGGAGTGCGCGAGTGAGTGAGTGGGTGAACGATTGAGCGGGTGAGTGAGTGAGTGAGTGAGTGAGTGAGTGAGTGAGTGAGTGAGTGAGTGAGTATGTGAGTGAGTGAGTATGTGAGTGCATGGGTGACAGAATATGTGAACGACTGAACGAACAAATGCATGCATGAATACATCCTTGGTTCTTAAAGACCAACCTTCACTGTGCATGCAGACAACATGTGTGATGTCTTGCAAGAGGCGCCTAAGAGCGACTCAGCATGCAAGGCAATGTGCAGCCTGACAGCAGCTTCCGACGCCGCATGCAAGTTCATGTGCGCAAGCTGTTGACTAGAGGGTGCAACACAGCAGCTTAAAGCACATTGCTGAGGATGGGATGCTTGCCTGCATGAGGAAGAAAACCATCTTGCCAGGAATGTAGCCACTGATTCGATTGACATCCATGTATCCCTTGCCTGTGACCCTGCGGTGACCATGGACAAGGTTGAACTCTGTCTTGGAGTCCTACACCTGACTTCTAAAAGACTTAACGTGGCAACATGACACGGCTGTTTTTGATGTCAAAGTTTTGGCTGTAGCGCGTAACTAAACGGCATCATGAAGTGAATGGTATTAGACAGAAGCCGCGTACACAGACAAAGATGCAGTACGTAAAACAGCAAACAGCATTGCTGCTAATGTGGCTGACATGCTCAAACACCAATGCTGATGCATCTGTCAAAAACAATCTCCTCCAGTATTCTACATTTAAGGCAGGCCAAGTGAGCAGCAAGCATTACAAACACAATGTGGGCTGAGTAAGCTGAAGGATGCTCCATCAGATGAGCTGGCCTTGTCCATGGTGGACCAGGCAAATTTGGCAAAGCTTACATGTCAATGAGTTTGATGTAGTGCAGTGACCGGTCAGTGATGGTCTCATACACCTCCTCATACTTGGCAATACGGTCCTGGAAGTCCTTCAAGGCCTGCAAGAGGGTGGAGGGTTCAGGCCCAGCATCAGTATCAGAATCAGCACATGCAGAAACAGAGAAACAGCTCCTGGTGCTCAAACGAGCTCCATGGTAAAGACAATAGAAAATCATTGCGGCCCTCCACGTGATGTGATGTTCTGGTACAGTACAGGTTGCATGGATGCAACATCAAGATGCTGCCAAAGAAAACAAAAGCATTGCAAGTGCTATGGCAAGAACATGCAGCCTTATGAATGCGTCGCCCTGTCACAGGCAACAAGGCAGCAAATTTGATTGGGCAGCCTTGTGTGGTCATTGCAAAACTGTCAGTATTCCACACAACATGCAGCTTTTCATGAAAACAAGTCTCACAGCAGCCTTGCTAGCAAACCAATCATGGCAACCAATTGCTCCACAATGTGCTGATGCTGTGTTGGAAAGTCATAGCATATGCGTCATGCAGCTGGGTATTCAGGGAAGCCAACTCGGGAAGATCTGCCTCACCTCTTCAGTGTTGACATCCTTATAGTCTGGACTGTACATCATCTTATAGCGGTAGTTCTGTTCCAGCACTTGAGGGTCATTGCATATGCTCTCAATGTACAAATACTGCCACTTGTTGTGAAAGCGGTTTTTCTGCAGAGCACCGTAGCAGTCAATGCTGTTGTGGGTTCACTTGTCACTTGTGGGCTGTCTGTATGCTGCAATTCTAAACCACTTGCTTACCAGCTTTTCCCTGCGCTCCTCTGTTGAGTTGGTGGCATCAAAGATTGCTACCTGGGCTTCATCTGCGGTCACACTGTCTCTGTCAGCCCCCTGATATATGTCAAGTATTGATACAGGCTGCAGTCACAAGACAATGCAGCAAGATTCTGCAGCGTGCAAAGATTGACAACTGCACCTGTGGCCAGCCAGCTCTCCATGTCATCCAGAGCTGCATACAATGCTTGCTCACGAGCCTTCATGCCAGCCTGTATGTGTAAATTGGGTACAGTGAGGTTGTGCCTGACAAGCTGTTGTGTGCAAGGCTAGTATGCTTACAACGCAACACACAGCCACAAGTTTGTTGAGGCAGCTTACTCACCGTGTTGTTGTGATCAAAGAATGCAGCATCTTGCATATCCTCTCCTTTCTGCTTGCGACGGTACTGACCGACGTTGAAATGCCTTGTAGTGTGGCCCAGCCTGTAAACGATTCATCGATTACTGTTGCACTGGCACATGCACTGGCACAAAGCTTACACAGTTTACTGAGCTGCACATGACGCCTACCAGTTGAGGTAGCACATAAGCTTGTTGCATAGAAATGTCTTTCCCCTGCCGGGCAAACCAACCAAAATGATGATCAACTTCTGCCTATCTACCCTGTGGATTCGTTTGCTTCTCTGTGTGCCCAAGTTTCTTTTGCTTTTTTGAGTAGTTAAAGTGCCAAGGTCTGGCTGCGGCTCATCAGTGCTGTTCATCTCTGGACCGGCGGTGTCTGACAGGACGTCTGATTGCACATCTTCTGACTCATCCTCATCGTCGTCATCACTAGCTGGCAATATGATGTCCTTGAAATACACTGCATGACCAAAGGATCTCTGTTTGCTTGCTTTGCAGCCAACTCCAACTCTGGCTGATCTCATAAGAGGGACTTAACACCTACCATGTGAGCTGTTCTCAGGAGATGTTCCTGGCATCCCTGAATCAGTCAACTCCATTGAGCGCACTGTCGAAGGCGAATCCTCATCAGACCCGGTGTCCAGATCTCTTCGCTTATGGCGTGTTTTGCCCTTGGAAAGCTTGCTGCGCCA
>JAABUP010000902.1_pt1 | contig 63790 bp, 55 predicted proteins | sample 5559201 | NCBI WGS metagenome assembly JAABUP01 (sample SAMN10711887, study PRJNA513373) | rock metagenome | isolation source: Antarctica rocks | place: Antarctica
ATCTTTCATCAACTTGTCAAGTTTTAAGCATGCTTTTGCTCTTTTTGTTTCTTCTTGTTACTTCTTAAGGTCATTGACTCTTTTCTCAAGCTCTTTCTGCTGTCTTTCTAGCAGTTGTTGGCGCATCTCTCAGCGCTGATTCTCAGGGTGCTCATATCTCATTTTGAGTCTCATGTTGACTTCTCAGTTGTTGACATCTTTTGAGTCTGCGTCTGAATTCAGGGCTATTCAGGTGCTATCACTGTAGTCTTCTTCTACCTGAGTTCTGTGAGTATTGGTTTCTTTGATCTTGACTTTCTTTAGAATAGTTAATCCCTTCAGTTGACCTGTTGTGTTGTAATCGTTTTGTTTCTTCTTGAGTTTTTGTGAGTATCATTCAGCTCTGTCTTTGCTGCTCATATGTGTTCAGCACATATTGTTGTAGCAGGCTGTTCAGCTCAGAGCATCATGCACTACGTGTGTATTTGTTGCTGTAACTTCTTTTCTCTCTCATTGAGGTTTCTTGCAGGTTCTTGCAAGGTGTTCAGGCTTTTCACAGTTGTAACATTTGTGAGTCTCTGCTCATTGAGATTGAGGCTTATAGAGCTTGCTCATGCACCGTTCTTGCTTCACTTGTGGTCGCTGCTCACAGTGCTTCTCAATTGCGTCAAGGTTCATAGAGTCACCTCTTCTGAGAATGTAACATCTTTCTCACATCTTTGATGTGTAGTGTTCTGTACGCTTCATCCGTTGTTCCCATTGACAACTGTTGATGTTGATGAAGGTATTGATCATATTCTGAAGCTCTTCAGGTTGATTCATTCTGACTATCTCATCTTTGATAGTCTCATTGAGTCCTCAATAGTATTGCAATACTAAAGCGTCATTGTCTCAATCCATTAAGGTTGCGATTCACTGAAACTCTGCTGCATACTTGACTGCCGACTTATTCATCTTTAGGATGTGAAGTCGTCTTTTCGCTGCTTGTTTCTCATTGACTACCTTGAAGGCTCTTCAAAGCTCATTCTTGAACTTCTTATAGTCATCAAATATGAATTTCTTATTGTTCATTCATTTCTTTGGTGTCTTGTCAAGGAACTCATGCAGTTTGAGATCAACTCAATCGAATGCTGCATTCTTGAGGTATGATACAGTAAACAGACCTTTGTCTATCTCGAACCTGAACTTTGCCTGGTTGAATTCAATATATAACTTGAGCTTGATCAAGAAGGCTCACAGCTTCTCTCTCTCATCTGTGAATGCATTGAGTGCCGATACCTTGAGTACATTGATCATTTGCTGAAGGCCTTGAAGGTTGACTTAACTTGTTGAAGCTGACTTCTGCGCACTGATTGTCATTCTTATATCATAAGAGTGTTCAAAGTGTTACGTCCTGATCTGAGATGCCTCAAATATTAGGGCTAAAGGTTTGTGCTTGTTGATATAAGAATCTCAGTGCGCGGTGTAGGGTAAACCAGTAGTTGATAACTTGTATTGAGTTGAACATGACCCATTTCCATAGGGGAAATGGTCCTACTATATACTATAGGATTGCCGTGCTCGCATTGCTTGCTATAGAGCAATAGAGTCAATAGACCTACTGAGGGTCTATTGCCTCACCGGGGTCGCCGCGAGCATATAGAGCTGTGTGAGCTTATGTTCAGGTATACCCTCTCCTCATGTATTTCCTAGAACATACTAGCCAGTTACGGTTTGACTGTAACATAACTGCATTGAAATGCCTTGTTGATGTTATAATAAAGTGTATGACATAGAAGAGCTATCATTAAATGGTTCATCTTTAAGGAAAGATGTTTGTTTTGATAGCAAGAAAAAGAAAGATGTTTGTTGTTTGGGCAAAATGAAACACGCTGCTTTGTTTGTTTTTGCAGTTTGATGTTATTGTGAAATTCACTGATACGGTGTGGTGAGAGAAATTCACCACTATGGCAACATGAAATGCTGTCATATAGTCACGCTATAGGTGCATTCTCTTCTTCATAGAGTCTTATTAGTTCTTCAGTGTGTTCTAGATCTTTCACATTAATTCAGCTGTCAAATTCTGGTTCATATCTTAATCATTGTGTCAGATACTCAGTGGTGATACTTCTTTCTCTTCAATACGTTCTTTTCTTTAGAAGTTTTTTCAATTCCCATTTCTTTTCTTCATCTACCATAACCTCTTTTGGCTTTTCTGACTGTGATTGTTGATATGAGTCTAATGTGTGAGCTGGTTCTAGATGCACAACAGAGATGACATTGTGAATCTGTCACATCAGTGATACATTCAAGTGGTATGCTAGTCTTTCAACTCAATTCAGTACTTTAATGAGGTCAGCAAACTGCTGCTTCAGCTTCTTATTGATGAACAAGCTTGAGAGTGTATACTCTTGATGCAAGCATAGGTTCACCATGTCATCGGGCTGAAAGTATAGTGGCTGATGCCTTTCATCATAATAGTATTTCATCTGCATAGCAGCAAAACCTATCACATCTTTCACGTCAATGTGTGCAGACTGATAATTGTTCATGATCATGAGCTGAATACTGTGCACATCTACCATTTCATGTGTTTGTGTTTCTGATTCAGCAACACACAACAAGTTCAGGGCCTCTCTGATTTTACACTCAAATAGCACCTCATTGAGGCTTTGCTGTGTAGAGCTATACTTTGTTGAGTTATTCAAGACCGCTTGAAGGCGTGGTAAACTTTTTGGCCACTCTTCTGAGCACTTCAGAATCATTATTCAGTACTGTAAGGCGATTTCTATCATTTTATTCGTTGTCTCAGAACTGTCATCCGTTTGTGAATGATAGGCAGTCAAGTATAGTAGATTTATCTTGAGCTGTTTGAATATCCCTTTTCACAAACTGAACAAGAATTTCCTGTCTCAATCTGATATTATTGCTTTAAATAGTCCTCAATTTAGAAGTGCAAGGCAGTTCAGTAGACATATTGCTCAATCTTTCACAGTCATTGTATCTCTTTCTGATATCAGGGTGACTGTTTTGCTAAACTTGTCTGTAACTGACATTATGGTCTTGTAGGTCTCAGAGGCCTTGATCACTGATAAGGCTAGAATAAAGTCAATGGTCAAAGTGTAAAAAGGGCGCAGCAGTGAAAGAATTGATTGTAGCACCTCATATGGCTTATGATGAGGTGTTTGATTGAGCTGACATTGCAGACAATGTTGTAAGTATTTGTGTAGGTTTTTGAACAAGTCATAGATGTAAAGAGCGTCAGTCAATCTCTTGTGTGTTTGTGCGTATTCTGAATGTCTTATTTTGTCATGAGCTAACTTGAACACCTTGTCATGAAGACTGTGTGATATGCACAGATGAGGCCTCTTTTCAATGTCTTTGTAGTAGACAAGTCTGTTCTTTAGCTCATATGGTAGTTTCGCCGCGTTGAGGCCTAAGGTGTTATTGTTGTTTAACATCTTTAGTATTTGACTTCATCTTGGCTTCTTTACATAGCTGTTCTTTAGCCTTTGTTGTATTTCAGGTGACACTTTCACCAGAGTCTCAGCATATGTTGCAGTTGACACATTTGCTTATAATGCTTTTAGTATTGACTCATCTGACTCAAGTTGATATTCTTTACTAGCTACAGTGCTCATCATTAGTTTAAAACTTTAATCACAATTTACACAAAAACACATCTCTCAACTTCTACACCTTCTTTTAATTCACAAAAAATGCCTACTTCATGCTGTTCTTTAGGTGTAATTGATGACAATATCAAAAAGAGAAAGAAGTTAACTTCTTATAAAAGAGGTATGATAGTTGATGCGTGCAAACTCAGTGCAAAAATTCCACAAATCACAGAAGAGCTTAAAGTGCCTGAATTGACAGTTAAAACCACTCTTTACTTCAACTCAGTATGTAACAACAGTGTATCAAGACCTTGATTGAATGTGTCAAAGTGTTATACTGATTGAGATGAACATGTGATCCTTCAATTTGTACAAAATAATTCAAAGACAAAGTACACAGAGATCAAAAGGCAGTGTCAGCTTGATATTTTGCATTCTATGATTAAGCGAATTCTATGAGCAAATGATATTACAACTTGACGCACAAAGCAAAGACCTGCTCTTACACCTGAAGTAGCAGCTAAAAGGCTTGCTTGAGTGAAAGAATGAAAGAACTGGCCCGCAAAACAGTTCTATAATATCATGTGAAGTGATGAGTGTTCTGCAAAGCAAGGCAAAGGCAAAGAACAACAATGGTGCTTTGGCATGTTGAAGCAAAAGTGGTTACCTAACTTTGTACAAATGTATGTGAAAGAAAAGAATATTAAAGCAATGGTTTGAGGCTGTTTCTGACTTGAAGGCAAGCAAGTATGACGCTCAGGGCTCTATATAATGAACTGTGACTTTGAGTCAAAGAAGCATGAATACTTTGCACACTCATACATCAAAGTTCTTGACAATCAGCTGTCAACTTGCTGAGAATCAGGCCTTATATTTATGCAAGACAATGCCTTGATACACATGAGTTACGCTGTACGCAAATGGTTTGAAGACATAGGCATACCGCTCACAGATCACCCTTCTTATAGCTCTGACTTGAACCTGATTGAGCACATCTGATGGCATCTTAAAAACTACGTTTTACAACTACACTCAGAGCTTGAAGATGAAGGCAAAGGTGAAAAGAATCTTTGAGTACTAGAGCAAGCTTTAATAGAAGCTTGAGAGGCTATACCTGATCAAATATTTATAGAGTGTGTGAAGAGTATGTCAAAGAGAATGAAAGCTGTGTTAAAGGCAAAGGGCTGGCATACAAAGTACTAGAAAGGCCAGGCTTTTTTGTATAATAGAAGGAAGTACTAAATATGCTTAATTCTTGATTTGGCATTAATCATGTATGTGGTTGATTTTTGATTAATAAATAAGTGGTGGCATTTAAAGGTGGTTTTGGTGAGGGACTTAAACTTATGGCCTAGTACTGTAGCCATTCATGAACATTGTTGCTGCTGGGTAATCTGAACAGAGCGTCTGATATAATGTTGGTTTTTTCTGATTTATACTGAATTTTCAACCGAAAGCGCTGTAAGTATTCTGAGGCCCTGACTAGTCTTAGATTAAGTTTCTTCACTGCAATAGTGTTTAAGCTGAATTGATGTTCTATTTCTACTGCTGCTGTGTGATCAGTGTATATGATTGTTGACTGTTCAGCCACTTCAATCAGGTGGTGAGTCTTCTTCAGTACTCATATCAGTTCAGTCACTTTAAGTTTCGTTGATCAATAATGTGTCTCAGCGTCTGTGAGTAGCTGACTTAGAAAAAGAATTGGTTTCATAGACTTCTGTTATGAGGTTTTGTCCTTTTTTGCCTTCTTTGCATGATAGACATGAGCCTCAAACTCAAACTTCTTGAATGCATTCAGATCAACATACAGTTGATGTTTTGACAAAAAATGTACCAACATTGTTGATCAGAAGAAGACCAACATTGTTGATCAGAAGAAGACCAACATTGTTGATCAAAAGAATAGCGTCTGAAGGTGATGAAAGATGTTTAGCTCCTTAAGGGTTGACTCATTTAATCTGATAGTTATGGCTTGATGTTTTCTTGCACTTCCTTTCGTCTCTTTGACTTTGAGGCCTTGATTCAAGAAGGTTTTTTGTAGCTGCAATGGTTTAATGATGACCGCATATTTTGAGATATACTGTCAAAGGTATCCTGTCAAGCCTAGGTATTTTTTTAACTGGCTTAAGCTTATAGAGAAACAAAGACCTGCAATTGCAACAAGCTTGTCTTCTGATGTGGCTAGTTCTAGTGCGTCAACTTGCTGTCTTAAAAGCTGAATGAATGAGTAGGTCAGAAAAGACTTTTCTGATGAAAGACAGATTTTCATTCTTTTCAGTGTGACAAACACATTGTGTAGGTGCTTCAGATGCTCTTTTAGTGTGTTTGAGAAGATGACAATGTTGTCAACATAAGCTCTTGCATAGGCCCTTTGTCTTTGCAGTATTCTATCAATTATTCTTTGTACATAGGCAAAAGAATTCTGATATCTCATAACAGCAACTTTGAAAGTCTTCTGTCCTTGATGTGAGACAACAGTGAGTCAGTGTTGATGTGCTCTTTTCACCCACCATTGGTAGAAAAAGGTGCTGCAATCTACTGTGAAAATGAAATTGACGTCATGTACTGCTGTCAGAATGTCCGTCTGACTAGATACAAAGTATGCATCTGACATTGTGATCTTGTTTAACGCTTAAATGTCTATCACAACTCTTTCTTTTCTTGTCTCATTTGATAAGTTTTTTCACACAATGAAACAGAGAAAGGTAAAAGACGTTGAGGTTTTTGTTCATTTCAAGCGTTCTTGCAATTGTAGTTTGTTAAAGGCCTTGTTGATTACTTCTCAATCATTTTAACTGACTGAGTAAACATGTGCTTGTTCTGATTTATATTTGGCCTCTCAGTTGTCTATTAACAGAATGTTCATTCACTCTTTCTCAGAAACCTTCATCACATTGCTGCAATCTTCTCAAAGATGAGGGTAGAAGTGTATGACAGCTTTGACTTGAGCCGCTATGGTGCTTGATTCATATACCGTTACTTCATGATCAATTTTTCATTCAGATTGACCGGTAGTTTCTAGATGAAACGTCGTGGCTGCAGTTAACACCTCACAGAAGCATGTTTTGACTCAGTTTGCTTGATTGACCTTGATTGAGGCCGCAAGCTCAGCATCTTTTGAGTTGGCTAAATAGCACCCATCAGCTTCATACTCTATCACATGGCTTAAGCAGGTTTTTCTGAGTATGATGAGGGGCATATCTGTGTCATTCTGAACTTGAACTGCTGATAGTGTATGATCAACAATATGAGCATATACTGATGAATCTCTCTGTTGACATTTCAGCTTGAATAGCAGGTCTTGATTCTTTGATAGACTGGTCTTAACTACATTAACAGTAGCATAGCTTCTTGATGAAATGCTGATTGTTTTCTCTGAAAGAATGGTTTTCTTAACCTGATTTGTCAATCAAAAATGTACAGTTAGAGGTACTCTGATGTTGTTGCAGCTTTTGATTACAGCTTCAATATTGTTCATCATTATGAAGATTTTTTCCGGGCCCAGAATGTCAAGGCCGACCAGCATTTTCACCTTGAGGTCTTTAACAATGTGAACCTCTCATTCTATGACAATGATTCTGATTTTATCACCTGAGAGGTAGATGGCTAGATCTGCATATTTCTCACACTGATGAGTTTCAGCCTCTATGCCTTTGATCTGTATTTGTGAGAACATTCACTTTATGATAGTTTTGAGCGCTTGCTTCATCAGAAATTCTCTATTCACAAGGCTCATGATGCATTCAGTGTTCAGACATATGAGTTCATTCTTTTCTTTTGAGATAAGCTGAGTCAGAGCTGTGGCATATCTTCAACCTCTAAACCCGTAGCCCTTGATGTCTTTTCTTTTTGCTGTGAATTTGATGAATGTTGGCATATTCTTCAATGGCTCAGGTTTTTGAATTTTGAGCTGCTTCTGACATCCTGCATGTAAATGTAAATGAAGTTTGTTCTTTGAGAGAAAGTTCTGTTTGCATGTTCAGCAGAGAATACAGATTTCAGTTACATGTTCAACATCAACCACTTTGTCAACCTTCAGAGTGTCTTCTTCTTTGAGTTTCTGAGTATTTTCTGATTTGTAGACCACGTCATGCTGATCATTCTGAATGTCTGACATATTGGCTTTGTGATACTCTTCATTATAGTACACATTTTTGAAATTCTGATACTCTGCCTGATCATCAGTTGATGGGTTTTCTTTTAGAGACTGGTTCTCATTTGATCAATATGCCTAATTGTCATAACCACCACGCCCTCTTTCTATATAACTGTCATGTGCTTCTCAATGGTTTGATCAGTTAAAAGGTTGTCTGTTCTGATTAATGTATCGCTGATTAGGTATGAAGGGCTCAGATGACAGTCTTTCATTCTTTGACGTGATTTGAAGAGATGGTCTGAAATTTAGCTGAGTGTTTGGCAACACGCTCTGCAGTCACTGCTGATATGAATTCTGCTGTTGCAGCTGGTTATTAAATTGACCTGATGACTTGAGAGAATAGTAGAAAGAATATCTGTATCTTGCAGGCTGATATGGCTGATAATATGAAACAAAAGAAGGTTGACAATTGTAGGCATTTTGCCCACAGTTGCCCCAATCTGAGTTATACTGACCTTGTTGGTTTCTTTGAATCATTCTGTTGAGTTGAGCATGAGAGTAGCTGTTGTATCAGTTTGCCTGCTTTATCAACAAAATGTTGACAAACTCTTCAATGATAGTTCCGTTCTTCAGTTCATCAATGTTGCAACAAAGAGGCATGTTGATGTGCATTCATGTCTGAATCATCAGATCAAATTTCAATTCACCTTGCTCACAGCTTTTGACTGCTGTCATAAGGGTGGTGACATATTAGGTTGAACTTCAGTGGCTTCTAACATCTTTAAAGGTATATCTGATCGTGGTGAACTTGTTTCATGCCTCACTAAAGGATATCTTAAAGCGTTTCTCTAGTGTCTTGCACCATTCTTCAACGCTGTTAAGGTAAGTCACTAAACCTAGGCAGGTAATCTCTGAAAGTTGTGTATTTCATCAAAGCTCAACTTCTTCACACAAGTTTGTGTTAAGGTTCTGATGTATCTGCTTAGCATCTTGAGTAGCCACAGCCACTCTTACTCAATTGGTAAAAGAGTAGATGTTTCAATAGTAATTCTTGTTATTCTTATCAACTACATCACTGTCACCTCAGTTCTTAAGCATGTTAGGGTAGAAGAGGTCAATATCAGCTGGTTTTCAGCTGAAATTCCGGTCATCATTGTTGTTGTTCTCTTTCTCTGAGTCACAAGGCTCAGATGGTTCAGATGAATCAGACAAGCCACACTAAGAGGCATTGTGGGTTTGTGATTGTTCTTGTGCTACTGAGGCGGCAATAACCTGTAGAATTTGTTCTCAAACAGCTGAGTTCATTTCAGCTGACGCAGGTGTACTGTCATTGTTGTTCTGAGGGCTCTCATTGCAGTTGTTATTTGTTATATCTTCAGATTGGTTTCAAGGTATGTTTTCAGTAGTTTCTGAGCTGAATTCTGACTGATGTGAAGGCAATGATGTGGTAGAATGCCTAAGGGTGTTAAGGTTCAAGTCTGATGATGTGGCTATTGAACGGCGTAGACGTCATCCTGCAACAAATGAGTTAAGTGAATTGAACTCTGAGGTACTGTCAGAATCAGTAGGCTGACTGACTGTTTCTGCAGCCCACTAAAGAAAGACAGAATTGTTCTGTAATGTTGCTATGTCTTGAGTAAAGGCTTGTAAGGCAGTGTTGAACAATGATCTATTGTGTGTTCAACTAAAAGAGAAGCTTGTGTCTGATTAAGTACTCAATTGAGTTTCTCAGACACTCAGTCATTCATATAGAGTAGTGACATCATGAGTGAAGATGATAAGGTCATCAGATATTGAAGAAGCAAAGATAAGGTTGACAGACTCATACTCTTTCAACTGAAAGGCTAGATTTTTCATACAATCTGACAGTTTTGACACATTCAACAAAGGGGATTTGTCAGAGAGTTTCACCAGGTTGACAATTTGCAAGACATCTGAGTAAGAAGATGATGTAATAGTAAGATAAGATAGGGCTGAAGGTCTGATGATCTAGCAAGCTAAAGCCTGATGAACTTTCGTCCTGATGATGCAGTTGATGCTATCAAATTGTTATTGGTCAAGTTTGTTTCAAGGTAAAAAGATGTCTTTCTATTCAGGCGATTTGCCTCAGCTATATACCCTTTTGCTAACTAGTATTATGTCATGTCAGGTGAGCAAAAGAGAAGAAAGCAAAAGAGAGAAATATCAGAAGAAGAAAGAGCACAATGCAAAAAAGACAAATTGAAGAGGGGTGACAAATTGTCAGAATAACTATAACAAAGAGGCTCACCTCTGTTGAGACAGAGTCATGATTGTTTATAACTAGCTCAGCCATGAGAAGCATGCTTGCTCAGTTGTTCTGACTATAATTGAAGAACATACAAATGTACAGCTCAACATTCTGATTCATTCACTCAGTTGCCCTGTCAGTTTTTGAGTGATATGCTGTGAACATCCTTTGTACAATCTTCAAAAGTTGACAGACTCTCTTTCATAGGCTGCTCACAAACTGAGTGCCTCAATCTGAGACTATTGCAGTGAGAAGCTCATGAGCTCAATAAAAATGTTGTATGAATGTCTGAGTCACTCATTCTGCAGTCATATTCTTGCATGATTTCAGTATTATCTTCTTGCTAAGACAATCTGTAATAATCAGAAGGTTTGTACAACCCTCACTTAACAGTAAATCTACTACAAAGTCAATGAATATCTTCTGTTAAATTTGCTTCAATACAGGTAAAGGCTTCAAGAAGCCTTGTCAGCAGTCTTTTCAGCTGTTGTTCATACAGCATTTGTCACAATTTCAGCAGAATGTATGAACATTCTGTAGCATCTCAGGCCAAAAGAACTGTCATGATAAAAGAGCACCAGTTACATTCCTTTTTGAGTGTTCAGTCATTGTTGAGTTATGTGTATACTGAATCAGTTCTGTACAAAGAAGTTCTGAGAATGACACTCAGTGTCTTCTGTGAAAGAGTAGCTTTTCTTCATCACTCAAGAAGCATTTTGTTATGAATATCCTCACTTTTAAAACAGTAGAAAATGATCTTTGTTTCTTGCAAATTGTCTGACAAAGCTCATTGTACAACTCATCTTCTGCTTCAGCACTCACTCACATCTGTTTGAGGTCAGTGGCCTCACTGAACAAGTTCTGATCTCATACAAGCACAGAGACTGATATGACTGCTACTGTCATTGAGGCAGCCTGTATAGGCTTGCTTATCATCTCAGAATGTATCATCTGTGTTGTATGATGTTGTACTCTGTCATCTGAAAGATTCATTGACACATTCTGCTTTTGTCTCAATAAAGCATCTGCTCTCTCATTCTGTTTGCTCAACAAGGATAGTATGAAGAAGTTGTATTGTGTCAGAGTGAATATGAATGTAGTTCATGTGACTAAGCATGCTAAGCAAGAACCCATATAAGAAGAGCTTCTTTGCACATGAAGACTCTTCAGAGTTAGTCTTGACATCAACTAAGATAGATGATCTTGCTCTATCATCAAATAGTCTGTGCATTGTCATACCTCACACTGTCATAAACCTGTTCTGACATCTATCTGAGATGAATAGGTGTGAAACCTTACAATTCTAACTCTGCAACCTCTCTTGATTGACAGTCTGTTGTGTGACAATATGCAGATGAGAAGTTGACACCATCAAAGTGACAGTCACATATTGAGTTCATCTCATCAAACTCAAAGTTGTGTGAGATCTGATGATTCTCTTGAAGAAAATTCACCTTCAGCTGATTCTTTGCAAACAATGCAATGTGAGACTGATGATTCTGCATCTACAATACAAGATTTAAACAATGAGTTGAAACAGGCAGAAAAGAAAAGAAATCTGCTTTTAAAGAAACATCATCTTGTGTCTGTTCAGAGAAAGATCAAAGTGCTGCAAAGTTAAGACGCTGATGAGCCGCTTGTTGATGACCCTTCTGACTCAGAGACTGATTATACCTTTTCTATATTGAAGCACACTCAATTCATAGCCTTCATTAAGCGGTCTGCAGAGAACTACCTCAGCACAATGATGTTGAAGAGGAACATCTGCTCAGAGTGTTTGAACATCTATACTGAAAAAACAGTACAGAAGCATCTCAACTTTGTATGCAGTGCAGAGACAGCATTTCGTCTGATGCTCAAAAACTTTCTTAAGAACAAAGCAAAGATTCTATATATCATGCAGTTTTTGATGAGAAAACCACAAGATACATGATATCAACATCAGAAAACTGTTTCTTTTGAGAATATCTCATGAGAGTACTTCATCAACTATCTTCTCAATTTTGTCAAAGACTCAGTGAATCATCAGTTGCATAATGCACAGACATACATCAAGGCTGTACAGAAGCTGAATCAAAGTGTGCACGCTTTAACAGCCTACCTCAGCACTCTGAAAGTGCAGTTGATGTCATACAATGAGAAACAGTTGATAATGCATTTTTTCACAAAGCTGCAATCAGAAATCAGAAAGATCTTGTTAAATTATTAAGATCTTTTGAACAAGCAAGACAGCTTAATAACTCTGACTGTGCAGCTGAAGAGCAACTTTCACACATCTGATGCTACAAAGTTAAAGAAGACTTTTGATGATTCTCATTCAAGAAATACTTCAGGTTGAGCATTTTCTTCTATTGATCAAAGACTATCTGAGCAGACACCATTGAGACAATGAGATAACATTAATGTGACATCAAGTTCATCTTTCTTTCACTCAAGAGTAAGGTCAGATGTAACCTGTTATTGCTGTCAAGAAAAAGACCATTACTCAAGTAATTGCACAAAGTCAATGAACAACTCAAATAAGATCCACATATCCTCAATGACTTCATCAAAAAAAGAAAACGTCACATCAAGACCTCAATGCTGATGCAATGAAGAGTGAAAGTAAAGACTGTACTCAGCATTATAGCTTAAGAAACTATTGTTGTGAAGGTCAGTCAAGCACTGTGCATCTTTCTTTTGAATACCGGTGCTGAATTCAATGTGATTAGCCAGCGTTTCACTGTTGCAAATGAGATAATCAAATTGAATGTGAAGATATCACACTTTCTTCTTCTGAGCAATCATTTTATCTATTGCTATAAGGCATATCTGATGAAGTATCGACTAAGAGACAGCTGAGATCAGAAACACAACTGTGAACATGTCTTCTATGCCTTGAAAAGGATGAACCTGACCTGATAATGAGCCTATCAGCTTTAGGGAAGAAACAAGTTCATATTGACTGTGAGTTGCGCAGTTGACACTTTGACATCAATTCACAGATGTTGAGCCTCAAAAACCTGAACAAATTTGAAGAGACAGCTGAGGGGCCAGTAACCTGTGCTTTCCTCTGAGCTGTACTCAAATTGCTGGCGGTACGCCTGCAAGGCATCACTACAGCGTCATCTATATCTCAGGCATATGCTGACTATGTTGATGTTTTCTCAAAGTCTGAAGCAAAATGTCTCTCTGCACATGAGAAGCATGATTATGTCATTGACAATAATGAGAAGGACCCTTCACACAGCTCTCTATACAATTTGTCAGACAAGGAACTTCAAGTTCTACAAAGCTATTTAAATGATGTCTTAGTGAAGGATTGAATTCAGCATTTCATTAGTTTGACAGAGGCGTCAGTGTTATTCACCTCAAAGAAAGACAGTAGCTTGCAACTGTGTGTTGACTATCATGAATTAAACAATATCACTGTGAAGAATCACCACTCATTGCTGTTGATTAGTGAAACCTTAAACTGATTAAGCAGTGCTAAGATCTTCATCAAGTTGAATCTTAAAGATGTTTATCATTGTATTTGCATATGTGTTGACAATGAGTGAAAGACAGCATTTCACACACGCTATGGTCACTTTGAATATCTGATTATGTCATTTGAGCTAGCTAATGCGCCTGCAACCTTTCAAGCCTATATCAATTGAGCACTTGCAGAGCATATGAACTTTATTTGTGTTGTGTATTTGAATAATATCCTCATATACTCACAATTAAAAGAAGAACACAAACATCATGTATGTAAAATACTTGAGCGGTTGTGACACTACAAGCTGTTTGTCAACTTGAGAAAATGTGTTTTCTCTACTGACACCATAGAGTTTCTGAGATTTATAGTGTTGATCATTGAAGTGATGATGAATTCACAACAAATTGACACTATTAAAACCTGATCAACCCTCAAGACCTTTCAGAAAGTACAAGTCTTTTTAAGATTTATCAACTTCTATAGATGCTTTATTAAAGCCTATTCATGAATTGCAAACCCACTTACAGGTCTACTGAAAGGCAGTAAGAATGAAAAGAAGACAGAGCCCTTTGAGTGATTAAAAGATGCTGCAAAGACGTTTGTCTATCTCAAGAAAGTCTTTATGACAGCGCTCATTCTTGTTCACTTTGATTCAGAGCTCAAGAATCAAATGAAGACTGATGCTTTTGAACACACAGTGACAGAAATTTACTCTCAGTTGCAGACGTCAGAACAGTGACACCCTGTCACTTACTGATTGCAGAAGCTGTTCTCAGCAGAAGAAAGTTATGAGACACATGATCTTGAGCTTTTAGTCATTGTTGAGGCATTTAAGCAGTGGCGTCACTATCTTGAGAAAAGTACTCACTCAGTGAAAGTTCTGACAGATCACAATAATCTATGTGGGTTCATGAACATTAAAATGTTAAATGAACAACAGACATGATGGGCTGTAAGGCTTGCTGCCTTTAATTTTGTGATTAAGCACAGGCTGAGCAAGACAAACCTCACAGATGCGCTGTTGAGGTGCTCAGACTACATTGAGATCATCAGTGAAATCATTGATAGGCTCTTGCCAACATTACAAAGGAAGTTAGCAGCTATGCCTGCAACTATGCTTAAGTCTTCAGCGATTATCAGTTGTCTTGAGACAGTTTGTCAAGCTTGTGAAGAGTGAATTGACATGAGGTTTAAAGAACCTCAACTCAGTTAACATACACTGAGAGAATTAAAAGACGGTCAACTGTCAGTCTGTTGTGAACACAGCATAGTGAGGTCACTTAACCCTGCTGCTGAAACTGTTGACTGCAGACAACTCATTTCACATGCACTAGCCTCAGAATTGGCTAGTCACAAAACAGTATATGATGACAGTAGCAAATTCTTTCTATTGTTAGTACGTTCTTTGCAAATGAATAATTTCTTTGTTCAAGCACAAAAAGTGACAATAGTAAAGAATAAGCAAAGTCAAAACACTGAAGGCCTGAGATGAGCATTCAATATGACTGAATTGCTTCAATATAAGAAGAGGTTATATATACCCCCTGAAGCATCAGTTCAAACAGAACTACTGAAGTGTCATCATGACGATGAGTTGACAAGACACTTCAGTATTGAGCAAACACTAGAATTAGTGTCACGCAAATATTACTGGTCAAAATTAGCCAAAGATGTCAAGAAGTATGTCTTCTCATGCAACATATGTCAGAGAGTGAAGGTGCCTAAACATTATTCATATGGTGAAATGCAGATGCTACTTCATTCAAATAGTCTCTGAGAGAAGCTAATCATGAACATAATTACTGGCTTGTCTTCAAGCAAGCACAGTAATAATGTTTATGATGTGATTCTGGTGATAGTAGATTGTTACATCAAGATGACTCAATACATTTCTATCAGTAAGACACTCACTGCTATGCAACTAGCTGATATATTCTTTGAGAAGATAGTATGCCGCTACAAAACTCTCAAAGAAATAGTGTCTGATAAAGGTTCAATCTTCACAAGCAGTTACTGATTGAAAGTATGCTATCAGGTGAAGATAAAGCACCGGCTTAACACCGCATTTCACTCACAGACAGACAAACAAATTGAACATCAAAATCAAACCTTGAAACACTACCTTCAATGCTATTGCAATGAAGAGCAAAGCAATTGGGTCAAGCTTCTTCCTCTTGCGAAATTTGTATATATAAACACAAAGCAGTTTACACTAGGGTGTAGCCTCTTCTATGTGATGACAGGGTATAATGCTTTCATTTATTACAACATTGAGAACAACATCTGAGAAGAAGAGATGTCTGCAGCTAAGGACAGAGTCAAGCAACTACATGAAGCTTGTGAAAAGCTATTAAAGCAATGAAAAAGCGCTGTAGCATCACAAGTCAAAGCTTACAATCAAAGACACAAGCTTAAGACATACAACAAGAGTGATCTAATTCTGTTGTCAATGAAAAATCTGAGTCAGAAACGCTCAAATAAGAAACTCTCACATAAGTTTGCTGAATCATTTCACATACAAGATATTGTTGAAAAGCAAGCATATTGCCTATATCTACCTATTCACTACTGAATTCATAATGTTTTTCATGTCTCATACCTTGAACCCTACAATTGACATCTAGATAATGAGATAATGCAGGTGTTACCCTCTTCAAAACTGATCAATGAGAAAGAAGAATATGAGATTGAGAAAATTCTAGAGAAGCAACGCAGAAAAGGCAAGCTGTGATATAAGGTTAAATGAATAGGCTATTCTTCAGAGTATGATCAGTGAATTCTTGAATAAGACCTTGATAATGCATCAGAGTTATGTGAAATGTATGATGTCAGAATAAAGAAAAGACATCAAAGATGAAGCACTGCAAAGACAAAGACAAGAAGCTGTATTCAGCTCATATAGAGCAATTGCACCTAGAAGTACACTAAAGACTCAGAAGAATAACTGTCAATTAAATCAAAGAAAAGTGTCAGTGAAGTGTGAGCAAAGCTCCTTCTACAACAAGGCTGATTTGTTGTCATTTCTTCTCTTCACAAACTCTGCAGATGTGATGACAATGTGCTTTAAAGCAGAAAGATTGTTCTCAAAAATGTCAGTAAAAGCATGTATAGCGAGCGGAAAACAACAGCATACTACAGCACGATATGAATCAAACATGCCTTCAAAGAGACAGGTTTGACAACATGACTTCTCAAGCTGCAGAAGCTTTATCTTTACTATTGACATTGATTTCTTTCTGAGACCATGACGGTCTGCAACATGCAAGTGAGCCTTGACCACTTTGATATAGCTCATCTGCTGCTGAACCAGCTCTTTGCCTGCGTTCTTCTTCTCAGATATGATGATGACAGCAGTGAATAACTCATTGACTTGAGCATTGAACTCAGTTGAGATCTAGTAGAATTGTTAGTTGAACACAGTGTTTCATCAGCGTCTTACATACACTGTTGCAGACCTTACGGTTCTTGAAACACTGACCGCATTGAACATTCTTCATCACTCTGCATTTGTGGTTGAGCAGGACAACAATGACTTTACTGCATCAGAGACAGCAAAGACAGATGAGCACAATTAAAGAATCACAAGAATGAGAAGTCAACAATGTCACAGTGACAAAGAAGAGAATAGAATCAGCAGAAGTATGTGAAGAGTTGACTACTTCAGACAACAAAGATGATGATGCAGCAGAGACAACACAAGCACATTTTGTCAAAGTGACAGACATGCTAAATGAAGCAACGTGTTTTTCACAGTCACAAGCATCACTGTGAGCATGACCCTGAAGTCAGTGTCAGTATCACACACAAAAAATGTGTATGAAACTCACAGAAGCCATGATAAAGATCTGACTTTGATAGGTGTTGTAATATGAGTTTCAAAGCAAAAACAACACAATAAGATAGTGACAGTGAGACAGTTAATGTTGAGCTGATGTTGATGTTGTGCAAAAGAGAAGTTAAAAGAAAGTGAAAGACAAAAAGGGAATATATTCATGTGCTCTGTGACAGTGAATAGCATTGTCAGCACAACAAGCACACTAAGTCTGAATGAGCTTAATCACAACAAACAATGAGAATTTACTCTTGTGAGCACAACGTGACAATGACCTTATGATACCTCAGCTCTATGAAGGTGCTGAAGAACCTGCACTCAAGAGAAAAGACAATTGTCAGAGTGAATATGAATGTAGTTCATGTGACTAAGCATGCTATGTGAGAACCCATATAAGAAGAGCTTCTTTGCACATGAAGACTCTTCAGAGTTAGTCTTAACATCAACTAAGATAGATGATCTCACTCTATCATCAAATAGTCTGTGCATTGTCATACCTCACACTGTCATAAACCTGTTCTGACACCTATCTGAGATGAATAGGTGTGAAACCTTACATATTGCAATAGAATTAAAGACCACCTCATTTGTCACTCTGTAAGCTTTTTGACTGTCATAAAGTATTTCAGATTTTTGTGATCTGTACAAATCTGAAAACTTGACACACTTCTCAATTCTGCATCTCACTCTTTCAAGCATTGTATGATGATCAGCATCTCTTTATCATAAATCTCATAATTGCACTCTGCAGGTGCATTCTTCTTTGAATAGTAGGCATAGAGCCTTCACACATTGTTCACTAACTGCAACAGAGTTTCATTTATGCATCAATCTGAGAAATCTGTTTTCATCACTGTTGTACATGTGTGGTCAAATGAAACTAAAATTGACGCTGAAATGAACATGGCCTTTAGCTTTGTAAAACCCTGATTGGCTTTCTCTGTTCACTTAAAAGATGTGTTCTTTTGTATGAGAGCCATCATTGACATAATCAGGTTAGAAAAGTTCTTGATGAACTTTTGATAGAAGTTTGCAAAGTTTATGAAACTCTGTACACTCTTTACTGATTTAAGGGCTTGTCAGTTCATGATTGCCTTTTTCTTTTGAGAATTCATTTGTATGTTCTTTCTCACTTTCAGAATGAACTCTAGGTACTTGATTGACTTGACTTCAAACTCACATTTGTCAATGTCAATTTGTAGGCTGGCTTCTTGAAGCTGTTGTAGTATCTTTTGTACATGATTTTGATGTTGATGCAGCAATTCATCAGTGAAAATAAGAATATTGTTCACATAGTGTAAGGTTTCACACCTATTCATCTCAGATAGGTATCAGAACAGGTTTATGACAGTGTGAGGTATGACAATGCACAGGCTATTCAATGATAAAGTGAGATCATATGTCTTAATTGATGTCAAGACTAATCTTTGAAGAGTCTTCATGTGTAAAGAAGCTCTTCTTATATGAGTTCTTGCTTAGCATGCTTAGTTACATGAACTACATTCATATTCACTTTGACACATAGGCTGAACAGAACTCATTCAGAAAGTTCTGCAAGACCCAGTTGATATATCTTTAAAAGGTGCTTGAGACATTGACTAGCTCAAAAGAAGTCATCATTCATTCATATAACCTGTACCTTGTATGAAACACTGTCTTTCATTTATCTTCTGCAGCAATTCAAATCTTGTGAAATGCTGCTATGACATTCAACTTGATGTATCATTGAGCTCATTTAATGTTTCACAGAGTCTCATATATCAATGAAAAAAGGTAATGATTCTTCTGAGTGATTCAGTTCAAGCCACAGTAGTTCATACAAAATCAAAGTTCACCTTCTGACTTCTGTACAAATAAAACAGATGCTGCAGCAGATGAGTTACTGACTTGTATGAACTGTTTATTCAAAAGTTCTGTTAATGTCTTGCACAACACTAGTAGCTTCTTTTTTGTCATGTTGTATAGAGGACCTCAGGGTACTTTTGACTCTTTTTCATTCACTTCTTTTAGTTCAATTTGATGATCTGTGTCTTCTTTCCTTAAGAGCGGCAATTTCTCAGTCATCATACAATCAAACACATTTAAAAACTCATGATAATGATCAGAGAGTATAGTCCTCAGATCAGTCTTCTTCTGTGAAGTTAAGGCTTTTTCAATATTGATCATGCTGGTCAAAAACACCTCAATATTCTTCTGTTTCTCTTCTTTCTTTCATATGAGGTTCATAAAGAACATAGCTGACATCATAACATGATTGAACTCACTCTCAGCAAAAGCTTTTCTGTTCTGTACAATAGTTTCTGTGAATTCAATCATAAGAGAGGCTCTGTCTGCATTCAATATGATCTTGTTCTGCTTCATTCATGATAGACTTAGTATAAGGTTGTAGGATGCTAACTTAAAGACAATATAAAAGAATGTTCTTGACTTCTGATGTTTGTCAATATCAATTTGTACAACAGCTACTTTATTTACTGATGAATCTGAAGGTTCATCAAATTCTGTAATCATACAAGGTTTTATCTTCATGCACTGTAGATTGTAAGTTTTAACAAAGCAAGAAGTGATCATTTCATAGAACAGACACTCTGTGTTGTACAAGATATGCACATATAACTTCTTATTGACTGATGTTGACATAGTGAAGAGGGCACTGTTCATCTGGTTCTCAAACTTCTTTCAGCTTTTATCACATCTCATACACTCTCAGCTGCAACTTCTGTTAAAAGCTACTCTTTTTTTGAGTTCTTTTCTTCTTCTGTTGCCTTCTTCACAGTCTCAGCAGCAGTAACATTGATGATGCAAGATCATACAGCAGGCAGAAGTTTGCAGTTCTTAATGAAGTGGTCATTGTCTTTGCAGTGCATGCATAGTTGTTTTGTACAATGTTTCATCACTTTCTTCTCTGACACTCATTGTGCTCTGCATCTCTCTTCAGTTTCTGTAACTGTGACAATGATGTGCTCAGTGAGTTCTCAGTTCATGTTGTTTGTGTGAGACTGTTGCATAATAATGGTAGTTATCATATGACACTCTTGAGTAACAGCCTTCTGAATTGAGTTTAAGTTGTAACTGACCCACTGTAGCAAGGTAATGTACTCATCATACAACACAGAAATTGAGATGACAATCAGAGCTCACATAAGTGTTGTGTCAAGACTGTTACTAAGAAATGTTTTCTTGACAGCATCATCTCATTTCAAGCCTTCTGCTTTCAACAGCATTTGTTCAAAGGTGATCAGGTGTTTAGCAAATGATTTTCTCATCTGTTTTAAAGTTTTTAAGATATGAGTTGCTTTCTTCTTTAATTCTGAGTCATTGTACACATGTCAAAGCTGATTGATCAGCTTCTCAATGATCATATGATTTAAAACTTCATTTGACTTAATACAAGCCACAATTCAAGGTGTGACCTGACTTAGAGCCAACCCTTCAAGCCAACTGTGTAAGTATCAGAACTGCACACTGACATTGTTGTTTAACATGTTCACATTCAATTTAGCAACAATTTGTTGTAGTCAAGATCTGAATTTCACTCTTTTTTCTTCAAACATGAGTGAGTTAAAGAGATATCACTTTGAGTGTCAATTCATTCTTATTGCTGCAATGAGCTGCTTTAAAATGAAACTGTTCATACAATTGACTGATTCTTGAGAAGAAGATGATGTTGCAACAGCTGATGTTGAAATAGCTGTATCTACTGATGTAGTCAATGTGAAATTGTCTTGATTCATCACAAAGATGTAAAGAAGATCTGTACAAGCCTTTATGTTCTGCATGTTCTCTTCTGTATGACTTTTCATGCTGCATAATTTTGTTATAAGTATTTGTGCTCAAGAAGAAATCTTCTCAGCAACAGTCTTTACTTCATCTGTCATAGAGATTTCTGCACTCATTCTGCACTGATTTCAACAATTATACAGCAAGGTCTTTAGTGTAGGTCAGGATTAAATGAGAATAGTATTTTAATGTCACAGGTTTGCAATGAGATCAACACTCAATTGATAATGTTTAAATACAAGAAGAATACTATGAAGAGAAAAAGAAAAGCCTTGTACAGAGATGAGAAGATAAAGTGCTTTAGTCTTAGGGTCTTAGTCAGCAACTAGATCATAAGACTTTAGTATGAGTTCAACTCATGACAGTATACTAAGAAAATTGATAATATGAAGATGTAATCTTTATTTACAGTTAAATTTTCAGCATTTTGTCTTCTTATTAACTGCATAAATTTGTTTTAAAGAAGACTCTATAACAGTATAATAAACTTATCTTAACTTTAACAGTTTAACAGACTTTTTTTATAATAATGAGACTATTATGCAGTCACATTATACAGAAGTGACTATTTTGTAATAAAACTCTAACTTTGAAGAACTTTCATTCTCATTAACACCTGAAACATACAATTGAACCTCTCATTTCTATTGATCATCAACTATTAGCTGTGAATTCACTCATTATTAGGTCTTAAGAATGTATATGTGAATTCTGTGCTCAAAGACCTCAAAATTTGACACAGTGAGACCTTTCAGAGTTTGAGTTTGTGAAACAAGAACAGCAAAAACAGTAAGAACAGCAAGAACAGCAAAAACAGTGAAAACAGCAAGAACAGCAAAAACAACAAAACAGCAAGAACAGTAAGAACAGTGAGGTTGTGAGCAGACAATTAAGCTGTCACAGAGTGCTCAGACAGCACAGAGGGTTTTGAAGAAGTTTCTCAGGATTTTTCAGCTTGATAACTAGCTTTACTATTGTTTCTATTATTTTAATTATATACTGTTCTACATGCTACTTCTTGTTGATGTGAGAAACATGTAAAAACACGTCAAAAATGCAAACAATAGCTATTATTACTACTATCTGATTAAAGAGGGTGTACAACTATCTTAAGAGGGTGTATGACTACTGGTTCTCATACATGAATGATAATGAATACCTTATGCAGTCAAGGCACTGATAACTATACATTTGAGGTTTCTTAGTTGTTGAGCTCATGATTCTTGACCTTCTTCAGATACTCTTGTATAATGAGTGTTTAATTGAAGCATGAGCAGCAAGAACATCAACTACATAGAATTAAAGACAGAGAGAAAGAAATGTGAAAGCAGCAAGGCACAGAGCAAGGTGACAATGACAGTGAGTTGCAAATTGTATCTTTGACAACCTTGGTTGATATAGTTATTAGTAATGATTGACTTGTCAAAGAGAACAATAGCAGTGAGGTTGATTGCAAAGCGCTGCTCAGTTGGCTTGATCACTATAGAAAACCCACTAAAACCAGTGTTTGAAAATTTCGTCGCACGCCATTTGTGCGCCGCCCTTCTACCTACTTACAGTATCTGTGATGTTTTAATATCATTCATGTCACTTTCATGATGTGTTTAAAGAAGAACGCAGAAGAATGTAGCTGCTCAGAAGATGTGGCCTTCTTCTGAAGGTAGATGACAGATCATTGTTTGACACAGAGAAATGACGACAGCTGCAACAAGTGCAGATGCTTGAGGTGACCGTAGAGACTTCATAATGTATGCACAGATAAAAGTTGAAATTGCGTCATGAGAATGTCAATTCAACAAACTGCCGTGCTGTCATTGCATCCTGTTTTCTTCACAACTTAAAAGGCTCTTTCAATCTGTTTTGTAAGTCTGTCCTTCACTGTAGCCGCGATTGGTACATCATCAGCGCTTAAGAAGATCATAGCTCTTGTATCATGCTGTGTTATAACAAGAAAGAGCACAGTTGGTGTTGCTCAGAGCGGTTGTTGCAATAGATCATTTGAGTTGAACCGGTGACATTAGCCGGAGTTTGACCGCAGAATAGCCATCGATCAACGCGGTGCGATGGCCGTAGTTGACAAGGTAGTTTAGCCATGGAAACTCTGTATACTGAACGCATGCTGACGTGAAACTAGATGTTGTTCTGTGCTGCAGAGCCTTGCCTTCATATTTCAACGGGGCCTTATCTCTCTTGATGTATCCATTTCCTTCACAATTCAAAGAAGTGTGGCTGTAACTTCAACAGAGAGACTCGTCGTGGTAATCTGATGGGTGTTTTGTGAAGATGAGTCTGAAACTGGTGTGTCACCCTGGTCTTTGAATTCGTTCGTGCACCCATGGAGGTCGGTGCTATCAATCAAGCTGGTTGTCCGTGCTCGCTGTAAGCGTGAGATAGCTATGAGTGGTGTATGGATTGACGTACCTTGGCTGCTCAATCTTGGGCGCTTCATAGTGGAAATAACCGGATGAGCTCGACGCATTGCACCCGGACGATTGGCCTAAAACACCTCTATTGCACTAGGCAATTAAACGAACTCATAGAATCAAGAAAACATGACGCATTCAGAAACCCTTGATATCCAGCTCCGTCGCCCTGACTATTGTCTTCTTTATTGTCTCGCCCAGAGACATAGCGCTAGCACGGTGCGAGCTCACCAATTTCTCATACGAAAGGGCGGGGCTGGGGTTCATATCCACAATCTCCCACGGAACGAGGTCCCGTTTCCCGCTCACTTACGACCTGAAAAGATTGATTTAATTTGCTCTAGCATGTATAGAAAGTGAAATGTTCCGTGCTACTGCGCCAGATCCATTGTTGTCATCCCATTCGAGACCATGACTAGATTGCGGCCGGCCATTGCACCATTGCTCAGGAGGCTGCCTAAGAACGTTTCGCCTGTGCCAGTCAGCGCTAGTACAGCTTTCCGAAATTTGGTCTCACATCGGCTGGGCCGCCACGCGATCTAGCGCGGAGTGCAGTATTGACTCGACGTCGGGAAGGTTGAGAGATCGGGCTTGAAACACAGAGAATACAATGCGTAGACGCATGACCGTTAACATCGGGGGCTTTTGAACACCGAGAAGCAAAGGCTCACTCAAGGAGTCAAGCTTGAAAGGTCCCACTGTAAAAACGAGAATGGAACGCCCTGTGGGCGATGTCATCGTGGAAGCAGGACGCTGGTCCGAGTCACACCGCTACCAACTCCAATGCATCTTGCGGAGTAGCTGGCGTTGATAGACCATGCTCTCCTAGTGCGGAGCCCTTGTCGTCACGGTTCTCCTGAAAATCCCTTTCCACTCTTGGCAACGTCGCTCCACTATGACCACCACGCGTTGCTTTTCCGCGTTGTTCGCGTTCAAATCTGAAAATCTTTAAAGGACCGTCGCAGCCATTTCTTCTTCTTCCCATCGAATTGGTGATCTGCAAGTCGCGATTTTCTTGAGATGGTACTCTGAACTTCTCCCTCCCATATCTTCCATAGCCATGACCACCCCCACCGAACGACCGGGTGACAAACGCAAGATCAAGGCACCGAAGTCTCCCAAGCCATCGATATCTCCCAGTACACCGAAATGGGCGGCGGTGAATCACCTGCCAGCTTCTGACATCCTTAACATTAAGTCCATTCCACTACCAGTAACGCCGACGAAGCGAAGGAAGGAAGAGCCATCGAGCAAACCGGAGGGTGTCACCACGAATAAAGATGAGCCAGCACAACACAGAGACGGTTTGGATGCTCGTGTTACTAAACGCCTGCCGGTGCGGGAGAAAAAGGTGATGCGCTCAATCGAGGTGCATGACTCACTATCATCGTCGGACGCTGCATCAAGCTCCGGCTTCGAGTACGAGGACGAACAGCACCGAAGTACTACAGCCCCAAAAATCGACCATGAACCTCCGCCCAAAAAACAACGGGTTGTCAAGGGCCCATCCCTTAAAGATGACGCAGCAGGGTGGTTCGCACAAAGAAGCCATAAAGGCAGATACACAAAAAAAGACTTGAAAGAGATGCAGGACGCGTTGCGAAGAGCACGATATGGAACGGCAAACCCCTCTAGGCCTACCCAGGAACAGGCCGAGGCGCTGCATCACGCACTTACTGCGAAAATAAAAGCTGACGAGGAGTCCAAGATCCGCGAAACTAACCCAGTGCAAAAAAGAGTATCGAAGTCAACACATCCGAGCAGTGCAGAGCAGGAGAGTTCACGAAGTGCCGTAACGCAGAGTCCTCCACCAGGCTCATCGCCGGCTCATACAGAACCAGCGGCAGCCTTGGGAGATGCCGCAGGGGACATCGAAGATGTAGCGGTTTGCGTATCAACCGACGCGATTCAGGCATCGACTCCTGCAGGACCATCGAATAATGCTGAGCCAGCCTCTTGGAGTCATCATCATGCTATACCCGAGCAGTCAGCGGAGGTTAAACGTGAAGAGAGAGAAGTCGGTGGACCGATGGCCTTAAGTTCGGAACGCCAAACACCGCCAGAGGGCTACATCTGGAATATGGCGGGGACGAATTGGATCACTGAATCACAGTTCCAATTAAAGGCTGCCGAGGGGAAGATAGCGGCGCTCGAAAAGCGCTTGGAAGTGGATGGAATCGAGCTGCAACATCAACTGGCACATGAGGCGGAAATGATCAAGAAGGATCTATCGAAGAAGGCCGGGGAGCATCACAAGGATAGCGGCGAAACGGGCAAGGCTGTACCCAGCAACGAAGACACGCGTAAGGAGGGTGGACCGAGCGGGAAGTTGAGGAGGCTCCAGAAGTGGAGACAATGTCAGAAAGAGCGAAAGAAGGCGAAGCAAAGGCTCAAACATGCGGAGCTGACGAAGAATGGTGCAACTGGTATGAGGGGAAAACCCAAGCAAGAGGGTGCCATTGAAACTGGCAGTGAGTCATCGAAATGGTCCTGCGGTAATACCAGGCCAGAGTTGCCTGGCGGGGACCAGAACAAGCGGGTCCAGAGGGACTTTGTTGCAAAGGGTAGCAAAAGCGCAATCGACAGCAGACGTCCAAAATGGGGTTCATCCAAAGGTATATGGTCAGTCGAGCAGCGGGAAGAGGGGATGTGGCGAAGAGGATTCCGCCCTCCGCGAAACGGCCTTGGACCCCCAACTTGTCTGTTATCAGCGACGACGAAAAGTCAATCACAGGTGCGGGTCGATACATCGTTAACGCAGTCACAGCAGACCAATACTCAAGTAGTGAGCGCCACTGTGGCGAGCCCAAACACTGCACCGCAGTCGCAGAAGTGGCCTCGCAGAGGTCGTGTCTCATCGACGGCCAATGACGCAAGCAGCTGCTCCCTGTCAGCCAATCATGGTGACATAGGCAAGCTGCAACCAGCTATGAGAGATGGTAGACAGGAATCCGCCACCGGGCAAGAGACTTCCAAATCTACCGCCACTATGCACTCAGATAGCCATCCTCCGTCGAAGGATGACACCCTTGCACAGGGAACTAGGCAAGATGATCAAACCCCAGTCAAAGCCTCATCAGCTCTCTGCGTCACTCAGGCCGCCACTAATAAGGGTAAAGAGTCCCTTGATATCAAGCGAATCGATCCGAAACATCCACTCTCAAATCAAGGGAGGCACGAAATGCAGCGAAGAGGAACTCATGACCGTTCGAATCGGCAGTGGCAAAGGCCGTATGATAGGCGGGAGGTGATTATACCAGAGGTGCTTCCTAGATGCGTTTGTCAACTGCTGCACTTCTACTTCGAAAGTGGATTGAACAAGAAACCTAGTCTCGAAGCGTTCTCTGGCACACGGGAGGAGTTCTTCGCCAACGTGGAGCAGATTGTGCAATGTCACGGTCATGATAAGGAGATGATACTGTTCTGTGAGGGGCTTTGGGAAATCGAGAAGGTTGATAGAAAGGTCAGTGCTCACAGTAGTGGAGAACATTGACATACTCGGTACTAAACCAGCACAGTCGCAATATTCTCACCGAGGATCAACGCCGTTGGTCGAGGTAAAGGAAAAGGCCCAGCTATATGCAGCCTTCGCGGACGCGGGTGTGTTCATTGGCTCTGATGTACCTTCCTCTTCGAGACATGCCACACTACCGCCAGACTACAGCACGCACTTCGGAGATCAGTTGATGGCACGAGGGCGAAGGCTTCCCGCACAACGTCCGGATACGATACCGCCAAATCTTTTCTACGGCCCTGCAGAAGAGCGGAATCGTCCTGGGAGTCGTACACAGCCACCGAAGTGACATGGTTCTGAAAGCAGAGAGCACCAGCTAGACGTAGAAGCGGGCGGCGAAGGAAATTGTAGTGACTTAACCTCAGAGCAGCGGAAGCAGATTGAACTAAAAAGAGGGGGGTGGAAAGAACTAGACTGTGCAGCAAAATCCTCATTATCTGTATCTCCTTATCAGATTGTACTTACCGTTGAAGATCCGCGCGTATCCTTTTTTTGTCTTCTCCTACACTCTCTGCATCGCTGGATGCCTCTGCTTGTCCGATGTTTATTATCTGCTTTGTTTGCCTTTGTGTTAATCTTGTTGCAGAGACTAGTAGTACATGTAGGTTTGTAATTAGTGGACGACCTTCTTAATACAGATGATTCCTTGCGGAGTTCCTTAGCACTACAAAGATTCTGAGTGTTAGGGTTGTACTCTTCTGGCTTATGATGGTGTTCGATATCGTCCGTCTGACGAACCCTAGGTCCTCTCCATATCTCTTAAGACACTGAGTTTAGCCAGTCCTCCAACGCCGAAAACACGACTCTACCTGGTCCATACTGTCCATCGTCTGAGGAGTCGTCATCACTACTAGAACTCTGTGCCGCCAGATATCGATCCTTTGGCACCGTGACTAATTTGGGCTGCGGGCTTCGAGGCATAGGACTGAGATGAACACCAGAACTATCATACCCGCCATTCTCTGAGGACTCGCTGCTAGACGCAGGAGTGATTCTTGCCCTCTTGACCATCCTTTGCGTTCCAGGTGTAGTGTTGTTGTTGTGGTTGTTGTTATGTTTCGTCGACACGATTCCTTGTGCGATGGGATGACCGTGGCCCGAGGGCGACGGAGTAGTCTCACGCTATCTCGGAGGTTATACGGCGCAAGCGATGTAGGATTGCAGCTTGGTAGAAAGCTTACTCGTCGTTTGCGGACGTTCACCACCTCCGCCATACTCCTCTCATCCACGGTGCTTTCGTCCTCGTCCTCGCTCCCTTCATCCGCACTGCTTTCATCTTCGTCGTCGTCCTCCCTGCCAGCCTCACTACAGCTTTCGCTGTTGTCCTGGCTCTGCTCGTCCGCACTGCTTTCGTCGTCGTCATGGCTCTCAGCTTCACTACCGCTACTGGCGTCGACGCTAGAGTCCTCTGTCACGTCTTCGGATGGAACTTTGGCTCTGGAGTCTTTGATTTCATGACTGACGGGCGTGCTTGCCTTCCGTCGCTCAGCTTTAGCGCGTCTCTCCAGCCGTCTCCTATGTGACATCAAAAATCTGCGTCCGCTGAACCCATCTCTCTGCGAAACGTTAGCAGGATAGATGAACTTGAGCTGGTCGCAGGCAGCCTTACCCGCTCCATGGCCATTTGTTTCTTCGTAGAAGATGCAGTAGGATACTGTGATGTAACGAAAGCCTCAAAAGCTTCGAGCAAAACATTGGAGATAAAGTCCAGAATACAACGCGCTGAATTAAAGATGATAAAGGTCTCGGTGAAAGCACGGAGACCGAGGTAATCCAATCGAAATCTGGTGCCATTGGGTATGAACCAGCTCTGACCGCCTATTATCACACTTGGCTGGCAGTTACCCTTCTGCTTCTTCTGTTGTCCTGGTTCGATACTTGCAAGTGGATTGCTTTGACTCTGTGGTTTGACGTTGACTTCACCATGTTGAGGTTTCAGATGATCAGTTAGCTTCTTGTTCGACTGCCACAAAGTCAGTTGCGAACGCCCGACTTCAGTAGGAACACTGCTGCAAGCTCTCACCCCCTTCTGGACTTGTCTTGCGGGCGGAGCATCGGTGGACCCCCATTGCGCCACCAGTAATGACGTGAATGCAAGATTGATGAGTGCACGGTTTACTTCTTCATTCGCGAAGACAGGATTAGCAGACTTAAGCTTGGCTATGAAACCACCGGGCTGAAGCTCGTGCAAAGGTGTAGATCCAACGTCGGGAACGAGGTAGAGCAGGCCATCGGCTTTGAAAGTCTTTGGTTTGCTTGAGCCTTTCGGGGGCATGGCGTCCGCTCTAGCTCTCGATGGATGTCATCCAATGTATTTGAGAAGTCTTTATCTGAGTTGATGATGAACATGAAGTCGTTGGATTTTGTTGTTGAATAGTCGTAGTGGACAAATGCTGAAACGCGTCGCTAGCGTTAGGGCATACACCTCGGTAAACCTTGGCAACCAACGCCAACGTCAACATCAACATCAACACAAACGTGATGTACGCTGGGTAAAGGTAGCCCTGACTAAGTTCTCAAACGGAGAACCACTTATGAGATCTACTTCGTAGATAATCTGCTCTCAAACAAAGGAACTTCACGCAGTATATGGACCAATATATGTATCAATGTCACCAGAGCTCCAGTCAGCTCTTCAATAAGTAAAAGCGATGCTTTGGAGACATGTTAGGCCGTAGGGTGAGACTTTACTTGTATCCAGAGCACGTTTAGACAAAGCGTTCCGATATCGAAGGTAGAATAATTGTATCGAGGTCCTGCGCATCGCTGGGATTGGTCCACTAAGATTGACGGAGTGCACTCCGCATCGAAACATCTCCTCAAGCGCACAAGTGTAGGACCAGCAAGACTCTAGCAACAGTCTTCGAGAGAATGCTATGCATTCAATGACTGCTCCAGCACCAGATGACGAGGCGAATCTAAGCTTGTGCTATATTATCGGGAGCTCGAACTCGCCGTCACGACGAATCTAACCCTTGAACGCCGGAGGGTGCCCCGAAGGTACGAAGATATCGAGGCCGAGTCATGGCGAGAGAGTGCTCAGCACGTCAAGAAAACGATGGAGGTCCAAGGCATTGTACAATTTATGCTTCGACGAACACGCGCGTTTGCAGTAAGAGTATGCATACGATAAAGGGCACAAATACAGAACATTGCTAGCGAGTTGACAGATGGAATACATCTATTACTTCATTGTCTTCAGGGTCCTGTAACCGCCTAGACCGTTCGCGATATGTTCTATCAATCTCCACTGCTCCGTAACTTCCATTTGTATCCCTCCCAAAGCCCTGTGCAAGGCTGACATGTCTAAGTCTTAACCATCCGTCATTTCACCTAGCAGGTCTTCTTCCCGAGGATCCAGTGTCGCTCTCTCTTCCGGAGTGTGGACAGGATGGGCATCAAGCACCACAGAGGTGTCCAAGCATACTTTGCTTCACCTCGTTGCAGGCGTTCTTAGCAATCGGCTTGGCCATTCGTGCCCTCGACGACGAATGCCCGAAGAGCGGATACGGTAGAGCATAGGAACATCTTTGACAGTGAAGGCCGCCGGCTCTCACGAACGCGCCGCTCTACCAGGTCACGAAAAGCATTATGTTCCTCCAGCAGCAGAGGATGGGTGAGATATCGTGAGGCTCAGGCTTTGTCGTCGTCACCTCGCCTGTGGCTGCGCAGGATTACATCAGTCGTGTTTGTATGCGCGCACGTTTCGGGACTTGCCCTTGTCAAACTCCACTGTAATGTAATCATATCCGTAAGGAGGTGGCCATGCGTATCACATGGTCCGTTGTGACACAGAAAGTCGGCCCGGAAACGCGGGGTTTGTGGCTTGGCAGTGGCCGCCATCCATCCCATGTCCAGTCAGACCGCCCAGCGTGGCGAAGGGGTTTCACGCTGCGAGACTTGGCATCAAAGATCGAGGTTTGATCAGCTTTACTCTCATATCGTCATAATCATACGGTTCATTTCCGATTGAACGCGCATGAAGATATCAACTCATCTACCACTTTCGCCAGAGTATTTCCAGCGCCAACGTGCAGGTCAACGTCATCAGACCGCTCGAAAAGACACTTGATTTCCCAGAAATTGAAATCGCATCCTTCCAGGATCAACTTCACTTCTAGCCCCTTCCTCCATTGCCGATTGGTGGCCTCAGCTCGCGTAACGTCACGGGATCAAATCACGTATCGACAGTACCCACTGTCAGCCAGCGGAGGATTGACCGACTGTCCTTACCGCCGCACGTTGACTGGAGGGGAGCCTTCATTGGTACCTACTTGTACATTACGCTTCTGGGTCGAGAGCTGGGGTCGCTCCGTCATACGCTAGTCCAACGCGACCGGACCCCTGCGTCTCATTGACGATGTTTCTGGCTCGCCAAGCCACTTGGGGTCTGGCGTTGTTAGGTATTGTATTACTCGTGAATGATCCGTTGGCGCCGACTTGGCACCGAGGTGCTAACGACGAAGATTTTGCTGCGGCGTGGTCTGTTAGTGAGTTGGCTGAGATGATGCCGCGCGTAAATCCTTTTCTTCCCCTTAACATCCACCTGACTCCTCCTCCAACGCTTCTTCTCTCTCGAATCCTGTAACCGTCGTTTCTCTTTGATATTTACAGCGTTGCCGGTATATTAAATCATCGTTCAAGATGCAGTTCAAGTATCTCTCTCTCGCGGCTTTGGCTGCCACCGCCTCCGCCCAGAACATGAACTTGACTTCAGTCCTTACCGGCGACCCGGACCTCTCCAACTTGACCTCCTACGTCTCTCTTTATCCTCAACTTCTCATGCAGCTATCGAATGCGACCAACATTACCATCTTGGCCCCGTCCAACGAGGCCTTCAGCAAGTTTATGAACAGCCCCATGGGTGCCGCCATCAAGGCCAACGATACCGCCCTCATCCAGTCCGTCCTCATGTACCATATTCTCAACGGGACCCACGACGCCAGTTCGATCATGAAGACTCCATCCTTTATCCCCACGATGCTGAACAACCCCATGTTCGCGAACGTTACTGGCGGCCAGCGCGTGGAGGCTTTGATGGCGGGCAAGAATGTCACGTTCTTCTCCGGTCTTCTCGCCAACTCCACCGTCACGAAAGCTGTATGTCCGTCAATCTCACCTCCCGATAGCATTGACTGACACTACCTGAAGGACATGAACTTCACCGGCGGTGTGATCCATGTCATTGACAGTGTCCTCACCGTACCGCAAAACATCTCCACGACCGCCGTCGCCGCCAACCTGACCTCCTTCGCGGGAGCTCTCATGAACGCGAAGCTGGTGGAGACCCTCGATACGGCACGTGATGTCACAGTCTTCGCGCCCAACAACGCCGCTTTCCAAGCCATCGGTTCTGCTCTGCCGAATATGACGACCCAGGAGCTCACCCGCATCTTGGAATACCACGTCTGCAACGGCACCGTTGATTACTCTTCCATGTTGATGAACAACACCATGCTCAAGACCATGAGCGGCGGGAACATCACCATCACCATGGTCAACGGGACCACATTCGTCAACTCTGCAAAGGTTATCATGCCCGACGTCTTGGTGGCCAACGGTGTCGTCCATGTCATTGACAAGTATGTTTATCTTGGAAGAATTCCCGATCATAGGTGCTAAATCTACCGACAGTGTCTTGAACCCCAACATGACAATGGCGACCCCCAACCCGACCGCATCTTCCCAATCCGCAGCCTTTTCCGGAGCCTCCTCGGCCAGCGACGTCCCATACACCTCCGGTGTTGCCACTCCCACTGCTGGCGTCGGAGGTGGTGCGGGCGCGGCTCAGTCTTCCGCTGCTGGTGGTGCGACATCCTCGAAGAAGTCTGGTGCGGCCATGCCGATGAGGACCGGTGCCATCGGTGCCGCCGCTCTCTTCGCTGCTGGTGGAGCTTTCATCAACGTATAAATCGGTCGTCTGATCGTTGATTGGAATACAAGCGATTAGCAGATGAGTGTAGCTTCTTGTTACTGTATGAAATATTTGGACTTTGATATATTATAGTATGTAGTAATGGACAATACGATCTTTTGGATAAGCTACGTATTTTCCCCTCGAACCACTCGGGTATGCAGTATGGTCTCAAGCGTTTGCAATGTGGACCACCTTCCCGGAGCACTTTCTCGCTCGACACCCTCCTTACCTCTCAACTTCTTCAACCTTCAACAGCCGTCCCTAAGTCACCTCACAAGAATTGAAAACCTTATCGCGCACAGGAAGCCTACCATGTAGCGCGATTGCGTCAGATGTTCCCATTGCCCCTTTCCAAACCACGAATCCTGTTGATACAATCATATGCGCACACCGACTCTAATACCGTCTGCGTGATGCCCTAAGTCTCTAACTTCAGGTCTCTCTGCTGGCCATTGGCATCGCTCTTACCGCATTCCTTGCCCCGCTGTTTCTTTTGGCCATGCTGCCATTATTTTTCACCGCTAATGTCTTCTCCGTTGTCGACGGTCATCGACACTCGCTTCGGAGAGTCGAGTGGGGGCCGGTGGAAGGATGGATTCGCCAGGCATGCGGAAGGATGCCCCTGAGCATTGGTGGTGGAGGAGGAGGAGGAGGAGGTGGAGGAGGTGGAGAAGGGAATCATACCGCGATGGACCCAACCGGATACGTCCGGACAGATGATTCTACTTGATCAACATTGAAGAAGCAGCAGGCTAGGCTTCTTGTAGGTGTCTAATTCCCTCCATCATAACTACTATGAAGTACAGATAATTACCCCAGAGATCAGACTCATAACCGTGACACCATCCGCGAGACATCGTCCTTCCTCGCCGTCATTTGGTCTTCCTGCTCTCTCTCATCTTTTTGTTGCTGCTTTCTTCCCGGTTTTCCTACTCATGCTGCCGCTGTTCTCGAATCTTGGTTTGTCCGCTTCTTTGTGATGGTCTGACACATGTTCCGGAAAAGCGTCTAGTGGTTGGTGGTAGGAGAAGGGGTTCGTCAGACTTGCTGAAGGGTTAACAGCGCATGCTGAATGATAAAGAAGGTGCAGGACGAGGAGGCCGAGAGTCCTCTGCTAGATGCCCATGCAAAGAAGCGAGGAAGATGTGTAAAGCAGGCACAAGCGTTTGCGCGACTAGTCAAGGCTAGGTGTCGGGAACACCGACGTTGTCGTGGTCGCCATCTGTTCACTGCCGGCTGTCCTTGCGATAAGCCTCGGCCTCGTGCTGACGGCGGCGGCTACGTGTCGGAGAATCGGCCCATGATCCCTAGTGGAAGCATAGGTTACGCAGACACGGTGAAGGACATGAGTGAGCGCTTCTCAAATCACGAGTAGAGGGACGAACATGTCCCACCAAATGCATCTGCAGAGAAGATAGATATGTGCAGGGAGGAATCCGCGAACCGGATAGAGTCAGGACTCGAGGATACGTGCTTAGGGTACCGACATCTTCGACGTCGTCATCCTGATATAGTCTCGCCAATGCTCTTTTCTTGGTCTGGGCCAGGGGGCTTGAATATGGACAGTCACTCCTGGAGCATCAACGCGTGAATCTCGGCGGCTATAGCTCCATAAGTTATTGACATATGTATAGTGTTTGAAACTTTATTATTCTATCGTGAGAGACGGACTGCTAACACCAGTGACCTCATGCTGTGTCGGCTGTGTATATCTGGACTCGATCTGCCAGACCTCCTTATCGCAGGTTTGGCTACTTCTTCATTGCTGGTTCTCTTCTTCTGTTCTCGCCGTCTTCGCTTTGGTTGTCGTCTGCATGAGCTTTCACGCTCTACTTTGCTGAGAGTCTTGATACCTGACTAGTGGGCTGACTGGCGGTTCATTCTATCACGAAAAGCTCTAGTGACGCCAAGGAGGCCAAGGAAGAGGGACAAGAAGGAGGGACTAAATGCTAGACGCTCATGTAACGAAAGAAGAAGAATATTCAAGCAGGAGCGGGCAGGAAAACGGGCCATGGCAAGGACTCGTGGATTTGTAGCACCCGCTACGGGCTTTGAGAGTCTAACCATATACAGTATTCAAAAATCCTATGTGCTCAGATGGATGATTATCCATCTCCTGCGCATTATCTTGAGATCAACAATACAGGCGCAGATGATGTGGTTCTGGGCGCAGCAGGTCTTTCACTTTACATACTTCGCAGAAGAGAGGGAAGCAGAGAGAAAGCGCAAGAGGGAGAAGGTTGACTTCACAAGAGGTACGGAGAAAGAGGGTTTTGGGTGGTGAGCCATGGGGTTGACGGGGAAGACCTTGCAGAGACATGGAAGGTGTATGGATCATGGACTTCTGTTGCCTTGCCCTCATCAAATCAAATGCAAAAACTCGCCGTGTTAGTCGCTCAAGCTTCCGCACACAAGATCTGGGATTCTTCTCTACATTTTCTCCCGTTGCAGCCGAGGGGTCGAACCCACACCTGCCGGAGTGTCACTGTACGAGGAGCTTGGTGCGGTGGAGAAGGGCGGGATAGAGTGTCCAGTAGGAGGGTACAGGCATGTTTTCGAGACAAGAAAGCCAGAAACAAGACCTGACAGAGGTATAAGGGTATGAAGAGGTTCCGGGCCGAAGAAGATTGTCTGCCGCCGAAGTTCAGTTCTGATCGATATGTACGACCACAGCCCCAGAGGCGCGGGAGTATTGAGCATCTGACAACACCTACACTGCGAACCCCTACGCCCTCAGACGTTTGCCATCGGACATGGACCCTGTTGAGTTGCCTAGGTTTTCAAATCCGTCACTTCTTGACATATTCCCCTGTCATAGTTTAATGGAAGTTGGATAAATAGCGATAGAACATGAGCGTACAGATTGCTATTATATCTGCGGGGTCTCGTGTAGGCGTATATACTCAACTCGATCTGTGAGATCCCCTCTGTTTCTACCTCTTTTGTCCTCAGCTTTGACTTTATCTTGATGGTTTCTTCACTTCTGTTGTCGCTGTTTCTGCTCGGACAGCGGCCCTCATAACCTCCACCCTTTTCTTCGTTGAGAGCCTTGACAAGCGTCCAGCGGATTGAGGCACTGTGGCGAAGGGTATCATGAAGGACTCTAATGACGGTGGTGAGGAGACGGAGAAGCAGGAGAGAGAAGGGTAATTAGGGAAGAGGATGTATTGCTAAAGGTTTATGCAAAGAAAGACAGAGAAACGCACGGAAGGGAGCAGTACGGAAACCGGCTGGGTGCGGTGCCCAGGAAGACCGACGCCCTCTTTGTCGTTATCACGGATACTCAGTGACGATGTTCTACATCATGCAAGCGGAGGCTTCGATGCTCAACACTGGTCATCATCATCATGAATCCAATCCACCTATGTCAAACTGCTTCAAATTAGTCATGCTTTCTACAAGTACATCGCTACCGTTTCAACTATTTCCTTAAGCCAAATGTAATATTTTCGATGAAATGCTATCAAGTTGGCCTGTACGGCTTGTTCTCTTACAATCACCTTACAATTTCACTGCCTTGCACTTGCTGAGCTATTGGGTACATCTCATCATCTCTGCTCTCAGCTGTACTTGACCTTTTACGCGGTTTCGATTCTTGCTTCCTCCACAGGCTATGCTGCAGAGAGGATGTTAGAGTTGATCTCAGGTTCCGGTTGTATTGCAGTACCGTGGTCTGCGAGTATAAAACTTTTTCTAATTGGGCACTCTCTAAGGGGTTCAACAGAACAATAGTCCTCCCTCCTAAATTAGCTTCACCGCTCACACCGCGCAACCAAAGTCAACCTACAGCAACAAATTGGCTTCAACCAGCTTGCAGCTCTTCCGCAGGAAGTCAGCCGGTCCAGTTCTGGGGTCATTTCCCTCTAGGCGGCGGCGTCAGTCAGTTTCTACGATGTCGGCCCTCGATTTCGCGGGACCCGAGTCAGGAAACGGCCCTGCTGCAGCGGTTCCGCCGCGTGAGTGGGTTCTTCAGAGATGGTCGCGGGCTCTGGTCACGCTGGGAAGGAATCTAGCTTCTGTTCTTCTTTCCAGCCCTAGCGCATGGTACGGTGGACATGGTGTTATTTTGTTTTAGCTACTGGCTACAAATATCTATCCTGCTCTTACATTTCTACGGAGGCTCATTACTAGCACTGCTTTACTGCAGTGATCGAGACCCACTTTCAGGTAGGTTCATGAGATCTCGAAACAACTGTCTGTCTTTTATCATGACTTTTTCCGCTGTGTAGACAGCTTCTTTTCTTTCAGAACATTCAATCGCAGATGTCAGAATCTTGAAGGTTATTATATACTCACTTCTTTTGTAGCTGCAACGACGACAAGGAGTAAGCTGAGGATGGGAAGGCAAAGAGGCAAGACCTCTCACAGTTGCTAGAGTTTTCTTCTCAGCCTACTCAAGCGGAATAGAGATATTTGTTTGTATTTCAGGTAAATAGGAACTGAGAGTCTTAGCCTTTCCTATCGACTCCCTCTCAACCGCCAAGACACAGGGAGAGAGCTACAGTTCGCTTTTGGGGAGGTCTGACATGTTTACAATTCGAGCAGTCACTTCACAAGGAAGGATCCAAAGTAAGACAATATGCATGATTATATAACATCGCTCTGTACCGTGCAGGTTAGATGGATTTTGCATTCTTGCATTGCTTGATGTTACATGGCATAGTGTACTACCTTGCTGCAAATCGAACTGAGCAGACGGCAAGCAGCACGACTGAGGTCACCACCTTAAGTAGGGAAACATACTCGCGTAGTGTACGGCGCCGCCCTCCATAAACACCCATTAGACACATTGCCAAAATTAACTGCATAAATCGAAGGTGCTTGGACCAAGATTGCTTGCTTGCTTCCAAAGTAAAACGCTAAAAACGACAGACAACCGTCCCAAAGTATTTCTGCCCAAGACCAAAACCGTACTCCCGACACTGTGGGGGATCTACACTAACGTTCCGGTGTGTTATCCACTTTCCTCATCTTCCTCCACCAAAGCCGGAGTCCTTCTTTCGTTCCTCCGCTTCGGTCGCCTATGCTTGCTTCTACTGACATTACTTGCCGAATCATCCGGTGCCAACTCCGACATGCCATCATCAATCCCATCATCCGTCTCGCTCTCCCACGAAGCTACTCCAACCCCCAAAGCTGGTGTGCCCAGTCGTACTTCACACGCAGCTGAGCCACGCCGTGCTTGGCTAGCCATTGATAATCCCGCGCCACGTTGACGAAGCGCTTGACGGACGGTTTCGGCTTTGCAATGAAGAGCTTCGAAAGCGTCTTCGAGAGCTTCCATTCCGAGGTAGATCTCTCGCTCGACTTCCGCGAGAACGGCTATCTCGGTTTCTTCGTCCATGGCTACGGGTGCGCCCAAAGAGGCTGGCGCTGGGGTCGGTCCTCGAGAGGTTGCGAAAGCTGCGGGATTTAAAGGCGTATAAGATCGTAAGGGTCCATTTGCTGGTGTGCCGAAAGGTGTGGTAGTTCGGCTTACCGACCCTGGTCCTCTGGATGGCCCACGAGATAGCATGGCGGATCCTATGTTATGTTGATCTTCTGCACCACTTCTTAGAAAACCATCAAATCGTCCGGACGTAAGAATCTCCCACTCCCCATCACTGATCGCAGAAAGCGTAGCTAAGACATTATGTAAGGCCGGATTATTGAGAAGATAGATGGCAGATTCTGGGTCGCGTGGTGATGATGATAGTCGATACAAACGTTGAATGGCAAGTCCGGTTCTCACTAACAGTTCAGGCCTTGGTCTCTCCAATGGTGTGGCCGCTCGTGAGGGTGGTCGACTGGAGACGGGTCCTATTAGTGTCGTAAAGATTGATCTCTGTCCAGGAGCCAGATGAGTAAGCATGGCAAAGGTAAGTGTTTCATTATCGACCTCTGATGGCGGACTGCTTGGATTCTGTGGTTGACTGGCAAGCCATCTGTCCACAGATTGTTTGGTCTTTCGAGATTGGTGGAGATAGTGTTCGCGAAACTCGTCCGGCACGTCAATGTCCAGCTTTTGCATTGGCATCTTCTGCTCGAGTGTGGATATACCAAGACCAACAGGAGATGCATCAATGGAAAATGCTGGCCATTGTGGAAGTTCTCGACGACCAGATACGAGTTCTAGGACTTCACCCCAGCTTACTCCTTCTTCGTATTCGCCTGGTTCTCGAGCAGATGAACCTGATTGGCAAATCACACAATGGCAAGTCTCGGAAGAAATGTCTCGAGCAAAGACAGCTTCGAGCCTATCAAGTAGTCGTCGAGCCACTGAGCGGTAACCTGTAGCCACCGCTAGAGATCCATTCTTTCCTATGACACTGGTGTAATCGTCTAGCAGCCGGTTAAAGGGAGCAAATATCCTCTCAACCTCTGCCGCCGCCGGAGCTGGTAGTTGGGGGGAAGTATATTGTTGGTATGACTGTGGGGCACTTGGTTTGCCCAGAAAAGTTCTCGGCACGTTCTGCAATAACCCTCCGTTTTGCAGGAGGTAATCCACCCTTGGTATATCCATCGGCATCATGGGTGGAGGTGGCGGCGGCGGTGGCATAGGCGATGCACCGTAGTCCGGTATCCGCGAGCCTTCCACATGTATGTCTATTATTGGTGTTTCTTTCCGGTATGGATCTATTGGTGGGAAGATCGCATCTCTCGGAGTTGGACAGGAATCGACATCCGTAGTGGGCGATCTTTCATCATCAGCATCTGGTGTTTGTTGCTGTTGAACTTTCTGATAAGTTGGAGCGATCGAGGTTGCATCAGAGTCGGTCACAGTTGCGGTGCCTGTGGTTGACGAAGGCGTTGGCGACACGGAATTAGTGCTTTTTGTGAATGACGACGCATCTTCTACAGTCGCGAAGGGCCTAGGTCTTGACTTGGCCGGTGTGCTGCTCGACTTTGTTCGTCGAGACGAAGAGTTTGCTAAGCTGCCATCTTCCTTCATCAGTCTTCGTAGACTTCCCTTTGACTTTGAAGGTTTTGGCCGCATCTGAGTCCGAGAACCACCGTCCACAACACTGCTACCCTTCTCAACCTCCTCCACCTCTATTGTGACCTTTCTCATGCTTCCATTACTATTCTCCCCCTTGATCTCCGGCGCCATCGTGGTTAAGGGAGGACTGGGTGGAGCTTCGCCCCGAGCACCAACCACTCGATCGGTGTTCGGATCTGCACCATCACATTCATTTGTGCAGTCCAGGTCCGTCGGATCTGGTGTATACAGGCTCAACCTCCGTGGATTGACGACCTCTCTGCTGCCCACGGCCTCCTTGCTATGCGCTTTCGAAAAGCTCGGGTACGGTAATGTCGCCTTGGAGCCGTAAGGTGATGTGGAAGAAGCTCTTCGCTTCAATTCAGGTACAGGCATTGAAGATCTCCGTTTCGAGGCAGGGGAGTTGGTTATTGAGGATCTTCCTGGCATCGTAGGATCTTTGTCGCGGTCTTTCGATGAAGGCTTGCGAGTGGATCGTGAGGATCTGTGGCGGTCTTTCTTTGGAGTATCTCGATCGTGATCGCGGTCACGGTCGCGGTCCTTGTCGCGAGTTTTGGAAGGCATGATCAGTGATTTCAAAAGGCTATGTCTGGTGGTGTTGAAGGTGTGGTCTGGCGCTTAGAGGGCGTGGCTTGGTGGATGGTGGCTTGTGATTGCTTGTAAAGCAAGTATCCGGCGCTTAGCAGACGGACGAGATGCGCTACTCTCACTGATCTGGACGAACCGGTGGAGAAGGAGTCCACATTAATGTCCTAGGTGGGCGAAAGGTAGGTGTTGGTGAAGGTCAGAGGTATGCGTTTAAGGCTTGTGAGGAAGTAATGTATTGAGCTAAAGAATTGTGCAATGAGCGGAGAAGATAAGAATCGAAGTTGTGAACTACAAGGTGATAAGAGTAAGAGTAAAGAGCGCGATGAAAGCATGAATCGAAGATCTCACATTCGCCGTCCTGCTGTCGCTGGCATCCTTCTGGAGTCGTGATGTTCCACAAAGGACGGAGTGATGCCGGTGGTAGCGTGGCACTTGGCCGATTCTCTTTGGGCCACCTCATCTTGCATCAACACCTCAAAGATCTCCCACCGGATACAAAATACTACTGCACGACAGAGGCCAAGACCGTGTTTGATAATTGGAGCATCTATCATTGACAGACTCTAAAGTGTATCATCATTCGTTACAACTCTCTGTTACAGAGTCGTGTGTCTTCTAAACTCATCTATAGGTCAACCGACAGATCCCTTCTGAAGACCTCCGCGTATTGCTTAGAGGAGCATGCCTAATCGGATCAGTCGTCCTCCGTCTGGCGTTGTCGCCCTGCATGATATCGTGCAAGGGCCATACACAGCGCAGCCAGCAACAGCGATGATCCACCCCACAGCCCTGGAGCGAGGATTCCAAACTCACTGACTAATGATCCGACGATGGCGGGCCCTGCGAGAGACCAGGGCGCGCTAAGAGTGAATGCCATGCCTGTCCACTGCCCAAGTCGCCTTTGCTCTCCCAGAAGTATCTCCGACACGCAGGCCGCTGGTAGTGCGACCACTGCGCCACCAAACACCCCGAACAACACACAGAATGCAATCGCGGTAGCCGTGTTTACAGCAAGTGACCAGAAGAGGAAGCAGAAGATTGATGTAGCAGATGCGGCGATGATATATACGTTGAGAGCTCCGAATCTTGATCAGATCAGCAGACACTCATCGGAACCTTGCCAGGCTGATCACACGCACCTATGAGCTACAGCCGGTCCGCCAAGTCTCCCGACGAAGCTGCAACCATTCATGATAGAAACAAACCAGAAAGTCTGAAAATGATGATGGCAAAGGTGAACCCCGTTGCCACTTAGGATATCTTCCTTACATCCCAAACCATTCTTCTCTGCCCAGACTCCAACAAAGAAAGGAATTGAGTAAAATCCGAGGAAAACAAAACATGTGGCGGCAGTGTACCATCGATAACATGAGTTGGAGAAAGCAGACGTGTCCCACCAAGTGGTTAGGGTCAAGGGTTTCTTGACTTCCCGCGGTTCCGTATCCGGATTGCGGTTCGATAAGAAAGCTGCGAGCCATGATGTCCCGGAAATCGCGCCAAACAGACACCACACCGCGAATTGAAAGTCGTGCTTGCCGAGGATAAACTTGAACATCAAAGGATAGACGAGGCCGCCTTACATGCGGTCAGCAAAGGTCGTTGGGCACTCGTATCGAATGCTTACCCAAAGCTGCGCCGGAAGAAGTGAAGCCAACCGCTATGCTTTTAGACTGTGGGAACCATGCCGCGGCATTCTGTGAGGAGTACACGAAAAAGCAGGCTTCTCCAAGCCCCACGATAAACGCCGAAGTCAACCATATAAGTCCATAATTCCCTTCGCCTTGGCCACCGTTCCCACTAGTCCAGCTGAGTGTAAGAGGACCGATGGTGAGAAGACTCGCCCCGGTAATAGCTATCGACCGATGGAAACCTGCGTCAAGCAATCGACCGGCAATAGCTGAAAAGAGGAGGACAAGAAATGATTGAGTGCTACCGATGAGACTCAGGAGGAAGTCGTTGGTCTCCGGTAAAAGATGATCCTGATAATATGGGAGGAAAGCACCATAAGTCGTGATCAAGCCCCTGTACTTTGAATTACTTGGGTTGGGCCTATGTTGAACAGGCAGTAGGTCCACTCACCAACAATTTGCCATCATCAGATTGCCCCCGATTGCTGCCGCATAGGCTTGCCACCACGAACTGGAGTTGGGCTGCACCTCTTCAGAATCGAGGCTTGACTCGGAGTTGTACACATCACGGATGCTTTTCTCACTAGATCCTTCCCTTCCACGGAAGATTGCTCGAACTGGTGTCATGTTGGCGTGCCGAAGCTGATTGATCAGACCAGAGAACAGGAGTCATCTTATTATAGAGATCGGTGAAAAAGCAGCGCAAGTAAGAAGCACAGCATACATGTATCCTGCGATAGAAGCGAGATAAGAAAAATGCATGATCAAGGTCAAGACCTCGGGCTGGGTATGTACGGTGGTTACACATCACTGAGAACAGCGCTATTAGATCATAGGGATTTCAAAAAATGGCGGATGTGAAACGTTGTGATCGACGAAGTGAGATCTCAAGCGGGTAGCGGGTAGGCAATGCAAGCTTGGCACGAGTCTTGGCAGGACTGGAAAAGATTGCTTGTGGATCTGTTACACTGAGTAATTTGGCAACCGTTGGTCGACGTTGAAAGAAGCGTTTCCACAGTCTAGTAATCAAGACTGCCAAGTCCCTTCTGCGCGCATTCATTTCATCAAGATAAAGGTCGTCGTCACACTGCCAAGTTCCGATATTCATCCCTTCTATGCGCCAAGATCCAGCAGGTAACACATCATAGACTGTGGAAGGATCTCAAGTGATCGAGGGAATGCTTGAGCTGCAGTGTCCATGTACCAATGTAGCTACAACTCGAGGCAGTGTAGTGGCTGGAAAGCCATCTATATTGCTATACAGAACACTCCTTATCCTTGAAATCTTATCATATCTTGGCGCTATTGACCATACCTTGCTCCAATCCATCACCTTGTTCAGTGCACGTTGTTCCACCCTGCTCATCCTCACCGCCTCGTGGCTGGTCGGCCAAACTCTCAGCCTGTCCCCCTTTGTCCTTCAGGTCCCATTTACCATCACCTCTCTCATGCGCTGTGCCACCTTTTCTTGCTCGCCGCAGTATCTCATCGCTGGCAATTTGTTTCTGGCCAGTCAAGGGGTTCCACTCCCATCCATTTCGCAACCACATCCACCGTAGAAAGGCTCTCAGCTCTTTATCTTGAGGTAATACCCTTCTCCACTCGGACTCAAAGCGCTGAGATGCAGCACCTTCACCGTTCCACCCGGTTGCAAGGCCGCGGAGCTCGTCTCTACAGAAGATTCTCCAGCTATCGATCGCGTAAGGTCCAACACCTGGCAGATAAGCGACTTCCCATGCAGACCGAGCGTCCTCATCGCCGATAGGAGGATTTTTGCATTGAATGTCTTTCCCATCTCCCTTCTTCGGATAGTGGAGTCTGCGATATCGGACACCCTTGGCAGGCATTTGTTCCACCCACATCTTCGATAGGTTGATACACTTCAGAGCTCTTTGATTCTGCAGGCCCAAATGGCCAATCATCCCTACCAACTCCGCTTCATTGGCGGCTGCAAGATCCTCGGGTGTGGGATATCGCTCCATCACCTTCCAGAAGACCGGCACAGCGACTTGACCCTTAGTTTTATTGAGGAAGATAACCGCAATAAGTAAACGAAACGGGTCATGTGTAAGTTCCTCTTGGATAAGACCAAATGAGTTTGCCGAAAGAGATGGGAATGGTATGCATGACACGGAGATCTTGGGAAAGTATGGTGACGTTGTTGACGCTGATCGGAGGCAAGGCTTTCGAGATGGCGTAGATGGCGGCTGTAACGCTACAGAGTTCGATTGGTTCCGTAATATGTTTGGAGTACTCGAAGTTACTGAGTCAGAGGCCGAAGTTTCACCAGCTGGCTGATACCCTTCGCTCTCGCTTTCCACCTTGCATGCTTTTGGTGATTTTGGAGGACTTGGTAATGCAACGGACGTGTTGATCGCAGGGAAGACCTGTTTTCTCTGTCTTGCAGATCTTCGTGGTGTCTGTATTGGGCTTGGCCAGTTGCTTGTCGTAGTCTCATGCTCTGAAAGATCTAGAGGCGCTTTAGGTATGACTATAGAAATGTCGCACGTCGTGTGAGTAGTCTCTGGTGCATCCTTAATCGGCACGTGTTGTTCAGTTGATATTGACGCATCCTCATCACCAGTTGTCAAACTTGGTGAATCATCGGCTAGTGAAAACCCGACTCCTCAGTACATGTATGAGAAGAGGTCTCCTGCTTTACTTGGTCTCTCTTTCGCTTCTTCTTAACTTTAGCATCAGAAGGTGTTGGTTCTCCCATTTCACTCCTCCCCTGTGTTTTATCCTCCTCAGTCTTTGGTGCTTTCTCTGCCTTGGCTTTGGTCTTTTTCGGGCTCTTCTCCTGCTTCTCCTCGAGTCCATTGCCAACCTTGGGATGACTTCCGACCATCTCCTTTATCGCCCTTTGTTCCTCTTTGAGGTCCTTTAGATTGTCCTTGGTCTGCTTATCGGCGTTGTCGTATCTGCCATCTTCGTATAGCTGAATTTGTTTTTCATTCGAGAACCGCTTCAAGGCACCTAACTTCTCGACAAACCTGCTTTGTTTCTCTCCCGCTTCCTGTACCTCTTTTGGCGTCTTGTCTGGAGTCAAAACGTGCTCTTGCGGATCGTGCTCGTTGGATCTCATGAAGTTCCGGTGTGCTTCCTCCTGTGATTTAGGATCGTTTGGGCCGATTTCTTTAGGTGGTACGATATCATCATGGTTGCCTGGGAAAGTGCCAACGGCAGTCTCATTGCTATCTTCATTGGCAACGGATTTTCTCTTTTTGCGTTTCTTCGCTGCAGCCGAATCTGCCGAAGCTAATCTATGCTCTTCTGTTTTTGGCAGCGCGTCAGACGACTCTGTTGCCGTCTTGGAAAAAGCCTCTACTCCAAGCGCAGGTACAACGTTCTTAGGGAGCTCCATGCTGTGGTGGTGCTCCATGATCTGTTCTTTCTGCTTCGCTTGCTCCGCACGCTTCTTTCTCTTCTCGACTTTTCGAGCCATGTTTTCCGCTTTGTGAGTCTCCTTCGCGGCTTTCGCCACATCTTCAACCGTAATTGATGCGCTCGTCTTTGTCGCAGAATTAAGCCCTTCACCATTCGCAGGCGGTTGAGGACCTTCGGAGTTCGTGGTCTCTCCGTGCGGTATGCTTTTTGATTCTGCATCCTGCTTCTCGCGTCTGCGTTTCCTCTTCTTCTCTCGTTTCAGTGCTTTTTGAACCTCTCCTGTCGTTACCAGAGTGTTGTCTGGCTCATTGGGCTCTTTCTCTTCCCTCACAGCACTCAGCATTGCCTGCTCGTTGGCCTGGAAAGTCGCTTGGTTCTGAACATTTGCCATGGCTTGGCTAGGCGCTATACCTGCGGCTACCTGCTTTATTACCGGGTCGTCGTTGGCATTATTCGGTCTCTGCCCAATGGTGGAACGCTCATTATTGGTATGTGGCGGATGTCTAGCCCTCTTCTTCTTCGATGATTGATCAAGGGTACCATTGCCAGCCTTCACATCCTGCCGCTTTCGCTTCTTTCTGACGTGCCGGCTTTCTGCGTCCGGGCATGGTGATGTTGACGTGGAGATCTCTTTACCTTCTAGTTTGTTCGACGCCGACCTAACCTTTTCATGTTTGTCCTTATGGCTCTGCTCACCATCAGCACGGCTGTCTTGGGCCCCTGCTACCTGCTTGCCCTCGGCTTGCGACTTCCTGCGACGTTTCTTTCCTCGTGGTTGCGTCTTCTGATGCTCCTGCTCGGGGGCGTTGTTCGTCTGACTGAGCGTCAACTGACCGGGGTCGGGGTGTATGGTCGTCCTAGCCAAGTCTTCCAAAATCTCCATAGTGTCGTCGATCTCAAGCCCCAATGAGGTATCATCGGTGTCATAGTCCCGCTCGCCGCATCTCATCCTAGCCCGTCGCACCTCGTCCCTCGCTAGTTGATTCGTGACGCCTTTGGCTCGTGCGTAATCGTAGACGTTTCTCTCGAAAGCTCTTCGTTCGGAAATGGTATGCGTGACGTCCGAGTTCCTAACGAATTCGTGTGAGAGAACATAACGGTTGACATCTTTATGGACCGCTTTGAGCCGATTGGGTAAGTCAAGCGGGTCGTCTGCCTCAATCTCTGAAGTCATTATCTCTGGTATCTGATCGGAAGGAGCCAGATGCAGCAGCATGTCAAAGTCTTCCTTGCTGAAAGCAGTCAGATCGTATTGATCGTATAGCTGCATGCCCGAGTCGTCGTCGTTGTTGCCGGGGTTGGTTTCACTGGCACATGAGGTGGCCTTAGGTATCTGAGATGATGGAGGAATGTTATCAGACAAGTCGAGACGGTCCGGACTTTGTCTCGAGATTGCTGGTAAGGCATGTAGGGTTTTGTGTGTGGATCGAGGTGGATCAGGAGTTGGTGTCCCGAATGACTCTCGATCGCTATTCTGCGAGTCGTTCGAAGAGTCTGGTCCCGTCCATACCCGGTGACCTTGTTCGACCGACTGAAGACCTGTGGTACCAAGATTTCGAACAATCGGGACTATTTTGTTGGAAATCCTGTCTGCAGCTGCCACGAGATAATTGGCGCTTGCCATGGCAATTGACGAGTGACGAAACGTCTCGAACACTTTGGAGAGGCCTTAACAACAGAGTCTCGGAAATGGTCTTCGACTTAGCAGAAGAACGATGTTGCTTTTCGTGTTGCTGCGAAAATGTTACTCGAGTCGATGATGGCAGCTCCGTTTCGCTTAACTAGCTTATGTATGCGCATAATTTCCCCTGAGGGATCCAACTTGATCTGTGAAGCGATCTCGATGAGAAAAAGCCAGATGATCACAATCTCTGCGAATCACCACCTCAATCATAAGCTTTCAGCAGAAAATTCTGTTTGTATTGGGCCGCGTCGCAATGCATCAGTATACTTGGTCTAGAAGGTCCATACTGTCTATGTATTCAGCTTTCCGGTCCGCGGCGCCTTGCTTGACCATCCTGCCGCTTTCTTTACATTGTGAACAAAACATCATAACAATCCAGTGCTGATTATCCTTTCTTGGTCTCCGTCACTCTGACATTGACTCCGGCTACTCAATGATAAGGCACTTCTCCCCTTCATCTAAACATTGATCCTTCTCTTTCTATTTCAAGCTGAAGATCTCACGGCTCTCTTGTATGTTACCGACAATCTCAAAAACGTACAGTGATCAAGGAATGCGTAGCTTTAAGCAGAAGTTGTCTTCGGGGCTTTTTCGGGCTCTCAGGTTACACCATAAGAGGTTGACTTTCTGAATGTATGCTTGCCATTGACAGAAGCTACTTGAGGGCTTACACGGGGTCAACTGCTAAGTATCCTGGCCCATTTCCCAGGACCTCGAACAGTCAGATCTACTATAGCAGGAGTAGGCTGCGTAAATAACTCTATAAACGGAACAAAGCTCTCTTTTTCAACTTCCCGGTCTGCAGCTGCCTTTTCGTCACTGTTACATTCTTCATTGCCTTCCTTGTGCTCTTTTCTTGCTCTTCTCGCCGTCTCTGTCTGCGGAGTCTTCTCGTTCTCCTTCCACATTGTTATATGTCTTGATACCCATTTGAAGCCGGACTCAATTGCCGACGGAGGAAACATGATGTCTTTAAGGGGTATAGCAATTCCATGGATGTCGATTTTCATGCTAATCATAAGAGACTATTTACAAAACTGCTCCATGACAACCTTCAATCTCATTCACTCTGCTGTAGGATTGGCGGTGAGCATTGGCCTCAAACATTCCCAGCTCTAAACAGGGACCTCAATGATTGCAAGCACCTCTCACTAGAGACTGGACAGTAACAGCCTGACTGGCCGACCGGACTGTCCTGAACTACACTGGCTCTCTTCCTTCATACCTGAAGATAGACCATGGCCGCACACAACTGAGACCAAGCCCCACCTTGAGTGCTACATGTCGGACGTAATGTGTTGATGTTCATAGTATGCCGCGTCAGTCTCAGACCCCACCATGCAAGAAGTATTTATAAATACTGTATGGGCCAGGCTCATGCACCTCTTCATTGCGTCGGCTTTTCTGAACTTCCTCCTCTTCTTCTGCGTTCAGGCCTATCAACCAGATTTATATGGAAAAGATGTTTAGACCGAGAACGCATGATCGACTGCGCCATACCGAATCTCAAGGCTTTAACGCAAACCCCCTTTCTCCATACCCAAGCATCCGTAAACCCTAACCCCACTCCATCCCATCCAAAAACTCCAAACATCTCAAACAAAACAACACAAAACAACACCAGCCACCCACCCATCAACCTCCCAAATCTTATTTCTTCCCCAACCCCAACGGATTCCCCCCGGTCTGTTTCCTCCCGCCCACACTCCCCCTCTCCCCCATCAACCCCAGCGGATTATTCGCCGTCCCACTCCTCCCGCCCCCAGCCTTCGTCTTATCCCTCACCTCATTACTGAACTCGCGCGTATTGTCGCTCCAATTGTGTGTTGTTTTCGAGACGGTGTCGCTTACGCCTCGGCCGGCGTTGTCGACGTTTTTGCCGACGGATTCGACGAGTGTGCCGGCTGTGGAGCCGGCGCTGGCGATGGTGGTGTTTAGGGTGCGGGTGATGATGTTGTTGTTGGAGGAGGACATGGTTTTGGATGAGATGGTGGTGGGGTTTTTGTTTTGTGAGACGAGGGTAGCGAAGGAGAAGCTACTGTATATGCAGAGACAGAAAGAGGGGATTAAGGATTGGGTGTGACTCGAATGACCTTTTGACAAGTACTTTGAAGTGAGTGTGGATATTGTCTGACACTGTTACAGGTATCCAAAGCGATGGAGTTGACGTCAGAAGGTATATATAGGTACGGCATCAAGTTTCTGATGACATGGAAATGCAGGGTTCAGGTCTCTTGTTGTTTATTTAGTATCTTATTACTTTGGTCAACCAATCATGTACACTCGGCCATCATTATGCTCTACAACGGTTCGACCTATGTTGGAGCATTGTAAATAAGCACCTGTGTCTTTTGAGAATCATGATTGAAATAGCTCTTCTTAGCATATGATTTTGATTTCGCCCTGGACCTCAGCCAACGACAACAATGACCGCGTGACAGCTTGAGCAAATATTGGAGCAAGCCACGAGTCCTCGATACCTAACGGCATAAGGACATACTGGTTGTACGGGGCAAGAGCATGCAGAGTAGGCGTCAGAACTCTTTAGGTTCAGAGGCCCTGCATCGGGAGGTAGCATTGTGGAGTAGTTGATCCCTCGAACTTCTGCTCCAGCTCAGGTATCTTCCGGCCTCATGCAAAAACGTCCGAAGCATATCTCTCGTTCCTAATCTCCGTGAACCAATTCTCAGCCTCCTCGTTCGTTTTAGGTTTACCACGCTCTTGAGCAGCCTCCATGTATATCTTCGTCGCCACTGTTTTGACCCCCTCGCCAACTACTCTGGAACCACAGACGTAAACCCTCGCTCCAGCATCGAAGAGTTCGATCGTGTCCTTGCGATCTTTCCATAGCCTGTCTTGTACGTACTTACAGCCTTCGCTCTTCTCGGGTTCTTTGCTAAATGCGTAGCGGACGTCAACTGCCCCGATTCTTTCCCACTCGTCGAATTCTTCCTTGTACAATCTATCTCTGTCGTGATATCTGCAACCGACGAAGAGAAGTGCGGGAGCCAGCTGCCGGCCGACTTCAATCTGCTTGGCACGCTCTTGAGCAAAACCTCTGAATGGCGCTAAGCCAGTGCCAGCGCATGCCATCACGAGTGCTACATTGGCGATGTCCAAAGGTGGGTGAAAAGCTTGATGACTTGGTTTCACTGCGACGTGGATCCGGTCGCCTTTCTCCAGCATGGACAGATAATTGGAGGCTACGCCCAGGAATCGTTTGCCGCCAACATGGGCTTCTTGGTCCAGCACGTTGTAAGTAAGTGTGCATGAACAAGGGTCTGCCAAAGGCGATGATGAGATGGAGTATTGACGGATACGCAGTGGTGAAAGCATTGCTAGGAAGTCACCAAATGTTATTCGTATAGTAGGGAATCTCTCCAGCAAGTCGAGTGGGCTGACGCGCTTTTCGGTGATCTCTGCCGTGAATGAATCGCCGCCCAGGGCCTCTAACTCTTGTTGGGTTGCGTCGTCCGAGCCCATCTTGCTTAGTGCAATGACATTCTCCAACTGTTAGGAGCGATTTCGACGGCATAGGAACAACATACCTTGAAAGTTGCTGGCTGACTCAGTTCAACGTAAGCAGCTAGTAAATCAAACACAGACATCGGTTCTCCCACTGGCAATATCGTGTTCTGCCCAGGTCTGATATTCATCTTCGCATCCCACGGCAGTCCAAACCTTTGAAGTACTCTCCGGATTGTAAGCGCCTGGTTTAGAGGCAAGATCGCCAGATAATCACCGGCTTTGTAGCTCATGTCGGTTGGAAGCTTGATGTCAATGTGCCTCTTTGGGGGTTCTCCTTCCCTAGTAAGTACTTTGATGTTTGTTATGATGGCTTCTCTGACGTCCTGATGAAGTTTCGACGATCTTGCGGAGGCAGTGATCTCAACATCGAGTCCTGAACTTTCTTCAGCATTCGCATCGTTGTCTCCGAAATCTTGACGGATAGACGGCCAGAGTATTTGGTCCTCCCACTTGTCAAAATCATTGAACATGTCTCCAGTAGAGGCGTCTGCGTATCCTCTTTCCGCCATCCGCTTCCCTCCTCTTGCTTGCAGCAATCGATCCGTCAACATGGGAATCTTTTGGAAGGTAGCTTGCCAATCACCTACATAATAGCATATGGTCAGCCCGGTTCTACACTTCCGCGCAGGACTAACTGGTAACTATCAAGCGCACGATGTCACTACATTTATAGATGGTGCACCAGATCACGAGAGTAAAGGAGCCAAGCATGGAAGATAATAAGAGATGCAATCGCGAACTTACGGTGTCCACAGCCAAAAACGCCATACTGCACACCCTCAAGTTCGGCGCCTTTAAGATTCCGCAACCATTCGATGAAGTGTGTCGCATTGTCCGGGGGCTCTCCCTCGTAGCTAGCAGTGATGACAACCACTGGCTGATCCCGAGGAATGTTGTTGGTGGCTGAGTCAAGTGTTGCAACTCGAGCGCTGTACCCATGACTCGACGCAGTGTCTGCAAGAGTCTGAGCTAAAGACTCACAGGTTCCAGTGTTGGAACCATAGAAGATAGACATTGGCTTCTTTGGCTTGCTTGAAAGGGCGATACCTTCGATCTTCTTATCTTTGGAAGACACTTGGGTACCCTGGCTGCCAGCGCTGAACAGAGACTTTTCCAGTTGGATTGGATCGATACCCTCGCGTAGCATTGCATGCATGATTAAATCTTTTGGCTTGATTGTCAGCGTTTGCTTAATTGAAAGCTTGTAGCTAGGGTCGTCCAAGCGGAAATCGAAGTTTTGTAAGAGTAGAGCGGTGGTGAGGAGGGCTTCCTGCCATGCGAACGGTCTGCCGATACAGGCCCTTACTCCATTGCCGAATGGCTGAAGTAGTGAGATCTCATTAGTTCAAATCGAGGCTTGGAATCAAAGTAGCGGCGTACCTTCCAGGAGTTCTTCGGCAACTTGTCGAAATGCTCATTGAGCATTCGTTCCGGACGGAAGGCCTCAGCATCATCCCCATACACTGCCGGGTCCCGATGGATCGCCGGTAACACAGCTAATAGGACCTGACCAGGCATGATTTCGTATTTGTCCTTACCCAAATATACTGGCCAGTCTGTGGTGTTCGCAAGCGGCTTTGTTGAAAACGCAGGGGCAGTTGGTTGTAATCGAAGAGTCTCACGTAGGCATGCCGTGATGTACGGTAACTTGGACATATGCTCCACCGTGACTGGTCCTCTACCTATCACCGCGTCCAATTCTTTCTGGGCTGCTTGGTAAGCTGCCGGGTTCTTCACCAAGTACATGAACAAGAACGAAAGGAGACCCGAGGTCGTTTCATGCCCTGCATAGCAATGTCAACAAGTGAGGTTGGAATGTCTACTCACTCGCCAATTGAAAGCTCACCAGCTATAAGGAATGTGATCATGTTATTGTAAATGGTCGCATCTGTCAAACCTTCTCCGGTTTTAGGATCTCGACCCTTGATCATTGCGTTGAGGAGGTCCTTCTTATCTGATGGGTGGGTTCTCCTTTCCGCCACCACTTCCTCTGCAACTGAGCGCATGAGCTTGATGTTATCGTCATATTGCTGCTGAGATTGGCGCATGAAGTAGTTTGCGAATGCCGGTCTCCTGGCTCGTAAGCCGGACTCTTGTAGGAATCCCACCATCGCATGAACGAAAGGATGGAGATCATCTTTGTAGAAGCTATTGAATCTCGTATCCATGGCACATCTACTTAGGCTCTAACATTAGGATATAGCCATACTCTATCCGAATGCCAGGGCTGAAGAACGCAGACGCGCTTTCGGCGACCCACTTACAAGGCAATAGAGTCAAGCGTGAGGCGAGTGAAATCCTCAGTCATATTGATGCGGTGATTCGGGCCGAACCGCGCCCACTTTGAGACCAGCTGAGTTGCGATGTCATGCATTTCTAGTTAAAACGGTGAGTGAACTTTCTTTGGAGCGTCCTCTGGAAATCGTACATACCGTCAAACATCGACTGTATCATCAATGGACCGAAAGCGGGCATCAAGACTCGGTGAGCCACTGCCCAGTTGTGCTCTTCAGGGTACGCAGTGAAAAGGCCATCGTGAACGCCATTCCGTACCTGCTCAAGCGGCCCTGATACAGCTTTGGAGAAGCGGCGCTCGTCGCAGACATGGTCGAGTAATTCGTGGTTCGCGATGATAATCCTCTCTTTGCCACCAAGAATCAATTTGTAGATGGGGCCTGCCAGATCACTCGATTAAGATAGGTGTCGTCTGTCTGAATGGCAACCAAGACGTACCGTATAACTCAACCAAATGCATCAAGCTTGCCATGGAGTCCTCCGGGTCGACATCATTGATGTTGCCCAATAGAGGCAGACCTGGAGGAGCTGGGATCGGAGTTCCCATTGCGCATGTAGCTCGCACAGCTAAATGCTGGAGAAGTATTGAAAAGTGTGACAACTGACTGGCAGTCGCGAACGACAGAAAGATAGAAGTTGTAGATCAGTACAACGAAAGAGAGGTACATTAATGTCAGAGAGTGCTGCAGTACTTAGGAGGGGTGGTACTGCATGTGCAAGAGAACTTTCCGTCTATGCAGATGCCATCCGAGCCTCGGCCGACAAGATCAGTTGAAGACGGAAACCCTGTAAAGCAAGGGATGAGTTATCTGCTCTAACTACCTTAGAAAGTGGAGCAATTGTTGAGAGTCTCAACCTACGGTATCGGGTCGGATACTTGGTTGAAGTGACGCTGGAATGTAGCGCATCGGGAGGCTGCAATAGTGCCTACTTTATATCCTCAGGGGAACGCAGTGGTCTAGCTACGCGTTACTTCCGCCACTTACCTTATAGATCTTCAATACCGGCATTGCGAAACTCAAAGCATGTTCCTCTCAAGAGATCCGTCTACTCAAGTCTACGCCAATTTTATGCACTGAGTCTAAGTGCCTTCTCCCTGCGAAATATATCTCCCCAAAGACACCGACAAGAATGCAGCGGAGTGCTCAGAGTACAAAATTGAGGTTGCCAGTTCTTAACAGCACCAACCCTTTCCCTTACAATGTGTACCGAAACCCCGGGTGATTGTCTCCAATATTATCCAGCTCATTCTGAGGCAATTGCAGAAGGTAATCTCTCTCTCCGCGATCTCTCTTTTTGTTCTCAGCTCGGAGGCAGAGGAAAAAGACAGTACAGACGATACCACAGAGCAAGAGAAGCCCGAACGTAGTCCCATAGCCAGCCAGGTATCTAGGTGCTTGACTTGTGATAAAGATGTTACTAGCCACGATGCCTCCGCCATTACCAAATCCAATCTGAATAGCACTGCCAAGGGCGCGTTTGTAGTGACCGCCCATGTTATTGGCCAACCAGACTATGAAGATTGGTTGAACCATTACAGCCCCTGTGACGACGAAGGAGACAGCCAAGTATTTGACACCTACCGACAGGCCACCCTGACAGAGAAGAATTATGTATCCGATTGTCGCAATGGCGATGCTGAGAATGGCAAAACCGTAGCGGTGGCGGAGACGGTCACTTGTCCAGGCTGCGGCGAGTGTAAAGGTCGTGGCTACAACGTACACAGGGATGGTGTGCAGTTGAGATTGTGCCGCCGTGTAACCAAACTCATGAAGAATGGTAGGAACGAAGGAGGCGATGGCATAGCTCGTGGTGGTCAAACAGAAATACATCAGGGTGCTTGAAGAAGAGTGTCAGTATTGTGTGTCATAAGAAGGGTAGCCGACATTGTACAGACCCCGCCCAGATCTTCCAATCTTTGAGGATGATCAACGCAGTTGACATGTCGAGTTTATCCATCTTCGCAAAGCCTCCGTCCATCTCGAGTCTCTTGAACAAGAGGGCTTTCTCTTCGGGGTTCAGGAAATTTGCGGTGTTTGGCCAGTCGGCGATGATCCATTTCGAAACGAGGCTCAAGGCGATGGTCAGAAGTCCTTCCATGATGAAGATCCTACATCGTAGCAATTAGCTCATGTTCTATTAAGAGTGTAGCGTGGTATGTACCATCTCCAGCCAGAGTAGCCACCTAATCCCTTCATTTTTGCGAATGCGAACGCCAGAAACTGACAATATATCAACAATGCTCTGATATCGAAGTGTTATTGGGCACCTATACTCCGCCAAAAGCGCCGGCGACTAGACCTGAGATGAAAAACACAGACCACCGCCGTTGAAGCTCGTACCGTTTGTAGTACATGCCCATTAGATAGATGCACCCTTTTGATATTTAGCTTCTTCCTTTCATAAGAGTTGGCCGCCGTGAGAGACATACCGGGGAATGAGCCCGCTTCGAACACACCCAGCAAGAATCAACAAACCACCAGCCCCGCATATGATTTGACCAGTCCGTGACACATGGCACAAACTCCTATCACAGTCTTAGAAGTTATCCCACGGATCGCGAAGAGCGTGTGACATACCCCAGCAGAACATGATCGAGCTCAGCCATGTCGATGGAGCGAGGCGTTTGAGAAAGACGTTAGACGGCACCGCAAGTAAGATGTAAGGTGGGAAGAAGATTAATAACGCAATATTGAAATCACTTCCTTCCATCTTCAGCTCTTTCTCTAGGCCCTCGATGCGAGCGTTGCCAATGTTAGAGCGATCAACAAACAAAAGCAAGTTCAGTAGAAAGAGGACAGGTACGAGCCGGAGGTCGCATTTACGAAGCAGACGTCGCTCCGCTTCTGGATCAATGAAATGGACGCAGTGCGACTCTGAACCTCCAAAGGTAATGCTCAACGGTAATTGCTTCTCGCCCGCCATTGTGTTTGTAAGTAAGACGAACGTAACGGGAAAAAGTTGGATGAAAGAAAGACGAAGACTGAATGAAAGTTAAAAGTCTCTGCCATGCTTTTCACTTGAAGATTCACTTGTATTCAATACAGATACGAAAACTCTGCTGTTTTGACGAAGCTTGTGTTATCTCTGCTCTGAAGATCCCCAGCAAGACGCGAATATGGAGAGCCATAACGATCCGTCTAGCCATGGTCAATCTTCCTCGAAAGACCACACGCAAAGGGCCTACAAGTATGTATGTATGATATGTACATGTATACTTGTAGGTGGCAACGCGGAGTTGCCGATGATATCGAAATGATATTAGTGGGGTGAGACGTCGAAAGAATGGATCGAGGTCTACAACGTCTGTCGTTTAGGAAAGGATCATCACAAACTCCAACCATTTACCGACAAAGGGACGAGGCAGCAAGGCAACAGCCAAGGGACGGGCATTTACTATCATCATTGCCCTTGGCAAAATGCTGCCGTTTGTATTTGAGAGACCGTTTTCGCTTTACTGAACAATGGCGAGCAGACGCTGAGTCGTCGGATTACAGTACTGTAGGAAGTACATACGAAGTAGACATCCTCGCTACAAATGGCTCCCGCCGCCAGTCTCCAGGTCGTGGAGCCACGGAACAATTCCACCACCACGACACAGCCGCCCATCCCGTTGGGAGTGTTGCGAGCCTCAGTCAGCTCTACCGCATCGTCGGAATCCCATTCTTCAGCGTCGAGCACTACTCAACCTTCATCTCCACGCACGGGATCAAGTTTGGAGAATACTGCACGACTGACGCCGCCAGTAATACGAGTACCACTGCAGAGCGTGTCATCCCGGTCAATTTCGCCCTCATTGACGCCCAGCGCTGCATCACCATACTCTCCAGCCTCCACAGCACCAAGCAATGGCATACCCTCAACCGTCTCAACATATCAGCAGCCCGGCACCAACTCACCACCACCAGCGGATACTCTATGGCAGACGCTACGAAGGTGGTTTCATATCCGAACGTGGTGGCAAGGCTCCATCGCCATATCTACGCTGGTGATTGGTCTCCTTGGTTTGGTGTATTCTGCATACAGGTCATACAACCTTGCGCGGTGGACTGCCGCGAAGGACTTTTACGAGGAATGTCAGAATGAGAAGGTATCTCTCCAGATCGATAAGATTGCTCGTCTCGTCTCGTGGCTGATCGGATCTGATCTGTATGTAGGCTGCCAACAACACCATAACCCGCGACTGTGAGGATGCACTCTCCATGCACCTCTCACCCCCTCCGTACATTCATGATGACTTCTTCACCAACGTGTTCAAGAGATCTGGCCCCAGGATGCGAACTTGGTTTGGCGGTGAAATCCACCGCGACTTCTTCAACGACACCGCCAGCTTCACATCAGCACTTCCTGCTGTAACTGACCAAGCAAGTGCCCCAGGGACAGTCGGTAACTCAGCGCTATATGCTTTGACAGCGAAATCAATCTACATGACATTTATGTTCATCATCGTTGGCGCAACCCTGCTTCTCGGCTCTCGGATACTACGGAGGCCAAGAGTGGTCCAACCCAGTCCAGTACGATCGGCCGGTCCCATCAGAATATCTCGTGATCACCCAGAGGTGCAGCCTGGAGGCTTGCGCCGACGGTTTCGGGAGGTTCAATCGGAGGAGTTTCTAGATCGGGACTATGGTCGCCAGATCACTGATGATGAATGGGACGATAATCTCAATCTTGGCACCGATGGATTGCAAGGCCATGTTCTCGAACACTCAGATGCTGATTCATTCAAAGAAACGGAGAACGGTGCGACGAAGCGGTTTTTCAAGGACTGGGAGGGCAGCGCGGAACAAGGCGATACCAGGAAATCTTGGTTTAGTCGCTTTCGAGAATTAAGGAGGAGGAATAAAGCGTCTGATACTGGGCGAAGCTCAGCAGTCCCAGATGCACACGGATCAAGAGGTCAAGGTGTTTATGACCTAGAGCAGCTAAAAACGACGATATCATCCCAAGGCCCGGGACAGAACGGCCGCAAAGAAGATGCGGCGAACGGAGTGTTGCTCGAGGATCCCGTCAATGTTGGCAACTCCCATCCAGAGCATGCGGTGGACTTAGTCCCCATAGACCACAAGGGTGAACTGAACTTGGCAAGACACTGAAGAAGAAACTCAAGCTCAAACAAGGCGCCACTCGTTTCGGCATGGCGCAGGTAGGCGCTGACATGGCAGCCACATCTGGAGGCGGTGCGATGAAGCAACCGCTGATTGAAAAGAGCGATGCAAAAGGAGATGTTCTGATACCGCAAGATCCACAGGATATGGTTATGATGACAATGGCTCATGATTGGTGAACGTGATCATAACGAGAAGATGAGATGAACGAGCGATGAGAGACAGCGACAAGCATCATCTTTCTAAACTTCATACCAGCGCGAGGCTTTAAAAGACCTAGCCATGACCGTACTCGAATAGCATGGACATATCCGCCGGAGTACTAGGTGTCGGATACTCAACTGTTACCCCTAGACAGTGAGGGCTACAGAGCACGGACGAGTCGACGTCGCCCGACGATCTCTATCGGCCAGATTCAGCTCAATCTCAGAGGAAAGATCCTCACTGCTTGTAGAAGTATCTCTCCTCGCCCGCTGCGTCACAACTTCAGCAGCACTTTCAGCCACATCAGCTACGATACAACATCTTCAAATGTCTCATCTGTTACACGTTTATGCTGGGCGAAGAGGACTAGTTGACTTAGCTTGAGAAAGCGGTCACCATCCGGCGCATGTAGTGGAGTTCTTGGCGCAACAACCTGAGAGCAAGCTGAAGTAGCGCAATAGATAGATCACATCCTGGTCAAGATCCTGGCTTAGCGTACAGCATTCGAAATGATATCTACACCATACTTACAGACTTCAATCAAGTCTATACACATCTACCCCCCAACAATCAACCTAAATAGCAAACCCCCCCGAATTCTTCTGTCTCGGCTCGCCCGCCGCCTCAAACGTCCCATTCGCCAACCTCCTCAACGCCTGCACCGTACTCTGCCCCGGCGCAACCCACGTAACATTATGGCCCCTCTCCTTCATAAACGCCACCGTCGTGTTATCATACGCGTACTCGAAACTGACCTGGTTCGGCACCAATTGATCGTAGAAGCGCGGTTGGGCGAGTGCCTGGGGCGATGTCATGTTTTGATCTAGCACGTGCCAGAGATTCTCGATCGTCGCCGTGATGATACGAGAGCCGCCCGCGGCGCCGACGACGAAGTAGAGGGTTCCGTTGGCGTGTTCGACTATGGTGGGGGAAATGGATGAGAGGGGGCGTTTTCCGGGACGGATGTAATTTGATGGGGAGGGGATGTAGCCGAATGCGTTGGAGGTACCGGGGATGGAGAAGTCTATGCGAAGGGGTAAGTCGTGGGCTTTCGAAGGAGAAGGAGAGGAAGAAGAGGACTTACCATTCATCTCGTTGTTCATGATCACTCCAGTTTCCGGTACCATCAATTGGGAGCCGAATAGGAGATTTACTGTGCTTGTAAGACTGGTTGCCATTCCTGAAGCATCTGCCGTGACGATCTGCGAGGTTCCTGGACTAGAAATTTGTGAGCATAGATCTGACCAGTATGTTGATTGAGGATTTACGTTTTGAGACTTTCAAGACCGGTAGGATCATAGGCAGATACATTCAGAGTGTGGTAATCTGAGATCTTACTCCTGGTCATTGCCGCAGTGGTGTCGTTGAGCATTTCATCCTCGTACGTTTGTAGCCCTTTGACGAACGAAGGATCTCCAAGATTGGCTCTCTGCATTCTCATCAGTCTAGATCTTTCACATGCAATTGAACTTATTAGGCGTCCTTACTTCACCATATCCGAACCTGATCGCTTCGTCCAATCGATGTGTACTCAAATTGACCATAACCTCCTCCCCAAACCCTTCATAACCCTCTACAGTCTTCAGCACGCTCAACGCCACCGTCCCACTAGCCGGCGCACTGCAGCTTTTGACTTTATACCCTCTATACTCTATCGCCGCCGGTGGCCGTATAGCTACTGTGTAATTTGCCAAGTCTTCCAAAGTCATCGTCCCATTTGCTGCGCTTAACGCAGTTATGGTCGCGTTGGCGATTGCTCCGGTATAAAACGCATCGGCGCCCTTTTGCGCAATTGTTTCTAAGGTGTCCGCATATCGCTTCCTCGTTATCGTATCTCCTAACCCCAATCTCGTACCGTTCGGGGCGAAATCAATGGCCCATGTGGGGTTGAGGGTGAGGAAGTCAGAGTGTCCGGAGGTGGCGGAGCGCATGTACGAGACTAGGTCTTGGGTGACGGGGAAGCCATAGCGGGCAGTGTTGATAGCGGGTTGGAGGACCGTGGACCAGGGTAGAACGCCGTAGTTGTTGTGGAGATGTTCGATGCCGCGGAGTTCGCCTGGTACACCACTGTGTACGAAGAGTTTCAGGGGTTTTCACACAGACGTTGAAGAGGTCTTGGGTACGTACCTGGCTAGTCCTCCGTATATTGATGCAGCAGTGTTGTTCTTGTACATGTCTTGAAATGCAGCTGCTGGCGCGGTCTCTCGGAAATCGATGAACTCGTAGGAACCGTTGGAAGATCGGACGAGCATGAATCCTCCTCCACCGATTCCGCTGTGATACATTCCTGCCATTTTTCTATGAGCTGCTATCATCCGCAATCGGTCGAAGAGGGAGTACCTATCACACCAATGCAAAAGACTGTGCCAACAAGCTGTGTCATCATCAGTACATGCGCCATCATTCAAGCAGTGAGTTTATAATCACAGCATCAGCGGCGTTTCCTCCCGCCTTGAGCAGGTCAATGCCAATATTGCTACATATTGAGCTCTCCGAAGCAACAGCACCAAGCTTATCTTGCCCGGCGCATACTGGAATTGGATTCGCTAGGGCAACCTGTGTGACTGCCAGAGCGCCGAGTAGAATCCACGGTAAAAACATCATCGTCTCCGCAAGCAATATGCTGAAGAAACACCATGACAAAGAAGAAGGCGGAGAAGGTGAGGGGGTTGGTGTTCCTGCTTAATCATTGTGTACACGGACCTTACAATCGTGGTAAGGCCGGGACGGGAGAGTGCAGGGTAGCTGAAGACCTGACAGGGATTCTTGCATGAAGTGGGGATAAGCTTTCGCGATAAGACCTTTATCGGCAAGATGAGAGCTGACATAATCAATTCACCGAGCCGTTGCAGAACAGCTTGTCGACTTGCACTCAATGGTGAGGTAAGATTGAAAGACATGGGACTCTTCAGTGCTGCAAATGACATTGATGGTATTCTTGAACCCCTCCTTAGTTATATATGTTAACTTATCAGCTTTTCTTGAGGCTGAATCCCATCGTTCTGAATCCGATTTTCTGCAACTTGTTGTCTCCCATTCTTTCACTGACCTAATGAAGACCTTGCCGTATCTTCACCCATTGCATAATGGCAGAAAGATAAAGTGGAATAATGTCACTGGTGGCTGGCTGAACAAGTTGAGTATACATCCACAAGCAGGCTCACTTTACATCTACTTACATATCTATACCCCGGGGTCTGCGCGAACTGGAAAATGAAGGTCAAGGAACGAAACCGTCTGCACTCCCGCGTCCTTTCCGACGTAGCGTTATCACCATCAGCCACAGCTTTCAACGAGTCAATAAAGTCATGCTGGAGGAAAAGGGCGAGATGGCAATGAACACTTAGAGGATTTGCTCGAATGATTACCTGCCATGCAGTGACGAAGTCCTTTTCTGATCAGCAGATACATCTTATTTGCCACCTTGGGTGGTCATGGCTACTCTCCGCCAGGCTTGCGCCTGATTGAGTCTCGACGCCGCTGGAGCTGATACGACCCTTCGTCCCAAGGCCTCACAGAGGACTTGCGGAAGGCTTTGCGGGGCAGCTTTGCGTGTGCCAATTATCTACTGACAGATGTTACTACGGGGATCAAGTTGAGGATAAGGATCTTGAAAAGTTTCTCCACATTGCAGAGATTGTTATGCACAACGCAGAAGAACTTTCCGCAACCAGCAAACAGAGAGTTGTTCGATCCCGGAAGATCTATTTCCTTGTCATCCCGATACCGGGAAACTCATAAAGAGTGTTCTCCAGCCACGTGTACTTGCTATGAAGCGTCCTTTACACAACATCTCTCCCACCCTGAAGAAGGTGAAGACCCAGCGCTACGAAATCAGGTTGAGACCTATGACCATTTTGACATGTGTACAAGGTAGAGCTGCACACACCATGACACCGCCTTCATTAGTAGGCAGATAGATCACACTCACTCACTCTGAATAGGAAAACCCTCACTGCAACCATGTGTAGCGTCCTCTTTGCCTACACGGCGCCTAAATCATCCCGTTCGCTCAATTCCCCAAAACAAACACCTCATGTCTAGCCACAAGAACACAATAACCATCACGCTTCTCTTTCTCTTCACTATTGGCAAACCAGCTTGGACTTGACTCGTGTCTTTCCTCAGTCCTGGCGCGCAAGCATTGTTGATACAATCAGTTCAGAAGAGTTCAAAGATTGCTGGACTTGGCAATCGTTCGCGCCTCGGGCGGCTAGATATGGTACCACAGATGGATGAATTACTTCTGTTGACTTTGACTTGGATCCGGAGTCGGATCCGCAGAGCTATGATTGTTGCAGTGAGCAGCTGATGACGTCCAGACCTAAGATTGTTTGCCGTTCTCTGTCCCCGCCATTGGGGTTCTTTGTGGCGATCTGGTATGTGCTAATAATATCTTATGATTACGCCGAGTATCGATATCATCATATGGTAGAAGAAAGGAAGGTTACATCGACGAGGGCTTCTATAGCTAGACTATTGTTCTGCATACTTTATTCAGATCGTAACGGCATTGACTATAAATCCTGTGTGACCAGGTGGAGTATCCTTTGTGTTAACCGCGACTGATAGCATGGATCGGGGAAGAAGTTTTCCGCGCTGCTCTGATCGTACTGTGTCATATGAGTGTGTTTTGTTTTGCTCTATGATTCTGCTCGCGTGTTGAACCGTGTAGAATAATCCTATAGCTTGGGTATAAGACTAAACATTACGGCAGCAAATCCCCGACGACGCTCCTGAAAGTGTAGACTGATAACACGCCAATGTAACGCGTATATTCCCAGCATTAGAGCATCAATCCTACAACACCGTCCCAATGCACCATCTATCCCTCTGACATCTTCACAATCCACCGACAAAGGCCCAACTCGAGTAGAAATACTCTCTCATAAATTCATCTGAAATCTTGGATGTGTCCGTATCCTTTCGCCGTACTTGAGGAAAACCCATGGGAGCGGACACATGGCCAGTGCGATAAAGGCAAGCAAGGAATTACCCCATCCTAAGCCGAGAACAGCGTACATCTTTGGACCCGCTAGAGGTAGTACGGCCCCGAATGTGGATCGAAGGACGGTATTTGCTGCCATGGCTGATGCTGCGTGTGAAGTGAATGCATCCACGAGGTATGTAGAAATGGACATCTGGTAAAGTGATCAAAACTCGATATCTCTTTATAAACTACACGGTGGAATCGGAGAGGTACTTACGAACGTCGCAAGAAGACCTAGACCAACGAACATTGTTCCAACGATAGGAACAAGCCAGAAGACATGCTTCTCTGCACTCCAGCCATACCAGAACATACCTAGCGGAATACACATTGCACCGGGAATCATTGGTGGCAGACGATATTCTGGTTTCATTTCTCCCTTGGCCGACTTCTTCTTCAGGATTAAGTCGGACGCCACGCCGAAGACACCCAAGCCGATAAATAATCCAATTCCGATTCCAAGATACGTAAGTCCGACGGTTCCTTGAGAAAAGCCATAGTTGCCTTCAAAGACTTCTGTTATAGTCGTGAAA
>JAABUP010000903.1_pt1 | contig 63779 bp, 63 predicted proteins | sample 5559201 | NCBI WGS metagenome assembly JAABUP01 (sample SAMN10711887, study PRJNA513373) | rock metagenome | isolation source: Antarctica rocks | place: Antarctica
TTGCGATTGACCGTAAAGAAGCCACGGCGAGGAATTTGCCGTTGGCAATGTATCTGCCAAGCGATCATTCGAAGGGAGTGTACTTGCTGGAAGCATACCACCAGCTTCATTGTCTCGTAAGCATTTCTCTTTCCAGACCTCCCCTACGTTCCTCGACAATAAATAGGGAAGCAAGGGTGATGGTGAGGAAGGAGGACAAAGGTAAGGAAAGATGGAAAACGAATGATGCAGAAGGTAGACAGGAAACAACTGATCGAATTGACGTCACAGAAATCAATCCGCACCAGCTTCTGGGCCGTTATCGAGGAAGGCAACAAGGATATGGGCGCACACGTAGAACATCGTTTCGACACACTCCGGCAGTCAATTCTCTGCCACGCAGATAACCTTCCCCTCTACACCTTCGGTGACGACACCGCTGGAGACGGACAGATGCATCAATGTCGCAGCTGGGATGTCCTGAAGAATTACGCGACCGAGAACACGGTGGGTCTCGTAGTTTCCTGATCTATTGATTCGATCATCTGTCAGCTCTCTTCCCATGCTATGTCGTCCCCCTGAGTCGGCTTGTTCCGTAGGGCGATGGGGGTCTGGAGGACGGCGTACTCTAGGGTGCTCTAAAGTACCCGCGCCACTGCCGCAGCATTGGTCCCTCGGTGTAATGATGTCGGAAATGGCACGACCTAGGAGCAAAATACACCTTTCCTTCTTCTCCTAGTTGAAGGGTGGCAAATACTGACTCGGCGATGGCACAGGCATGTTACAGAGACACGGACCATGTGATACCGTTGGGCGAGCATTTCGGATATTGTGATGATGGTGTGGATGGGATTGTGTGGCCGAACAAGAGGGTGGATTATTGAGGGGCAAGTGAAGGAAGGGGAAGAGTGGAATGGGAACGGGAATTGGTAAGGGGAGAATATTGTGAGAGAAGAGAAATGAGCGTTGTCTTATCATATGCTTTGCACGAAACGTAAACGACAATATCCTAGCGCGGCCCCAGTCACCGAGCATCTTTCAGCTTACTTGAAAAAGGCGATGATTTTCTTACCATGAGACCACTCGAATCCTCTTCCTTTTCTACAATGATTGATTGGCCCTTGCATGAGTCATTCAGATGTAGCAGGGATCCCGTACGCGTATTGGGGTGCGACTAGTTCTCGTTTCGATAATTGAATGAAACGGACAACCGGGAGGCTGTTCTTCCGCGATAGGATTGCCTCCAAGTAACAGACCTATGAAGAATTCGTAATGGACGGGAATGTTAAACTACCTCTATTTGTCTCACACCGAATGAACCGATGGGACTTGCGCTCGTACAATCCCCACTCGGTAAGCATTCAGCGATTTCCCTCCTGTTTAAATGATATGTTGATCGCTTCATTCTAGACTGGTAATGATTCGATTCTCAAGCAAATTCCACGGAAGAGCCCCACTCGGAAGACTTCTAGCGAGAAACAGTACAGACCTTTCGAAAGAGAAATACCTCCTGATATTGAGGGTAGGTGAAGGCAGGCTTTGAAATTTGACAACGCTTACTTCCATGCTGCCGGCGGTTGTACGTAGGAATGAAGTAACCAAAGCCTGTATTTGCATTGTGAGTTCATTTGTAAGCTTGGAGATGTTGCCCGGGCAAGACCTCGTCGCGAGCCATATCCTTACCACGTACTGTACTCTCAGCCTGGCACAAATCGCCGATTTCCTCGGCATTCGTGCCACAGAATTGCATCAAGCCAATTAAATGGAGCAAATGTGACAAAGACTACAATCACTGGTCTGGAACTGATCAGTCGTTTGCGTTTTTTGCTCGCTCAGTGTGCCTATTGTACGAGCCTTGTGGCTAATTGGTATGGAAGGAATCAACATATGCTGTTGGCAGAACGAGGATACGCATAGTTGGCGGTCGGGGTACCGGACCAGTGACATATTTAGAAGACACATGGGGAGGCTGTTAGAGCAATTTTGAGACTGTAAGCATAATGTCCTAGGAATTGGACGGGTTGGTTCGGAAAGACAGATAGCACTCTCGAGACAGCTCGTGTAGTAAATGTGTCTGTGCTTGGTGTCTAGGCTGATTGATCTCTACGACCTTCGAATCCTGAAATTGAATCCTGATCAAAATTTCTGTTATCATGTTCAGGTAGATATTACTTACCTCCCGAAAGGCTTTGAGTAGGCTCGTAAGCCTCCCTTGTGAAGCTTGGGGATAGTAATCTGCGTGACTTCATGTCCCTTTTATTCCTCGCCCCTCGAGCTCCTTCCTCCAGCGTGGGCTCATACGACTGATGCGTATCCTACGGGTATGCTTCTTGAGGTCCCTGACCTCCGAACGGTATATAAAGCGCTTGATGAAAAACCACCCTGGGTTGTCCTGAATATCTTGTGCGTGAGATCATTACCCTTGTCAGATTCGGTTGAGGAAGAAAATTTACCTCATCCCACATCCAAGGTATCGCGCGCTCGTCTAACATCTCCGTTTCTATAGTCGCTGTATCCAGCCATGAATAGAGAGGCCTAGGTTCGTAGCTGTTCCACCTTTTTTAAGCGAACTCGCAGGTCTTGGCGTGTTCCAGGACTCCCTGTTTCGTGTACATCCTTTGGCAGTCTACATTTTTTGCTGGTTCGATATCATAGTATCGTGAAAGTACTTCCTGTAGACCTGTTGTACATCCTGAGCACGAAAGCCCCCATTCCGCCAGTCCAGTCACTGGATCGAGAGTAGGCATTCGAATGGCGGTCATGAAGCGCCGGGGTTCAAAGCCAGGTTTTGGGACGCCTCGCGTGTAAGGAGGGAATGGAGGTTTGGCCACGAGTGGTGGAGAAGGGGCGGTCGATGAACGTCTGACAAGTTGCCGTTCATAAGCATTTATCCATTGGTCTCTCTGACTGTCCATATACGCTTCCGATACCCTTGCCTGTCCGTGATATGCTCGTGCCGCCGATTGTGCTGACCACAAATTGACCAGCCAAGTCCGACTCTTGTAGCTTATAGGCCCCTTCCTAACCAGAGTTCCCGATCTTGCCGGAAATCCGTAGCGGCCGGGAAGACTGCGCATGACGGGCGTTTGCGAGAGTGCTTCATCCGTAAGCTCGAAGGACTCTTTGCTTGGGCTTTAGAAACTGGGAGGGTATCTTCGGCTTTGCCAAGGCAGAGCCAGCAGCATCGCGCGCAACCGGGCAAGAGAAAGAAGGGCCCGAAATCTCCACAAAGGTAGCAGTATTCAGCACGTAGCTCCCTAGAGACGAGCCACAGATCGAAATGTCGTGCTGAATGCGTGCTGAGCATGGCGCGAAGAACATCGGGCGCGTGGGAATATATTTCTTTGTAGAGCGGCAGGCTGTCAACGACAAGCATTGCTCGACGGCTGACGCAGCGAAGGTCCGTCAGCGTCTGAAGATCCAGATGCTCGAGTATCGCCTGCAGTGTTTCTAGGGGTAGTGCTTCCAATCGACCGAAGTGGCCGAGAGGACGAAATGCGACTGTATCCTTCCAATGCGGACCCGGACTCCCAGTGGATGAGGCAGTAGATGTCTGGTCGAGGGGACATCCTCGCTGAAGCTCTTTGAGGTCAATGACACTCTCATCGATATCGTCACGAGGACATGCGAAAGCTCTCAACTTGTGCACCGCCATTGGGTCATCCCTGCTCAATATCTCTATCACTGCAGGATCGAAGATGGAGGCCCGCTCCAGAGCGAAAGGATCGGTCATAGTGACAGCGGATAGGACTGGACAATGACGTTGTATACTTGAATCAGCTTGGTCGTTGATCGAAGTGGAATTCACAGGCCATGCTCTAGGAGAACACCACAGTTCTGGGCATGCGGTCTCCGCCCGTGGGTAGACGGCGCAGGTGCAATTCGTCCCATCCTAGAGACAACTTGAAGGTGTTCAGTCTCAAGCAGGTATTGGTAGGGCATTCTTCGCGCATTGTGGACTCATCGACGTTGCCTTGGTACTTAGGATAGCTGCATGGCCGCTAGCAGTAGCAGTAAAGTTAAAAGATCAACTGACTTACAACTCTACATGTCTAAAAGGTCCTCCACCAACGTTCGCACATGATGCAACGAGCCAGGCGAGACGTTCATTGCTACTTGTGTGAGCCTCTGCATTGGAAGTTGGAAGTTATGTAAAAATGTACAAGGGAGCTCTTGTGCTTGCTCGCTGAGCTAGAATATCCTTTGTTGCCCAAACGCAGTGCTATCAATGTTCTACCCTGGAAATTCTTAGATGTGATAGCCCAGGAAAGTATCTTTGGACTATGAATACAAGGGTCTGTTAGTCAAGTACTACAGATACTGCTGTAGCAAGGTCCATGATGGCACTAACAAGCTCCTTGGACTTGATCTGTGACCGATGTCAGTATGACAAAATGATCGAGTTTCTCTATCGACTGTTTGAGACAAGGTGATAGTGTTATGCGTTGGATATCGAGGACCACTGTAGGTATTGCAAATGCAAACTATCACGCGTGAATCTCAAAGGTATTGATCAATCAATTGAGATATATATATTAAAACAACACGTGCACTTCTATCGGTAATGGCTCTAATAGCTCAGTGGTAGACAAGCTATCATCCGCAATTGACCCAAGACAATAACCTCGCTGCATCATCCCTAATCGGTTGACCTAGGGTTAGCGTCTTGCTGTATCAATGGTGTTTGATACCATCAATCATTCCCTATTTACGGAGCAACATCCCGGGGCTCCGGGTTCGATTCTGGGTTGAGACTTTCGAGTTTCGACCTGGGGATGAGTAGGGCTGATAAAAAACCTTCAGTTCCGAACATCTTTTTGTACTTTTGCTTGCTCGAGTTTGCCCCAGCGGAGAGCGGATAATGCCTACTGAGTCACATCTGACTGAACTTCTGAGAATCTTCGAACTTCTTTGGCTGGTCTAAGACTCTTGAACTCCAGGTTTGACTCTATATATATGTGAAGTGTTGACATGACCATCAAGTTTGCAGATCAAGCTAATCCTCTTTCAGCTCCGAACATCTCTATCGTTGGCATGGATTTTCAAGAATATTTGTAGGTACACTATCCCGAAGGCGTGTCTGTCCTCTACCAATAATTCATAGCTGACATTAACATTTTGGAAATAAATAGAGGACATAACCGAAAATTCGCAGCTGATGTGTGGTGCTGCTAGGTATGTGTTTGCTCCGAGCTCTTGACCGTCGTTCTGACATCTTATGTCATATTAAGTCCCTTAATCTTTTCTTAGCTTCTCTGTATTTATTCCGGGTATGAGAATGACGCGAAAGTTGGGCATGGAAATACTAATAAGCCGTCATCAGCGGGTGGAACAGAAGGATATTATCCCTTGAGCAGCTCACCTCGTGTCATGTCTCTGTGGTTTCGTCTCCTTCTCCTCACCGGTGATATGCTGTGTGTTTTCTTCAATCCCACAAACTGCCTTTGATGTTTGGGCACTAGAGAGGATCCCCCTCTGATTAATACTTGGAGATGAGTAATCGACGACTCGAAAAGCACGCAGAGCGTTGATAGTCGTAGGGGTAGGCGGTACCTGCTCTTGTCCCTTTCTAGGATTCTCAGATTCCCCTTCTCTGTACAATGTCAGCCGAATTGATTCCTCTGGAACATATTGCTTTGCAAATGCGTGATGCAATCACCTCACGAGCTTCTGTTCCGCACCACTCTTGTTAAGGGTTCCGGTCATCATTGAATTTTACTGTGCTTTGCTTTATTATGGCCGAATACCGTCAGATCAGAGACAGGGTAAAGCCTCCATATATACCCTCCAATCTCAAGCTCTCCAAGATTGGGGATCATCGCAAATGGATGGATGCCAGTCATATTCTGGCACAATCTGCATGCACACTCGGAGTGGATCGACGACGGCCAGGTAGATTCACGACCTACTCGGCCTTGTGCACGTATTATGGAGGATGTTTCTCACGACAAGGAGCTTTGTATTTCAGAAAAATGACCTGTCAGTTCGACAACAAGAGACGCAATTGATTTGTCTCGAAGCTAAAGGCCCAGAAGTATTCATTTAGACGAAGGGACTCCACTTTCGCTTTCGACTGCGCCCTAATAGGCCTCATGAGATGCCGAGACAGTATTGTCACAGCGCAGGGGGGCTTATCCATTGCAGGCTGCAGCACACTATCAGCTACCCATAGCGACGGGTGGAGCCTCGCCCGAGTTGGCGTATTGTGTGTCTAAAAGAATGCATGAGAAGGCTGCCTGCCCCCTACGGCACATCCACACGCGGACATCTCCAGGGATCTTGGACCACGATACCAAGGGTCTGCAGCGGGGAGGGTCGACTACCTTACCCGATTGACTTACCCGGAGAAATGCTAGCCTCAGCCTCGTCTCCATACGTACTCAGATGTGGAGAGCGAATTGTATTCTAGTGTACCGGTGGAAACACATCATTGATCACAAGTGCTAGGAGACCACTGTTAATAGTACATAAGTAGACGGCAAAGAAGAGCGCATGGGATCGGACGCGCAACATTGGGCGGCACATGTGAGTCTTCACAATTGAGTGTTCCGATTCCCATGACGATGTCATGCATGCGTCCACCCTTCGTAGGCTTTCGGCTCATCAGAAAGACTAGGAAGAGGGTCGTCTCTTGCGAGCTCCGCTGTGATAGCGGCTCTGATTTGCTGATCCTGAATCCTACGTCGATCATAGTAATCTTAAGTGCGCCACCGGGTAGTATCCTCCGGCGTTCCGCGTCCCCAAACGAGACTCTTCTGGGAAAGGGATGAGAGCCTGAGAGGATTGTTGGTTGATACTTGATAGGATCCTTGGTCGATATGTCTCGCGAATGTACTTGAGTACATTATGCATGCCGGATATCTCCCGGGAACAAGTCACCATCACATAAACCAATCAGACAAGCTAGAAAGCTAGAAATGGATTTTGATTAAAAAGATCGTAAATGGGAGAGCGGATCACGATGAAACTCAGAGTACGAGCCCCTTGAAATAGACGCTTCGTTCTCATGCGGCTGACATGCATCTTGCAATCAATGACTGAGAGTCTCGAATCTCTCATCAACTTTCCTGGCCGCATCGTGGAAATCTGAGCCTTCCAAGAGCAGCCTTGATACCCAAAGGCCAATCCATGAGATTGCAATGGTCTACTTGCATGGCCTGGCTTGTTTGTGTATTGGCAGTGCCTGGAGCGGCAATTAGGAACATATTTCGGTAGCTTGGCGGTCAAGGACCTTGCTTTACCTAACATAGAGCAAAATTTGCTCACCCTAATGTTGATGAATTGAGGAGCCCATGCTTTCCACCTCCCAACCCATCAACATGGCGCCGTCTCTTAATCAGAGTGGAAGGTATGATGTGAGGAAACCCTTTTCGCTCTTCGCTGTCAAGTACGATTCGTTTCTCTTTGTGTCATCTTCAAATTCTCGATTTGACTGACTCTGGTCTGAGAGACAGGTATCTCTCGCCCTGTTCGAAGACTTAGCCATGACTTGCGAAAATGGCCACTGCTCTCCCTTCTCTTCATCCAGACCGTAATTGTACCAGCGTCAGTCCTCCTCGAATTCTATACGCCATCCCTCTCAATCGCGCAATTACCTTTCGCAATCAGCATAAGCAATGGAAAGTCTCTGACAAAGCCGCCTTACTCGAACGACACAACGAGGTCCTAAAATTCCCATTCCTTAAATGTGTCAAGGGCCTCGATAAAGTACATTATCGCTGTCGGTAACGCTGGACTTGTCTGCGTACAGAGCCTTTGACCATCTCAATCTCGAGTCCAGTATGCCGCATAAATTCGGGCCGCCAAAGTCTCCTGTGGCTATTCATACATACTCTGACGGCAAAAGCACGCGTAATAAATAGACGGGCAACCTGTTCATCACACTAAAACTCGTCTCCAGCTGGGGTAGACAATTCGAAGTTCTATAACACTGCCTTGAATGCCACAAACGCCGACCGCTTCCTCGGCAGAAGATCAAGAACGATTCTGATAATAAGCGCTACGGCCAGCAACGTCGGAGATCTAAGCTTGTCATCAAGAAAAATTGTCAGATTTCTAGTTTAGGGTCGTTTGGATACATACAGCGTACGAAGATCATGAAATTTCGGCTAGCCAGCCTCAGCTGAGCAATTATACCAGAAAGATTGTTCTTAATCATTCGAGGGCATTTTTCCCAAGATCTAGCAAATCGCCAAGGGACTAGGAGTGGGAGAAGACATAACTCCTTTCGATGTAGAATTATGAGCTGGTATGCTGAAGGTTTTCCAGAGGCCATATATTGCAAGGGTGGCGAAGGGAGAGAACAGAGGAAGAACATAAAGATATCTTGAAAAGTGGAACGACAGTGACTATGCGACAATTACCAGGGCATGAGACCACACGAGAGTATGTCATCAAATTCAGGGTTGCAGACTCGATTCTACAGATGACCTCGTCATTAGAGAAGGTCGTTATATCAAGTCCCTGCCGGCTTGTTGATTGTTTTGCAAAATGATTCTGTTCGACTTCCCTGTCACAGAAACTGGTGCCTAGGTCAAGGCACCGGCAGACCAAGGTAGAGGATTGGTAGCCGCTATATTCCAATGGAACTCTTCCATTGCGCTGAGCGATCGATGGATATTAATCAGATACAGAATATCTATGCAATTAATTCTACGTTGAGGACCGTCTCCGTCCTATTGCCAAGCAAGTCTAGGCCCAATAGGATTGATTACCTAATATCTAGTCTCATTCTTCTGGCGCTTGTGAACGACATGCCTATTGCTTTTCACGTCCTTCAAAATTATTCCTTGCAACTTGCGCTACGATGAGCCATTGAAGTATTCAGTGAGGAGCAAGGACGTAATACAACCATATAGCAATAGGAGTCCTCACGGAGTAACAAGTCCTTTGGATCCAGAGGGACTCAAAATGAAGCCATAGGTCAAAAATGTTAGCGTTCCTTCGAGGGAAATGGGACAGGGATCCATTGCCATTGCAGTGATCTGGTAGGAGGAACACAGCTAGAGCCAGAGTTGGCATAGTGGTGTCGCAGCATTTCTTGTCGCTAAATTCTTGACCTCTCCCGGATTTGCGTGCATATTGAAACCCTGAGATGTCACAGCAATGGTGCCTCAGTCTCGTACCGAGGAGTCTCGAGAGATTTCTCGGGGGATATCATCAGCGCTCTCTGGAGTCAGTAGCTAAGGATCCCTGGAGCGTGTAAGACATCTCGCGAAGTCTTGCACGCTATTCTTCTCGTTTTAAAGTCCCCCTCCTGGCTCACTCATCAATCAGCGTCGTCGATCTTGTCCGTATGTATGGGCAGAAGCTGGTGTGCTCGACGCACTGGCCAGCGTGAAATGAGAAGAACAACATGGAATTTGTAAGTGACGCCGGCAAAGCGTTCACTGAGGATGATGGTGCAAAACAACGATAGATTACTTATATACGTGTGGCTTCTGTTGTTCGTACACCTCGAGCTCTATGAAATGGACGCAAAATAGAACATCAGTCTCAGGTGTCCAGTCACAAAACCCCTAGGAGAAGAAACGCCGCCTTAGTCAGAGAAAAGCTCTAGAACCCCGAAAATGAAATGTACCCGCTAAGAAGAAAAACACATCTCAATCTGAGGAAATGCCTAGTGATGATTTGTTCGGAAATGATAGTAAACAGATAACGCCATGATATGAATCGATTTCTGGAATTGATGTCAAAGATGTCGAAGGAGGGGAGTGACCGGTACCCTGGGGAATTTCTAAGGCCTTTCGAACGTCCAGCGTCCATCTGGTATTTGTCGTACGGCACCTGCAGTCGGAGCGAAGGTTATTGGACAGCCATTGTTCTCTACATTTTTAACTCCCCCATTGGGCAGCTTACGCTGGCTCAGCTTTTTCATGAAAGCTTCAAATCGCTTAGTGGCGCCCAATGTCTTTGGAAGGCTTGTGTGTGTCAATTTCACGGCCTTCGCGAACTTTGAATTAAGGCCCTGGAAGTGTTGTCAGCATCTGTCTAGTAATGAAAGTATGGAATGGATAAGACTCGCCTCAAATTGGATCTTGGCCGCAACCTCATGTCCCGCCCTCCGAGGGCCGTCTTCCCTGGTGCTTAGCATTGGAAACTTCTTTGCGATATTCTTCTTGCTGGCCAATTCCCTTATGAAACTGAGCCTCTGCTGGTTTGTGACAAAAGAGGTCAAACGCCTGCTTGGTCGAAGTTGTCTTGGCTTCTCCTCATAACCGGGCTTCCTTCCGGTGTTCGGCTTGGGTGCATCGCGGGCCATCTGCTTTATGTCATTTCGCCACTCGCGAATGGCCTCCTCAATCTTTCCGACTTCATCTTTGGTACGTGCAGTCGCAATCTGTTGACTTTTCGCATTTAAAATTTTCGTATTTTTATATAATACAGCGGAGCCGACGCCAACGTTCTGGTATCCGGGCTTCTTGAGCACGTCTGGACCTGTCAGGTTGGGAGGAAGCGTAGATGCTGTGGTCGACACTTTGGAAACACGACCTGCGTGGACTGTATGTAGGGCCCAACCAGTATCTGGAGGGGCGGATAATGACCGGCCTGATTTGCTTCTTCGCTGTGGATCCTCTTTTCTCTCGCACTGATCGCTCACTTGAAGATCCTCATGAGGGCTAGTCACGGCATTCAATTGGAGGGTTGGTCGGAAGTCTTCCCCGGTTGACTTGCGTCGCTTGATGCGTGGATGTTCTTCGTTGGATCTGGGAGGGATCGAGAGAAATGGTTCAATGTGGAGCTCATTCTGACTCTCGGATTGCTGCAAACCCTTTTCGACTTCTGATCCTTTGTCTTGCTTGCCGACTTTCTTTGAAGGTTCAAAGCCTCTAGTCAGTGTTGAGTGATAGCCAAAATTCATTTGAGTACTTTACCGGCCATCGCACTCGTGTCTCAGCCTCCCTTAGACGTCGCTCCAGTCGACACTCCGATTGAAGCACGTCGTTTCCGACAGTCTTCTTCTTCTCAGCCTTGGACTCGAGTTTTGAAACGAGTTCCCGAAGTGCGTGGACTGTGAAGAAGATTTCCGACATATCTGACATCACTCTTTTATCGCCTTCAGCCGCTTGCAGAAGGAGTTCCTTCTTCATGTCGTGATGGTCAGGGTCTCGTATTGATCCTGACTCGGCCGCTGCTCGCAAATGATTGGCTTGAATTGGTGTTAGTGAAATTGCATCCTTCTAAAATAGAGAACTCACTGAGAAACGCCTCTCCTGCACCAATTTCCATGTCTGAAAACTTTCGTTTGGAGACCGTCAAGCTCGTGGCAGTAGTGTGTTTCGTACCAGGCCGACCATTGCAATCCAGATCTGAAGAGGCCTTTGACGAGCTTGAGGTGGTCGAAGACATGATCGATCTATTGAAAGAAAGGCACTATAACACAGCTATTGGTGTTCAATTCCTTTTCAACAAGGCAGGAAGTCTTTCGAATATGTATGATTGTTCAGTATTGATGACAAGTACAGGTGTCTTCAGTACGACCCGCGTACAGTGTGTTTAGTGGACAAGCAGTCGATTTTCGAGGTGATATGAGTGAGTTTGCAGATCATGAGCTGCAGACTTGTAAATGCTGTACTGCTCGAGCAAAGGTTGTTGATTCTGATTCAGGATTAATGTTTGCAAAGGTAGGGAGTCTGTGTGCTGAATTGTAATTCTATGAAAGTATGCAAGGCAACGTGACGGTCTTAGCTAGGGAGCTAATTCGCATATTCGGTGGCTGGTGTTTTTGCTAGCGCGCGTTTATTGTCGTTGACACTGAAGCAGTGAAGCTGTGTGAATCCTCGCGCCCAGGTATGATCATCCTCCAGTCCTCGACAACATCTTATCTCAGCATCCTTCCTTAGGCTTCCTCTACTCAGGCTGGCAAGTACTCATGTATGATCATCGTACCCTTGAGAGTCCATTCGTCTCAGTGCTCGCTGGATTTTTCTTACTAAAACTTGGTGGGCCAAGGCTGTCGGTCAACACCTGTGACTCGCCAGATGACCCCACGCAGAATTCCTATTGTTATGACCAACCCCCCGAATTTGTCATTGGGAGAGCCGATGCATGATGGGGTTAGCTGTCAGCGTAGCGAACTTCGTACAGTCAGGTGCTACCAAAGTATCGAAGAATGGCTTCCCCTTTCTTCTGGCCCTTATTCTTGACAGCCCAATCCTTGGTCTGGATTTTTGTGCCATTGACCGCAGTCTACAACGAGCAAAGAGAGTAAGGCCTATGATGTTACTCAGCCTTGGGGACAGTTTGTCGTGCATAGGACATAGCTATTGAGTGGGTGCTTGAGTAAACTAATCTCTAAATCTTGTAGAGCTCAGTGACTTTGCCTTTTGATGGCCACTACCGACCTAAACTTCTAGGACGCGGCATGTAGTGAGAGAGATAATATGCGACTCCCACCGAATGGACAGAGCTGAGGGGCCTCTCATTCACTGCTGACTGTCACCGCATTTATTAAGGCTAAGCTAACCCTGTTTGAATTTTGTGTCTTGGTATTGTTGATTCCCCCCGCTTAGCTTTCGGCTAAGCTAATTTTATGGGCGAATAAGATCGGGATCAATTTGTCTATCCGCCCGACCTTCCGATTGTCTTATTATGACTTCATGTGATTTGGCCCAGTCTAGTTTTGCTCATGTAAGTACTCTTACTGTACAAGTGAACACCACACACAATTCCCCTCCTCGAAACTCAGACGACTTGAAAGTTGCCAATTCAGTTGTGAGAGCCAGCGTTGAACGGAGAGTATCTACAAAGGAGAATCTGTTAAATTTCAGCTCACCTTAGATTATCAAGGCTTCATTCTGTCAACACTCCTACACGCCCTTGACTAGACGCTGAACTCAGAGTTTTACTCAGTATAGCCGTCGAGCAGGTCTGAGGCGAGTCTTGAAATGGTACTTCCTGACTCAGACAAATCTAACGGGAGAATAAGTTCTTCTCCAATCTTCAACAATAATGTCACGCATTCGAGCGAACGCCAGGGGCAAGACTCCAACGAACCCAGGGCTACTTCTAGAGAGGTAAGTCCTTCAAGATTCGTAGGCCGTGTTTACGGACTTATGATGCCTAGAACACAAACGAATGCTTCTTCTCTCCTGCTTCGACTGCCACAAGAAATCAAAGATCAAATATATCGGTACATCATCGGAAATAAGTTTCTACACATGTCAGAGCACGACGAAGACCCCGAGCTGTACTTCAGCGAGTGCAATCAAGACTCCGGGAAACCGCCCCAATTCAAGAACGAGATCTGCTACGCAAAGCTATCCGAGGCCGAAGCCCAGGACTACTTTGAAAAAAACCACCGGCGTACTTCAGAAATGTCTCGGACAGAACTAGAATGGTATCAGGAGCATGTTGAAGATCGTCATCTTGACTGCAGGGTGGAAGGAGACATTCATAGTAGTGTGGACGTGGCATTGCTTTTATCGTGCCGTCAGATCTTCTCTGAAGCGCACCGCATACCGTACACGACAAACGTCTTTTCTTTCGACGAACCTTTTAGCGCACACCAATTCCTAACGGAGTTATCGCGAAGAAATGCAGCAGATATCCGAAATCTGCATTTCTACGTTTGCACGAGCATCCTAGGGGACTTAGAGAGTTGGGAGTACGTTTTTAAACATGTGGCTCTCATGCTCAGAGGCGTAAGGAACGTCTATCTCGATTTACGCATAACAAATCCTCAGCCTCTTGAATACGCTTATGAACTGCAAGAGGAGTTCAGAGAGCTTAAAGGGCTTTCGTTAGCACCAGTCACGCAGATCATCATCGACAGACTCCTCGATGAAAAGTGCAGACATCCGAAACTCCAGGCCATGAAGCGCTGGACAATGGAGGAAAGGCGGATCAAATCTGAAGCCGTTACAGAGGCTATTCTTAGGCGAGAGCGTGATAGTCCGGAGAGGGGTGGTGAGTGGGATGATGTGATGGCGGATGAACTGGACTGGGAAGGTCTGGAGTGGAATGGACTGGAGTGGGTTGATCCGGCCTAGTACTAGGTGCAGATGAGTTGATGAATGATATGAAGCAATTTCACCTGCAAGGTGGTCGGTTGGAGTCTGCTTAGTCCAAAGCCACAAAAACCGGATAATGCATGCATGCAAACCCAACATCCGTGAATTCTTACGGTTTTTCATCCTCAACTGTTTCATTGGTCAGACTTAGAGCAGTGGAATAGCAAACCGCCTGAGCCAACTATACTGATTCGTTGTCGATTTCTCGGACGTTTTCATATCCCATTCGAGTCAAGTGATTATCGTTCAAAAGAACACTGTTAATCGCCTTGGGTCTATATTCTTAACTGTATGATATCTTATCAACATAGCTTGAGTGCACCCCGGCAAAGCCAAGAGCAATCATCAAAGCTTTGTTAAGTTCGACTACGATCAATCTCATACTACACAGAGTCTTCTGTCTATCCTGCACGAACCCCTTACATGGAGCTATTTTCGTAGAGCGTTTTTGGGACTGTAGTAAAGATCTCGGGTTTTGCTTTGTCCTCAACTTTCACTCCCAATCAACGTTGGGAATTTCCCTTCCTCTGGCACACCCCTACTCTCTTCATGTCTACCTAGCAATCTTGATGGCTGGTCCGGTCTCTTTTGATGCTGCTCCCCTGACGTAAAGCAGCACAAAATTTGCTGCAATCATGTTGGAATGACAATACTGCATCACAAATGCGTCTCATGCGATCATATGGACGACCAAAGGCGTTTTCCAATCTTTTACATAGTGCTTCGAGAATTAAAATTATGGTGAAGGGAAAAAAAGTAAAGCTGTTCCATGTCACCAGTGGGGCAGGTTTTGCCGACATCGGCTGCCCCACCGCCAAGAGATTTCCCCTGAATCTGAGACCAAACAAACGATACCACTCAATTCATGTTATTGCCGCACCTTCAGCACAACTCTGGCCAAGCATAGCTTACGTATATCACGCAACGTATGATCCAATGTACGGCTAGCTTGGTACAGTAAGATGGTTTCATAAGGAGAATGTTTTCGCTCTGGGGGCCACTCCAACCGCGTTGGCGTTGACATCTAGGAATGGACCAAAGAGCATGGAGCATTCCTCACATGCTCATCCGTTGCCTGATGGACGAGATGTCTACTCCAATGGGTCATCAGGCCCTCCCAGCGCATCATGCACTGTACAATCACGATCGGCGCCCGTATCGCGGCAGCTGGACGAATTATGCAGTCCGCAGACAAGACGACTACAGCTGCGCAACAACGGCTTCAGAGGTCCACTACTCCCTTTTCGACGCATTAGCCCTCTGCTAGGCGCTTCCTTGGATGGCATTGAGCCCTTCACGCTCTCGGCAGTGAACAACGAGAGTAGCCCTTCGAGCGCGGAGAAGCGAACGCTTTACGGGGAGGATCTCCCACAAAGCCCGGTCAACATACTGCAGGAGCTGAATAAGATATCTTCAAAGAAGAGGCGAGCTTCCCCAAGACCTGGGTTTGGGGCAATATTCGAGGACAATTTGGGGAAGGAGCATAATTGTGAAACATCTTGGTACAACGGGGGAAGTAACGACTGCTCCCCAGTCGCGCCCGTAATGACGCCTACTAAGAGATCCCATCTTCGTGAAGTTTCTTTGAATCAAAGAACCACCCCTCCCCTCAGTGTACCCCTGGCCAAACACGTAAAGGGACGAAACATGAACAACGGCAAGCTGCGATCTACAAGTTCTGAAATAGCTACGTACATTGAACATCTCGAATCTGAGCTGGCGTCTGCCCATGCGAAGCTTGACTTGCAACCCTCACCGAGGACAAGCAAATTGCGTGCTACGAAGCTTAGGGCGCTGAACACGGAGAATCGCAATCTCAAGCACGAGAATTCCGAATGGCAAAAGAACTTTGAATCACGAGTCCAAGAGGAGAGAGCAAAGCGCCTAGACGCCGACATTGAGCTGAGGAGTAGTATGCGGATACTGGAAGATGAGATGGAGATGAAAGATGCTCGCATGGCAGAGCTAGAGTGGGACCTCGAGAGTATGAGAGTAAGAATGAGGGACTTGGAAGGCCTTGAATCCATCAATCACAACTTAGAGAAGCGGATCGAGGCATTGACAAATCTCCTGGTTCAGTCGCCCACAAAGCTGGAGCTGTCTTCGGCTTCAACCTCACCTATCAGGGCGGATCCTTCCAAACGGACTCCAAGGCCCAGATCCATGCTTTCAAGATTACCCCCATCACCCGGTGGCCTACGCCTGTCGCTAGCTACAGTCTCCGAGTCAAGTTTGGGGCGTTCCCAGAGTCTGGGAGCAGCTCCAGATACTGCGGAGTCGCCCGAGGTAGTTTCGGAACAGGCCCCCAATGGTTATGATCTTCAGTCTCCAACTAGCGATGAGGGTAGGAACTCGCCTCATCCCACGAGGCAATCCGAACACTTTGACCGTAGATCAAGAGCCTCGACTTCTTTTCGCTCTGCTCCATCATCCGCCTCCAAACATACTTCAATGCGGTCAATTGGCTCTTTTGGGCCAATTTCATGGGGCTTGTCGGATCAAGAAGAGAAGTCTGCCACTAAGCAGCGTAGAATGCGCCGTTTCCCTTCAGGCTCGAAATCTTTGAAGCCTCTTGTCCTACCTCTTACAACAGATGCACCATTTCAGCCAACGTCAGCGCCTATTTCATCAACGGGCGGCATGACCCGGCAAGATATCGAGGATTCGACGATAGTGTCTCTATCGCCGCTAGACAATGAAGCTAGCCGCGAGCAGCCCCAGTTTCAAAGGTCTGCCACTTGGGCACAAGAGCAAACATTAAAGACTTTGGAAGGCATTTTTGAGGGTTCAAATGATGTTGGCTGTGGCATAACCAAATTGTCGCAGTGCGACCTCGCTGAAACCGAAGAAGAATGCAACATGGGATTCCAGGCTATACCCACAGACAAACGAAAGACACGATCCCGACCTAGAAGCCTCCGAAAAGAGCTTGAAGAAGCCGCGGTCAAGCAAGGCACGGAGGGGCTAGCCGATGCGGATCATCCTGGTTCCTTTGAAGATAGCCTTATACCGGTGGATCCAGTCCAAAGCCTTGCAGTCTTTGGCACTTCGCCCTCAGAACCGTCGTTGCTAGCAATTCATGGCCAGCAAAGTCGCCAAGCTCTGGAAACAGTGGACACAGACCCAACGCCTAGACCAAATACGAAACAGCGTTCGGTGGAATTTTCCACACAAGGCTCCCCCAAAGCAAATCCATCAGTAGCTCTCTCGCAGGAACCTGCTCACGGTATCTTCTCTCGCCTCACCAACGTCATAATGGAAACGAAGCAGGAGCCTTTCGTTCTTGCACGGCGGCTGCTTGTCAATGCGTGGTCGCTGGGCTCACGGCGATTGGGTGGCATTGGATGGTGGCTTTTAGGTCTGGTCTATGGTACTCGTTGGCGTAAACGGAAAAGGAAAGCTGACACCGAAACAGCTGAGGACGGCTTGATAAGAAACTTCGACTGGCAACATTCCTCTTCTGAATCGAGTCGGACTAGATCCGCGGGCGACTTCCCCAGGGATTACGGTAGCACGAACAACCACGCACAGGGGTGGATATCATCTCCTCATATTTCACGAGGTATTCCACCGGTCACTCAGTCCTCCAATCCGAGAACACGGCCTCATCCTTTTCCCTGCGGCAACTGCGTGGAACCCAATTCGCGTCGTACTCTCCGTCTATGGCTTCAATTCTCTCTTACCATCATCCTTGCTATCGGTGTCGCTATCAAGCACGGCCCTGGAGCCCTTCTAGAAAGTGACAATCAACGTCAAGCAAGGCCGATCTACGAGCAGGCTCGCGAAAGAGAACCACTGTTGCAAGGACAGCGCCGACGAGCGCCTAATACAAGCTTCAACCATCTTTCGGATCAGAATTCTCAGCAGTCGAGAGACAGTCACGACACCAATCTCACAGACTCTGGCTACGGCAGTATCACTTTTGCAGAAACGCTCGGTCCAGCAGATTTTGAGTACTGCTAGCCTATGTCAAGGCTTGCGCTCTATTTTCTCGCCACCCCTGGCACCTTTTCAATTCTTCACTATTCGCTTCAGCCTTCGGCACGGTTTTTCATGATGCATGTAGATCGGAGTTCTCTCAAAGCATTTTGGGTTTTGGGTCCGCGGGTCTGTGATTGGGCGACAGGCGTTTGGCTGACTGGCGGACCTTTCTTACGTATACCCACTTTTGCGACATTGCTCCTTATTCTGTTTCTTGTATGCGGCTGTATGATTACGATGTATGTGTATGATTCATGGATACAATTATGCCTGAGGTGGGCTTAGGGCCATGAAGAGAATCCTGCGGGCAAAAAGACTAGCAGCCTAGTCAATGAGATTCGAACTGTCGACCATTCAATCAAACTTCAAAGGCATAGTCATGGCTTTCTTTTGCCATGAGAGTTGGACACTTTGAGCCTCAGCAGAGTATAAGGCCGAGCTAACCCCATTTGAAATTCGAGACTTGGACTGTCGGATCTCCCAAAGCTCATCCAGGGTACAAATTCTACCCCGGATGAGTCTACCCCGGATGAGGTCATGGCATCTGCGTGGCATCTGCGTAGCATGAGCAAGCCAGCAAAGCATTTTCTCGTTTATTGTCAAGGGGTCTTCATCAAGGATGTCTCGCGTGTGCTTTTACTCAGCGGATGCCATATTTCAATTTTTGTGCCCTGAGTTATGATATGGACCACTCTAATTGATCTATGCCAGCTGCCGCGCACAAAGAAGCGCTAACCCCCTTTTGAATTTCGAGATTCGTAATTTTTGATGGGGGCGGGTCGGGGCGGGTTTTGAGCAGGTGAGTAGAGCAGGTCCAGGGTGGATTCCCCTGAGCAAACAGGCGGGTCCAAAATAAGGTCTCGTTAAAGTCCACTCTGCCAAAGCAAATATTAATATGCACTTACTTGAAAATAGAACTGAAGGCGAGCTTAGGAGGATTTCGCTGGAGTTGCTACGCTGATATCTATTTGCTCTCATACGATATCAAGTAGGTCGAGAATCCTGAGGGGCTAATTGTGCTCCAGCAAAGATATCAAGACCGCTACAATATGATAGATATATCCTCCATCCACCCATCCTCTTCCTTCGCACCCCATCATCACAAACAGACAACGCTAAACCTACCTGACCCAACATCCCCGATCCCCCTTCATCTTCAAAGAAAACTGACTCCCAACATCCATCACCGCTACCCCCAATTCGAATTTCCAAATCCATAACGTCGGATCCCCCTTAAAGTGTCAACCACGTGGACTCCACTTTCGGCCCACGCTAAGCCCATTTGAATTACGAGATCCGTAAGTTTTGATGTCGTAGATGTGCTAGATGTGCTAGATGTGCTAGATCGCTACTTTAATTGAGATGCTTATTTTGGACCTAGCTTCAGTGCCTGCTTGGCTCGCCCTCCCTGTTCTCCTACTCTATATTTGATTCTCTCTTTCTTACCCTACTTGTTTCCAACCGCCTCTTCGCCGGTGCTTCGGATTGGTTTACGTAGACATTGTTATGAAGGGTCTCGAAAATGTCATTGCATTGGCTGAACATCATGAATAGCATTTCTCACGAATTCTCAAGATCCCATACGAGGCAAAAGCGTTCGAGAGATTCTCATCGAGTTCAGTACAGCATCGCTGGTCATGCAATTGATTTTCTACATGAAATGTACTACCTAGGTATATGTACAACGAATGTCCTATGTTTCCCTAATACCACTCCAGGCTGGAACATGCTTCGCTAAATAACAGAGATATAAAGACGTTTGTGATGCCACAGCGGGCGGGGTATCATAGCGACCGTTGGTGGTACATTTCCAGCTGAGCCTGCAGTATGCTGTTCGTGATATCGTAAATCATAGAGAAGATGCTCGTCGCTATGGGTGCAATGGACTTGCCATGCGCCTGAAGTATGTACGGAGGGGGGAACCGAATGGTGATGATGCGAGTAGAATAGAGCGACTTGCATGCCATGAGGATGATTCGCATGTTCTTGTCCAGTCATTGTGGGCATGGCTAATGGCACTGGCCAGGATACTTCCGACTAGTCAGAGGCTGAGGGAATAGTCCAGCGGCAAGCAGATCTTGCATATGCCACTCGGGAGCGCTCTCGGTCTTCCACGTCCAGAAAATCCAGCCGGTATGTTGCTCATAAGCATCAAGCTGAGCATCGATAAAGTGAGAAATGTTGTCCCTATCGTCCTGTGAAAGTCCAGCGACGGTGCCAGTATATTTTCCATCGCAGCTGCCAACCTTGGACGAGCCAGGGAACGTGCCGTCGTAACGAGCGCCTTTACCAAGACCGTTGAGCCATTTGGCACAATCGGTTTGACCGCCGGTCCATTCGCCGACGATGGTCCACTTGTCTGTGCCAGCGAGCTGCGGACCTAAGGCACAAGCGGCGGAGACGTGGTCGCTGGGACTCATGGCTACTTGTTCGGGTGAGAATATCTGGTATTGATGAGTGTCGAGTATGACATTCGGATCACCAGATGAAGGGGTAAATTGGCCATTCCAATATGCTTCGAAATTCTGGAATGCATCATGGATGCAAGTTGCGTAGTTTGAGCTGGCAGATGAGACGGTCTTGTAACCAGATTGGTAGAAGCTCTTGACGCCATCCAAATTGAGCGAGCTGCCGAGAGGTTCGTTGAGAAGCTCAATGGCGGACACGACATCGGTATCCTTGGTATAGCGAAGGGCAAGGTTCTGAAGAGCTGTGATTGTTTGGGACACAGTATCGCCCTGTTGCCATTGGACAGGGCCCAAGCGACCTGAGTTGTCAAAGCCATTTTGGCTCCCGGGTGCTAGTGACACAATTAGCATATTGCAGGAGCGGCACCAGATTTAGGTACCTACCTCCGTGAAGATCAAGCAAGACTTTGAGGCCAGCACCTCTGGCCCATGTGATAGCTTGATCCAAGACAGTCAATTGCCCTTGGACGTATGGGTCACCAGCCAGTGGTGAGATAGCCCAGTAGCCAATGGGGATACGAACGTGGTTCAGACCAGCAGCAGCAATTTGGTTGAAGTCCTGCTGGGTGATCCATGTGTTCCAATGATTTGTGAGACGTGACGAAGCCTCGCTCTTGCCAAGGGTTTTAGTGTAGGTATACTCATCCACCACTGATGTCCCATCGGCCCATTCTTCAAAAATGGAGGGTGTGATCCATGGCTCAAGGACAAACCAACCGCCAAGATTGACGCCGCGAACTTTATTATTGTTGTAGTCAAACGAGAGCCCGCGCTCGCCGAGCTGACTAGATGAATTGTCAGCAAATTACAAAGAGGAGAAGGGAGGTAGTACAGCATACAAGGTCAAGGGAGCAGACTGTACGCTGCTCAGCAGCGACACTACAACAGCAGCCAGACGAAGGTAGCTAGCACCAAACATCATGGTTATTGCGAGATTCTTGGTCGTATTCTTGGTGGTTTATAGATGTGTATTGATAAGAGCGTGGATTGATGTGAGCAATTCAAGGCCATTCACAGTTGTCTTAGATATAGCAGAGCACGGGAAGATGGAGAAGCAAATCGAAATGCTTGAAGTCGCACAGGACAAGGGAAAGTTTGCCGTCTCACCTTTATATAGCTTCTCTTCCCCGAGGAGGTCAGTCTTGCCAATGATACAATCCCCCGCACAGGGCATTGTGACCCCTTTGTTCATCGTCAAACGACCGCTTGTTCCAGGGTAGACAATGCTCGATGACGCTATTGTCATCCTCCCCGAGCGCTCTCAAGGGTCCAATGAGGGCCCTGCGTATACATTCTCGCACTGGCCATGCCAGTCTAAGCGCGTACCAGGCGCAAACATTAACAAGGGTAGGCCACCGAAGGAGAACAGCGGTGGGCGTGCGGGTGGCCGTCGCTGAACCCGACTGACTCGCCGACGACAGCGTTTGGAGGTTATTGTGACACGGTGACGATGGCAGGGTGATCTGGCATGACAGGATCATGGTCATGCGCCAAGACAGAATCTTCCATTCTTTCCATTCGCTCCTCGGTACTCACCAGAACTAGCGCCCCCCGCAAAAGCCACCCGAGCCAAGGACCGATCCTTCCCAGATGACGCTTTACCCCTTCCGTCAGTACATCACGAGATGTATTCTTTGTCAAAGGAGCAAGCACGTCATGGTACACAGTAAGAATTGTCACAAGCAGTCAGTTGCGGAAACAAGATTCGAGTTTTGAAACGCACAGTCATCAAAAAGCCAAACGCAGCAATGATCAACTTGCGCTTACCGTGCGTCGCAGGAGAAGGAGATTGTACCGTCCTTATTCCCACTCTGTTCTGATTGGTGCCCACAAAGATCGACGAAACACATCCCCGGCCTATCATCACCGAGAACAGCCTCAATCTGGGGAAGGCATGGCTCACGAGGTCTGGATGCGAGATTCACTAGTTCCGCAGCTTGGGTCAGGTCAATCTTGGTGAGCACCAGCTGATTCGACACTGGGCTTTCTCTGACCCTCGACATCGTCATGACAGAACCTCACCACGGACGGCATGACGCTCACGGTCGTATGCCACAGTCACACTCGGTCCTATCATGAGGCTTTCTTCCACTTCCGCTGGTCCTCCAGGATTAGGCTGTCGGCCATGGAAACAAAAGAGTCATTCGCCGCGGCATTCAACAATTCCCAGCTGCTCCCGAACTTTGTACTGATGGCGAGGCCACCTTTCAACCCTCTTGTTCCACGAGTCGTAGCCGGCATTGTCGCAGACCCGTCCTAGTTTTCCGCTGAGCCCTATGGATGTTGCGAGTTTTCTCGAGTATGTGAAGGAGCGCGGTCATAGGGCTTTCGCGAATCGTGGCATCTGCGTAGCATGACATGCTGCTGTCCTATCCCTGCGTCTTGCAGGAAGGAGAGGACAAAGAAAGATGAGACAAGATGAGATGGGGGTCACAAGCCGACGGACACTGCCGAAGCCAAGAGTCGCGGCTTCCCCACAAACATGACCCCGCCAAGGGAACGTTGGACGTCTCCGTCTACTCGTATGCTCTGACAGACTTTTGGTCGTCGGATTGAATAGCTTCGTCTTCTTGGAGCAGTATCGTAGGTGCAACGAAATAGTAGGCTGCGACTCGGCCCCCTTTTCCAGACTAAGTAAGTAGGCTGCCCTGCGCAAGTGTGAGACCGTTCAGCCGCTCGTCCATCGGATCAGCTCGGGTCATCGTGATACCTGCGGGTGATTCGACACATCTTCGAAGCGAGCATTGCCGTTGCATCAGGCGGGCCCACCATGTCGACCAACGGTGCCAACGGCCATGCACCACACCTTTCTAACGACGCCTGTGATCACGTGGTCCCTCTCCTGATCAACGGCCAAGAAATCACGACCGAAACCACTTTCGACGTGACAAGTCCAGTCACCAACAAAGTCATTTGGAGGGGCTCCTCCGTGTCGAAGCAAGATGCCATCAAAGCCGTCGAGGCAGCCCAAGCCGCTTTCCCGGCCTGGTCCAAGACAAAGCCTTCCGTCCGGCGAGACATTCTCATCAAAGCAAGCGATATCTTGGCTCGGCGTGCACAAGAAGCGTCTGAGTATATGCAAATCGAGACTGGTGCTGACGAGGCTTATTCGGGGGGCTTCAATGTGCCAGCCTCCATCGAGCAATTGAGAGATGTTGCCGGAAGAATCGTCACCTCGACCGGCTACATGCCAGTCTGCGGTGAAGACGGGAAAAGCGCCATGGTAGTGAAGGAGCCATACGGCGTCATCTACGGAATAGCCCCTTGGAACGCCCCCTACATTCTCGGATTCCGCGCTATCACTTACGCTCTTGCAGCGGGAAATACCTGCGTTCTGAAAGGCCCTGAATATTCCCCTCGCTGTTTCTGGCTTATTGGGAACATCTTCAAGGAAGCTGGCCTCCCAGACGGTTGTCTCAATGTGCTATTCCATCGGCCTCAGGACGCGGCTGAAATCACTACTGCAATAATTGAGCATCCATTCGTCAAGAAAATCAACTACACCGGTAGTACAGCCGTCGGCTCCATCATCGCTGCCACAGCCGGCAAAAACCTAAAGCCCGTACTCATGGAACTAGGCGGCAAAGCGCCAGCCATCGTGCTCAAAGATGCAGATCTAGAGAAAGCGGCCAAGGGCTGCGCATTAGGTGCATTCATAAACAGCGGCCAAGTCTGCATGTCCACCGAGCGAATCCTCGTCCACTCCTCAATCGCCACAGACTTCTCAAAAGCGCTCAAGAAAGCCATGGACGAAATGTTCGGCGCGGCTTCCCCCGCACCCATTCTTATCAATCCACCGCCCATCGCAAAGAACAAGAAACTTGTCGAGCAAGCGGTTTCGAAGGGCGCGAAGGTCGTCAGTGGGGATGTGGAGGCTAAGGAGCAGAGTGAGACGAGGATGAGACCGATTATCGTGGAGGGCGTGACGAAGGATATGGATTTGTATTATACCGAGTCCTTTGGACCGACTGTTTCTCTTTTTACGGTGGAGAGCGAGGAAGAGGCTATTAAGATTGCAAATGATACCGAGTATGGGCTTAGTTCTTCGGTTTTTACCGAGGATCTTGCGGCGGGATTGAGGGTTGCGAAACAGATTGAGACTGGGTGCGTGGCAACTATCAAGCGGTATATGAGCTGTCTGAGCTGACAAGTGAATAGAGCGGTACATATCAACAACATGAGTGTCCATGATGAACCGAATCTGCCTCACGGCGGGGCGAAGAAAAGTGGGTTTGGTAGGTTCAATGGCAGTGCTGGGCTGGAGGAGTTCCAGAGGATCAAGACTGTCACGTGGTGGGATTGAGAGATCACAGAGAAAATCCAAGGTCATGGCCATACATACATAGTAAACCATCATACATACTTGAACATAGAAAGCCAACACCTGCCCGGCTGGGAGGCCTGTCCTCTCCATCCCAGGACTGACTTTTCGCGCATTCCTGTACTGCTCTAGCCATTGCGAACGGCGGAGAATGCTTTGCATAGCTACCACGATTGGTCATCGCCCATCCAATCCTTTCGTCTCGTAGGCCGCATCCCAGCTTCAAGAAAACGAAGACCAGAATCCACGCGAGCTGGTGTGACTGAAAGGACTTCCCCTTCCTCATCTCTGCCGTCTCCAATTCTCAATACCTAGTCTTCGTCGACTGACCCATTAAGAGCTATATGTGAGCTTTGCGGCTGTCTTCACATTGCATTTGTCCCGGCCAAAAAAAAGCCCTACTCCGCAGAAGTCCGTAAGGAATCATCGGTCGGATTCACGATACGTGATATTGATTATTATTTTCGATCAGACTGGCAAGGCAAGATGGCGAGTGAGGGGATGGCAAGGAGTGGTACGGTCTGGTCGTGCAGGATTGGCGGAACTGGAAGAGGGTGAGAATTTCACGATGGCCATGTTGAGGGATTGGTGTTTGTTTGGTATGAAAGATGATGGAATTGATGGAACGAAAGACTTTTGTTACAAAGAACGATAATCTCAGTGGAGATGAAATTTCAAAATATCAAGATCAGATATTGAGACCGCGGCATCGGCTTCCGAGTAGGGACCTGCTGCATTTTCCCCACGGATATCGAGCTGGTCGTACGGGCTGAAACGATGCTGCCACCGTGGCTCTAGCGGATCGTAACCCGTTGGTAGTGTATCCCACGGGCTGCTAAAGTGGTTGCGAATGGTCCTGGCCTCCTAAACTTCTCAGCCGACTAGCCCATGGGATAGCTCGCTGGACTACGTGTCCGCAGTGCCGCTATCCTGCGACCTCAACTGATTTGTTCTGATGTTCATGGCAGAATCGGTTGCCCACAAAAACACTCCGATGGCACCACGGTCGCCTGCACAGCAGAAGCAGTATCAGTAGCCGTTTGTGTGCAAGAGGGTGCTGGGAGGTTGATGTTGGGGATTAGGTTGGCTTACCAACCGCGTCCCATCCGGTGTCGCTGACAAAATTCAGGCTCCCAGCTTCGAGAGTGGAGTTTGCGGTAGCGAATTTCGAGATGCAATTAGCGGCGATTTTCTCCACAGCTTTGAACATGTCGCCGTAGCTGGCAACGTCGCTTTTTGGAAAGGGGCGCCATAGCGGAATGCTGCCTAATTCCCCGGGTTCGAAGACTGAAAGCGATACTATGGCCATTGTGCAAGTGCCTTGGAAAAATACATATCAGATTGGAATTCGAACTGGTTTTGCTTGGAACATATCACCGTATGTGTATTTCCTGGGCATTAGGTGCCAATTTAAAAAATGGCTTGGGTGATGTCCAACGTTCATAAACTCAAACCGCGTGTTTCCCCATTGAATCACCTCGTCGACGAAGAACTCGCCGATAGCCGAGGGGCAGTCTCGGGGATTGAAGCTTCGGGAAATCCATTCTGGTGAAGAGCTGCACTGGTAGGTAGATAGGGTATGGTTGGCTTGCGTCAAGGCTGTAGCGGAAACGGGCGTGCCTGCCGTGAAGCCGGCCAGCACTGAGAGCAGACTGCAGCAATTGATATTGCGCATTGGTGCGAGAGCTAGAAGTTGACCAGGGCAATCGAGCAAATTTCAACGATGAGAAGACATCGCGATTGTGCAGACTTTCCAGCTGATAAATCCCCATTTTCGAACCGCACTGAAATTGAGTGATCACGTTCTCAACTCGCCATACCAATTACATGCAGATCTTACATGCATTGTTCCCCGCAAATGTGAGCGATAACAGCCCTTCGCTAGGTGATCGTTGCTTCGGCTAAACGCAGGTACGGCGGCTCAAGGATGCTCCTATGCGATCTCAGCGCAATTGGACATCCAGGCCAGCGGGTATCACCAAAAAGGTCTAGCTTCTAGATACAAGCCTAGACGCTACCTGTTCGTTCGAACGTCAATTCCAGAGTCGGAGCTATCCTGAGCCCATTCTTGCGGGTTCTCCAATCCCTCTGAAGGCTTGGTCTCAGGATTCTGATCGCCAGCAAATACTGATTCGTGGACATTTTTGGACGAGATGTCATCAGCTTCCTCTTTTCCGAGTTTGGATTCGCCTCCCTCGTTGGAAAAGCTGACACTCTTCTTGTTCGTCGAGAAGGCGGTTTCTTCCAAGACATCCCCAGTCCACGGTTTACACTGCTTGACTAGCTCTCCACAGCGCAAGCATATCCAACCTTCACCCTCTTCACCCTCGAGCCTTTTGGCAATGCAGACGAAACAGTAGATGCAGCGACAAGGTAACACCTCGTATGGATTTGTTATGTCTGTTTGGGCGGAACCCACGACACCTCCAGATGCACCAGAAATAGCCATAATTTCGTTTTCATTTGTTGACGTAGGATTCTGGTCCCGATAGCAAATTGCGCAGGTCCTTTCGGGAAGAAATGCGAGCTCCCCTTTCATATCAGTATCCTCCTCCACTTCACTTTTATTGTTGACGAGAGCTTTCGTTTTGCGCCAAGCTCTTGATAGCCATCTCCGCCATCTGCTTATGCCTACTAAAGGGAGGAGAAAGAGAAGGAACTCCGTGAAGGCGTGCCATACAAGCTGACGGTTGAGGTATTCGAAGCTGACTTCTCGGCTGACATGGCTGCTGGGAGGAGAGAGCCGAAGGCGCAATGCGCGATCGAGGAGAGTTCTATAGCGTCCGTTGACTAAGAAAACCAGGAACGACGCAAATGCGGCAACGGAGTGTGTAGTAGAAGCCATAGAAGATAATCTTGAGAGAAGGCGAACGTTTGTATTTGGCTAGAGGGTATCAGCGTCACAGATCCATTGCCCTGCAATCATGAAAATACCTCTTCATAGCCTCCTTCCTTGTCCGCGAGCCAGTCCTCCCATTTCGCCCAGCCGTATCGTCCACCAATGGTCAAAACACCGTACAAAGCCTTCTGCCATCTTGTAGGGAGTCTGGGAACTAGGCTTGTATCTCGAGCATCTGTGTAGCGAAGGTTTTGAAGAGCGGCGCCATAGGAGGCGCTGTGGTCCCAGATAGAAAGTTTGAACAGGCCGATTCGCAGTCCGAGTAGGGTTTCAGGGGACCAATCATCCCTTATGTGTTGCTAAGTAGTATCAACTGATGAGGTCTTGGTAGTGGACACGAAGTACCATACGCCAAAATATTTCAGCCCCTCACCGACCTGGCCTCTGAGCAACTCGAGAAGTTCTTCGTCGAGTAATTCAGCATCGACCTGGCCAACGCGAAAAGATGGTCTTGTTCCCTCTCTTCCCTTGATCAAGTCCCACACATCTAAACCTCGCTGACCGAGGCTTTGGAGTGGCGGTGGCAGTCGTCTCAATGCATTCAAGGCATGTATGCTTCGTTTAGATTCAAGGCGCGCTAGCGAGTCACTTTCTCTCTGCTGAAGTCGCTCCGCTATCCGCTTCTGCGCGGCAGCAAAGTCAATTGAGGTCATCGTGACATTGACAGAGGCATATTAAGCCTGCCCAGGCCTGACAGATGTCAGATCACTTTGATGGTGAGATGGATGTTGAATTGAGATTGGCCTTGCTTTGCTTAGACGGAAATGCCGAGGTTAAAGAGCAATTTGCACTAGTTCTAGGACTAGAATAGAATAGCGTCCGTCCCGGTCAAACCTAGAACCGACATGTAATGTAAAGTATTTCATTCAAGGCTTGACCGTTTATTTTCTAGAAAGTCAACATAGAAAATGAACTTTGCCATTGAAGCGCCAGCAGAAGCTAACCCGTTGACTATTGAGAACCTCCATCATGTCTTACAGTCAGCCTCTTCAAATGATCAACATCAGGTTCAAACAGGAGCACAGCAGCTACAAAATTGGGAAAAGTCCCCTGGCTTCTATAGCTCGTTGCAAACGTTGCAAATAGACTACTCACTTCCTGTTGAGCTGCGATATCTCGCAATTATCCAACTCAAAAATGGAATTGATAAGTATTGGCGTAAGACAGCTCTAAATGCCATCTCGGCGGACGAAAAAGCAACCATTCGCTCGCGATCTTTGAAGAGCGTCGTAGAGGAGCCTGATCACCGTCTTGCTTTACAGATCAGCGTTCTAATAGGCAAGATTGTCAGACATGAATACCCTCAGGACTGGCCCGAAGCTATAATTGAGATCCTTAACGGTCTGCGCTCAAATGAGCATGTCCCTGGCGCTTCGCTGTACCTGTCTCGTCAACTTCTTATTCTCCTTTACGTTGTCAAGGAGCTCTCGACTGCGAAATTACAACGTTCGAGATACAAACTGCAATCTGTGACTCCTGAGATCATTGGGGTCTTGTCTCCTATCTATGTTTTGAGAGTAGAGGCATGGCTTCCTTTCCTCAAGAATAGAGCTGGTAATATCGGTGATGCCACGGAAAGCATGAACCAGAGCCTGCTTACCCTACGGATTCTACGGAGACTCGTCATTGCAGGTTATGATTTTCCGAATCGCGAGAAAGAAACGCGAGATCTCTGGAGCTCCTTGACAATTCATTTTGGACAGATGTTAGCTCTGGTCCAATCGATCGGACCTACCCTACAGTCACAAGTTCATGTCCTTGTTGAAAGGCATCTCCTACAGATAGTCAAATTCCACTTGGATATGGCTAGATCCCACCCAGCCGGTTTTGCATTGCTCCCAGATGCTGTTTCTCTTGCTAAGGCCTACTGGAGCCTCATTCGTCAGTGTGGGGAGACTTACGGCTCGCAGTTTAGCAAGACGTTAGCTCCAAAGATTGGATCTCACGGTGACGTGGATGGTGGGGACACTCCAATATTGGAGAAAATTACTCTAAAAGGTTTGCTGATATTTCGCGCATGCTCCAAAATGGCGTTCAACCCCGTACAGACTTTCAGATATCAACGAGACGGGGACAAAGATGAGAAAAAACTCTCTAAAGACTTGATGCGACAGGATCTGCTCACAGACGGGTTAGCCCGCGAAGTCATGGAGACTCTGGTGACCCGATTCTTCGTGTTTACGTCACGCGATCTCAAAGAATGGGAAGAAGAGCCAGATGAATGGGAGAAGAGCCAAGAAGGTGGCGGCGAGGATTGGGATTTCTCAATCAGAACGTGCTCGGAAAAACTCTTCCTTGACCTGATGCTTAACTTCAGGGAGCTCCTTGTCCAACCATTATTAAGTGTCTTTTCGACAGTCGCCAGTAAGCGAGATGCTCTCTCAGCTGTCAGACCTTCAAGCTAAGCTGTGTAGATATGCAAAATACCGATATTATGCTCAAAGACTCCATTTACGCTGCTATTGGCCTGGCTGCACCAGTCCTGGATCGGCAGCCTGAGTTCGACCTAGGCAGCTTTCTTAAAAATACTCTGGTCCATGAGATACAGATCCACCAGCCAGGGTACAACATTCTGCGACGCCGGGCTGCCATATTGCTCGGCCAGTGGTTACCAGTCAAAGAGGGACTCAATCGACCGCTTGTATACAAAATCTTCCAACATCTCCTTGACCGAAATGATCAATTAAATGACCAGGTAGTACGAGTCACTGCCGCCAGACAGCTCAAGAACGTGATTGATCCGTTCGAATTTGCAGCCAAACAGTTCATGCCCTATGTGCCAAGCATATTGGGTAGCTTAATGGCATTGACCGAGGAGGCCGAGCTCGCAGAGACGAAGATCGCAATCCTTGGTACCGTTAGTGTCATTGTAAGCAAGATGGAACAATCCATCATTCCATTTGCGGATCAGATAATCTCCCTCCTGCCTCCTTTATGGGATCAAGCAGGTGAAGAATTTTATATGAAGCAGACGATACTAGGGATCCTTGCCTCACTCTGCAACTCTATGCAGGCCGATTCCCGGAATTACCACCCCATCATCGTACCGCTGATCGAGTCCTCTATCAAGCCAGGCTCCATAACTCGGACCTTCCTCCTTGAAGACGCACTTGACCTTTGGGTCACTGTCCTTTCCCAGACACCATCAGATAACGTCATGCCTGAGATCATTGCGCTTATACAGTATATCTTCCCCCTGTACAGCGTAGCCTCGGAAAATCTGCGTAAAGCACTCGAAATAACACAACTGTATGTTTACTTAATCCCTTCCGAGATGCTGTCCAATGCGCGTCCAATCATCAGTCCATTGATCTCGATGCTTGGCTTTGTAAAGCGAGATTGTAGTGGCATGGTCACTACTCTGCTCGATTTACTCATTCGCTCAGCCGATAATCTCGGCGGGCTACCAGCTGTTGGAGAATTGACCCGAGTCATGGTCTCCACACCACTATTGTCGACTGTACTCTCAGGGCTCAACGACGCGTATCGAGCCAACTTGACGACTGGCCCAAACAAGCGACACGCCAAGATTGATGGCACTGTAGAGACAGACTACCTGAATCTCCTCTCTCGTCTTGCCGTCGCAAGCCCACAATTGTTGCTTTCCGCGCTCGATGCCACCTCGTACGAGGGTCAATCGGAGCGTAATGAGCCCGTCGAAAAGAAAATCGACTGGATTCTCACTGAATGGCTCGATCACATGGACATGATGAGCCATCCGACGCACAAGAAGCTCAATACCCTCGCGCTCACATCGCTACTAGAAACCGGACAACCATGGATACTAAGCCGCCTCCAGAGCTTGATGAACGAATGGACCACCACCATCACAGAGCTAGTCATCGACGTCAGCGTCGAAGAAAACGTGGTCGACAATCGCGACAGCCTAGTATATAACGACCCGGAAGCTCTGAAAGGAGAGGGTCCCGAGGCACCAGCTGATGAGCGAAGGCGAACTCTGACATTTAAGGATCCTGTGCACAGGATTGATATCCGAGATCATGTTCGGGGAGCTTTGGGAGTGGCTGTTCAGGCTTGTGGTGGCATGGAGGCTTTTCAGCGGGATTGGGTGCAGAATGTTGACGTGGATGTGGTGAGCGGGTTCAGTGCTTTGGGCGTCATTTAAGTTTTTGGAGTTGGATGTCGGTATTTGTTATAGACTGCGTTTAATGATTTAGCATGCTTTATTATACTTCACGAATGCAATTGAATAACGATGAACACCACCATGTCGAGCCTTCGTGCTTGTCCAACTTAAGATGAAAGCTAGTACCAACGCGCAATCAGTGTGCTGCCTCGTATCCTTGCAGATCTGAGTAGAACAGCATTGATCACGGAGAGACATGATTCCCATCCATTTGTACGAAACTTACCATTCCAAATTCTCGATAGACGCAACAATGTAAGCGATGTGTCACTAGAGGCTTATCTCCCTATCTCGTAGCAAAATTTCCGTTTCCAGCTTTCGGATAGCTTTCACAAGTAGCGGACCGAGTATAGAAGAACTCAATGGAGTTCTCATGACATCCTGTCTGTTGCTGCTCGCCAAAAACCCTCGTATGTCAATATAGCTGCAGTGGCCTGGCACCGATGATATTATCCTCTTTGACAACATAAGAACCCATCGCCGCTCTTGGGCCTTCGCATAGCCTCAGAGTATCTCCCATCGCTCAACTTTGCAAGTATCAAGCTGACTAGCTCCGTACCGAAGTCTGCTGGTAGAGTCTCGCATGGAGTGGGCCCAAGCATGGCCCGATGCTGTCGGTAGTTGGGAGTACTGCAGGGATGGGATTGGTCAACATCTGATTATTCGACCAAATGTTGGTGGCGGTGGCACAGAGAAACATCGTGAATTTAGGAGCATTTCTCCTTGCCATCTTATCTTCTCTTCCTCATTTCTTTTGGGTTTGGCTCCATAATAGATAGATTTGCTCACCCACCCACGCCTGCTGGTAGATCTCATGTAGAAATCACTCCACATATACCGTCGCTGAGACGGTGGGGGTTCTCAGTGCTGGAGACGCTTCTCATAAGCCAGCTGGCCTGGAAAGCTGTTCGTTCGGCGACGCCTTGCGGCGACGAGAGGGCGGAATCAATTGATGAGAATTTGATACACCATGGGGTCATGAGATAAGACGAAGCACTCCCAACTTTGGCATTTTGGGTCTTTGGCGTATACTCCATTCCCAGCGTGACAGGTTCTTGAGAAAGAGAACACCGGGAGGGCATTGGTGGTCGTGTAGATTCCTTCGAGGGTCTACTCGAACCACCGAGTCTGAAGCATTCAGTGTATGAAACGTGGTGGTCAAGAGACTTTTCGTCCAAATGCCCTTGCTGAGCCAAAAAAGGCCTTCAGTCCGCGTATGCAAATCCTGCTCTTCTTCGCATCTTAGGTTTTGTGATAGTGCCTTGATAATAGCGAGTGAATAGAATCGTTGTTCCAAGCATTTGTGGAGTAGCGTGCCGCTGACCCGTTCATGGCCGCCGAGATATGACAAGTTTTCCATTTTAGTCTATCCCATGTAGCATAGCGATAGCAAAAGCTTTGGGCCCCACGCTTGCGCAGCGTGAAGCCATACTGCTTGGGCATCGGTTTAGTGTGTCGGATGCTTCTTTTCAGAAAGGTAGAAAGTCTTTCAAAGGATATCTTCGAGTTTTTTTGATCCGACAGCCGTCATGTTGAGTAATCTGCACTCATAGTACCTCGTACGCACGTCCACTCTGAATCTTGCGTATGTGAGGGATTTTGGACGGAATTCCGAGTTGTCTTTGAGGTCGCGGGGCAAATTTTTGTAGATTTCGTCCTTCACTCTCTCGCTGTTTAGCATGCGCCTTGGCTAGCTCGAACGGAGGAATGAACTAAGAGAAGTTGGATAGTCGACAACGTGTTGATGCAACTTTTGGCCGACGCCTCTGCCTCGGAGACGGTGGTGTTCCACAAGCGGGGGATCTTGTGTCCGGCTGCTGTATGTGGGGACGGTAATTGAGATCCCTCGAGTCTTCAGTGCGCATATCCATGAGATTTCCCTTCCATGCTAGATTTGTCCAAGGTCCAGTGAGGTATTGAAGACCCATTATACCCGAACAAAATTTCCTAGTCCACTCCAGGAGTCACAGTCGTGACGAGGATGGCTCGTCTGGACACCCTTCCTTTATTGTCGCCAAAATTAGCCTCCAGACGCTAGCAAGAGATTCCTACGAGTAACGAGACTCGCTTGGAGGCGGCGAGCTCGCACTGGACAAATGTTGGACTGGAAATGATTTCCTGACTGTATGTAAACCCTTGGATCTAGCCCCTTCAGATTTGTTGCAAGTAGTAGTGATAGTAGCAAGGGAATTTGCTCGTAGCGCAAAGGAAGTACTCTGGTTTAGGGCGTTTCGATGTTCAGCCCAACATTGTCCGGCAGTGTTCATGGGCCTTCGCCAAGGCCTTCCCTTCGAGAGTCTCAGGATGACAGCTCTCATTTCAGTCGAGTCAAGATGGATGCAGCAGGGAAGCACTTCTCGGTGGTCCAGACTTCATCCAAGGGTCTTCGGTCTATGATCCCCTTGATTGCTAGTATAGAGAGCTCTCTCAAGGCGATTCGACTGCAAAGGTGCAGCGACCTGAAGCACCCAGCTTGCGCCCATATTCGTTTGTGAGGATCAGATATCTTCTTGTCCGTGTCCTAGTCAGAAGTGAGTTCGGCGAGAATGTAGCTGACAATTGTCAGACATGATGACTGACTCCTAGCCATAAGGTCTGCGTAATCTTTCGCGGTATTTTCACTCAAAATCTCCGTAGTAACACGCGTGAGCGCTCCGCCTACCAAGGAGCCTGTGGTGCCTTGAAGACAGGAAACTGTCCGCAAGCGACCATGGAAGTTCGCAGGCAGTGTATTGAAGGCAGAGGAATTGCACAGCCTGAAGGGAGGTATTCTTGGTGCTGTGGCACTGCTCGTTGCCTGGTCGCGATGTGCTGCTTTGTTTACCTTTGCGCCCGCTTCGACGAGGCTGAGAATCCTTTGCTCGTTCAATAATTGCAATTCCCAGCTAGGCTTGAGCATTGACTTATGAGGGAAACTCAGAATTCCCTTATCGAACGCTCGGCGAGGAATGTCAAAAGTTGTAGTGGATACCTACGTGAGGCAGAGGATCGCGTCGCGCACGTGAGCGATTCTAGCCAATATTGGATCCTAGCTATTCTCGTCAGTCCAAAGACATCGAGATCTCTCAGCCTTTGACAAGAAAAACTCCCAAAGCTTTTATCGATCACGTCATTCAGAAGCAGTAAAATTAAACCGGAAGCGGCCCCGGTTACATCGAATTACGGCTTTCGTTTCAGCGATCTGCGAAATAATTCACGAGATGTTTGATGGTCTCATTATCATCGCGCGACTTCACCAGGACCCACCAAACGGTCAGGCAGTACGACTTCCAAGCTCTCAAGACACCGAAATGCTTGTAGCATAATTCCAAATGAATTATTGGATGTAATTTCGCTTACAGTGTGGCGGAACCTTGTTTATTGGCCCCGTGGGTGTCTTCGCTGCTGGGGTTCGGGCGACTGCAAGAAGACACCTTCCATCATCGCGGGACAACGCCCACACATTGCCCTGTAATTTAGACCCGAACCTGATGGTACCTTAAGGCGATTTCTCGAACAGGTGATGGCCAGCCTTATTCTCTCTATTGATAGATGTAGTTTGATGCCTTCTTGCAAGACTATCGAGAACCACTCGAGAAAATTCTCCCGTAGACTTGCACGACAGATAACGCGACCAATTTCGGTCTTCTGTCAGTCTGTATGAGTCCTTTCAGAGGATAGACTGTGAGCTATACTGAAAAAGGTTAATTGATACGAGAGGCGAGCTGTCAAGGGGGTTGGGATGAGAAAGCCGTGGCTGGAACGTGACCTCGGGGAGGCCAATGAGACCCAATACCTATAGGAGGGACTGTTTAGCTTGGTGATCTGTCTGTACAGGGTGCGAGAATAGCACTGACCAGCAAGCTCTGGCGACCTTCCGATCGACCCGATGGATATCTATGAAGTTATGGATGAGCAGTATGACCTGCATGAAACCCACCACCATCTTGAGGTGCATTTGCTCTTATTAGTGCTTCATCCTGGCGCCCGATCAGCGAGCAAACTCAAGATGAGAGGCCGGGAGAAGAGCAGATTTTGAAGTCTTTGACCAATCTACATGCACATGAACCGCCGCCTCCATACTGATAACAAAAGTAGAGCCTGCTGACCTATGCATCGAGGCGAATTTGGCGCTTTCTGGCTTCGCTTGGTGCTCGTGCTATCTTGTTGTTTCAGACTGCCATTGCGCTGTTCTGCCAAATGGTCAAGGGCTGGTCTCTGTAAATGCACCTTCTGATCTACATGCTTGTCACTCACTAGCTTCCTCAGCTGATGCATGAAAGGCCTTGTCAGCTGGCGGCACATATCGAGGTGCGAAAGCGCTCTGTAGTCCTCATCTGTCTCTCCAGCCTCCACCGATTCTCTTCAGCGCGTTTTGAAAACAATTTATTGCTCGATACTCGATCCCCGATAGTTGACCCAGCAATCATGTCCTGGCACAGTTGACTGTCGGTCATTCTTCACTTCAAGGTCCTAGAGGTCCTAGAGGTCCTAGCTAATGGTCCACCGGCGGGGACGGCTAGCCCGACGCACAAAAGAGTGGATCTGGCACCTAAAAGTGTTCTTGCGCTGTCCAGTAGCATCGAAAAACGGTCAAGATCACCAGGATCGACCATGCCTGTGGACTTGAGTGGTAAAGCTGATGCTCTTGGCGAGTCAGCAGCACGGTATCCGAAGCACAGACCGGAATGCTCATCGATGCAATGCCAGCAGCCTTTGAAGCTCAATATTGCCAGGGTTTGCCGGCCGGCTGCTAGCCATAAAACGTCGGTGACATTCCTCCAAGCATCTTACCTCTCACACCTTTTCTAAAAACATTCGAAAAAAGCACATCAGTCCCTTCAAACATGTCTTCCCGTCAATCTACCCTTGACTCTGCCAAGCGCAACGCAGATAGCAAAGCTACCAGGATTCCTGACAAGGGATCCGAGACTTTGCCGTTCTTGAGCGAAAAGCAAGGCCGACGCTCGACATCCGACAGACAATGCAACTCAAACTCGGCTCAAGGCGTGATGATGACTGACTACTTATCGAAGCCTCTCTCGGACGATCCGCGACGCCTTATCAATCTCAGGGAGAATGGAAGTGGAAGGAGCAATAAGAGCAACCCTGACGTCAACGATGTTCATAAACAGGGCAAGCAAAGCATCAAGCAGGGTCATCAAGAAGGAAAGAGTGGGAGATTGATAGTCTCTCGGAGCTCACGAGGCAGGAAGGACGCAAAGGCGGTCTGAGGTCAGTCCAACCCCCTTCTCTTCTCTTGACGTTGGTTAAAGTCAGCCAATGATAGGTCACGTACTCTTTTTCGCCATTTCGAACGCCCATGGGATGCGGTAATTGTCTAGGGTTCATTCCAAGAAATCCATCTCTCGTGGTCTCCCGAGTTCCGAGTGAAGATACATAGGCATGGTGGCAGTTGGGCGGAAAGGTGGAGGGATTGAGATTAGTCTTACCAGTGCGGGCACTGAATCGCATCGTCTCCATTTTGCATTTCTCCTTGGTCTTGATTGATAGCGTATCATCAGTAGAAGCAATTGCCACTGTTTTTCGTGCCACCATGTCCCCCGGAAAACTTTCTGCTCACAATCCAGCCCAAGTAATGGCTGTAGCCGCCACTCATACTACCCATTATGCTGTAGGAGATCGTCGTCGGAGGGTTCTTCCCACTTTCCATTCATTTCTACACATTGAGATGCCAATGCTGTCTCAGCCGCTATCGGAGGGTGTATGTATTTTACATGGGAACGACTTTAGTTTGGACTGGGTCCCGCGAAATTAACTTTTCATCGCTCGAGAGCCAAGCTAAATACAGCAAGGTATCAGTATTATAATACTGGTCTTACGTATCGTCTGAAATTTTGCGCGACGTTCAATTGCGACAAATCTCACTGTGCTGGCTAGTATCTTGCAAAATTAGAGGAAGAAGGTCGCAACTCCCAGGTCTGTGAAGTTGAAAGAGGGCGTGAGATGGCACGCATCGAATGGAAATGTTGAGATTGCTAAAGAACTCAGTCAGACCTCTTTTTCGAGAAGGACATGGGGGACAGCAAGATCGCAAATTTGCATGGCACGTAGCTTGGTCTAAGGCTGTCAGGAAATTGGGCTCTATATTTGACTCTGAATTAAAGACAGTACATGTGATTTGTTTCTCCACGCTCTTTTCGCTGGGACCACCTCGCGCTCGCATGATTACCGTCAGAACAAAACAAACGTCGTGAGCAATGAGATGAAGACCAAGATTCGCAGACTGATGCACGATATGGTAGGGGTCGTATAATGGGTATCTCTCTATATGGCGATTCACTGCGCTTCATGTCTAGTCTATCATATTTTTCTGACGAAATGAAAGCTGCGTTGGCCGGAGAGGTGATGCAAGCTGGCCCGTAGAAGCGTCCGAGATCAGACCAGAGTTTTCCTCAATTGTGTCACTTATGGAGCATTTTGATACGACATCCTGCTTGAAGCCCAAGGGTCTGACCAAGTATGATGCGCTCCATCATTTGGTAGGGTTTGGTCGCTACCCAATGGGCGCATAGGATGGAAGTTTGGGATATGCCCTGGAGTGGCGCCTTCAAGAAGTACGTCTCGATCGTTTAAGTGTGCAAGTCCTCCAGAGAGAGGAAGCTGAGGAGGATGTATGTTCCCAAAAACTTCGATGGAGGGGTCTGACCATTGCGTATTTCCGGCAGTCGAAGGTGGAGACCGATCGATGAAGGTATATTCAGAGTCGTAGTCATTGGAGGAGGTCTGACTATCCCAAGACGAGCTCGATAAGTTCCTAAGAGTCTGTGTATTGTATTGAGCACTGATCCTGCTTGCGCGTCATTCGAGCTTCATTCGAAAAGAGCAAGAAACCCACAAGGGAAAACTGGAAAGCCCGTAGCTATTCCAAGCTGAATTGTTTCCTTCGGAGTACCGGTAGGTATTGACATCCTCATATGGGTTGGGGGTAATGGAAATGTAGGGTCTAGCCATATCAGACAAGACACCAAAAGATAGATGGGAGTAGACTACCCAGTGTATGATGTGATCGTAGTGCTCCTCCAGTCCCATGCATCTTCGTTGTCCTTGCGCCAAAGCGGTAGATGGAGAAGACTGACGGGTATAGGAACGTGAGGACCCCGGTCTTTTCTGTCAATTTTCCACTCCTTTTTGTTCCAGCTCCGTTGCCGGCCACTCCATTTCTTCATACTGTATGTTTCATCAGTATAGTGTGGCGATAGTATGGTAGCGGTAATGGATTGCTGACGGTACTTCGAAATCGTCACCAGTGATGTTGCGAAGAGCTGACGATAACTTGTCCATCTCTTCTTTGACCTGTCGAATTGATCGTTTCTCCACGTAAAACAGCTGAAAAAATTGTCGCTTGGACCGCTCAAGCCTCTTGGTGAGCTTAGTCCTTGGAGCAGAAAGGACAGCCATTTTTGGATGTGAACGATAAGTCAAGATTGTCGATGAGAAAGTCGAAGCCCTCAAGTGTGCAGATCAACGAGAAAGAGCATTGAACACCTAGGCGGAATCAAAGAAGGAACAGTGCTTCATCATATATAGCTTCAGACGCAAGGTAGTACCCCCTGATGAAGGTTACTCAAGAAGGATATGAGCGTCTTTGCAAGTCTGGGGAAAAGTACTAAGAGGGTATAGAGCATAACCAAGGAATTTGCGAGTGCACGGGTTGGATCCACATTCGGTGTGTTGTTCTGACAGGGGCAAGATGCTTGTCGGAAACGTGCGACCGCGTCCCCGACGACCGCGCATCCAGCCATCACTCTAAAACATGAACCCTTGACCAGAGAGTCTGGTTGATCTCAGATGCTCAGTGAAGAGTATGTTGGCAAACAGAGAGGGGAATCGAATTTGGCAAGGTGCGTCAAGTGCTCCTACAAATTGTGACTAATTACAGAGGAATAACTGCTCCACTTTTGATGCGGAGCAGATTGTCCCTGGTCCGTTGAGCATCTGGACAAGGCTATGCCGCTACCAGGGGCCCAATGAGAATACGGTGTATTGTGCTTGTGCACCATGTGCAAGATAAATCACGTTGGCTTCACCCGTGTATCACATTAGGAAGTAATTGACCATTCTGTATAGATTCGATATGCGGATTTCCTGTATCCGAGCAGGAATGATCTTCCGGAGGATAAGTGGTGGCTTGCAGGTCAATTTAGCAGAGCATTGACCGCATTAACAGAAACGCTTTAGAGCGCGACCCGCGGTTGAGAAAATCGCGTCGTAATGTCTGATAGACCCATGTCATCTATCTGATCCGTTGCATATATTGGGTAGCGACTCTGAGTGGTCAGTTCGATCACGGCCAAGCAAGCCGCACAATCACACCCTTGTTGCCGCCGCCGCACCCCGACCAAAAATGCACTTCGATCTTGTCGTACTCGTAGCTTTATCGAGCAAATGCCTAGTTCTAGTAGTCAACACTATGGACGCGAATGGCCTAATATTTGGCGGAACGACCCGACTTGAGCGACCAGGTAGGCAATTCAGCCCACACCACCATGCTTACTAGCTCGCTCTAGGGACAGATCCTGCTCTCATCCGCCATGGAGAATTAATGCAATGGAGATACATGTGTGACATGCATGTCAGGTAGCGTCCGAAGGACGGGCTATCGAATAGACTAAAACAAGCCCGCGGTGCGGTGACAGGCACACAGATCAGCTAAAGATCTACCGAGGAGCGTCTACTTTTGGTATAGCTTTATTCAGCTACGAGGATGCCTGAACATCTCTCGTCGGAAATGCGAGCCCCTGGTGGATCAGACTAGTCCTCGCTTAATTTTAAGCCCCACTAGTGTGACGCCCTGATTTTGAGGTAGGATTGGGTAGCGTGAAAGAGCACTGACGCCTGCTGCGAATGCTGGGGCCTTCTGATTGGCGACAGCTCTCTTGTTTCTGAGAGATATTCGGCATTGTCTGTATCCCCCTCCGCATGTGGCTCGGGAAGCTCCACCTTCACAAGTGCCTTGCTGATCCTGCCAGGTGGAATAGGCTTGAGGGTCTGCACTGCCTGCTGGCAGGTGACTTTCCCTGATCGGCCCAAGCGCACTTTTTCCGTGCGCGGAATGCGCCTGTGATACCGATTGATCAACTATGTGATACCAAAAGACCCTGTCACTGACTATTGTACATTGGCCCGGTGGCAGACCGAGCTCTTGTAAATTCTGGCAAGAACCTAAACTCTCATGGGATAATGGTAATTCTCGTTCGCCTTCAGTACATGTAATGAGGAGTACGGCTTCGGTCTAGGAGTAGAGATGGTCGATCAGTCCCAAAGAAGCTGCAAGTCAAACAGGCATACGAGGCTCTTCCGAAAGAGCTTTACTATGCGGAGAAATCCTATGCTTGCACTGCGACTCAAATGTGACTCATCTTTTCAATTTTAAGTGTACACAGTCGTTTGTACTAACACGTCGGACAGGGTTTGCACACGCTAGATGCGAGGAAATGGCTCCTCTAGGGCGACGACTTCCTGTGCTGACGAAGGATTGTGTCCTTGCTGGCTGATGCAATTTTGATGCATGCTGTGCTATGCCAGGTCTTTCCGGGAGATTGAGAATCCGTTTGTTGCATACAAATTGTGGTTTCTGACCTGTTTTCGACTCTAAGCTGTGCACGGCCGCTGCATAAAGCCGTGGGAAAGTATCAGTCAAAAGCCGATCTATTTTTGAGCTGTACCAAGTTCAGATCCCCAAAGCTAACAGCCTTCTTACTTGTCTCTGACTCACGCCTTCCTTACAGAGTGGAAAAGGTCCTCGGAAAAACTTGAGGATGTCTTCTGGAGAACACAAGGACCGTCAAGAGCCTAGGAGTGAAGCCAACGTGGGTCAGAATGGGGATCGTCCGCTTCCTATGGGTAACGAGTCCACTGGTGGACCGGCCACCGTGTAAGAAACCTTCTCTGCTGCTCTCGTTCTTCACATCAAAAGAAGCTTTGACTAAGAGCAACACAGAAACCCCAGCGAAGCCACGAGCAATCAACAGTCCCAACGAACTCGCTCCGTGAGCCCCTCTGTCCACCGATGACTAGACGAGCCCAAAAATGTGGCGCCCTTCTGCCTAGTTGGCCTCGAAGTAAAGAAGGATGGCACGAGTAATGAAGGAATTGCAGACTCGGGGGAAAACGGTGGTGAAGGCGGGATCAAGGGCGAAGCCTCCGGTAGCCTAGAAAAAGCGACGGAGAAGAAGCGCTGAGCCTATACTCCGTCCGCAAATTCATTGTGTGTAGACTGTTTTCAAGATAGATAGAGGCCGGTGAATAATGTACCAGAAAACCCACACGAGTTCAATTCCCAATGCATATAATGAATCTTTCTATTCCACCGCGTATAATGTAATTCAAAGCATAAGGTGCATGAACTCGTCGATCGGAACAGTCTGAGCGGCTCATTTTCTGTCTTCGAAGGCTACCAAGGTGTAGCTTTCCGACCGTCCTGCTTGACAACCTCGCTAAAATTGTAGCACATCTGTTTAACTCGTTCGTCCGGGCGCGGAAAGGGGAAATTCTGGACGGATCCTTTAGGTTCAGCTCTTTCTAGGTCGACATTGTAGTGGACCGGCGTAAACGAAGAGTTCCAGTTCACTTGCAACAGGCGTTTGACATGGTGTGATATTACCCCTTTTGATGCTCTGCCTTCGAAACGCTTGCCTACTGCTAAGGGCTTTTGTCCTGTTGTTCCCTAGCTCTTCAGCGGTCTTCCTAGTTGTCCCACTGTGGCCTGCCATGTCTTCTTTACCATGTGTGAGTCCAAATCCTTTCTAGCAGTGTATCTCTGCTGGAATATAGCAATTAGTGCCTATTGTGACAGACCGTACGCAAGGGAAGATCATGCTGAGTACCTACACATTGTGCAATTGAGTCTAACGAGACTCTCAAGCAATGATATGTGTCTGCCTTGGTTCGCGTCCGCGTTTGAGTGTCGGAAAAGTTTCTTATATCGCGCGAAAATGAAGACTCGAGAGCTAGCTATTGTTGGAATATACTTTTTGGACGGTCATCTTAGATTGAAGAGTCGTTCAGCAGTGTAGCTGAGTTGGCTGACCTTTGTATAGGTCTGCTCTTCTCTGTTTATCTGCCAAGCATTCGACCAGGGCTGAGGCAAATCTACAGTCCGCCTCTCCCAAAGAATCTTCCAAACTTTACGATCGAGCGACTTGGTAATTTCACGCCAATGGACAGTGGTCTTGATAGATATACTATATGAGCTGCCACCTATAGGAGTCACTCTTGACCTTGACATTGATGATCCTGGGCGTCCTAGTCCCACGACTGCCATGTTATACGAGGGCTTAGGCCATTATCCTTGAAACCTTAATAAGGGTAGTAATGTAGTACCATACGAGGTGAAAAGCCTCCTTTGTAGACAATTCTACTCATAGCCAGCGACCAATATCTACAGTATCAGCCTCCAGGACCCGGAGGACTCAGCTAAAGATAGTCTCATAGGTTAAGGCGATCGTGGCGACTCTAGCCAGAGATTAGGGGCTTGCACGTCTTCTTGGGAGTCGACGGAATGGACTGGGAGCTGCAAGACTGTAACGAGAGCTTGAGCTGGTGATAGTTGATGCTTGCAAATTTTCATAGGCTGTCGCATCGCTGAGTGACATAGTCACATCCCGGAGCTGAGAGGTCGGTGAGGCGTGCCAGTCTTCGGGTATTGTGGTATCGTCTTTCGTGACTGCAAAAAAAGAGTCTTGCATAACAAAATCATTCGATGAGGTGTTTGGGACCGTAGAGGGTACATATGGGTTTTGCAAGTGTGAAACGGAGGTAGGTTGGTAGGGATTGGTCCAACTTGAAGGACAGCCGGTGCCCCCTGAGGCGTATCTATTTTCAGCAGGTCAGTATGTTGAAAAAGCTTAAGGGGGGGGTGATGACTGGACGCTTACACCGGCGGAGGAATTCCGGTGTCCAACTCATGGTTCCAATCATCTTGCATGCCGGTATCTGAGCAGATATGATCTGGAGGAATATTCACGTCTGTAGCAATACTGAGTCCAGGACAGAGCATGGATCTATCATCGTTAGCCATCAATAACATAGAATCCAAGGATCGGCACACACAGTGCGTGATTGTCCAATTCGAAAGGCTTGTAGATAATCGTCTTATTGGGGCCAACAGAGAACCAAAGAGGCTGGCTCTCTAACCCTTTAAGAATCTCTGCAGGGTAAGGTCCCCCTTTCTTGATACCCCATAGCTTGTCCCATGCACGCTTTCGTGTTGCCCACTGGTCAGCACTGTACGACCAGAGTGGATCAGCTTTGCTAATATCGGGTGCTGGGGTTTCATACTTGACCTTGATCCTGAAGAAAGTGATACACTGGACGCCTTCGAACACAGCATCCATCGCCTCTGCAAACTCGGCGAAGGTAAGTTTACCGATGTAGACACCCTCATACATTTGTCTAAGACATTGATCGAGCAAGAGCGTATGTGCACTCGCTCCACGCATTATCGAGGTCGTTCTGTTGTCTTCTCAACCAAAAGCAGAAAGCTGTTTGTAATGGTTGCTAGTCCTGTATTATCAGGATGATGATCAAGAGCAGGACTCGGTACTGAAGAAGAGCCTAGATTTCGACTCTGATATTTTTTTCCGCACTCAATGTCGGGGGGTTCTGGGAGAAACCGAGCTTATGAGCCTGTTGAAGGAACCATCACCAAGTCCTTACAGGGATATGGACTATCTGAAAGCATGGCATTCCCGTAGCAAATTCCCAGATAGGGTACGAGACTCCCATCTCAATTCACAGACCGACGATTTTCGCGGCTGCTGAATTTTCGATCTACCGATCGTGATTTGTGCACGGAAGGAAAAGCGGTGTACGGCACGAAATTGAAAGCAATGAGAGGAATGCTTGATGGGAATCATGAAATTCAATAAGGGCAAAAATTCGTCAAAAAGCAGACAGCAGCGTTGTCAGGTTCTAGTGCCTTCTTAGCTGCTCTAGCTTCAAATCGAGTCGGGACTTCTGGCGCAGGGGACCATTTGTTAAGAGGACTTAGTTGTAGGATCCTTGTTCGGCAACAGGCATACCGAGAGCTGTTGGAAGGCCATGGAACATTTGCTCCTTGGACACATGGAGTTTGCCTTAGGAAAGCCTGCAGCGGCATGGCGGTGCCGCCATGCCCGCGACGCCATGCATGAAACTCGGCCAATGAAACACTTTTCGCCCCACACCTTTTTGCGCAAGATGCCAGATATTCAAATTGAAAACGGCCAGAAGGAATACTGCTTACCCCTTGCAGATACTGGCGTTTTCTCCTATCAAGGATGAAACCTGGCCTAATGCCGCCTTCAAAAAGTTAGGATATCGTGCCAGCCCGCGCCTTGAGCCCATATAAATCGAGATGATCTCGCATCGATGACGAAACCATTCCACGTTTGCTTAGTGCGTTCCAATACTAAGATTGGATTTTTGAGCGAGTGCAGGATGCTTTGGTTGACCGGCCCAGCACCTTGGTAACTTTACCGATCGCTCACGAGCCCGTCAGTCCCGAAGACTTACCAGTAAACAGTATTCTAACCTCATGCCATTGAATGGGTTGTTATTAGATGTTGATGCCTACATCATGGGTGAACCCAATAGTCGAGGAGCGAGACTCTGTGTACTATGTAGACGTAAGACTGAGTGCAGATTGCAGGCCACGCGCGAGGACAAACCGATTGTCTTAACAAGCTCAATAATTGGTGACAAGGCCGACAACAAGGAGAATTGGCCTGATGATCTGGGATCAGTCCGACCGATGGCGACCGCCTCTTGAGTCAGGATCCGGGTTGCAACCTAGTAGTGGCCACCACCAAAACTCAGGAAAGGAAGGCATGGCTGCCTAGGATTCACGATCATCCTACAATTCCCTTCAACGGCCAGATGAATTGAGTTTGAGATAACTCCCGCACACCTCGTTTGGCATGAGGACTGCAGCTAGGGCTCTAGTTTGCTGCCCAATTCCGAGTTTGCAGTATAGACTACGTGCAACTGTTCCGCAGGGTTCTGGGGCTAACGCAGATGCCCCAAGCTATGAGAATCTAAGCGAGCAGGAATGACTGCCAACTGTCTGATTAGCCGAATACTCTGAGGTTCTAGGTTACATCTAGCCTAACGAGCAGGTCTGAGACCCCACGCTGCCAACCACTCCTAGACTGGAATTAGGAATGACAGCCAACTGCCCGAGGGTCAAGCGTTGGTAGCAGAATGCGTCGACTACCAGATGTGCCATTAGCAGTGACAGGAGTATTCCAACTCAAGGGTTTCTGTCTTTAGATGCTTAATCTTTGAGAAGGATTGCCGCTGATACCGACTTTGTAAAGCTCATTAAACCGAGCGATTGCTACCACACATCAATATTGCAGTGCCACTTAGAGCTGGAGATGGATTTCTTGTAGACTGCTTCATCTGAGACACCGGGGGGAGCGGGGAGGCACGGTATCCCCGCCGCCCGCGGTTACCAGATGGAGTAAGCCAAATACTAACAGCCACCCAGCTGAGTCGCGCTTCAATCGAAGCGGGAGAGCCGTGCTTTAGCGGTGCCTTCGCCCGGAAATTAGCATATTCAAGTTCAATCGGATTCCTTGGCACCCATTTCTACACTTAACCACACCCCGCGCGCGCGTTTCAGGAAATTTTCGAAAAGAAAACCATAAAAATGAGCGACTTTTAGGAGAAACCCTAATAGCACCATCGGAATAGGATATAAAGGGTATCATGTTATATAAAATATGCTTATAAGAGTCTACGCTATAATTCGCACTCTTTAATTAAAGGCCTGAACAAGCCTTTATTTTGGTCAAATCTTCATAAGCGGTATTTTATGGTTTTCTTTTCGAAAATTTCCTGAAACGCGCGCGCGGGGTGTGGTTGAATGTAGAAATGGGTGCCAAGGAATCCGATTGAACTTGAATATGCTAAAAGCCGAGCCAGTTTGGGTTTTGCCTCCGGAAACTTGGCCAAAGAGAATTGTAGAAGACTATGCTGTTTCTCATCTTCCAAATTTCTTCAGCTCCAGCCATCGAAGAGGCGGGTAGATGAGAGCAGCCCACGAAAACCCGACATAGTTGCCCATCTAAGATGATCAGCCCTTCTCCCTGAGCTTATGAAACAGATAGGTTCATAAATAGGGCACAAAAGAGATAGCAACTTACATCAGCTCCATAGTCGCCAACTTGGGCTGCGATGGGCCCAATGTACCAAGCTTGTGCCATACACAGAATGGCCCCGGCCCATCCAACCAAGAATGCAATCAGCGCCGCAATGCCGATAGGTAATCTCTCTTGCTGATTCCAAGCAGTCCAGTCGTATCCAGTCCGCCTTCGGAAGATCAGTTGCTCCTCTAGTGTGATCGCAATCCAGATAGCCACCCAATAGCCCATCAATGCGAGGAAATTCGTGAATATTTCGCTCAGGCTGTTGCGGCCTGCGAGGGCACATACTGTGTAAATGATCACCCCACAGGTATTCCAAACGAATCTGGGAATCTTCTGGGCTTCCCTTCCTAGGATCTGAAAATCGATACCACTTGAGTACGTTGGAGCGACGGTGTTTGCTACCAGACCTAGGGTAATAACGACGCCTAGAAACTTGCCGAAGCCGCCGAGAGAGGAGAAACCCTCGACGATAAGGTTTCCTTGACCAGCTTTGTAAGCCGAGGAATAGGCTGCATTAGTTGGGATAGCTGAGGCCAGTCCAATGCCAGCAATCAATGCAAAGGTGAAAGAGAAAGTCAGTCCAGTCAAGGAAACCAGAAAAAGGGGCAAACGTGGTGTGGTGGGTGGGTAGTATACAAAAAAATCGGCTGCACCACCTGAGTAGGTGATGGCTGCGCTCAAGCAGAGAGAGAAGAATGATAGTCTGTTACCAATGACAGTCCGGGCATCGCCACTGGATTGGGTGCTCAAGTCATACTGTGATGAGGAAACACCATACAAGATACTGACAGCGATGACTTGCGGCAGCCATGCATAGCGCATGTAGGTATGAAAGATCTTGATACCGAAGGTCGTCACAACCCAGGTTATGATGGCAACGATAATGATTCCAACCACGACTGATAGGCTTCCATGGCTCGATACTGCCGAGAGGACCTGGCCGGCCACCACAAGATCGATCAAGCTGTAGCCCAAAAGGACGATCAAGTTGAGGACTACAATGAGCTTGCTCGGCCACCATCCAAAGGTGTACCTTGCGAAGATCATGGTACGATTGCCGGATATAGGACCCCAGGTGGTAATGTACGCGACCGGTAGACTGCCAAACAGAGATCCAAATACTGCACATAGGGCCGCATCCTTGAAACCAAGGGCGAATATATCTGAAGCTAGCATGCCGAGTGTGATGTTGTTAGCTGCAAGGTTGATTGATATCCAAAGGAGAAAGGCTTGCAAGTAATCCACCCATGTTCTGGGGTGGGTTTCGTCTGGTTGCACTCGTTGGACTCCTCGACTCTCAACATTGTATTTCAAAAGGTGTTGCTCGAGTCTTTTGAGATGCAAACCGAATCTTCCTGAGAAGCCTGTCGGAGCTGCCAGAGGCTCTACGTCATTAGGCTTGTCTGGCGATTGACACGGGTCATGTTTGTCAGCCGTCTTCCCATCTGGTCTGCATGCCTTCTCTATGTCCTCTGAAGCTGGAGAGAGGGTCGTCATATTGTCCTGCAGGGGTCAGTATACCTTTACCACTCTAATAGAGAAGGAAGAGGCAGCATGATCCTTTCGCTGGAATGATCCAGATCAAGTTCGACCGTATGATCTCAGCCCAAGAGCTTTAGGCAAGTCCCTGCATCTCCCCTTCCAACTATTGGATAGCGGCAAGTGGGTTGGATGCAGTCAGAAATGCTTGCGTTTGGGCACCGGTTGCATGCTTTTCATTGCACTTTACCTTGATCGTTGGATTTTCTTCCTTGGCTACTCGACATGGTGATTGGGCTTGCTCGGGGATGTACCTCCACTTGAGCAATGATTCGTAGACCTTAATAACCTTCTAGACTGGGATGATTAGTTTTTGAGACGTTGACCTTAAGATGACATTGAATATAGCTACTCTGGACTTTAGTTATGCAGACACCTATTGCACTATTCTGCATGTTCTTTTGTCACTCCTGAAATGAAAGAAGAACATGCATTTCCGGAATGACCAAAGAGACAGTGAAATCTCTAGCACAGCGATGTGGGCGGCATGCTCACCTCGAATGAAATCTGTCAACCGGAACAGAAGCAGTCTGTTCTGATGGAGAATATACGCACAGCGTGTCAATCGTGTTATCTAACAACGACAAAGTAGAGGCGGTGAATGGAAGCTTGGAAGAATGCATTGTGGGAGTCATCGAAAGTTTTTGATTTAATGACGTCGCGTTGTGGAGCGGAAAAGTGGCAACCACCAAGGGCCTAGGCCCACTAGCGAGACTAGCTCCTTAGCATACCTAGAACTTCTCGTAGAGAAATAATGGATCATCCTTGCAACCACCTACGTGACTCCTCTCAGCGTGGACACCCGCTAATGGCTTCAACTCGTCTCAGTTCGCTTTCAATTCCATCATCAATACACCACAGATAAACTATCTGATCTCTACAATTAATCGCAAGCTCTTTCAATGCCTCCCATACACACAATGCCACCGCCATCAATCTCACTCCTCCGCGCCCTTCGCGCCACCGAAACAATTCGCACCGCAAACCCACTCCCACGACACCCAACGCATCCTACAAAACGTCAACTCCACCACCTCCACCGACCCTCGCTCCTGCCCAATTACCACCACCGTACCCTAACCACCTCTCCCTCCCCCCACTCCTCCCCACCCCCCACCACATCCCGCGGCCCCCCCTCCACCGAATCCACCCAAACCGACTTCAAAAACATGGACGTCTTCACCAACGCGCCCGCCCCTACCGCCTCCATTGACGCCTGCCTAAGCGACGGTTTCCATCTCGACAACGGCGTCAAGATAAGTGGTGGCAGCGGATTATTGCTTGTGGCTGGGGAGGCGTTCAGTTGGAGGCCGTGGGAGGCGGAGGGGAGGGGGAGGTTGGTGAATTTGCGGGGGCAGTGGGATGTTGGGGAGGGGGGGTGGGGGGTGTTGGGGTTGGTGTGGCCGAAACCTGGTAGGTGATTCTATGTGAGGGGTGTTACCGAGAGGGGGTTTTTGGCGTGATGCTGATGATTGTTTGGTGTGGTAGACTTATTGATTCTGGGACTTGGCGCGTCGATGCGTCTGATTGCGCCGGAGACGAGACGGTATATCAATGGGTTGGGGATAAGGGTTGATGTGCAGGATACGAGGAACGCCGCGGCGCAATTCAACCTGTTGGCCACGGAGAGGGGGGTCGGCAATGTTGCTGCGGCGTTGATACCCATTGGGTGGAGGGAGCCTAGATGAGATAGTATTGCTTTGTGTCGATCGGTTCAAAGACAATGGGCATATGAGGAAGACCATTGGGTGTCACAATATTCATATTGCTACTAATCTTCCTTTTGCGTACGTCTCCATAATAGTAAAACAACTCGGAATCATATATACATTAATGGAACCCAATGCTCTGTATTATGCTCTTTTTAAAACACCTCTTCCCCAAAGAAAATGATTATATCGACCAGCTCTTCTGGCCTACGATAGCAAATAAAAACACTCATAGCAACAAGGCAGCAATGGCACCCACTCCTGCCAATACACCTCCAGCGACCATCCTCGGTGCAGCTCCGATAGCCGCAGTGATGGGAGCTGTCGAAGATGGCGAACCGGCAGGTCCACCTGCAGAGCCAGAGACAGCACCACCGCCAGCGATGGCGGTCTGAGTGACTGCGCCCGGCCCTGACGGCGTAGCAGTCACAGCACCGGATGAATAGATGTTCGCAGTAGAAAACTTGAGCGCGCCCTCAGGAGCAGTGTTCGGCGCATAAGTATACTTGAAGCCGCTTGGGAGGGTGGAGTTCGAGGTCTTGCCAGTTGGGGCGGGGACGTAGTACAAGCCGGTGCTGGCAACTGGTGGCTTGCCGGTTGAGGCTGCTGCCCCTGAGACGGTGTAAACGGGTTTAGTGTTGTATGCGGATGAGCTTGTCGCCTTGACAGTGGCGGTACCAGTGGGAGCTTGGACTTGGCCGTCGCTGATCTGTTGGACTGCGCTGGAGGAGCCGGAGCCGGAGTTGATGACGCCGAATTGGGTGGAGTATTGGAACTTTCCCGTGCCATTCTCGATGATCTTGAGGCCGTAACCTCCCGATGAACCAGAGTCGGGAAGGGTGGAGGGAACTTTCCAGGTGAACGACCCTGCAATGTTGTCCGCACTACCCGTTATACAGGTAAAGTCAACGCAGTTGGACGAGGGGCCTTTGCAAAGCACGATAGAAACGGTTTTGGCGGTACTGGCTAGCTTCTGTGGGACACAATTAGCAAGCCGAGCGAGGATTGGGAGTTGTGAATGCTACGTACGCTCCAGGTGATGGTGGTATCAGAGCCGGCCGTCACAGGATGGGTTGTGTCAGGCGAAGAGATGGCCAAAATGCCAGCGGTTGGATTGTACCCATCGGTCTTCTGGGCGCAAGTATCGGCCGATACCAAGCCAAGGTAGGCCGCAAAGGCCAGAGTTGCAATGGAGACGCGCATTCTGTTGTTGGAACGTTCAGATATCCTGGAATTCTCGAACGTGGACGCTGATGAGAATCGTAGACCGTATGAAATGACTCGATAGCGAAAGGAAATGCGAAAGAGCGACTAGGCGTAAAAGAATGTAAAGATCACAAGGAACAGAGGAAAGGGAATGGAACAAGGAGGCAGTGTGCGCTTAGAAGAGCAATACGGGCGGCGGCGAGGCTATTGGACTATTTGAGGTTACCCAGGCTGACAAGCATATTACCTGCGTTTTCAGGGGCCTATAATCCCCTTTTGAAACGCCCGCAGACAGTCCGGTCCTTACCGCTAGTACTAAAACGGTTAGATATCTTGTTCCTGGCGGCAGAGTGCAGAGGGAGGAAGGAGGCTGGGAGGGCGCGACCACGGTCAGCCCCTGGCGACTTAGATTGAAGCTTGGCTTTCTGAATAAAGTCCTATGCGTTGATGCGATTATGCGAATCCTTCAGTGGAAGCTCTTGTCGCCAATGCATTGCTGTTCTTTTGCATCTGTGCCTCAGCGTGCGTATAGCGATCTGCCCGGAGATGGGGCAGAGTCCGGCAAAGTCCCTCTGTTGGGGGCTATGTGAGCCGCGCAAGACCTCCTCGAGCTGAAGGATCTGAGGGATCTTGAGAGCGTCGCTCATAATTTGCACCGCTCCAAATTCCTATTTTCAGCACTTGGCGCCCCGAGAAGGCTAGATGTTATTCCCATTGGGATTCGAGTCATTATTGTTGCCGCTGTTGACGTTGACCTGAGTGACTGCGATGGAAGTAGCGACAATGATGATACACAAAAGACCGAGGCCTATCCCTTTCCTTGTGAGCGGATGGCCAGCTCTAAAATCTAGCGTACCCGAAGCAAGGCCACTTACCTGATTAGTCTACTCACCTCTTGGCAGATTCTGAGAGTAAGCTGACTCATTGAACGGACAAATCAGACCTTCAAGATACCTTCGGGTACGCTAAATTTTAGAGCTGGCCATCCGCTCACATATTCGAGCTCTTCTGTTCGGCATCTTGGTCGCTGGATACTGTTGTACTGCCTTCATTCTTCTTTTGACCGCTTGCATGTAAGTAGGTAGTGGCTCCTCCATATCCTGCTCCATGTATGACGGTGGTCTGCTAGCATGAGGACGGACGGAAGAGCTGTCAGGTAGGTGAAGCGGCCTCCAAGTCGGTCAAAGGGACCGTGTCGGCTTGGGTGGTGTGTGCAGCCATTTTGATAGTTATGCCGCGAATGGAGGCTGGTGGAGCGATTTGGATGTCTTTTGGCAGAGCTGCAATCTTGGTAAAGAGTAATTGATGATGTCCCAGAAGGAAATGTTCTTAAAGTCATAGAATGCATCGTGGCAGCCTGCCGGTATATCTGTGGTTCGGCGATTTTCGCAGCCAGAGTCAGCTCTTGCGGGAACTGCGCCTCGAGGCATGCGTTACTGTTCTGATCGTACATTATTGAAACGCTTCCGACTAAGGTCATCAGTAAGATTCCTAATCAGTCGAGAGATGATGGCTCATGGGACGGTTCGCTGTTCTGGGGTTGCGTCATCCCGTCTCGGCGCAAGGGATGACCAGAAGATTTACGCTCGAACAGTGAAATCTTTGCCAGACTACTCTCAACAAGCTGAGACTCATCAGTGCAAAGCCTTCGCCCTATGCGCGGGAGGTCAGGATGGCCCTTCTAGAGAAAGGTGTCCCATTCGAGCCGATCACAGAAGTTTCTTGGGATGGAGACCCCACGGACCCCACAGTACATTCCGCTCGAAAAGTTTTCGATTTTAATATCTGAGGATGGGAGATCTATTTACGAAAGCCATTTCATTCTAGAGTACATTGAAGCCAAGTATCACGAAAAATTACATTTGCTACCAAGGGGCCACCAGCAAGTCGATGCGAGACTATGCGCGGCATTTTGAAGTCGTAGCTGATGGAATATGTGACGCCCTGGTTCCTCACTTCTTCGAAAAGCAGAGGGGGAAGGATATGAGGTCCGAAGTGTGGATGGCACGCCAGCGAAGGAAGACCATTGCAAATTGGATTGGTGACGACAAAACTCATTTTGTTGATCACACCTTTGGCCTTGCCCACACCGTAGCAGGATCTGTTCTAGGACACTTGAAGATCAGATTCCCTGAGTATTCGGGGAAAGAAGTATATCCGCGTCTCGCAAAGTACGGCTTGAAGAAAAGCGGAGCTTCGAAGACACAGTGCCAAGCCCTCAAATGATAAACGACATAATGGTAGGACTCAACTATGGAGGTTCATGCATTGAATCGCCAGCACTGCTGTGATCCTGATGTGCAACTATCTCGATGAAGTTTCTAACAGGCTTGGGTAGCTCTTCTTTCAATGAATCTAGGTGACAAGATGACCAGTGGTCGTCAATGAAAAGACCTGCTCGCGGATAAGTACTACTGTACACTCACTTTGCCCTGTACACTGTAAAGTCTCCTCTCTTTCCAATTCGCTGCCGGGCCAGAGCAAAACCTGCAAGCATTTTATTTTTCGCAACCATCATTCATTCGCAAGGAAGTTTGAGATTCTCTCAGTCGTATGACACGGAAGAAAATTCCGAAAATTCGCCCTCGTGCAAATTGCCTGTCATTCATTGAAGTGCCGAAGTGCTATCGTCTATCTCTTTTTGGTTCCCACTGACCTTCCAATAGGTGACATATTCAAGTAATTTCGCTTGCTGGGGTTTGTTGGAGCATCATATCAACGCTGTATGATTATTGAAGAGGAGCATTCAGACCTATGGGATCATAGATTCATGACCCGAAATCCATCAGGAACATGATATCTCTTTACAAAGATGTGTGATTCGGGATATGATGTGAAGATATGATTGGTTCCCTCGGTTACGCATAAAAGAAGTAGTACGACGCTAGCTGCTTGAGGTCTAGAGCCAGTTTCCTTCAGCGGCAGCTTCAGCCCGAGCTGAAGAATCGTGAAACAGCAGCCAGTGCATGGTACATATACAAGAAAAACAACTCCGCACTCGCAAAACTTACACATTGATTTCACACACCATTATTTAAGTTTCTCGTCTATTTAACGCGTTAAATAGTAGTACTTATCGTGCGCTATAAGATGCCACCGAACTTAATAGCTAGACACGTCGGCGTTGCCTCTATTAGGCCGACGTAGCCGAAATTAGGCGAAAATGACATTTCTTAAGACTCTCCTATATAACTACTAGAAATATATATTTTAGCCTATACTAATATCGAAACGTTTATAAAGGACTACCCTAAGAGAAAAGTAAATACTACGTATATCTCGTACCTATATCGTAACTTTAGGGATACCGCCGATAAGATATTAACCGCCTACGCCTAAATAGCTATCCCTATAAAAGACCTTAGCGAGCGGTTTTATAACTACGAACGCGAGCTTAGAGATATAAAGGATATCTATAAATTACTAAGGAGTAGATAAGCCGACGCTATTACCTAGAGCTCTTAAGGAACCTCTAGGTATTAGTAAGTACGAAGGTGGTAAACCACCGCGCCTCCTTAGTACTCTCCTATTTAGTCCTAGGCCTCGACTAACGGCTCGGGGCTAGGAGCCCCTATTACTAGTACGGATCTACGGATACGAGTTTATATAGAGAAATTAGTAGTACGTTAATAGCGAGACCTCTCCTTAGCGGAGTTACTCGTTAGAGTATAGAAGGCCGTAACGCATTTTCCTAATCTAAATTCCGTATATATTACGGACGTAAGATAGCTAAAAAGCGGTAACCTTAAAATATATACCGAGCGTGTCGTAGATAAAGAACGCCTACTATACGGCTTAGACCTATAGGTTAGGGGCTATAGCCTAGGCGTATACGTTATATACGAAAGCTACGGCGTAATTATATATAGAGTTCTTACGGTCTTAGTGCCGAAAGACCTAAAGGAGATAATTAGGCCCCTAATCGCAGAAAATAGTAGTACCCTCGCCTCCGCTACTATTATATATATTATATAGCTACGGGGTAATACGACTACGAGGAGGAAAGGTAAAATATTATTAATTATCTTATTTAAATCCCTATAGGAGGCGAATAGAGCGATTAACCTAGGCCTTATATAGAAAGTAGAGCGCCTACTATACGAGTACTATAAACCTAGATATAAACTATAATAGTATAGTATATACCATAAATTTAGATATAAGGGAACCCGTTATAGAGAACCTATTAAGTGCGTAAACTATACTAGACTACACCCTATAAGCGACTATATCTAGAAGACACTCTAACTACTAAAGTACTAATACGCTAACTACTAAGGACTATACGGGGCGTACTCGAAAGACTACCCCGATAGGATAGGGGAAATTAACCGACTTAACGGGATAAGAATATACTGCCCTAGGAGACATATTATTAGCTAGGCTCGGACACTACCCGAGGAAGTTACTAGCTCGACCGGGTACTTACCGGAAGGCCCCTTATAGCCGGAGTTAGTAGAAAAACCTAATTTAGAGTATACCTAAGCGGTAGCTAACGCCGAAGATTTTCTCGAAAATCTCGGGGGCCCCTTACACCCTATGAATTCGCTAAGCTAAAACGCGTCGTCCTAACTAGGGAAAGCGGGACCCTCGGTATTAATAAATAAATAACCGGAAAATAGATAGACCGAGACTATAACGACCTCGGTAACCTAATTAGATTTAGCGCCGGCTATAACGGATACGCTTTTCTCGGTTTACACCGAGCCTATAGCACCTACGCTCCTAGAATCCACTTCCGAAGATACGTCTAGCGTATTAATAAATACGAAATCCCTTCGAGCTCGCGCCCGAGGATAAGTAAATCGTACGCTACTCTTAGACGTTACGGCGCTATTTAAAGACCCTAGTAGGGAGAACCGCGTAAAGGCCGTAGCACTAGTAACGCTAGCACCGAAAGGCCTACGTAAAGTAAGATCCTAAAAGTAGGTTATATAGACGCCGAAACGTACGGCGAAAGCACCTATAAAGAGCTTAAAAAGGAAGAGACTAGAGGGATAAGATAATCTATCGGCCGTTAGTATAAGAATCTCTAGCCGGCCGGTGAAGAAACTAAGAACGCTCCTTAGAGAACTAAGTAACGAGGGAGCCTAGGGCCGAAAAGAACTAGATAGCTATACTAAGAGAAGTATAGATATTAGCGGGTTAACTAAGGAAAGTAGTAAGGAAACCTAGGACGAGACGTTAAACACGTTCTACGATATAGCGAGCGTATCTATAAACCTACGATAAGCGAGCTATAATAGAAGCTATAATTATTAATCGTCTAGTATAATATCTAGAATTCTCGGCCGATAACGAACGAGCTTTTTAAGTCGAAACTCGCGGGGTTAAAAGATATTATTACGATATAGGAACCGTTCTAGAATAAATATAGCGGAATCTCTTATAACCTATAGGACGCTAAGAACTACTTCGAACTAGTATTCGATATAGTTATAGATAAGAAGGAGAGGCCTAGGGTCGTAACCTTTATCTCCTACCGTATTCCTAAAGATAAATAGAAGCTAGTATTCTTAACGCGGTTCGTATACTCTATCCGAATCGAGATTAACGAGACACCCCTATATATATATAACGTCTATAACCACCCGAAGTATAAAGAGGGTATCGAAGGGGCCTCCGAAGCGTTAGCTAGGTTTATAGAATAAGAACTAGGAGCCGAGTATATTTTACTCGGGGACTTTAACACCTATAGCCTAAGATAGGGAGGAATTAGTATACCCCCGAACCTAGTCTACCGCGTAGAGAGACTATATAAGCTAGTCGACACCTATAACCTCGAGCTTCTAACCGAGAAGGGTATAATTACGCGCTAAGAGGCGGGCTATAGAAGGCCTAGTATAATCGACCTAATTTTTAGTACGGAGATAGTCGAAGCTAGACTATTATAGAGTATCCCCTACCCCCTAGGTTAGGGCCTTAATAAAGGTTCCGACTATTTCCCGATCGAAACGAACCTCGATTTTATATAGTAAGTCGCCGAACTAGAAAAGCGGAGATACTAGACTAAGATAGACGTAAATAGACTTAGAAAGGAGACGTATAACTACTTTCTACGTACCCCGGGTATAATATACCTAGCTAGAATAACACTAGACTGCTATACTAAAGGCATAATTACGGCACTCGGTATTACGATCGATAAGGCGGTACCTTAGAATATCCTATCTAAGCACGTAAGGTCGAAATTTAACGGCCTAACGAAGGCCGTAGTAGACCTTAAGAACTAATTACGAAGTAAAGTCTTCGCACGGCTAGGCCGTCTCCCTAGGGACTACCGCCCTACGAGATAGATAATAGAAGACTATAGACTCGTTAGAAGGTAGGCTAAATCCCTAGTAAAACGAAACTTAACGCTTAACTACCGAAGTAAAGTTACCGAAGTAGTAGATAATATAAGGAAGGTATAGAAACTCGTAAGGTAGACGAGGAAGCGAGATAGCCCTAGGGCGGCCTTTATACCCCCGTTACGTAGACTAGGTAGGGCTAAAATAGAATACGACCCCCGCGAGAAAGCGACTATCTTAGCCGAAATATTCTTCTCCGAACTACTAGAGGCCAACCTTAACGATATCTAGGACTACGAATACCCGGAGCCTCTTACGACCCTAGAAATAACCCTAAGAGAGGTATAAAGAGTAGTTAAGAGAGTCCTAAATAATAAAGCGCCGGGGAAGTCGGGGATACTAAATAAGGCTATTAAATTCGTATTACTAGTACTACTAGAACTACTAACGTAGCTTTTTAATATATATATTAGGACTAAGTACTACCCTAGAGTATTTCGATAGTTAATTACGGTCGCCCTTAAGAAGGTAGGGAAAGGCGATTATATAGCGCCTAAGGTATAGAGGCCTATCGTACTACTTTATACTATCGGTAAATACCTTAAATCTATCCTTACTACTAGACTTAGCTACCTAGTAGAAGAATACGCCCTACTTCTAGATACCTATTTCGGAGGAAGGAGGGTAAGGTCGTTAGATATAGCTATATAGGCCCTAGTAGAAAAGATCTACGTAGTATAGAAGAGGAATAAGATAGCTACGGTACTATTTCTCGACGTCTCTAGGGCATTTAATAACGTCTCGTACGTACGACTCGAGTATAACCTTAAGAAGCGTAGGGTACCTACGAACGTAGTAGGGTATCTTACTAGCTTTATAAGCGAGAGGAACACTCTCCTTAGACTGCCCGACTAATCGATAGACTAGTAGACTCGGACCGGAATACTATAAGGGTTACTACTCTCTCTAATCCTCTACCTATTCTATAACGCCGACCTTATAGACTCCCTAATAGCTAGAGGAGTATAGGTAGCGGGCTTTATCGACGATATCTTACTCCTACGTATATCGCTAACGTTCGAAGGAAACTGCGAAGCTATAGAAACCGACTACGAGACTTACCTAGACTAGTCCCGTAAATACGCCTCGAAATTCGCCCCTACGAAATACTAATTAGTCTATTTTATATATAAAGCCTACTAAAAGGGCGACCCCTAAGTAATAATTAAAACTATTACGCTATCCGACGGTAGCTACCTCGCACCTCTAGAGGCCGTAAAGTACCTAGGAGTTATATTTAATTGCGCTCTTACCTAGAACTAATAGATAGAATACCTTAAGGGAGTTACGATTTCCCGCCTAAGAGCTATTACTACCCTCTCGGGCAGTAGTTAGGGCGTATCTATAGCCGATATAGTATATATATATAATATATATATCCTTCCCCTTATACTCTACGTAGTATCCGTCTAGCTCCTAAGCGATAATTACGGGTAGAAAAGTATCTACGACCGTACCTAGAGGAAGCTCTAAGCCGTCTAGAAGAAGGTAGTAAAGATCGTATCTAGGGGTAATATAAAGATAGTAGGCGAAGCTTTTAACGCTAAGCTAGGCTTTATCCTAATCGAAATCTAGGCTAAACTTATAGCTAAGAAGGCCGCCCTTAGGATAGTAACGGGACTATATACCTACTTTATTACCGATCGCCTAGACTATATACTAAATAGTCGTATAGTACTAAAGACCCCCTTAGAGAGAATACTCTACGGTACCGATATCTTACGGCTTAAAATCCGTATACCATTTATTACTATACCCTAGGAATTACCTATTTATACTAAAATTAACGACGAACTATTAGCCCTAATAACCTACGAACGGCTTCTCGTCGAAAAGCTATTACTTATTTACTATACTAATAGATTAGGGATAGATAACTACGTAGGGTACGTAGTAGTAAACTAAAGGGCCGGCGCCTAACGTAGGCGGTATATTAGGATACTCTCGGAGTATACTATATATATTACGGAAGTTATCGATATTCTATTAGCCCTCGAGCTCGCTATCGACGAATCTTAAATATACCCGGACCTACTAATTATTATCTTCGTAGATAACTAGGCCGTAATCTAGTCACTCGCCGACCTAAAGTATAAGTTAGAGTAATTCGCCCTTAAGTAGGTTATCGATAAAGCTCGATAACTTTAGGTACCTATCTTAATATACTAGATCCCCGCCTACGTAGGGGTACTAGGTAACGAACTCGTCGATAAAAGGGCTAAAGAAGCTGCGAGAATAGGCCTAACTAGAGCTAGGTATAGCCGTAACTATATATAATTACCGTAGCTCCTTAATAGCCTAAATAGCGAAGCACGGGCCGAAGCGTAGGTAGAATAGTCGAAGAAATAGATTAACTACCTATACGGAAGAGCCCTCTATAAGCTACGCGAGAACGTCGAACCGAGTAAAAAGGCGTTAGCGAGATATACCGGCCTTACTAGGGAGTAGGTATCTATCCTCTTTTAGCTCCGTACTAGTAAAATCGCCCTTAAAGACTTCCTCTATAGTATTAAAAGGGCGGACTCCCCTAGATACCTATATAGAGAACTACGCTAAACGGTTAAGCACGTACTACTAATATGCCCTAACTTCTAGGAGCTACGGTATACGGTACTTTAGTAAAACGGATAAGAATAACGGGATATAACTACTCTACTAGGCGATAGAGTATTCTATAAACGCGCCGCTATCTTTATAGTAGGGATAGGGCTGCTAGCGTAGTATTAGAACCTACTAGTTACCTAAGAGACCGTAAACCCTTTAGTCTAAGGACTAGAGGTACTCTATAATATAGATAAGAAATCCTCGTACTAAACTAAATACGCGCCCCCGAAAGGGGGTGTCACGAACCTATATATCTTATCCCTCCCTTATATCCCTACCTAGGATAAGTCGAAAGACTATACCTATCGCTATTACGGCCTTTATAGGCTAGGCAGCGACCTATATAATATAATAAACCGTACTAAGGGCTGCACCGAGGGCTATATAAGTAAGATATGCGATAACTAGAGATAACACGTTACTAACGCTAACTAGAATTACTTTATCTAGGTCTACCCTCGAGGACTAGGTATAAAGCCTAGAACCTCGTAGGCGGCCTCCTACCCGGAGAACCGCCTATCGGTGTTACTAGGATTTACGTATCGCTTACTTCTATCGACCTAGAGAAATATAAGGTTAGCTAAGGTAGGTTAAGGTCTCCGGGTATAACTAGGCGATAGCTCCCTCGGAAGAGTAACACCCGGGTAACTAAGGGGCCTACGAGGCTACTTTAACTTTAGTAGATACGGTATAAAATAACGGCTTAACCCGGGGCTAGTAACGGATATCGAAGAAGAATATACCTTAGACTTAGTTACTTAGCGCCGGAAATGCCCTCTCGGGTCGGCCGTCTTAAACCCTCTTAGGGACCTATTACCTAAGAATACGATAAAAACTAAGTAGGAATAGGTACCTACGATTACGTTCCGACTATTAATAAGCCGGTGATAGCAGGATTCTCGGGGGACTAGTATAAGGCCAACTCCCCGTAAACCTAGGCAGTAATAAGAGAAGGGATTACCTAGGTAATAAGCTAGTAAATAGACGGAAGTGCTCCGCTTAAATAAAACTAAGACCCGCGTCGGAAAAACCTTACTCGAAGCATCACAGCCCGTATATACGACGTAATAAGTACCTAGAACGCCGTACGAGGCGACTTACCTACTAACCCGATTACCTAGATATAGAATAGGTTTATAGAAATACGGCGGAGGGTGTAGGCCTTTACCTAAGTTACCGTCTACCCTAAACCTATTACCTTCGTAGACGAAGTAGATAAGGCTAGTTTACGCTAGGGAGTATATACCGATACTATTAGAGACCTTTAGGCTAGTATCCCCGCTAACGGAAACTACTTCGCCCTAATTACTACGCCCTAGGATATCGTCGACGATACGAACGACCCTAAGGACGTCGACTTTACGGCAGTAGCGTTTATCCGAACTCTAAATATAATGGGATAGCACCTCCTACTCTACGAAGGAGCGTCCTAAGGCACCTATAGTATAAGGATAAATAGGGGCTAGCTAGGCGATATTATACTACCGCACCTAGTAGACGAGATTATATAAATAGCCCTCGATAACTAATACGTAGTACCTATCGAGTCGGTCTAGTACGGGGATAGGGGACTAAGCCTAGATATACTATTTAGGCGAATAATAGAATATAAATTAAATTTCTTAGGTTTAACCTACTACGTAGCCTAGCTCGTATACTTAGGCCGCCCCTACGAATATAGGCCCTTAGAGGAGAATAATACTAGACTAGCGGGGTTACTCGAGATAGAATAACTAGTACTATTACTTAGTAGAAATAACACCTTAACGGGGGACGGAGCCTAACCCGGTGAAGTCGCGGGAGTATTCCGCGCGCGGTACTAGTACGCGTAAAATAAAATAAATAAATACCTAGTAGCCTTAGTACGGGAGATTAGCTTATTAACTAAAAAGGCCCCCTACGACTTTCCACCTCTTATCTTAACCTCTTTACTATTATCCCCTATATTATTATAGCTATACCCCCGAGCGAAAGACCCTAAGAGGCCTAGAACTATACTATAGGCGACCTACTAATAACGATAACGCTATTATCACCGCCTAGGTTCCTACGCTAGGTCGGCTAGACCTTCGACGCTATCGTAAATAACCTCGTATAACGACACCTTAGAAGCCTTTATCTTAGGCCTATATCTCTCGTAAATAAGGCTATACGACCTATTATCCTAGGAGGATATAGCTATAGCACCCTAGAAGAGCTATAGGACGCTATCCCTATAGCTAACTATAACTATTATACCCTACTCTATAAGCCTACTACGCTCTTCTAAGATAATAAGCTCTACTAGTACCGAGCCGTAGCATTTATTCGGGACTATAATACGCCCGGGGTCTACGTGCTACTTTAAGACTAAACGGTAATACTAGGCTAAAACTTCTAGCATTACCTACCTTAGGTGGTTATACCCCCGCTACTTACGGCGCTAGCCTAAATAGTAGTTAGACCCGAGAGGTAATAGAAGAAAAGGGTCTTATCTATATAGTACGGGGTAGGTAACGTCGACGTAAACCCCCCCGACGTATGCCTTTACTAGAAGTATATCGTAAAATTATCGATACGGAAGCTAATACTCTAGATCGATAGAATTAGTACTAAAAACGATAAGCCACTAGCACCGTTTAACGCTAGACTTTCGGGCCTATAGAAAGTCCTACTACGCGTAATTAACCTAGGTTAGTAGCTCTACTAGGACGACCTCCTAGATTAATACCTAGAACTAGTCATCGCGGGTGGGTCCTATAACGAGATAGTATATTTCGACTATCTTTAACTTAACGCCCCCTCGCTGTGGGATAAAGATATATAGGGGGTAGTAGAACCGCAAACCCACTATGCTATAGGGTCTAAATCTAGGCCGATTAACCTTAATAACTACCCTAGAGCAGCCGACGCCCTAGTTAATAAGGACCCACCTAGCGACGCACTATAAAGGCGAAAACAGCGTAAACGCGAAAGGCGACGTCGCCGCTAACAGGCTAAGGCCTCGACCTAGGAGACTAAAAAGAGGGGGACACGGGACATAAGGCACGCGTGGGCCAGATGGATGACACTCTCGGGGAGAACAGCGAGCTGTCAACCCTATAAGCATACACAGGGGGAGTTGGGCAGGCATCAGCCAGGCGTTAGAAAATCGGAGCATCTAGTCGTTCATTTATTTATTTATTTATTCATTTATTCTATACATAGATTCCCATTGCGCACTGAGGGAACGTTGGAACTGGGGGCACGTTAGAACTGGGGGCATGTTGGGTACTGGGGGCGTCTGTCATATAGGGTGCACCCCCCCCCTAAACTCGGGGTGCGTCCTAAGTAGAATATGGATCCATGCGGGGGGTGGGAACCCCCGTAGACGATCCCTCTAGCTAGGCCTTAGTCGCCTGTGAAGCCCTTCGGGGTGTCCAGTATAAATTTAATCAATCAATCAATCAAT